>JAABUT010000098.1_pt1 | contig 158794 bp, 172 predicted proteins | sample 5559281 | NCBI WGS metagenome assembly JAABUT01 (sample SAMN10711880, study PRJNA513359) | rock metagenome | isolation source: Antarctica rocks | place: Antarctica: Victoria Land, Ricker Hills nord | collected 2016-01-04 | reverse complement strand
TTTTGTTGTTTGATTTGAGAGTTAATTGATTCTCTTGATCGATTTGATTCTCTAGCAATCAACGAAGATTCTTTATCGCTGATTCTATTAATCGAAATGAACGATGCGTACTTAATGAGCTGTAAGTCGTCTAGCAATTCAATCAGTCTCGCTGTTGATTTTATAGATCTTCTAGTGTTGTTCTGTCTTTCGATTGCATCGATCATCAGATAAACGAATTTCTTTAGACTCGATCTGTCTGAACGAGTATATTGAACAAGTAATGAGTATCTGTATCGTATGATAAACGGGATTCTTAATGTAATGTTGAAATCGTGCCTAGATCATTCAATCAAAGAAGGCTCGAAGCTGATATGTATGTATTGTTCTTTAGAGATAGCTATAACAAGACATTAAGAATACAGAAGAGAAAGAGTGCGAGCTCTTCTATAAATAATGGCTTGAGACTGCGCTAGATTCGATACAGATGTGATGTAATAGATCAGATGTGTTTGTCTAAAAGAATGATGAAAGAGATGAATGAAGAAAGTGCTGAACAACGAGAAGAAGTGCTGAGAATGACTCAAAGGAATGCGCTAGGTTCAAACTAGGCATAGCGTCATGACTTGCTCTAATCAAATTGATTAGAATTAGATCTGAACTCTGATCGATTCAGACATGTTCATAACAGTACTGATCTGATCTTTCAAAGAGATGATATTGCAATCATGCACGTCGACTGTAATGAGTCTTTATGCGTGAGTGATCATCATTATGCAATCAAAGTGCTTAATGTCAACTCGATTTATCTTCAGAAAAGAATAGTACATAATGTAAAGAAAAGTATGCAATGTTATCATGATTGATACGATGAAATCGCGATTCTTCATCGACAGCTGTATGCTTCGCAACAACAATATCTTGATGTTCAATCTCATTATACTCATCTGAAATAAACACAGCAACTTCACTGATCATGAGTAAAGTTGTACATCATTGATCAGAGTCACGTTCTACTATCAACTTAAGCTGCAAATTTAGAATAACATGCATAAAATTCATACTCTGTCAAGCAGTCTTAAGCTATTCTCATGCAGACTTGTACATGTCAATAAATGAATTTTCACATGCTTGTATCATCTTGTTCAGCTGTTTTAAAAGACTTTCGTAAAGAGCGAAACTTTGAGTCAAGCGCATAGTGATCATCTGAGCAGAATCGTGAAAGTAAAGCTATGCAAAGCACGATAATTCTTGAACAGTTGAATGTAAAGATCTCTGCAGATGATACAACTCATCATGTACAATAAATGCTTGAATTTCATATTGATTTGTAAGATGTTTGTTTGCAATGTACATACAGAACGTAAAGATCAACGTATGATTGTAATGTTGAATGTGATTTAGAAAATGTTTTGACTGAGCTGTATCATCTTTGAAAAGACTTTTAATCAAAGACGAAGAATTTGATAAAGAATTTAGCAGTTCGTCATCTTTAAAACAACAGACGATATATGAATATAAATCAAGAACAGATTTGAACTTTCAGTGCGATGCTGTACAGTTGAAACAACGTTTCATAAAGAATTTTAAAGTATGTTCATTGTCTCGATAATTGAATATGAGCTCTTGAAAAGCATCGCAAGAAAGATTAGTTGAGCGAGAAGCAGATGTTGTCTATTGAGAAGACTGTACAAAGTCTAAGAAATTTATAAAGATCAACAAAGAAGCTGTATACAATGATGAAAAGACAGCGAAAGAAGAACGAGATTGAACGAGATGAATAGATGAAGAAGACGAAGAAGGTAAAAATTATAGTAGAGACAATGAAAGAGAACGTGTCGACAATGCAGAAACGATGCAAGTTTGTTTTGATTGACGTGTGAGATTGAGAACAACATTAGAATCAATATTCTGTAACGATCGTCGTCATCATTTCTTTGTCTGTGTATCATTAGTCAATAACAGTTCAAGTCTGCGCAGAACATACACGACAAGATAAACAAAGAGCTAATACATGCGCAGAATTAGATTCAACAAATTGATTGAGCGAATGATTATGAGCACAACGTGTACAGATGCGTTGAGACATGAAAAAGAATCATAAAAAGAGACATAGATTGATATATACGCGTACTGTCATGATTCTAGCCTTGTCAGACTCAGTCTTCTAGCCTTTTCAGATTTATTCTCACTTCGTCATCTTGACTAGTCTCTATTGAGTCTAGCGTCGACTGAGAAACACACATATGTAGTCAGCTTCTTTTCTGTAGTTATCTTTCTTTCTTAGCATTTATCTTCTAGTTAAATGACACTCATATTGACTCACTCTATGCTGATTTCTAACATTAGATAAATGCTCATCATCTACTCTGCTATCGACAAATAGACGATATGAAACAATCTATTCAGTAAGGAAAATTTGCAAGAAATTCTTCAAATTTGCATCATCATTTTAGATTGCAAGAGATTCTTCGATTCTACACTCATTTTCATCATTCTATTTGCAAGAGATTCTTTGAATAAAGCATTCAATTATTATCTGAAATTCACAAGAAATTCTTTGAATTTTCACTCATCAAAAAACATCAATTCAAAACATCAATCTCTCATCTACTTCTTTCTTCTCTCATCATGATACATGACGTCAAGTCAGTTGAGTCTTGAACAACTCGTCTGCTTAGAAGCACTGTTAGTAGAAGAGTTTCACTTCTACTCATTAATGCTTCAGTCGAAGCTGAGAAAGCTGTCATCGCATGAAACATAAACATCGAGAAACAACTGCTTCATTGAGTCAGCAATCAACTCAACGAAGTCATCAATATGCTGAACAAACTTCGAAGTCAGCAAGATCTGACTCTACAACTCAATGAACACTGACTTTTTATACAAGAAGATCACAAAAAGAGAGCAAAACAACTAGAAGTCGCTTTTGATAAAAATGATGAGCTAGAGAAAAAGATCAGTCAGTTACAAGACGAGTGATTGAACTTCAGAGCGAAACAACATCAAGTTGATCGATCTATGCTTCGTCAGAATACTCAGTCAGCTGAACAACAAGTCAATCAGAAAGAAACTTCTATGATCTCAGTTTCAATTCGTCGCTCTGAAGTTGAATGAAGCTCGACTTTTGAAGCTCACTTTCAACGAAAATCTTCTACTCTATCTGATAACGAAAACAATCATCACAAGTTCATCAAGCTTTCAGATTCACTCATCTTCATCGAAACAGATGATTCTATCTGAAAGACATGAAGCATCAAAATAGCTGACAAGCTCAATGTCAACGCGAATCATTACTCTACTGAAAAGATTCATATTGTCTATGTGATTTTCAGACTAGAAGATGATGCTGATCAGCAAATCTATGCAAAGCATCATGTTGAAGCTTTCTCATTCTATCAGTCACTATCAGAGCTACTGAAGCATCTGAAAGAAATTTACGAAGATCAGAATCTGATTCAAAAGTGTCATCATGAATATGTTGCTCTGAAGCAGCTCAACAAGCTCTTCAGCTCTTTCTATTCAGAATTCACTAGAATATTCAGCTTTCTGAACTACGATGATATCACTCTGATGAATGACATTCAGAATAAAATCAACAATCATCTTCAGAATGCGTTGTCAGTTTGCCTCATAGAGTTTAGCTCACTTGATAAGCTCAAGATCTTTCTTCAAGATGTGAATAACAAACAACAAGTTAATTATCAGCTACGTGACGAGCAATGAACAGTCAAATCGATAGCAACTTTGAAAAAACGTTTTGTTTCTTCATCAACATCAGCTTCAGTCTCAACTACTAGCTATGTTCAACTTGTTACTTTTTTCACTCTTGAATCTGAATGATCAAGAATGTCAATCATCTGCTTCAACTGCAAAGTATTAAGTCATCTTTCAAAAAACTGCTCTCAGCTGAAGACTAATACTTCAACATCTCATGCATTCATCTTTTGCCTCAATGAGATCATCATGTCAAAAGAAAAGAAGAAATTATTTACAGAGAAATCGAAGAATAAGACAAAAAATTAGTGACTTTCATCAAAGACGCGATGAAAGATGTGTTAATTTTCTCAACAATGAGCAGCTCAAATGACTTCTTTGCTTCGAAATCTTTGACTACTGAATGTATACTATCTAGCAATGAAATTAGTTACTCATTAAAGTCATTGATTGACACTGAAGCAGCTGACTATTCATTCATTGATGAATTAATCGCGCAGAATGTTTGTGATTATTTGCAAATTGAATCATTATCTTTAATCAAGCTCAAGTCAATAAGAAAATTCAATGATCATTATGCAAAAAAGCTCATTACTCATGCAATTTATTCAAATCTGACTGTTCAAGATCATATGAAACGTTTCATCTCTATGCTGATTATTTAATTGAGTCAACATTGAATGATTCTTGAAAAAACATAAATGAACAAGATCAAGATGACTATTGATATGAAAGACGATCGTCTTCAATTTTCTAGTTTCGAAGCTCATATCAAAGCTTCTATCAAAGCTCATTCGACTGTTCTTTCGAGTAAGAAAATCGCGATAGAACAGAAAAGTTCAATCTCTACTCAAATACTAAAGAGATTTATCTCTTCTGTCATCACTCAACTCAGCAAGAAGTCATCTTCATTCAGTAAAATCATGAAATCATCTAATTTAATCAACTTCGCTTCGTCTTTTGATTCAATGAATATAGCAATGATAAAGACTGCAGCATATAAATCACTAGTCAAACGATCGAATGTGACTACTTTCGTGATCATCATCACGAAAATTGATCGACTTCTAAAAACAGCTAGAAATAAACTTGAAGATGTAGATTTACAAGAGCTTTCACATGAAGAGATTGTTAGAACACGACTCGAGTTGAGATAGAAACTACGATGAGATAAGGCGTAGTTCACAGCATGATGAATTCTGAGCTAGTAAGATCATGATCACGTGCTAATGATTCATTATATGAAATCATTGAAATCATGAAGCGACTCTCATGATTCAGAGTCTGAATCAACAAGATCACTCAGCGACTCAGACGATTGCACGAATCTTCTATGTCTATATAATGATGAACGTTTTCTTAGATAGAAGCTTCGTGCTCAACTCATGTAAGCAGTCAATACATATTATTGTCTCAGCTATCTTCAGATCTCAAGTCTAGTAATAGTGATTACTGTTTGATCTCTGTATATATCTTGTGTTGTTAAAGAAACAATCATTACACTTTGAGCATCACTCTTTCATAAGATATCAGAGACGTTCATTTTCTTCAGTCATGTCTAGTCAGTCAGAACGAGTCACGCTCAGTCAAGAAGCAAGCATCTTCAGCGCGAATAAGATCAAGATCTCAACATTGAACTTGTATCACGACGATTGAAATAAACTCGAAGCTTATCTAGTACAGATAGAGTTATACATCAAACGACATTCATTTCAGTTCAAGTTCATCGAGAACAAAGTACTCTTTGCATTCATCTATCTAAGAGATAATGCATTCACATGATTTCATCACTATCTAACGAATTACCTGCAGAAGAAATCAGAAAAACGAGAGAAGAAAATCAACAAGATATTTCGTGACTCTCAGACGTTTGAGTTACGCTTAAGAAGAGTATTTGAAGACATTGACAAGAAATGTACAGCGAAACAACAGTTGTACAATCTGCAACAGAAGATCTTCGCAGCAACTTATTCGATCAGCTTTCAGCATATTGCGACGAATATGAAATGAAACGATGCAGCTCTCACCAGTCAGTTCTATCAGAGACTGCAAGAGAAAGTCAAGAATGAAATCGCTAGAATCGATAGACTCGTTGACTTGCAGAAGATGATATTCAGAGTGATGATCATCGACAACAGGCAGTACGAGAGACGTCTGGAAAAAGATAAAGAATCAATCACGTCAGTAGTATTGAGTCGAAAGTTCAAGAAGAAACGACAACAGTCATACTATGATTCTCAATCTATGAAGTTAGACGCAACTTGAAAGATATCGACGAACGCTCGCGATAAAATCGTTCAACAGAGCAAGACATGTTACACATGCGAAAAGCTAGATCATTACTTCAAGAATTGTACTCAGAACAAGTACAAGAATAAGTCAAAGCCTTATGATAAGCAAGACAGATCTTTCGCAGCAACGAAAGAAGATCAGAAGAACAAGCATCAAGCATTGTCATGAACAGCGTGTTACAAAGACAACTGTCACACTCATCTGAGCGATAAGAAAGGTTTGAAATGATACTCAAAACTCTTACGGAAGAATCGTTTCTACGCAGCAACTCATCGTCAATCAGAAGTGCACGATGAGAATAGTGATGAGAGTTCGTTCACTATGATCGCGAAATCAGAGATTCTCGACAGCGAAGCATATGACTCGAATAGGTCGAATGACATCGAAGAAGCTATTCATCAAGCAGTCGAAGAAGAAAGTTGACTTAGCGAAACTCTAAGAGCATTCACTATCGCAGCAGAAGATGCTCTCAAGCAAGAAGAAGATTATCTCGAAGTAAAGAAAGATTTCAGAAAGCTTACAAGTCAAGCAAGCTTTATAAGCATGTACAATGAATTGTACACTCTCTTCAGACAGAAAGAGAAAGATTTTTCACAGCGAATGCAACAGATCAAGAATGATATACATCAAGCTATCTATGACACTATGCTAGATGAGTCGATCGCATCGCGCAAAGACATTCGATATCGTGACATAGTCATGAAAAAGTCACTCACAGAAGTCAAGTTCATCAAGCAAGAAGAATATGTACTTCTCGATGAAGATCACATACTCAGAAAGCTTAGACAGATGACAGAAGTCATCAGAGAGAGGTTTGATCTGTGTGATTTAAAGAAATATTCACTTAAGAAGATCAACTCAGATCGATTTCAGTACATAGAACAAGTACTAAAGAAAAGAGCTTCTAGTTCAAAAAACTAGAAGACTCTTCGATCGACAGATCATCGAAGAAGTCTAGTCGAAGATTGAAAATCGAAAGCATATTTGTCTTCATCAATGACTCGTCGCAGTTACGAGTCTGAGTCAAAGTTAATGATCACGCAGCACGACTATTCATAGACAGCGACTGCATGAAGAATTACATATTCTCAGAATTTGCTAAAGAAGCGCAAATATCTACGCAGAAGAAGAAAGAATCTTACAATCTGCAAAACTTCAATGAAACATTCATGAAGTACAATAACGAACTAATAGATCAAGAAACTTGACTCATTCATTTGAGACTCGAACGACATTGAAAGAAGTTACGTTTAGATGTTACGAAGCAGTCAGACAGTGATATAGTTCTAGACATATCATGACTTCGTACGATCAATTCAATGATTGATTGAGTCAACGAGACAATTGCATTTCTAGAAACAGAAACGACGCGATTGCACTCGATATTGAAGTCATCACAAGATGTGAAGATATTCGTCATGACGAGCGAAGAAATGCGCGAAGAGTTCAGAGAAATCAAGAATGCACAGATGTTATGAAGCAGAGAGATTCAGAGCGATCATTCGAAGAATTTCGCTATCGCTATTATTTCTAAAGAATATCAGAAATACAAGATTCTGTTTAAGAAAGAAAGTGATCAGAAGACACTACTCAAACATCAATCGTGAGATCACGAGATTAAGCTCGTTGACGGCAAGAAACTCACGAAACAGTTCATTTACTCATTGTCGACAGAAAAGCTCGATGCTTTGCGACAATATCTGAAAGAGAACATGCGAAAAGAATTCATTAGAGAATCACAGTCGTCAGCAGAATACTCAATTCTGTTTGTTTCGAAATCAAATGAAAGTCTGAGACTATGTGTCGATTACAGAGCACTGAATAACATCACGATTAAAAACAGCTATTCGTTATCGCTCATAGCAGAACTGCAGAACAGACTGCAGAGTGCGCAGTGATTTACGAAATTCAATATATTCGAGACATTCAATCGAATACGAATTAAAGAAGAAGACGAGTGAAAGACAGTCTTTCGCACTCGACTAGAACATTACAAGTATTTGATCATGTCTTTCGATCTAATCAATGCTTCAGTCACGTTTCAGATCTTTGTGAATAACGTGCTACGACGTTATCTGAATCAATTCGTCATAGTATATCTGAATGATATATTAGTATACTCAAAGACGAAGAAAGAACATGTGCAACATGTTAGAAAAGTTCTACAGACTTTAAAAGAAGTCGATCTACGCATCAAGTCAGAGAAAAGTGAATTTCATGTACAGAGTGTACAGTTTTTGAAATTCATAGTCACGTCTCAGAGTCTAAGAATGAACTCAAAGAAGATAGAAGCTGTTACGACTTGATCGACGTCAAAGTCGAAGATCGAAGTTCAATTCTTTCTAGAATTCGCGAACTTCTATAGACGCTTTATAGAGAAATACTTCAGAATCGCCTCGTCACTTACGAACCTTATGAAAAAGAACATATCGTTTGTGTGAACTGAGAAAGCAGAGAAAGCTTTCAAGAAGCTGAAGAAATTGTTCATCTCTCAGTCAGTACTGATCATGTTTGAATCAGAAAAACTCATTACGCTCGAGATGAACACGTCAGACGAAGCTATTGAAGCATGTATCAGTCAATCAGACGATAAGAGACGTCTGCATCTCATTGCATTTCACAGTAGAAAGCTTACAGACGCTGAATTGAACTATAAGATACATGACAAGAAGCTGTTAGCTATTGTCGACTCTTTCAAACAATGAAGAGTGTATCTGAAAGAATCTAGACATCAGATTTAAGTATATACAGATCATAAGAATCTGCTATACTTTATGATCACGAAAGTTCTAAATCGAAGACAGATTAGATGATCGAAAGAGTTGTCATCGTACAACTTTCAAATTCAATATCGAAAGAGATCTGAAAACTCGAAGATCGATGCCTTGAGCAGAAGAGCAGATCACATGACAGATAGATCACAGGTAAATCAGACTATCTTGCAAGAGAATTCGAACGATTCGATTGTTTACAATAGACAAAACGCAGTCACTTTACGAATCGACAACAGAGATCTTGAGAAACGAGTAAAGTTAAAGCTAGCGAAGAACTCAGTCGCGCAAGATATTATAGAAAATATCGAGAACAACGCGAACTTTGAGATTATCAATGAAATACTAACATTTCAAGATCTGATCTATGTTTCAACAAGATGCAGACAAGAGATGATAGACGATCATCACAAGTCAATGATACACGAACATCAGGATTCGAATAAAATCATTGAGAGAATATCTAGAATCTACTATTTCTCAAAGATGAGAAAACAGGTAGAAGATATTATTAGAAAGTGCGATGTGTATATTCATACGAAACACAATCGACACAAATCTTATGAGCTTTTGAAAAGTTTCAGCACATCAGATCGTGCGTGAAAAAGCATAGCTTTGAACTTCATAGTCAAGCTATCTAAGTCAAAGAAAAGAGTCATTGAAGCAATCTATGACTCTATCTTGATTATAACAGACAGGTTAATCAAGTACGAATACTTCTTGCCATACAAGAAAGCAACATTCGCAGAAGATTTGACTTACACATTTCTAAGAATGATTGTAGCAAATCATGAATTATCAGACGAGATAATTTTGAATAGAGACAAGCTCTTCACATCGAAATTCTGAAAATTCTTGATGAATCAACTAGAAATTCATCATAAGCTGTCAACAGCTTATCATTCACAGACGAATGAACAAACGAAAAGAATGAATCAGACACTGAAACAGTATCTCAGATGCTATATCAACTATAGGCAGAACGATTGAGTACAGCTACTGTCAGTAGCACAGTTGACTTTCAATAGCACAACAACGAAAGTAATCAGCGTGTCATCATTCTTTGCAAATTACGAGTTCGAGTCAGAAACGCTTAAGAAATCGCGAGAATTTGCGCAATTAGCTCAAAAAGCTACGCTACAGATAGAACAATTGCAGCTGCTGCAAAAAGAATTACAGAAGAACATACAGTTTCTCAGCAAGCGCATGATTCTGTATGCTAATAAAAGAAGAGATAGAAAATCTACTCTTAAAGAGAAAGACAAAGCATATCTTCTAAGGCGAAACATCAAAACAAAAAGATCAAGTAACAAGTTGAATCACACAAAGCTAGAATCTTATAAAATTCTAGAGATCAAAGAATCGATTAACTACAAGTTAGATCTGCCAGCATCTATGAGAATACATTCGATATTTCATATTTGTCTGTTGAAATCTGCGAACGCGAATACATCAATTCAGACAGAATCTTCAGAAATCGATTCGAAGAGTCAAAACGTCGAATACGAAGTAGAAGATATACTAGATCAGCAAGACATCATAGATCAGTCTCATTGATTGATCAAGTGAAAAGATTATGATCATATCGAGAACACTTGAGAATCAGAGAAAAATCTCAAGAACTGTCAGAAGCTTTTTCGACAATTTCAGCAAAGAAACTCGACAATCAGTCGAAATCAGAAGAAATTTCGAGCTGTTCGAAATCGACGTTAAGAAGAAGATCATCAATAGACGACTCGATCATTCGACGATGTTCATTCTTCTTGAGTTCTTCAATATTCTTGAACTTTCGTCGTATCATATTCTTTCAGCAAGACTCAATTAATTCTTGTTGCTTTTGCAGACGAGCTGCTTTAGTCAGAGTCTCACTCAGCTCAGCTCGAAGACGAGCTCGTTTCTTACGAACTCGCTCTCATTCAGTCTCTGAGACGATCAGATCGCATTTGCGACCTAGACACACACACTCGACACAACGATCGAAGTCAGTGTCAACACGACACTTCACGAAATGATTGAAACAGTGATTGCAAGAACGCATAACTGAACTATCGTTATAACGAAGTTTCTTCGAAAGACGACGACGCTTTGCGAAGAAACTTGATGATTTGAATACTCGATTCAAATGCATAGAAATGATAATTTCTGAGAACAGAAATCTTGAAGAGAATCTAGTGTTAGAACACGATTCGAATTGAGATAGAAACTACGACGAGATAAGGCGTAGTTCACAGCATGGTGAACTCTGAGCTAGTAAGATCATGATCACGTGCTAATGATTCATTATATGAGATCATTGAAATCATGAAGCGACTCTCATGATTCAGAATCTGAATCGACGAGATCACTCAGCGACTCAGACGATCGCACGAATCTTCTATGTCTATATAACGATGAACGTTTCCTTAGATAGAAGCTTCATGCTCAACTCATGTAAGCAGTCAATACATATTATTGTCTCAGCTATCTTCAGATCTCAAGTCTAGTAATAGTGATTACTGTTTGATCTCTGTATATATCTTGTGTTATTAAAGAAACAATCGTTACAAAGATCTTGAAAGAAGTCAAAGCTAAGCTTTCTTTGAAATATCATAACTATCTAGACGTGTTTAATCGAGTTATGACTGATCAACTACTCTCTCATCATTTCTACGATCACAAAATCAAGTTGACAGACGAGAGAATATCTTCTCGAAGTTGTCTCTATCATATGTCTGATTACAAGCTTCAAAAGATGAAGAATTATCTGATTAAACATCTGAATAAGAGCTTTATATCTTCTAGCTCAATCTCATACGCTTTGCTAATACTATTCGTCGAAAAGAAAGACGATAGTCTGCGTTTCTGCGTCGATTATAGAAAGCTCAATGCTTTGATCAAACAAGATTGCTACTTTCTATTCTTAATAGACGAAACTCTCGCTTGTATTCAAGATAGCAAGTATCTGACTCGATTAAATATAATAATCATCTTCAACAAACTACGCATGCATTCAAGCAGCGAAGATTTGACTATCTTTATCATCTCTTTTGATTTCTACAAATATCACATGATGTCTTTCAAATTAATCAACGATTCGACTTTCTATCAACATTATATGAACGACGTGCTGTTTGATTATCTACATCAGTTTTGTCAGATCTATCTAGATGACATTATCATCTACAGCAAAACGCTGAAGAAACATAAGAAACATGTACGACTAGTTCTACATAGACTATGAAAGATCAATCTACAGATGAATATAAACAAATGCAAGTTTCACGTTCAAGAGATCAGCTTTTTATAACTATTGCTATTCATTGAGAAACTGAAGATGAATCTTCGAAAGATATAAGCAGTTGTCGAATGATTTACTTCTACAAATCTCACTCAGATGCAGTTCTTTATTGACTTCTGCAATTTCTATCATCGCTTTATAAAGAACTTCTCGAAGATTGTTCAATCAATGATTCAACTCACTCAAAAAGAGATGATATTTGAATGAAATCACGCTTGTCAAATGATCTTTGATCATATGAAGAAATGAATGACTGAAGCATTTATTCTTCGTCATTTTGATCAGAATAAAAAGACTATTCTTGAAACAGACTCATTCAACTATGTCAACAATGACATACTTTCTCAGTATGATGATGAAGAAACATTGCATTCAATGATCTACTACAGCAAGAATCTGAGTCTCGCTGAGTGCAATTATGAGATTTATGACAAGAAGCTACTAGCGATCATTCAAGCATTCAAGCATTGATGATCTGAACTGAAATTGACTGAGCTATCAATCAAGATATTCATCGATCATCAAGCTCTGACGTCATTAATGAAGAATAAAGAGCTGAGTAAATGTCAGATGCGCTGAGTTCAGAAGTTAGCTGACTTCAACTTCAAGATAATGTATCGATCTGACAAACAGAACATTAAGATCAATGCATTAACTTGTCGAGCTGACTTCATGCTCAGAGATCTCGATAATGAACATGTTCACTATCAATGAATCACTATTTTGACGTCGAATCGAATGAAGATTGCTGATTTAAAGAAGAATGTCAGCGAGTCAATTTATAAACAAGTTCTTGACGCAAATAAAATCGACGAGAATTGTACTTTACTTCGTGAAGCAAAGATCAGAGACGAAGCACAATGCAAAGACATCAAGCTGAAGAATTGTTGAATTCAGAATGAAATTTTATACAAAGACAGTCAGCTATGAGTCTCGTTCAATGAACTTTTGCAAATGAATCTGATTCGTGAGATGCACGATCAATTCTCAATAGATCACTTTGATATTCTTAGAACGATGAAGATCATCAAACGAAACTACTATTAATCATTCATGCGAAAGACAGTAGATTGATATATTCAAAACTGCTATGTTTGTCAACGATCAAAGACATCTAGAGATAAATCAAATGACTTGCTTCAACCTCTATCGATATCTGAACAGCGATGGCAGAACATAGTCATGAACTTCATTATTGATCTATCTGATTCGTACGACTACAACGCTATTCTGACTGTCATCTGCAGATTTTCAAAAGAAAGGCATTATATTTCTTGCATCACTGATGATGAAGATATCACAGTCGAAAAGACAGCTGAAATGTTGCTTTAATGAGTATATCGAATTCACGATCTATCAAGCTTCATTGTATTCAATCGAGATTCTCAGTTCATCTTCATTCTTTGAAAATTTCTTTGCAAACGACTGAGCATTTCTCTTCGATTGTTCATCGCCTATCACTCTCAGATCGACGATCAAAGCGAACGAGTCAATCAGAATGTCGAGCGATATCTTCGTTTCTTCTGTTCGTACATGCAGAACGACTGATTCAAGTGACTACTCATGATCGAGTTTGTCGACAATAACGTCTTGTTTTCAGCCATCTTCTTGATCTTCTTCTTCATGAACAAGAGCTTTCACCCTCGTATGAGCTTCGACCCTGACACCATCGAGTATGAAAGCACCCGCGAACGCCTTCAGATCGCTCGGGCCGAAGATATATTCGATCACATGAATAGAACACTGATCTTCGCTCGCGAAGCTCTGGTCAAAACACGAGAGCAAATGATGAATCAGGCTAACAAGCATAGAAAGAAGGTCAATTACGAGATCGAATCAAAGATGTTTCTGAACGGACGAAACATCGTTACAGCGAGATCTTCCAAAAAATTGAATGACAAGATGCTCGGCCCATTCCAGATCACTGAGCCTGTTGGCTCATCCTATAAGTTGGAACTACCAGAGACTATGCGTATACACGACGTATTTCATTCAGGGCTTCTTCGTCCTGCCGTCGACGATCCTCTGCCTGGCCAAAAGAATGAACCTTCGGGGCCAATAGTGGTAAACGATGAAGACGAATGGAAAATCGATGATATACTGAACTCCCGACGCTATAGAAGACGGCTTCAATATCGGGTCAAATGAAAAGGCTATGACAACGATCTCAACTGGTATAACGCTGACGGCGACGAATTTATGAACGCTCAAGAGGTGATTGACGACTTTCATACCAAATATTCAAGAAAAGCGCACTAAGGAACAACATTCATGCGGACATGAATAGTCAAGGGGGGGGGGTAATGTCACGATCCTAGCCTTGCCAGGCTCAGCCTTCTAGCCTTGCCAGGCCTATCCTCGCTCCGTCACCTTGACTAGTCCCTATTGAGCCTAGCGTCGGCTGAGGAACACACATATGTAGCCAGCTTCTTTCCTGTAGCTACCTTTCTTCCTTAGCATTTATCTTCTAGTTAAATGACACTCATATTGACTCGCTCTATGCTGGCTCCTAACACGTACAATGAAGGTAATGACAGATGCAGATATGTACGAGTAAACAGATAAACAGGTAAGAAAATTTCAATCGTCGATCAGATGATTTTCGATCACCTGATGTACATACAACGACTTCAATGAATCGTAAAAATCAGGATGATAGTTGAAGCGAAAGAAAAAGAAATGATGGCAGTTTAAACGGGAAAAAACGACTTGCACGGGTCAACGCAGCGAAAAAACATAGTGCGAGGTCGAAAAAGTTTTGATGTTGAGTCACGTGGTGAAACCCTTGGCAACGAAACGATCGGTTTGCCCTTCTGTCTCAGTACTATATAGATATACTCTTAATTTTATAAGATGATTATAGAGTAATATAGTATCTATTTTATAGTTATAATTCTCGTAGAAATCTTAAGTCTATATATAGTTCTAGTAGATATTAGATCGCTAAAGACTAACTATATACTATTTCTAAAGTATAGTAAAGTTGTTCGCTCTTATCTCACAAGATTCTTATAGCGTCAAAACCTGACGCCGGTAATTAGTATCTATTGAGCTGAGCTTGAACTCTAAAGATGTATCGAAGTTCTTGAGTATCATAAGTGCGAGGCTGACTTACATTTTACTGAAAAGCGACGAGCCTTGTATTGTTGCACTCGCTTGGCTTTGGGTGGCAAAGACAACGAATCTCTTTCAGCCTCCTGTTGAGAAGACCGTGTCTCCATCCACCCGTGTACAAATCGCCATATACTGATTACACTGGCTGGTTGGAGCAACAACGCAACACCTCGCGCAACTTGCACTCAGCTTGTGCCAACGCCACCCTAAAGTGCAGGACTAAACCTGGGTGTCTCTAGGAAACAGCCCTGCAAGGCTGCAAGCACGGAAAACCCAAGGCCTTGAAAAATAGCACCCAAGCAAGTCCACGAGGTCATCGATTTGGCGCTGTTTCCACGCTCACCAAAGAAAAGAAAAGCTAATGCATTGCTTTGGTTGGTGACCGTCATACTCAACTCTCGACATTCCCATTGTTTTTTTCGGGACACCTTTTGTTCACTGGCGAATAGAAGAATCGCAACCAGCAGATGCTTCAACCGATATCAAAAATAAATCCTGATATCCTGCTACTACCTGATGCTTATTCTTAACCCACCATGTGCTTGCGAATATTGAATGTAAGCATCGCATTCGAAAACCTCCCGCTACTCGACCACCCTGAACCTCATCTCCCCTCCACTCTTAAATTTGATCCCCTCCGTCCTCCCCAATCCCATCCCCCCCCTCTCCCCCGCATACTTCATAACCTCATCGATCGTATCCTCACTCCACCATTCCCACATCTCTCCCAAATGCCGCAATCCATACTCCTGCCCCACCCGCATCCCCTGGCCCCCAAACTCCGTCAGGCGCTTCGCATCCAATGTTCTCGTCTCTGTGTAGGTCCCGTCGATCCTCAAGAACTCCTCCCCCTGCCACGGTCCATCTAAATTATCCTCGATCTGCTCAGGTCCGATACGCGCTCCTGTTTCGGCGTCTAGGATCTCTATGTCGGAGTCATTGCGAGCGACGCGGGGACGTTCTGCTAGGACTGTTATTGCAGCTTGGGGGTCGGTGGAGAAGGTGAGGGTGAATGTAAAGGGAGGGTTGTTTAAGAGCGAAAAGGTTGAGGGGGCTGAGAGCGTGGCGGTAATTTTGGGGGGTGCTGAGGACATGGTCGATCACGCAAGTATCAAGGAGGCTGATGTGTACCGATGTAGTGATAGCAGCCTCCCTCTAAGCCCGTGACACCGAGCATTCCGAAAGTTCCAGCATCAAGATCCATGAGAATTGTGCGACGATTGTTCTCACCTCTCATGACTCAAAAGTGGTCGAAGATAAAACCTAATATCACAAGCTAAGATAAATGCTATCTCACGGCGAAGAGTCTTGTCCGCTGTGTAGATAAAGCACCCTGCGAATTTCAGTGCGGACACTCTAAATGCCACAAAAAATGCCAAGAGCCCTGTGCACCGTGCGCTCAAGATTGCTCATGGTCGTGCCCGCACCGTGGACGCTGTCAGATGCCCTGCGCCGTCCCCTGCGCTTCCAAAGATATCAAAGGTGTTATGGTGGATTACATCCTACAAAATACGTATGGTAACACCGACCTTGACGAAGATCCCGTCATTATGCCGTTATATCGCCATCTAATGGCACTTTCGAACATAGATAGGCCCATGGGAATGTTTGATTACTATGAGCTATCCCCAAGCTCTTCCGTTAACGCCCTTAAACCGCTGCCAGAAGCGTTCTCGACCGAGAATATAAAGAAATGTCCCATGTGCCGGGGTCCTCTTCCTGATATTAACCAGTACAATCGCATAGTTCGCCAAGGCCAGATCGAAGAAGCCACCAAAAAATTTATTCCTGGGCCAATCAACAGTATCTCCCACTCGAGCAACGCTTGTACGAGGAATAGAAGCGGCTCCAACAGAGCGCCGACGCGGGAGAAATCGTCCCTCAACAGCCATCTGGCGCGCAAATCACGGAGAGTCCATCAGCAGTAAACGATATTAGATTGGGAAAATCCCCAGCCCATCAGATTGACAGGATTAGAAAATTTCCCGCCTTAAAAGCTCGCTACAAACCCTGCACCGGGTCGAGATTACAAAACTTTTGACAAGTCAGCGAAGCAGAGCAGCCTTTTGGCCGCATCTTCGATATGATTCAGAATATTCGAAGAAGGCGTGGCATTACGACCGACTTCGCCGTCGACCGAAATGTTCTCAATCCGCGTAATCGGATGCTCACTAGCTTGCTGTCTATCCGTTGTAATCTGGCCATCTTATCTGACTTTTTTGTCCTTCGCCAGAAGCGTCAGGAACCCGCCAATCAGCACAACTGGATCAAAGCAGAGCTTCACCTCGACTTTGCCAAAAATCGACAGACTTGTGAGAGCCTCGTCACAGAGACAATCGTCCGAGATCAACCTATGCATGAAGTGGAAGCCAGAATCTTTTTTGTTCGCTAGTCAATACTTGAACGTTCTTACAAATCTTCGAGCCTTAAACGGTCCGAGACGTTACTCTCAGAGGCAAAGTAATACGTGGCTTTGGCACAGAGAACACGCAAAAGATACCCGGGCTAAACTTAAGGTATGCTTAGAGATGTCTCGAACTTCGATACGATACTAAAGGACACGCCTTTCTATATATCGATCGATAATGAGGAGAAACGGCAGGTGTACGCGGCAATGGCGCGGGAGTTTACCGGTACGGGTCATTGGTATACCTGTCTTAATGGTCATCCTTTTACAGTTGGAGAGTGTGGCATACCAATGCAGACGTCGGTATGCCCACAATACGCCGCTCCCGTAGGGGGGGCAGAGCCATCAACCAGCGGCCGGGGTAACACATACCCGAGACTTTAAGGAACGCTTTAGGGCGATGGCTCTTGGATGAATTGAGCCTCATAGCCCATAATGGAATTAGGGGGCAGATTGGCAAACAACGAGGGTGGAACAGGATCCGGATAAGAAGACGGGCTTATTGATGTTATGGCCAAGGCCGTTTACGCTATACTTTGCTAATAGCTTAAATCATCATTGAAAATGCCATCTTGAAATGAGATTAACTGAGCAGCAATCACAGATTGCGGTGATTTGGCGGAGAAAGTGACCGTGCATATGGCTATATAAAGCATTTCATGGGGCACAAGATGAAGCCAAGAGCCGGCGAAGCTGTAGGAGTCTAGGCAGCAACAGCAGGCTGAGCCAGGCAACAACGGTTGGGAAAATAACAGGAGCAAGCTGTAGCGCGGGTAGGGTGCAGCCAAATCAGGCTCTCTTGAGGAGCCAGAACCCTTGCTCTTTTGCTGCGCCCCAGTGCGTGCTCCCTGGATGCTCCCCCGTGCTCCCCTCGTGCTCCCTCGATGCTCCCTCGTGCTCCCTCGATGCTCCCCCTTGCTCCCTCGCTGCTCCCTCTAAAGCGGCCCTGCTCCCTTTCCCGATCGAAAAGGGTAATCTCAGATCCTAAGCTCGGGGTGTATATGTATATATATATATATATCCGGGCCGAGTGCGGGACGTCACTATATAGTCTCTTGGGCCTGGGCCACTTCATTGAGGGGAAGGGGAAGATTATTGGGTGGCGGGGACGGGGGATACCATTTTTCTTGGGTATGTGGTCTTTGGCATTGGGATCGATATTTTCTTACTCTTTGGTCGAGAACGCGGTATATGTAAGGTTTGGTAGGGTGCTCAAGTTATATACACATGCCCCACCAAGGGCCGCCATCAAATCTTCCAATTCCAAGCATGCTCCTCCCTCCCGCCCTGAATCCCCTCCACCCACCCCAAAATCCTCCTCGCCACCTCTCCCGCCTCTACCCCCTCCGCTAGCCCACACTCCACCATCCTTCCCCTCCAGCTGATCCTCCGCACTGGACTCACCACCGCCGCCGTGCCCGCCCCAAACGCCTCGAGCAAGCGCCCCTCGTCGGCTGCGTTGGCGAGCTCCGCCATGGTGAACTTGCGCTCCAGCACCTCCCAGCCCTCGGGGGCGAGGCGTTCGCGCGCAAGTGCCAGGATGGAGTCGCGCGTCACGCCGTCGAGGATCGTGCCGTCGAGCGGGGCGGTCCAGAGCTGCTTCGTCCCGGACTCGCGATCCTTCACCGCGGCGAAGAAGTTCATCGTGCCGACCTCGGTGACGAACTCCTCCTCGCCGAAGAGCCACAGGTTCTGCTGGAAGCCGCGCTTGGCGGCCTGGAGCTGGGGCACGATGCAGGGGGCGTAATTGGCGCCGAGTTTGCGGTCGCCGACACCGCCGGGCCACGCGCGCACGGCGGAGGTAGTGGCTTCGAGGGAGACGGCGCGGAAGCCGGAGGGGAAGTAGGGGCCTACGGGGGAGGCGATGAGGTAGAGGAGGGCGGAGCCGGGGGGGCCGATGCCGAGGGTGCGTTGGGTGCCGATTAGGGTGGGGCGGAGGTAGAGGGAGTAGCCGCGTGCTCTGGGGGGGGGTGTTGTTAGTTGGGAGGTGGGAGGGAGGGGGAGGAAGGGGCAGGTACGTGGGAATGAAGCGTTCTTCTAAAGAGACAAATTTGGAGATTAGAGAGATAAGGGCTTCAGGTTCGACGGTTGGGAGGGCGATGCGCGAGGCGGATTTATTCAGGCGTGCCATGTTTTTGTCTGGTCTGAAGAGGCTGATTTGGCCTTGAGGGGTTTTGTACGCTTTCATGCCCTCGAAGCATTCAAAAGCGTAGTGGAAGACGCAGGTTGCGGGGTCGAGAGAGAGATTTTGGTAGGGCGTTATCCGTGGGGGCAGCCAGCCTTGTGAAGCGGTCCATTCTATGGAAAGCATGTGGTCTATACTTTCCTACGTCTTAGCTTTTCGCTGGGGCTTATGGCGGGGGAATGGGGAGCTTGCCGGTGAATGTGCGGCCAAAGACGAGCTCGTTGGGGGGTACGAGTTCTTTAGGCGTAGTGGTTTTCATGACTGAGAGGGCGGAGGGATCTATGCCGGGGAGCTTGGCGATTGCGTCTTCTTGCGATTGTATGCTGTACCGTCGCTGGTGTTGCCATTGCGCTGTGGGTTTGGAAGGAATCTCTGCTCGAAATGCGTAGAGGCATGATCGCGTTGCGAGGGCGAGACGGTGCCTAGCCATGGCGGTGAGGAAATTTCGGATTGGACAATCGAGGATTGTCTATGTCTGACTTCGGATTCTAAGGAATCTGATAGCGAAGGAGTTTGATGCCGATATCGGAAGCGAGGCCATGGGCGGAAAACAGCGGCGCCTTGGAAGGCTGATGTTTCGCCGTTAGCGCGCGGGTGTGCTGTTGTTTGCCGAGAGTACTAGGTTCGATTCCTAATGGCGCTGGTACAATGGTGTTGTGGTTTTGTTCTTTTCTGCTGTGCGTTTTCGATTCACTACCTACTTTAAGTCCTTGTAGGAGCTCTATCGTTTTCACGTTATGAACCACATCACCTTTCCTGAAGGGGCATTTACTTCTAAATCGAAGAAGCGTGTGTATACCGCGACACTCCAGCCAGGAGCCGCATGATTGGAGTAATCGGGTCGAGATAATCAGTAGCTCCTCCTTTCGATCTGGTGAAAGCAGTAGCACTTCTTCCGAAGCACAGACTTTATTCAAAGAGTATCAACGCTTCATGAAGCTTTCAGGGATCGGTACCAATTGGCCCTAGCCCATTTTCTCTTCTGTTTGATACGTGGAACTCTTCGCCAGCTCAGCTTGTTTTATGGTGCGTTGCGTGCGGTAGCGAACAGTATGATTCGTCCCACACCGCCTTATCGCTTTGGCTAGAGTAACCTCGCTTGGTCTGCTCGGCTTGCGGGACTAATGCTTACGTTGAGGCTTGGATAGATCTTGTAAATAGGGACTCCAACTCGGCTTCTCGTCAATGGGTAAACCGTTGAATCAACAACTAGTAGATGCACGGGGCACTACTTTTGCTTCCAACGATAGTCATGGCTCCATTCAAGCTAATCGTGGCCCAGCCCAAGCTCCAATTCGGATGTTGTAGCGCTGCAACAACGCGAAAGGCAAGACAAACTCTAGGTCCTCGATTGAGCTGCTACTGGGGATCCTTCGCCTTCTATCTCAATGGGGTGCTTCACCGATTCCCGTCTTATCATTTCAGGAATCTAGTAGCGAAATACTTCATACCAGATCGAATTGCAAAGTCTGGTAAAGCGTTATCAGAGTCTCTGCAGTAGAGCCGAGGAGTTCCCAAGACGGAGGCTTACTATTACTAGGGCGTAATCCACAATGAAATAGACTTGACCTACCAACACAGCGATTGCCATATCTGAGAATCCTTATTCTGATGAGCTCTTTTCAGAGTTTCTGATGTTATTGAACTTTAGTCGTTGAAGGTATTGCTATAACCGAGTCGCTTGCGTTACTTGCCACACCAACCTAATTGGCTTTACCTTTTTGTATATTGGCAAAGGTGATAGGAATCTACAGTCCTCATATCCTGCAAAGCCACCTGGCTGTAAACCCTACAGTACACCGCGATACCAAGGAACAAGGTTGGTACTCTGATGAGTGACTAGAGGCCTATGATGGACTTAAGCTTATGGATGCAGTGATCTCTCCAATGCCCGGAGTGTGACGGGTAGAGCGTTATATGCTTTTAAAAGCGAGTAGTGAATTCCCGAAACATTAACTGCCATCAGTACGATCGGCGGTCAGAGAGAAAGAATGCATGAGTCGACCCGCAGATCGACGATGAGCGGTTCATCGCAAATCCCTGGGTTTCTTCCTCATGGCTTCACATGGACCAGATCCGCAATAACCGTTGGAAGCATCTCGGTCATGATGTCGTGATGGTGATTGATCAGCCGTTATCGTTAGGACTTAAAAGTAAGCCGGTCTACAGCTTTTCTTGTTCATGTCTCTATTTGCCTCCTATCAAGCTTGCCTTCTACATTCCAAGATGGCCAAGGAAATACAGAATGGAGTTGTGTTTGCGGCCGACGAGAGCGCTTCATACGGAGAGAACGAGCAGAAGGCGCCGAATGGCGGAACTCAAGCTTGGCTTGTTGTTTTGGGCGCATTCATCTCCATGTTCTGCACCCAGGGTTACATCGGCTCATTCGGGTAATTCCTGGTTGTGATGTACAATACACACGCTAATCCCAAATGTCGTTGTCACAGTATATTCCAGTCTTACTATACTACGCACTTCCTACAACATGAATCTCCTAGCAACATCTCATGGATCGGATCGTTACAAGTCTTTCTCATCTTCTTTGGCGGCGTGTTCGCTGGCCCCTTGGCAGATTGCTTTGGTTCGAAGGTACCCTCTCTGTCTGTTACGTGCGCACTCTGTCACAAGCAGCCGCATCTCCCACGAGCTTCGAGTTGAACCTGAACATCTACAGGCTGTTTTAATCCCTGCGTCCTTGATACTGGTTCTTTCGGTCATGCTGACAAGTTTCTGCAACCGATACTATCACTTTATCCTGGCTCAAGGCATTCTCCCCGGTTTGGCGTGCGGAATGATTCTCACACCTGTGCTATCTGCTGCGGGCCAGTATTTTACCACCAGACGGGCCTGGGCAATGGGGATCATAGTAAGTGGAGCATCTGTGGGGGGCGTGGTGTTTCCACTTGCGCTTGATCGTCTTTTGAATAGATCGAGCCTGGGCTTCGGGTGGACGATCCGCTTGATGGGATTCATTATCCTCGCGCTACTGTCCTCCGCTTGCCTGCTCGTCAAGGAGCACGCCCCGCGCCGCCTTGAGCACCGGCTTTCTCTGGAAGTGTTGAAGAACAAACCATATGTTTTTGCCAACGTTGGGTTTTTTCTGACTTTACTGGGATTGTGGACGCCCGTCTTCTACATAATCGACTACGCCGTGGCTCAGGGCATGAGCCTCGAGATGGCATTTTACGAGGTTTCTATCCTCAACGCTGCCTCCATTCTTGGCCGCACCCTTCCATGCTACGTGGGCGATCGAATGGGTAGATACAACATGATGGTCTTCATGAATGCTAGCTCTGGCGTTTTGCTCCTTTGCTGGACTTTAGCCCAATCGACTATGAGCATCACAGTCTTCATCTGGCTCTATGGATTCTTCTCAGGAGCGGTCAACTCGTTGTACGCCCCTTGCATCGCTCAAAGTAAGTACGCCAACCTTCACCAAGCTCCTTTCATCAGATCATCCCGGTGATCTGATGCTCACCTTTCTTCGTTCAGTCTGTCCAAAGTCAAGCGATATCGGAACCTACCTCGGTATGGGGTTTTGTTTCTGTAGCTTTGCTGGCTTAGCCGGAACCCCGATCTGTGGTGCACTCGTCAAGAAATCGGGATACTATCTCTATGCCTCGATCTTCAGTGGTTCAATGGTATTGGCCGGCGCTGGGTCGAACTTGGTGGCCCGCCTTTACCTTTCTCGAGAGTTCCGAGTGGTGATCTAGTATCAGGGTTTCATTGGGATGATGATACGTCTCGACTTCTAGTTGTATTTGGCTTCGTATGCTCTTAGGGTTCTACTTTAAAAGTCAATCTTCATGGCTATCAATGCGTCGGCCAATTTGCTAACCATCTAAATATCCAACTCGTCCTTCTCTCACCAACTACTTCCTTGACTTATTCAAATGACGAATGTTCCAGTGGACCATCCTCCAACTCAACCGTTTTTCATCAACCATTCCTGTGACTCTGAGTATTCCACATGCCAAAGACAATCCTGATTGACGAATAAGGCAAATTAAACTGTATGGATAATAGAGAAGGCAAGTAAGACGGACGAAATGAACCTCACGAGCCTACGAAGTTAAGAAGCTAGCACAGACATATTTTTTACAAACGCACCAGACCAACAGTCACGGAAAAGCGTTGATGTCTGTATATCTATTAGTTAACAAGAGAGCTGCTTGGATCTGGCCTTACGGTAAGGCTAGCGTAAAGGTTGTTGAAGATCCTACGACACCAACTCTGGTATAAATTAATCGTTTCGGACGCATTACCGTCACGCCTGTTCTATAATCCTCAACTATCACCTCGCTCATTCACTGGCGCCCCTTTCCGATGTTCAAGAACCCGCTTTCTCCGATTTCTTCAATCAAAGAATATTTCTATTAGCAGGAAAGTCAAGTATCGACAAATCATGCAACATTACAACTTGGAGAACCAAGCAAAGCCCACGGGGGAGTATTGAAGAGTCCTCGTCCGTTTGTAGCCTTGAGGAGAGGAGATTCCTCTAGTCTCAGGGTCTACAATGCTGATCGCCGGATAAATGACACGGACAAGAGGAAAGACAAAACGGTGAATTGAACAATCATTCCATGTTACGAAACGAAGAAGGGAGGATAGGCACAGCTTCTACAACTATAACGCACCAACACTTTCACTCGCTAATCCTTTCTGTCAAGCCCCTTTATCTCCGTTTCTCATAAATTCCCACCGCCACCTTGCTCAACCCCCGATCCCCTTTCCCATTTCCCACACCCTGATCTCCTGATCCCTCCAGTTAGCCAAAATTCCGATGAACAGACGCTTGAAACATCGACGAATCATCTGGGGGAGTGTCCCTGAGGTCGTCAGCCCGATTGTTCCAACCTGGGTGCAGTAGCAGAATGGGACCTCCCCTGTTATAGCAATCTATGGAGAGCTAAGATCTCTAAAACCAACGATGATGGAAGAAGTTAAAAAGGCCTAGCGTTTGAGCAATCAGCTCACCGCAACCGTTAAGCGCAAGTCCAACGAAATCCGCTCAAGTACGCATCCCAACTCCCAAGCCCTCAAGCCGGCTGCTGAGGGTCCCAGTCTCAACAAGCTGGGGTCGAGGACAATACGGATCTCGAAAGGACACACACAAAAGGCTGGCCCAGTATACGGCCTCCTTGCCTAATGAGCCTATAAGATCGGCTGATACTGGCCACTCAGAAAATCAAGCAAAGTCCACGGTGGGGGAGTGAAGTATGTTCGCCTAGAGGTTAAATGGGTACTACACTGCTTGCTACACGCAAACCAATTATTTGCACAAAAGAGAGGGGAAGATTGACGAACATAACATTCGCTCCTTTCTAATGAAACTAAGATGGTAGCATAAAAACATCTTCCTACCACTAGAAGAAGTCAACTCCCCTTACCTATCCTTTCTACGCATCTCCCCTACATCCGTTCCCTAGGGATCGCTACCACCGTACCAGTCAACTCCCTTCCTCTCCCCAAAAGTTTCCCCTATTTTCTCCAAATGGAGAACCTGTCAATCGGCAGATGTTTTCGATCGACGGATTACAATTACTCAAACAAGATACAAAGGTAGAATGGTCTAATAGAGCAATCACTCCTAGCATATATCAATCTGGGAGGTAGCAAACACGCATGTTCCACATCCCAATACGTCACCTCTCCCAATTCCAACCCTTCCTCTTCACCCCTTCCACCCATTTTTCTATTACCTCTAACACTACATTGCTCAGCTCCTTCGTCTTCCCCTTCCCGAGTCTTCTTACCACAGAATGGCAAGACAGACATATAGAATAACTCCTATTTTACGAAATGAAGAACATAGGATAGGACCTTTTCAATTACCCCTTACACCACATCGCTCAACATCTTCCTGTCTCTAGAATCTACCTACTTGCCTTCTCCATATGATGAATCTCTTACTTGGCAAACGAGTTCAGATAGAGAATAATGCAGATCAATTCACAATCACAAGAGACGAACGGAAATCGGACGAATGATTTAATCTGTCCTAGCCTATCTATATAGACGGCCGTACAGGCATAGCTTCCACAATCACAACAAGACAATTCTCCCCACCATTCAACATTTCCCCTGCACCTCCCTCACTCCACTTTTCCATTACCTCTTACATCACGTTGATAAATGGTTTCCCTTTTCACAATGTCACAACTCAGGCTTCTCCAGACGACGATTTTCTTAACAGACAGGCGGGTTTAATCAACAGATCAGGAAAATCAGAAGACATAAATAAGTGACAGAAGGAAGCCAGACTGATGGATTGATCTCTTCTAGCCCATCAATATGGGAGGCGCAGAACGCGGATCCTCCACAGCCTCATCAAGCCAATTCTCCCCATTTCTCAACCCTTCCCCTTCACCCCCTTCCCACCCCTTTTCCAGTGCCTCTTACACCACCTTACTCAACCCCTTTCTGCTTCTGACATTTCACCAGTTCCTGACTTCTCCAGATGACGAATGTCTTAAGCGACCAACGGATTCGATTAACGCATCAGGCAAATCAAATTGGATGAACATAAAAAAAAAAGAAAGAGAAGCGAATCGATTAACTTCTTTTTAAACATCAACCTAGAAGGCACAGCACACGGATTCTCCACAACCTCAACAAGCCTATTCTCCCCTTCACACTCCTTTTCCTCTACCCCTTTACCCTCCTTTTCCATTACCTCTTACATCACATCGCTCAACTTCTCTTTTCTGCTTGCGTTTCATCTCCTGGTTCCTCCAGTTAACGAACGTCGTACTAGACAGGCGGGTTTAATTTACGAATCACACGAATCACATGAATCAGCTCATATGAAGAAGGATCAAAAGGAAGGCAAACGAATCGATTTACTTCTCCTAGAACACCGCCTTAGGAGGCACAGCACGCGAATCCTCCACAACCCCACCAAGCCAATTCCGGCCCCCCAACCCCCAACTCGCTCACTTCTTCCACCACGCAAAGAACTTCCTCCACCCCTTCCTCTCTACATTCGGGGTCTCCCCCGGGATCCTCCTCCACTGCCGAAGTTCGAACCCGCCGCGTCCAGTGTACGCGTCATCCGGCCATGCCCTATGCATGGGCTGTGGGTGATCCTTGCGATCTAACCAACAGCCCAACAAGATCGCAAGAACTATAAACACCGGAAGACCGACGCCCAGAGCGATTTGAACGGTTTTGAAGTCGTGGTCACTGAGTTGCGGCGTCTCGTCTCCAAACGTGGAGAGGCCCGTGGTGGCGGCTGCGGCGGGGAGCGTCGTGGTCGTGGTCGTTGGCAACGTGGTAAACAAGGAAGCCATTGACGATAAGATGGGGTCCAGAGCAGCACGCACGACAAGAGGTTTGGCGGTGTTGGTGGCGGCGAGATTGGTACTACCGGTGCCAGAGCTCACGTAGTTGCTATCAGATTTGGCGGAAGCACCCGTGGCAAGCGGCGCGGAGACATAAGCGAAACCGGCTATTGGAACGTCAGAAAACCTCACGATCACCAGCTTTAACAACTTGCACTTACCGGACTGGAGGCTGGTAGCCGCGATGCCGGTACTGACGTCGTAGCCATCGAAAGTGACAGAAGCGTGCGTAGTAGACGGTACGGAAACATAAGCCACACCAGCTATTGGAAAGGTCAGCAAATACCACGATCACCCGCTTTCGACAATTTTCACTTACAAGACGACGAGGAGGCAAGACGACCAGCAGCGGACCCAGCAGTGACATTGGCGGTAGCATGCTCACCAAGCTCGACAACACCGGCACCGCCAGCCGCGACGACACCACCAGCAACAACGTCCAAAGCGAGGACGAAAAGCCCAAGAGCGAGCATAAGGAACGACGACCAACCAGCAACTTTTAGCGCCATTTTGGAGCTAAAGTGAGGATTTTGGAGTCGGGTGTGATAAAAAAAAGAGGTAGGTAACGAACAAAGACTCCTGAAGAGGCTGAATAGATAGACAGTTGTCTAGGAAGAAGAGAGCTGAAACAAGGATAGCGTCCGAGCAACGAAGATATGTTGGAACGAAAAGCGGTGCAAAAAGTTTTGCGGTGTTTTTCGTTGGAAGATATGTTCGTGCAGGAAGGAAAGTCTCACTTAGGACGAAGGGGGTTATAAGGTTGTTCAGACGCGATTTCGGGGCCGGAAGAACACATGCGCCGGTTGTGTTGTCCATGGGGTTGGGTTTGGAACGTTGAGATAGCGATTAGATCTTGGGGTGCTGGGGGTGTGATGTGCTTGGAGGAGGGGAGTATTAGCCCGGAGTTGGAGGGACAATGATTGTGCTTGGATAGGGGGGAAGGAGTTGCAAAGAAGGAGATGGGTATGAAGATAGGCAGGTAATTGGTATGCAGAGCGAGAGCGCTCAGCAGTAGTCTATTGGGAAATCCGGAGGGTTTGGGAAAGGAAAAGCTCTATGGTGAAAGACACAATGGTATACATACGCCGTACCATGCAACATAACCGCTTACCAAGACTCTGCCGTCACATTACTGGTCCTTGAAGATCTTTGGCAAAGACTGTTAACACGTTAGCACGTCCGGCGTCTCCATCTCATCCGTCCTGAGCACTTGCCTTCGCATACTTCGGCTCCACAAACAACCCCTCCGCCTCCACCAAAACCTCCCCCATCTCCGTCCCCTCCCCCAACAACGAAATATTCCCCTTAACCCACGCCTTCCGCCCCTCAACCTTCACCAGCTCCGCCCTCAGCACCATAAACCGCCCCGCCGGCGCCGGCTTCCGGTAATTCACCGTCAGCTGCGCCGTCACCCCAATCTTATTCGGCAGCGCCATAAAACTGCACCTCGCCAGCCCCTCGTCCAGAAGCGTCGCTAACATCCCACCATGGATAATCCCCACATGCCCGCACAGGTCAGTGCCCAGATACGAGATCGACACCAGCTTCTTCCCATCATGCGAGAACATCAGCGGCGGCACGGGCATCTTGCCATGCCCCATCAACGTCCCCGCCGTGAGGCTGTGTTTCCGATGCGGCTCCACAATGCGGAGGTGCGGTCTCGATTCTTTGAAATTGGGATTCGCGCGCAGGGCTTTGGTCAGGGGGTGGTTCTGGATGTAGGCGTCTACTTCGGCGGCGTGCGCGTCGGCGGGGAGGAACTTGCTGAGGGAGTCGTGGTCCGTGGGGGCGTTGGCGAGGGCTGTAAGGGCGGCGATGGCGGGGGCGGTTGCGAGGAGGAAGCCGAGGGATGTGAAGGCGATGGAGAGGGCGGAGAGGGTTATGAGGCGGCGGAGACGGGAGTGTGGGAGGTGGGTTTGGGGGGCTACGGGGTTGAGTGGGTGTTAGTATGGTTGAGAGGCTACAATGAATGTTTGGGAGGGTTTGTTGACCTGTTTGCTCGCTATATAACCGCCATGGCCGAGTACAAGGAGGTGACTGGAGGTTCGGCGTAAGAGTCCTCTGTGCTTTTCGCTGTGAGAAGCGCAGCCCTGGCCAGGCCAATTGCCGCGTCGTGAATGAGGAACAGCCACGCCGAAGGAAAGGCATGTGGATTCCTATCTACGTTGAGAGCATTGAGAAGGTGCTGTGAAAATAATCTGAAGTCAAAAAGTATTCACGCCGGCTGCGGCGGAGAGTTGTGCCTCGGCTCGCGCTTATATCCGGAGTTAAGATGAGCTTAACTGACCTACAAGAAGGGAAATTGTGGGTGAATGGGTTCTTTAGAGAACGCTTGGGAAAATTAATCAATAGTCGCTTGGATAATTCAATATATACTAGTCGTAACTGGGCTCTATAGCTGGACATATCTATCCAGCTCATCTTCTTCATCATCATCATCCAACATCTTAGCGTAGTCATCTGCTGAAGCAAACGTTGGCAGATTCTTGAGCCTGCGCCGCTTCTTGCTCCGTTTTTCCTCGTCGGCTCTCAGCGGAAGCTGCTCCTTGCTGAATTGCACTTCATCCTTGAACATCTTGTCAAAGTCACTTGGAGCCTCATCATCACTGCTCAGAAGTGCCTCTTCCTCCTCTCCTAGATCTAAAACGTCAAGACCGGCATCCCCTTCATTCTCTTCGTCTTCTGCTTGGTCCTCGTCAGCTGCTGAGCCAGCCTCTCCTTCGTCACTATCCCCCATTGCCGATTCCAAATCATCCATATCGCCATCACTCTGATCGCTTCCTTCCAGCTCAGGTCTTGAATCCACAAGTGCCTTCCAGATTTCATCCTCATCCTCTTCCGCCCCACTACTGTCGTCTGCACCGGCCTTACGCTCTGCTTTTTTCTTGTTGACTTTGTCCTTGCCTTTGCCCATTGTGCTGAAGTACTTGTGGAAGAAAACCTCGTCCGCGTCCACCTTGCCGCCTTCCATTCTCCAGAACGAGTCCGAGTTGACAGGATCTCTACCTGCGTTCTTGGAACGCGCAGATACGAGGATGCCACTGGCATCCCCTCCAGCCATCGGCTGCATGATGGAGTTACCTCGTGGTCCACCCGTGGTTTTCGCGTTTTTGTATACGAAGCGGTCAAGAAAATGGATAAGGGTGTGTGACGACAGGTCAGGTTTCGGTGGCATGGTTTCATGGCATAGAAGCTTTGAAGCGAATAACGCTACTGAGGGATGAAAGTGCATGAGGAACATAGTCTGTAGGACAGATTAGTAGATCTTCGCCCAAATGGTTTTTTGGCCTAACTTACCAGTTCCCAAAGACAACTGTTCTCGGCATTGCTGTGCTCAGGATCTCGCTTCCTCCCATCGTAGGTCCTCCTGGCGGCGTATCTTGCAGGTTTCTCTATTTCTATATCTTCTTGAGCTTGTGCCCTTGGATCATCACCATCCTCTTGCAAGTCTTGGAAGTTTTCTTCTTCGTCGCTGTCCCCTTCCTCAGCTTGGTCTATAAACGCATGGAGATTAGCAAAGACGCCTTCAAGTTCTCTAAGTAGGTACAAAGCTCCACAGGCAAACGCTGGCTGGTGCATGGTGACTACCTGTAGCAGTCGCTTTGCGAACGCTTTGACTCGTTTCACATTAAGATCGGCTCTCAGAGCCCTGAAGAGAAGATTGAGGTACAGTGCTTGCTTCGAAGATGTCAATAGCCTGGAATCAAGTAACGATTCGTACAGCGTCCGATATAATCTGTCAGCTGAACCCTGATGTGAGCCATTGAGTTGTTGTATTAGCATCAACGCTTGAATACTTGTGTTGAAGTTGGACGAATGTGTCACTCTGAAAAGCGTGTCTAAGTGCTTCTCGAACCTGTGTATAATTAGTATATTAAACCGCCATTTACTGGAGAGGCTTACGATTCATCATCGGTGGCGATAAATGGCATTGCACGATTCACGCCGGTCAGAACCGCTGACAGCATTTTCTCCCGCAAATCGTCACCAACATTGGCAGATTTCTGCAGCAGAGCCTGCTTCTTTATGGCCTTCTTCCCGGGAGCGCTTCCGCCTCTTTGCACCTCCCCTTTTTTGTTGATGACTACCGAATTTGCCCCCGAAGGAGCTGAAGCAGGCTCCACGGCTTCCGGATGTTCCAAAAGCTTGAGGAACAAGCTGAAATAGATGTCTAATAGTTTTCGCGCGACATTCCCTTCTTTCGTGCTCAACACTGTCTGGTTCAACGTTATGATCGCGTAGTACTGTGCATGTAAATTCTGACCGGGACGGAAAAGCAAATCCGATTCAACGGACGCAACAATAGTCGGCTTCATCAGGGGATGAGTGGTTTGAAGTTGAAGAATGCTATACGATGTCCTTGATGCAATCTTCTTGTCGGAGTCACCAAGTTTATTGACAAGTAAGCGTAGAAGATTTGCTTCCTGTTCAGGTTTTTCTTTGAGAAGTTGGCACACATAGTCTACGGCTTTGACCCTGGCAAACACAACCTCGTCGTTGCACCAAGTCTCGATAATCCTCAGAATTTCAAAGTATGTTGATTTAAGCCAATCCTCATATGCCCATAAAATCAAGTGAACTTCTTTAAGTAGTTTCGGAAGTGGATCATTTGGCTTCCAGTGTGGTTTCGCCTTGCTGAATGCTGCAACTAGTGCTGGCTGGCTGGCGAAGACTCGTAGCTTCCGATCCGATGGTAACAAAGCTCCTGGACCGAAAAGATCTTTCAAAGCTCCAAGCACTTCAACTGCTTGACCTCTACTACGCTTTCTAGCCAAGCCAACTAGGCTCTCCAAGGCTTTCATATTGTGGACTGGAGACTCTTGCACTGACAGCGTCAAAGCAGAAATTTTGTCCGAGAGCGTGCCTGATGACATTATAGTAGAGTAAAAATGGTGGGCTGACGATGCTGAACCATTCCGAGAGGCATACTTAGTGTTTTCATTTTCGAGAAGTGACATAGCAAACTGATGAACTCGATTGGACAGATCCTGCGGCAGTGCGGAGTTTTTGGGTGACTGTGATGTTTCAGGAAGCGCAACTGCGTGCCATTCTGACTGAGGGTAAAAATGCTGGAGAAAAGTTAATTACTGGGTAAATGGGCTGCATTATCTGCAAACCGGGATATTGTGCAGACGAAGCTTACCAGATGCGGTGAGCTTTTCCCTGTAGTCTTCGTCGACTGGACTGTCGATTCCCCACCGTTTTGAAGAATTGGTGGAGGTCCTTTATCGAAGGTGGTGACAAGATTGCTGTCTATAGATTCTGCGTCTACCTCAGAGTCAGAGTACCCTTCCATCTCTTTAAAATGTGCCTTCTCTACACCAAGCTCCTTGACAAGCAAAGCTAAGTCCTTCTGCAAATCACCCCGTAACGCCTTCGTTTGATCTAGCTCATGGCCTTCTATTTCCGAGTCCGAGAGAGCTTCCGCGACAAGTTCGTAGTCCTCTTTGGTACCCCCGAGGGCGAGAATTTCCTCTTCTATATTGAAGCTTTCTGTGGAAGCTTTGTTTGCCTTGGCGCCGAGCTTGACGCTGTTGACATCACTCCTACTATTCGATAGCCCTTTAACTTTTCCATCGTGGAGTCTCTTCTTTCCCTGCTGCGGCTTAGGCACAAGAATGGACTTCTTCCCCACCAACTTGGCGTTGCCATTACTTTGACCCTCTACAACTGTAGGCGGATTGGCTGATTTGGCTGACGGCTCCATGACTTGTAAAGATCGAGGCGCTCGTATACGTCCATTGTTGGTCTTGATCACTGGAGCCTTTCGTGTTTTTTCGTTGGGTACCTTCTTGAGATTGTTCTGGATCTTTTCTGTCAAGCTCAGTACTGAATCTGGATTCAGGTCTGGAAGATCGATTTCCTGGGTATGGGCATTCGAAGCTTCGAGCCACTTCTTCAACCTCGCAGGCATGCTGGGCTTTCAAGTGCTCTCCACCGAACAGATGCGTCTCAAATTTGTTGTCGAAGGCTTACCACCGACAGCCCTATGCCTTGTGAGAAGAATAATAAGCGAGGATTGGGCCCTACGCACCCAAAATTACCCGGCTTTCGTCTGGCGTACATATTTACGCTCTCCTCCACCCCTCTTTTCTCTCTTTAGCTCTCTTTGCCTTTTGGCTTAGGTACGTTTTTACCACCACCGATCAGTATTCTGCAGTCTACTAATTATCCGACAGATCAAGTGTAGTATCTGTTCTTTTCAGTTTAATCTCTGAAATTCTTCTACGGAAGAAATCAATGATTAAATTTATTTTTGTACTTAGCGATGGGTCCTCTGGGCTTGCTCATGATCCATTGCACCGTGTCATCGGCCTTACACTGCCGCCGATTGACGCGAACTCACTTTTCATCAAAAGCTGCAGCTTGTCTGAGGCCTTGAAGAAGAACATCTGGATAGTTTGGTGCGCTGCTGTGTAAATATCATGCAATACTCAGATTAGACGCTGACTTGATGGATATTCTATGTGCGCTCGAACGTCTCTAGAGCCCACAGCGCATAGCAGTAGAGAAACTTTGAAGCTGTCGACTGTGATAACTATGTAATGTGGTAACGGTTAGTAGACGGTAGAGCAACTTCCTGAATACAAGTAGTCTGTTTCATCAAGCTGCTCTCGACTACCCCAAAGCTCTCGATCTGGCACCATTCCTTCGTCGTTGAGCGTCTTACACATATCCGGCTGGTGTGATACATCTATTTTGAATTGCACCATGTCCAAAGCGCCCAGGTATCTACTCGTATCGCTGCCGACATCCATAAATCCTAGCCATGACCACGATGAAGCCCTCACTAGCCTACGATCTGCTGTTACAACGGACAATGGCACAGTCTACCCCTTTCAAATACCCGAGTTCAAAGTCGGGACTCTCGATGCACTTGTACAGCAGGCGGATGAGCTGGGCAAGCTCGAAGGGGGATGCGAAGCCGTGGTGGGGAAAGTGGGAGACTCGTTAAAGACTATATTGGAAGGAGACGAGGAGAAGATCGCTCAGCAGAAAACGGTGAACGACAGTAAGTGGCACCTCTGGCCTGATAGGTTCTAGGGGCTGATGGTGGAGTAGAGCCGGCGGAGCAATACCTCAGAACGTTTCATTGGAACAAGGTCAAATACAGGGCAGACAAACCCATATCTGAGATGATAGATACACTACAGAAGGTAAGGCATGCCCTTTGTTAATGTAACGTGTAGTGCCGTACTGATAGAGTAACTTCCAGGAAGTTTCCAGCATTGACAATGATGTCAAAAACAAGTACAACCAATACAACCAAATCAAAACCACCCTAACCACACTCCAGCGACGGCAAAAGTACACCTTCCTTCCTTTGCCCTCCCCACAGTTGCACAGCTAACGCCTGTCTTCCCCACAACAGCGGCAACCTCTCCAACAAATCCCTTACAACCGTCGTTCCCCCATCACTCCTAATCCGTGATTCCGATTACCTCGAAACCCACCTCATCGCCGTCCCTAATGCCCTTACCAAGGACTTCCTAAAAACCTACGAAACCCTCTCCCCCATGACCGTCCCGCGCTCAGCCACCCGGATTGCTGAAGACGATGAATTCACACTCTACGCCGTCACCACTTTCAAAAAGCATAGCCAGGAGTTCATCCGCAAATGCAGGGAAGCGAAATGGACGCCTAGGGATTTCAAGTATCAGGAGAGTGGAAAGGAGGAAGAACAAAAAGAATTGGAGAGGGCGGGGAAAGAGGAGAGGAAGGTGTGGGGGGAGGCTTTGAGACTAGGTAGGACTGCGTGGGGCGAGGCCGTGATGGCTTGGGTGCACGTATTGGCATTGAGGGTGTTTGTGGAGACCGTATTGAGGTATGGATTGCCGTTGGATTTTGTGTGCGGGCTTGTAAGGGTACGTTAATTCCTTCCTATCCAAAGCCCTCTTTGGGACCCTGTTGTGCAGGGTACTGGCTAATGAATGTGAAAAACGACAGACGACACCCAAGCTCATGAAAAGAGTCCGAAACTCCTTGGATGCTTCGTACTCGTACCTTGCGGGAAATGCATTTGGGCGAGATAAGAAAGGTAGAATTACAAAGGACGACTCCTCGACATCGGCAGATATGCAGGCAGCTGGACATATGGGGGATGGCGGGGATTACTCGGCATACGTGTGCTATGAATTTGAGGTTAAGTAAACTGTAGTATAGTAGGATTACCATTGACGAAACTGTATTCCTATTCTCAGAATCGAAGTAGTACTCTAGAATCTCTGTGGATTTTCGTCATACAGCCCCTCGACGCCCCACCACCTCCTACGTCGCTTTCGCCTTGCCTATCAAACCTTTCTCCTCAAGTGCTTCAATAATCTGTTTAACCGCTTCCTCCACCCCTCGTTCTCCATTCTTCACCACCACCTCCGCATTCTCCGGCTCCTCATAGGGCGCGCTGATCCCCGTAAAATCTTTAATCTCCCCAGTCCTCGCCTTCTTATACAGCCCTTTGGGATCGCGCTTTTCGGCAACCTCTAGAGGGACATGGATGTAGATTTCTATAAAGGGGATGTTGCGGTCTTCATGGAGCTTGCGGGCGAGCGCGCGGTCGGATCGATAAGGGGAGATAAAGGACGTCAAGGTGGCGGTGCAGGAGTCGGAGAAAAGGAGTGCAACCTATTGCAAAAAGGCGGCCGTTAGCGCATGGGTCAACGAAGCTGCGAAGCATCTACTGTTTACTTCAGCGATCCTTCTGATGTTCTCCCCTCGATCTTTCTCGCTAAACCCCAGATCCTTGTTCAGGCCGAAGCGCACATTGTCCCCATCGAGGCGGTAGGCGGCAAGCCCTAGGTGAAGCAGGTGCTGCTCGAGGGCTATGGCGATGGTGGATTTACCGCTAGCGGAGAGACCGGTAAACCAGAGGGTGAAGCCCTTCTGGCCGCGCAGGGCACTGCGTTCGTCGTGGGTGAGGCCGTGGTGCCATGTGATGTTTCTAATGGGGAAAGAGTTCAGCTTGTTATAGCCACCTGGAACGGAGGAGCGAGCGGCGCACCTACGTGGCCATTACTCTCTACAGTTTTATGAGCCTTTGGAATACAAAGACCCCGATAGATCAAACGTTGGAGATTTGGTGGGGACTACTGTACTTACTGTAGAAGCGCGGAAATGACGGGACGAAGCGGGATTCCGTGCAGTGGCTTGGTGCATCTGCCACTGCCCTTCAACGTCAGGTCTTCAGCCAGATTGCGTTCCAGCAACAGTCCCCATCTTGAAGCCTGCAACGGCAAGCTCCATCTACAGACTGTCTCCTCGGGCATGGTGGGGCCTGGTGTACTCAGATTCCGGAGATCTCATCTGTATGACCCGAATCAATCCAGAAGCGCAGTCAAGCATGACTGAATCCAAGATGATGAGGGGTTCCGTAAGTGAAGGAAACGTGCTAAAGGTAAATTCTGATATCACATAATGGTGAACATTCTTGAAAGTTTAGTCAAGGATGCTGCTATCGATTATGATTCGACTCTACTATTCCTCTTTATGTTCTTTCTACTTCTTAATCTTATAAGTCTTTCCTTTAGTACATTCGGATTGGAGATTTGTCAATTTCGTCTGCTCAGGGTTTTTCCCTTGGCACTAGGAAAAGCATGCAACCCCAAGGGCGAAGTGTAGTGATATGCTCATTCCCTAATATGTTAAGAACATGTGAACTTGCAAGAAGTGTTCATGATACATTTATGTGCTTCTTCTGCTATTGAATCTATTGATATAGGAAGTGATGACCAGTTTCCTTCAAACTTACCATTCTGCGAGTGTTATGTGGTCAAAGTCTTGCGCATTTGGACACTTGTGTTGGTGTGCGAGCCAATGTGTTGAAGTGTTCATACCTTGGGGCGAAAACGTGTGTTTTTGTACATGCTGGCTTCCACCGCTCGACTTCACATTTCATCACCCATCTCAAAATCGCGAAGTGTCGAATAAGACAAGGTCATTAGTGACACTATAAACTGCACAGCTTTTATATATCATTTATATAAAGCATCGTGAACCCCTTCAGGGTCAAGAGACGGAAATTAGCTTGCCAGTATGGCCTGGACCAGCTGGACTGAGTGGTGGGTCGAAAAAATTGCAGGACGAGGTAAGAGCAACCCACACCTTGAGCCCCACAGTATGCTAACCCATAAAAGCTCTATCGAATAAGTATAGAGAGAAATCCTTTGATAGAGAATTCCAGAGACAAATGAGACGAAAATTACTGTCTCGAGATCAAGCTGAGATTTCAATTGGATGTGATGGCCTGGCTGCATTGCACCGATCGAGATATGCGTCTTCAGCATACTGCAGCTCCACCATCTCGACGCGGCCAACTCCATCTTTCAACAGTGGCTCTATGCTCCTAACACATCTAAGCACCTCATCTAGCTCTCGCTCTGGGATCTTGACGAGTCCAAGCACATCATCTGGCTCTAGCTCCCAGACCTCGACATGTCCAAGCACAGCAGCTAGCACCAAGTCCAGCGCGTCATCCGCCACATCTTCAGGCTCGTCAATCATTATTAACACGTCCCTTGCAAGTGTAGCGCTTAAGAGAGTCCATACTCCCAAGCCGTCTATTTCACCATTCCTAGTATCGCTTAGACAGCTTATCTCTTCCGAAAACCCCCCTACTACGCAAGTAACTCAAACTCGATCTTTGCAGGTCCCTGTGAACAGCTTATCCCAAATGGTGGCTGATACAAGCCCCGTGGTAATTTGCCACATATCCGCCTAGGTATTCCGCTGTTTTCCCGTAAGCTGTGGCCGGCAACGAGATTTACCTGTACGAGGTGCTGACTACGAACCTTCTGCAAGCTACCTTAGCAGACTAACACCAAAGCTTTTCACGGTTTGAGATCGACCCAGCAGTGGAACACGTCAAGCAGTCAAAACAACTGTGAATAAATCATAAAAAAACGCTTAAACTCGTAATCAAACGGTAATTCTACGAGTTCAACTGTTCATGATAGTGGATTGATCTTAAACCGTTAAAACCGTCTACCTTGGTCTGCTAAGGTAGGTATGCTTTTCAGAAGAGCTGAACAATCTAATCGACAGAGCAGTAACAGCGCTTTACCCACGCGTTGAGCTTATACACAGTCGAAAGGCGAAGCAATAACAACGCGACCCCCTTCGCGTTGAAGCTCGCACATACACAGAGTAACAGCAACGTCTTTGCGCACGACGCGTTGCAGCTCATATACACTGCGAAGGCACGACACAGCTTTTGCGCACATACATGTACATGTGACGCAGTAAACAAGTCGGTTTTTCGCATTTTCAGGCCGGTTTAACACGCGTCGCAATCACACATACTGCGAAGGCACGACACAGTCTTTGCGCACGCACACATCGACTGCAACGACATGAGCGAGCAGCTGTTATGCATTTTTGTTGTATTTTCATGCATTCGAAACAGCTTCGAGGGGCGTTGCACACACATACTGCGAAGGCACGACATAGCTTTCGCGCACATACATTCAACTTCGTACAAGTAGGAAGGTTTTATGCATTTTACGTATTTTATGCATTCGCAAAAGCTTATGCAAATATGATAGGATTTTTGCCTTTTGATTTTTGGTATTTTTGACATTTTTCGCAATTCGCAAATTGCACGCGCTCGTATGCGCATTTTAACGGGGTGACTGCACAATGGAAAGATATTCAGCATTGATTTTGGTCAAATTACATGTAATTTAGCATACACACAGCGCCTAGATACCTTAGTGCCATAGCCATAGGCTGCATGCACTTAATGAAGAAATAAAAATAATAATGATAAAATCCCGTCAGCTGTTGCCTCGCTGCATCAACCGAATGGGACTGGAATGAGAACAATGGCGAGAGGGCGGCGCCTCATGGTTCCCGTCCACGGCCCGAATCCTCTCTTTGCCCGGACAATTGGGGTTTTGCAACGGATGCTGAGGGGTTCCGTAAGTAATTTATCTCAAGGGATTCCAAGGTGGGAGTTTTACCTCTAGAGACATCTGAGCTGGGGATCGGCTGCGAGTGCCTCATTAACATCGCTTACGCCACTCTGGACGCTAGATGCAGAAGATTGTCGGATCGAGCGCACCCGCTGGTGATTTGCCATTTTCTCCGAGTGTCGCTATTCTTTCGCATGTTGCCGCTCCTTTTTCTTTATACTTTCCTCTGTGAGTTCTAGCGCGCGGTTTGCAGGAACCCACGTCTCCGGATCGTCGTCCTTATTAACTGCAAGGTAGCGATCTCTAACGGTTTCTATTGCCTTGATCCAGGATGGTAGTTCAGCCAACCGAGTAAGAGGGATAGCGCTGGGCATATCATGCAGATCCGCATTTATGCGTTTGGCGAGTTTAGTCCATTGCATATTCTCTATGAATTCCCCTACATCGTTATGGCAATGTCCATTCCTTTCTGCGTAGGCCTGAATTGCCCACATAGTCTGGTCGTAGTCGAGCGGTATCTTCATGCATGCAGCATAAACGGCGGCCTTTACGCCGACTTCAGCTGACGAATTGGCTTGAATTTGTACAGTCAATCTTTCAGCAATCGTAGTCCAATTGCTGCGCGCCGAGAGTTGTTCGTAGTATGGGGTTTTCAGCTCCCGTGAGCGGTGACGAAGCTCCGAAGTATTGGCACCTAAATAATCTCCATAGCTTGCTAAAAATTCGAGTTCTCGTAATCGTTGTAGCTCATGAACTAGCCCCATCTCCGAATTGCTGAACTCCCTTTGTAGGAACGTTTTGGAGTGGAGTTTCTCGTCGTACGCAAACACAGCCCCAATGTTTCTCTCAGTTGCCGACTCTAGTGCGTGTTCATATGCATCATGATATTTTTTCATGAATGCATGGGTGACCGGCGATATCTTCCGGGTCAGTCGTGCCTCTGAATACTGAAGGCCCTGTTGAAGGCGATATTGAGTATAGTGATTGACGTCCTCTTCCGGCTGTGGAGGTATTAGATCTGCCATGGTGTCTGAAATTAGGCAGAAAAGGTTATGCAGGATAAGTAGCAGTGTAGACTTGGTGATTAGGGTGAATATAGTTTTACGTTCAGTAGATTGGTTCTACGGGGCTCTTCCCGACGCTAAGAGTTACGGCGGGCCATTTGGACAAGTCCAAGCACTTCATTTACAAGCCCACAGAAGAAATAACGCCCGACGGTACACACATCGTATGTGGATTCAAGATACCTGCAGAACCAAAGAGTTCGGAGAGGGCCCAGGACCATGAATCTCTCTCCCAACCCTCATACAACACCACTGACACAGCCTTCCGCGAAGACCACCTCGCTATGAAATTCACCTCCGACGAGCTCGACGTCACAAACCTTCCCCAACCTCACTCATACGGCAATCTATGCCAGGACAAGGGCAAAGGCAAAGACTCCCATAAACAGTCCCAGGCCAAGTAAGCCAAAGCCGTACCGAGAAAATCCACTCCCTCGGAGTTCCCTTCCACCTGGAGGCCCACCACCTCGCCAGCGCATCGCTATAAAGCGCCGCGCTATCCGACAAAGCAAGCGTGGGGAAGATCCGGACGCGGCACCCAAGGCCAGCAAGCGGGTCCGGTGGAGCGACGAGGTGGAGGAGAAGACTCCTCGACAAGGGCGCCGGAGGGGGAAACTGGGTCGAAGGGTTGATACGGTGGTGCATCTACCCAGTCGAGCTACTTCGCGGCCGACGGTTCCCGTTCAGGGTGGCGAGGTTTTCTAGTTGAGTGAAAAGAAGTTTCGGTTTGTTGGTCTGGGGGAAGCGGGTGTCTGGGCGACGTTGGGGAATTGGGAGGGTGTTTGGTGGGTTTCTTGCTTAATTGATGGCTATATATCTAGACCAATTCAGATCAAAATTCTAGATTGCTTTTGAGCGGTTTTGGGTGGAGTTCTTGCCGCGTAGAAGACGACGAAAACCGCTACAAAGTCCAGGGCATGGAGTCGAGATCCATACTGATACACGATGTCCACGGATCCAACTAACGAATCGCCCCTATGCTAACGTAAGCCGACGGAATGTATAGTTTGGCTTTTGTGTTCATAAAAACATGAAATCCTTATATCAAGTCATAGTTTAGAAGATCCGAGATATGGTGATAATAAATGCCGATATACTCTCAAACTTATCTATACCACCAGAATCGCCAAATCACTAAAACGCCAATCTTCCTAACCCCCTTGAACCGCCGAACGGCCACCCACTATCCAACCAATCATCGACCTACCAAAACCCCCATATCACCCCAAAACCCATCAGAGCAAGCTCTCAAAAGCATCCAAGCCCTTCTTCTGCTGTTGCGGTTGTTGTGGCCGAGCCATAGTGGCGCTAGTGCTTCGTCCAAGACCTGCGCCGTAATGTGGTTGTTGTGACGTCGCGGATGGTGGGGGCGCGATGGAGAAGGTGGGGAAGGCGGTGTGGGTTGGGGGGTGATGGTGGGGCTGGAGGGAGGGGAATTGAGTGGATTGTGATTGAGGGGGGTTGAACGTCCAGGACGAAGTTGTGGCGCTGACTGGTTGCATTGGTTGCATAGAAGGGAAGGAGCTCATGGCATTCGTAGGTTGCATAGGAGCAAAAGAGCTCAAGCCATTGGCCGTTGCGTTGGTGGTGCCAGGAGGAGCGGGTTTCAGCGTAGTAAAGGCGCTGAGGGTCTGGTCGGGGGTAATGGCTCGGGAGGAAGGTTGTGTGGAAAAGACGCCGTTGCTGGATAAGGCGGGCGTGTTGCGTTGATTTGGGTTTGGGCTTAGGGTTGGTGTCGACCACGAGAACACCGTTGTGGGGGTTGTTGTGGATTGGGCTCGCTGTGGCTGAGGCCTGAGGGCATCGCTAAGCATGTCGCTGCCGTTACTGGTTCCTTTGCCGAGCACAAGACGTTCGAAATTGTTCTCGCCCACGTCGTCGCCCCCACTAGTTGATCCTATGCCGTTGCTGGAGCCCATATTCATGAGATCGTTGGACCGAGCATTTTCCATGCTGCTGCTGGAATTAGACGCCAGGTCTCGCAACTTTCGGGTCTGCTCCTGCTCGATCTTCGCTGATAAGGCCTTGATCAGTGTCATAAATTCTTGGAATTGTTGAAGATTGAGCAGTGGACCCAGACTGAAGGTCCAGAGTATGGGAAGAACGTCCATTGCTAAGAACTCGGAATCTGCAATTTTGCCAACTTGCTTGAACACGGCAAGTGCCGCCATCATTACTGCGGGCTCTTTCGTCTTCATTGCTTTTAGCAATGGAACAACCTTTTCCTGTACCGTATACTTGTCTAGGATCGCGCTGCTGTTTGGCCTTTGGGTTTTTGAGTCATTTGCTGCACCGCTCAGACCGTCGCCATCCTCGCTACTAACGGACGGAGACCCTCCACAGAGTATGACGAATGCCTCTAATCCTCGGATCTTGATGCCTAAACTACTAGTCTTGCTGAAAACAGCAGCCACCACCGGAAAGAGCTCGTTCTTGATGGTAGTGAAATCCAGGGTGGTAAGGACTGTGGGGAGGCACCCCAACGATTTGTCAACTATGGAATGAGTCGGAGATTCAAGGCCAAGCTGTAGAATTGGTAGGATGTCTGCTTCAAGTAAGCATCCTGCTCTTGACCTTTGAATTCATATACGCACCATTCTTGAACTCCTTCCCAGAACAACTCTCTGCAATGAGTGCCATGTTCTCGAGGACAACTACAAGCCCAGCCTCCTTCGCAGTATCTCGCTCGCCTGTACCAGCTTTTCCGCCGCTTGTAAGGAAAGTATCACGCAATTGAGGGATAACCTTCTCGATAAATGCTCGCCTGCCGGATGGGAGTATCTTGATAATTTTGAAGATATTTTGCAATATCAAGAACAGTAATTCTTTGTCTTTCGTTTCCTCGAGCAGTGCTGGCAATACTTTCTTTTCTAAAATCGATGTTGGGAATTGCTCTAGGATTCTAGGTAATCCACGCATGAATTGCGACTTCTCAAGCGGCGTTTTTGCAGGCAAGGAATCCAAGAATCTGATTGATGACACAAGTACGTTGTCAAAAAACTGCGACTGCTGGAACTCACGAGCATTCATTCGTTGCCCTGGTCTTCTGGTAATCAAACGAGGGAGAACCCCCGACAAGAGGTCTTTCGGTAAAGGTCTGGAGCAAAGAAAGTTGTTGTTTGACGATGGAACCGAGGATGAGGAGCTGAATATCTTTTTATAAGTTGAAAGATTTTGATTAGTCTTGAGCGGTGATGTGTGAGGCGAATTGTAAAGAGCTAGCATTATAAGACCCAAAGAGAACATATCCGCAGCCGCGGAAACATTGCTATCGAGGACGAAGTCGGGAGAGGTGTAATCTAGGTTGAGCTGCACAGAACTTGGTAAACGAGGATCATGGTAAAGTAGTTCTGAAAGGGATATAGGGGCCAATGTGCTTTGCGAGTTGGACGTGTCAGGCGGGCCTGCGAATCCCAGACCAGCAATCTTCCAATCCGACTAAGAAAGCACAATTGTCAGTCTCGAAATACAATAAGCACTGCTATCGCAAGATAGGAAAGAGTCAGGATCTATGTCTAGAGTGAGAAGCAACATTGTAGCAGAAGTCGAGTATTCCGGAAATTGTGAGATAGGCACGCATTTCACGAGAGTAAGTTCCCGAGAGGCTGACAAAATGTTTTAAATAGAAATGTGCATTATCCAAGGAAGGGTGAACCGTTTTCACATACTTTAGCGTTGATATATATACCCTCTGGTGTCAGATTACCATGTACCAGGCCCGCAGATTCATGGAGAAAATCAAGCCCTTGTGCCACTTGCAGTAACCCCTTTTGTATTTCTAGCTCATCAATTTCTAGTTCTCTTCTCCTTTTCTGTCCGTCGGCCTCTTCAACAACGAATCTGCTCGGTCTGCCCCCAACACCTCCAGCTCTTTCCTGATCATCTTTCTCTTGTAGAAGTCCAGCCAAAGACGCCGTGACCGGCTCTGTCGCAAACATCAAACCTCCATTACGCGTCTCTTCGATGGGTTCCGCAAGCTCAAGGATACTTGGATGTCGTAGTCTTGCTAATGCATTGGATTCCTTCTTAACCCTCGCAATAACCTCATCATGCAGCTTCCTTAAGGCGGAGCCGCCAGATCTGCCACTTAGCCCTCCAGATTGCGGAGATTGCGGATCCAGCGATTTCCGCTCGAACACGAAGACTGAGACCGGTTTACCAGTAGTCTTCTTCTTCGCGTCGTAAATCTTCCATGCCCCAGAAGTTGATGAAGGGGTCGATGAGATGACATAGTTTGCGGATATGTTTGACGTAAAGGACTTCAATGCGTTGGTGAACATCGTAGCTACGGCTCGCTGTGACCCGAGCTACGTGCCGGCTCAGCTTAGATGTAAGATCATTCAATTGAATTGACCATCGTCGACTGTCGCGAATGTTGACGTGTGCTTTGTCAAAGGACTGTGACCGTAACTTATTCCATTCGAGGTGCACAGATAGCCCTTGTGCTCTGCCATGGACCATAGGTGTGGGGCTAAGCCTCTTCAGGTTAGCGCTTTGCTTACTACGGACGCTGGTGCTGCACTGAGCTCGCGAAGTAGAATAAGGTAAGCAGAGCTAACCCGAAGGGGCTAAGCTATTATGGTTAGCCTGAAGGGGCTTAGCCCTACACGTCTAAGGTCCTGAGAGGCTGAGGCAAGGCAATTCAATTGTTCTGTCAAATCGGTTCAGGAGGCAAACGGGCCATCGCTATTGGCCCTGGACGTTGCACAGACTCGGAGGGACTTGCTGGCATTCAAGTCTTTCCAGTCCATTGCGTGCTTGTTGGTTTGAACCTCCTCTTTACACTACTATCTTTCTTTTTAACCAACGCGGAGAACGTTACCATTTGTTGTGATTAGGGATCAAGGCAATAAGGCAAACAAGGCAACTACAACGACATTTACCTATTGGTCGACGCATTGGGTACGGTGGCGAAGCCACTGGAGCCTTAGAATCATACGGCTGTAAAGTACTTATGGATATCGGGTCCTTTGATAAAATGTGGTTTCACTATTTGTTCCTGTGGTCATCCATGCTTATCTATTGATTTCTTATATCCGAAATTGATTACCAGCGTTGAAAGAGATTAGTTCAAGAAGATTTATCCAGAATATAATCGTTTGGAAGGCATCTGTTCGACGTTATTAGTATCCCTCTCCAACGGCACGTGGGGAACACTCGTCTGCGATTATCTATACAAGGGAAGAAAATGAACGATAGACAGCAAAAGCCCGTTTCGCCAGAGGCAGGCGAGGTGAAACAACCTCCGAGGCCAGATATAGAGCCTGGTATCAATGGAGCCTTGGCCGATCAGATACAGAGGGAATTAAAGTTCAGGTTACAGAGGGCACCAGAGAATATAGTGACAAAAGTTGGGCTCGTCAAGATTATACGTAAGTCACATTACTGCAAACAATGGACGGCTAGTGAACGCTGGAATTAGTTATACTTCTGCAAGTTTTGCTACTCATCCACAATAATTATGGTACGTGGATCTCGGATCAGCACTACGATGGATCTTCTGCTGACAAACAACGGTCAGGAGCACTTGGGTATTGGCCTTTCTTCTTGGATCTTTCTGTGTATTGTCGAGAGGCTCTCAAGGGGACTCATCTTGCTCATGCTGCAAGATTGGATTCTCCTTCATTGGATGCTTATAATCTATGGCGTGGCGTTGTGGTGCCTGGTTTTCTCTCAGTAACGACCTACATCGTGTGAGCTTTCTTAATAGCCGGTCGTTCACATTTGTTGACTGCATACCAGAGTATCGTTGCTCTCATTACGTCACGAGCTATACCATTGGAAACCACACTTACTTCAAGAATATCTTGAATCGGCAAAGGATTCTTTTGTTGGCCGGTTTCTTCCTAATTCTTGGCTGGATTATGCATTCCACATTTATGAGACTAAACACAGGTTGGTGCTTCCTCTGATAGTCGTCCAATTGACCGATCTTCAATCAACCATTATTCGTCTATGAGTGACTACTTATCAATAATATACTAGGGATTATATCAGTCACAAGCTACAAAAGCCATCATATCGCGCTCTTGATGATGCCAAGCAGTTCATACAAATTTTAAAGACCGTGGGCTTCAATTTGGTATGCCATTGGTCTTGCTTTGCGTTCGTAATCAGCTAATGTCTACCCCAGTTGATATCCTTCGGCGTACTCCTTGCCCTGTGGATGTTACTTCTTCAGACAAAGCTTGATACACATGATGTACTAGTCCTACCAAGATCATATGTTCCATCTGTTCAGGTATTTCGATAGCCTTCTGAGATATCTTGCTCTCACGACTCTGACAATCCAAAGTTTACCGCCTGGTATGCATGCAACGACTTCTTCTACTTCTACCCACACTGGATAGCCCACACCAAGAAGTCTCGCAAGGGTATTCACTACAAGTTCCTGCCTGCTCCGATCGCAGACGCTATACAGAAAAGCCTCCAGGGAGTTCATAAAGCCCATCACAAATCTAAAGCTCAGCTAGGAGTAGCCGCGTGGTACTGTTCACCCTGGGAACAAATTTTTCTCAACTTAGGTCCTGTAGGTCGTCCAAAACCTGATTCATCCCTTCCAAAAGCTAAACCTCTGTTTCGTCCCAGGCGTTCATCGGCCCACTCCTAACTCAGCTGCTTTCCGAGGCTGTGGGAGTGGACCACATCTGGGGTACTCACCTCCTAATTCTATACCTTTGGCTCATGGCCGCCACCGCCAGCTCTGTCCTCTCGCACACAGGTTATCGTTCCCGCTGGAACGACCCAGGCAAACACGGTCAGTCTAGCAATCTCTTCCTTCAGAATACCTGCTAAACTTCCCGAACGCCAGACCTCCATCATGAGCGCGCCTTTGACCCAATCAAAGCCGTCAACTTTGGAACAATGGGCCTCTTCGATTGGCTCCACGGAACCGCAAGCTCCATACCAAAAGCCGATGCCCTGGCATGGCGCGCGCAAAGAGACCGCCAAGCAGCGCTCGTCACGGCTAGCAGACGTACTGGTATTGCGCTGACGTCAGAACAGACTGAGGTGGTTAAGCAACCTGACCATAGTGGTGAATGGCTTGATAAGCGAGCAGATGAGTAGCCGGTACTGACCTTATGGGAAACCCATTTTTCTGGTCTTGGAGCGGGTGCATTGAGGATGAAGGGTAAGGTCGGAGGTGATTGAAATCGAAGTTCTTCTGACTAGACCACGAACATGTTCGATTCGGATTTGTAGGCGAATCATTCTCGGCACACCCAGCAAGCAACAGTGACCTCTAATCTCCTCCTTTCGCCAGACACGCCAAGCTACCACAAACATCTAAATCACACAGTGAGTCACCTTCACAGTTCCAAGTCCTTTTTCTTTCCACAAGCATCCTCGAGATCAAGTTTGTAGTCATTTTCTTTCCCCTGTTAAGATTACATAACAGAACCTTTCTTCGTCTTTTGTCAGCCCAACAAGCTCGGTTACCGTCTCTTTTCGGTGACGAATTATTTGGAAAGTTTCAATTTATGTAAGCGTTTTATGCGATAGATGACAATATATCATCGGCTTTATCATTCCTTACATTTCGTTCGTAAATAAAATAATAGATCTACTCTGTTGTGGTCTGGGGATAGCCAATCGTCTTCCCAACAATACTGACTGAGACAGGCCATCCCCCACCGCCTCCCCATCCTCTCTACCCTTTTCCTCATCTTTCAACTACCCCCTCTCACTTCCCTCATCATACACATAACGGTGACCTTCTTAAGAAGCCAAAGGCGGGCCTCAGGGGTCTTATAGCGAGGCCAGGCCGAGAGTCTCGGAGGAAGTGGGTCAGGAGGATTTCCGGACCAATCGAAAGCAGTCTCTCGAAGGGTCCGACCTTCCCCCCCCCTTTCCAATAAAATCCCTCATACGTGTACTAGTCAGCGATAACAACAATCTTTAACAAAAGGCAGAACCGAACTGTATGTCTTAGCATTAAATAGGTCGGCTAGAGGTACTGGCGGAATATGGTGCTGTTGATGGGGTTGTTTGTGGTTTTAGGGTCTTTGATAGTTGCATGTGGTTTGCGCGAACATAGTAGTGGTTGGAAGTCTGAAGAGGAGGTAGGTGGTGGAGGTGGTTGTTGGTTGGCTGTGGGGGGTGGGGTATAAGATATAACGTAAGTATTTGTTGGGATGTCGAGACTGTTATTTTTTAACTTTTTCATTTCCTTGTTAATGAAGTGAACGATTACGGAGGGAATCTTGTATTTTCTGAGCCTTGTCTAGTTATTCAGTTCTTTCTCATCTCGTTCCTCCTCATGGTTTTCGCTTTGTAGTGAGTGTTCTTGTTCAGGTCGTTGTGGTTACGCTAGGGCGCGAGGGAGAATGAATAGGAATGAACAGGGCATGATGCGAGTAAGATTTGTCGACTCCTGGTTATGCTATGCCGTTATATATAAATTACTATCTTGACTAGACTGATAGAACCGCCATTTAGACAGCAATCTAACGTCCCGACGGCCGTTCAATGCCTTATCACAGGTAATTCCGCCTCGCCCAGCTGAACATTAATTTCCGCCATTTCGCTTGGTGCAACCGTCGCCGAATAAAACGATAATGATGGTTCAGCTCGCGACTCGTCTTCCCCAGGCTGGCCTTGACTACCTGCAAGCTCATTCAAAAGTTGCTGGCTTCGCTTGTTTCGCCTTGTGAGGTAGACGATGTAAATCAGGGCGCCGACGAGAGCAATTCCGGCCGGGATCCCAACGCCAGCACCTACTTTGACACCTAGGTTGCTGGACGGTGGTGTGCCACTATTTGCTTGGCTGGACGTCGTACTAGTTTGTCCGGATCCACTTTGCGTGGCGGTAGTACTGTTTGTGCTGGAAGACGAGGGGGTAGCAGGAGGCGATGATGATGATGATGACTGTGATGTTATAGATGCAGACATTTGGGTCGAGACCGTTGTTGAAGAAGTGACAGGCGCCGCTCCCACTTGGGTCACAATCTTTCCGGCACCAATGTTGAGGAAGTTGCTTGGATTTGAGCAACAGCCTCCATAGACAAGACCTGAGTCGCAGCACCAATTGTCGGCGTAAGTACAGTTGTAAACAGTTGCACCACCAGCACGATTTACTACAAGAACGTCAGTATGTCTAACCGCAACTAAACAACGCATTCAAGCTAACCCGACAAGCAGAATTGAGGACATGCAGGCGAGTTCCAACTCTTGTCGGTACAGGAATGCCTCCCAAAATTCGTGCCGCCCGTGCTATTGGTCAAACCACAAACACCATTCGATAAACATGTCCAGTTCCGTTGACAGCAGGCACTGACGGCAGCGGAGGGGTTGCACGCGAGATCATCGTTCAGATCGCCATTAGGATAGTAGCAAAGGGTCGAAGCTTGTGAAAATAACAGAAATAGCAAGGCCACGGACAAAAGCATGGAAGACTCCAAAGTGGTTGCCAGTGCCATTACGAGCCTCATTGAAATACAGGGCATGCTGGAGGTAGGAATTGAAGAGGGCGAAAAGACCCAAGAAAAAAGTCTGGCTATCAGGGGCATTGCAACGAATATTCTTGTCTAGAGATTGGCTCACCTCTACATTACGACGCTTGAATTGTTTCACGGCTGCAGCTGAATGCAGCAGCTTGCTTTGCATTCAGTGTTGGTCCGTAGTGCATTTGGTCTATGGAAAAGCAGCGCTGGTAGAGCCTCATGATAGTACGTTCCACACGGTTTGATAAGAGTAGCTGGGAGTAGGGTGACTGTGCCTAATGAGGAGCATGCCATGTTCAAACATCTTTGATTTTCCGGTGTTCTGCGGGATTAACAAAACTTCCCCAACCACACCCGTGAGGCTTTTCATTTTGCCATAAGTGGATATGCAGGCGCTCGTGGCGCTGGATCCAGTGCCGCTTTTATTTTGCATGTAGAATACCTTGCTGTGCCTGCATCCCCTTCTGAGCATTGGAGGATCGACAAAGTCCTCGAGGCTGCCAGCCTCGTTGGCGCAAACGCTGATATGCATTTCCTTCTTTTTTCATTCGCTTCCAAGCCTAGGTATTATCCAAGATAATCCCCACTTTCATTCAGTCTTGAAAGTCCCTTTGAGGGAGTACCCCGAACCACTTATAGATCGAACTCGATGCGCGTTCTAGGAAGACGCTGGTCGTCGGCCTTGTCCATTGCAGCTTGCCTTCTCATCTCCTATTATCTGTTCGACAAATTGTTTCCTTTAACTCTAAATCCTGGTTCAAAGGCCAGCAGCCCACCTACAGACACCGGTTCGTTACCCGAACCGACTTCAAGCCCCACAGAACAGCGATTCCGGTGGGATGAAGTACCTCACAGGTATCCCGTGACCTCGGTGATTCCTCTTCCAACGGGCAAACCTGTAAAGATTCCACGGATACAGCACCAATTTAGGGCGGACGATACGTCAAGAGAGGGAGATCTTATAAGAAAAACGAGGCTCCGAGCGGTTCAGGAAACCTTGGAACACGTGTGGGAAGGATATAGACAACATGCGTGGCTGAAGGACGAGGTGTCGCCTATATCCAAAGGAAATCGGAATACATTCGGAGGTTGGGCAGCAACTCTTGTCGATACATTGGATACGCTATGGATCATGGGCTTGCATAAAGAGTTTGATGAGGCCGTATCTGCCATTGTCGAAATTAATTTTACCAAATCCTCGGAAGACGAGATCAACGTTTTCGAGACCACTATCAGGTACCTCGGAGGGTTTCTCAGCGCGTATGATTTAAGCGGCAATTCGGTCCTTCTGCACAAAGCAATTGAACTCGGGGAAATGCTCTATGTTGCTTTCGACACGCCAAATAGGATGCCAATAACGCGCTGGAAGTGGGAATCGTAAGCTTACAGGTATCCAGTATTCAGACTTGGTTACTGATACTCCTCAGGGCAGCCCAAGGACAATCTCAGGAGGCCCATGAATGGGTTCTTCTTGCTGAGATCCGATCTCTTTCCCTCGAGTTCACACGGCTCTCCCAACTATCGAAAGATCCAAAGTATTTCGACGCTATTCAACGGATTTCAGACCAGCTTGATCTACAGCAAAATCTTACCAAACTGCCCGGAATGTGGCCACTCTCCGTCAATGCCAAAGACTTGTCATTTGTCGGTGACAACACCTTTTCAATTGGCGCCATGTCAGACTCGACCTACGAGTATCTTCCAAAACAGTACATGATGCTTGGGGGGCTTGAAAATCAATACCGCAAGATGTACGAGGATTCAATTGATGTAGTAAAGAAAAAACTCATGATCCGTCCTTTGAATCAACATAACCTAGACATTCTCTTACCCGTCAATGGAAGAATAAATGATGGCAGCTTTGATTTGGACCCCCAAGGTCAACACCTTGTCTGCTTCGCGGGGGGCATGGTAGGCATAGGTGCCAAAATATTCGAGCGAGACGAGCTGGATCTCGCTCGGAAGCTGGTTGATGGCTGCATATGGGCGTACGAAGCAATGCCAACGGGAATAATGCCTGAAACGTTCCACATGATACCAAGCGCCATGGGTCATGAATGGAATGAGACGGAATGGCACGAAGGGGTTTTACGCCGCCAAGGCGATTCCCAAGGCGGTTCCCAAGGTGTCGCGCAAGACTACATTTCCAGCAAGCGATTGCAACCTGGGTTTACAGACATTGGTGACCGACGTTATATCCTAAGGTAGGCCTGATACGAATCACATGGTCACTTTGGTCGCGCTTACCAATACTAATTATCCACAAAGACCAGAAGCCATTGAATCAATATTTATTCTCTATCGCATCACGGGTGATACATCTCTGCAAGATAAGGCTTGGAGAATGTTTGAGGCTATCGAAAAGTACACGCGGACTGAGATTGCCAACGCAGCGCTCGACGATGTGACTATTGAGGATCCTCCCAAATCCGACCGGATGGAGAGTTTTTGGACTGCAGAGACCCTCAAGTACTTTTACTTGATTTTTAGCACGCCAGATGTCATCAGCTTGGATGAATACGTGTTGTAAGTACTTGGACTAGATTGATAAGCGAAACGGTTAACTGATGACACCTATAGCAATACCGAAGCCCATCCTCTCAAAAGACCTCAGCAACATCGGTTCTGGAATTGGTGATCCTTGTCCTGAGACACTCTGCCTCGCGGTGTGATCACATTTCAAACACGCGTGTATGAATGGAATTGTTACTCAATGCCTTACAGGTAAGCGCAACAATCTCCAAAACAACAATCTCATGAGCATAGGAAATCGATGGGTTCCTCGGTACTTTCACCATCAAACTTGTCGCTTTGAAGCCCAGCACACATGAGATTCTCAGCATTGCCAGCCAATCAATCCACCGTTGTTTACGGATTATCTTTTCTTAAAAGCGGCGGCGGTGGCGGACAATTGTAACTGCGCTTTCGCTTAAGATGCCAGTTTCCGGGGGGGCGCGGAACCGGATCTCCGGGCGCCTCGACGCGGGAACATGCCAATTTCCTCGTTTGGCTGGTCGGTGCTCAGCCCTGCTCGGGGCATGCTCAGGCTCGGTTCAGGTTAGAGCGGCGCCTGCTCAGCTTGGCAGCTAGAAGTGGAAGGGGAAGAAGATTTTTGTAGTTCTCTATAGAATATTGTTGTATACTTTCACCCAAGCAGCCTCACGTTCAGTTCTTGTGAATCGATTCGTGCATCTCAACGCATGAATGTATCAAGTCATGAATGATTTGCTCTCTTTGAAACGTAGAGCCTACAAAACGAAGGGATTTCTAAAGTGACCGAACATCTTTGACCATCAATGACGAGATTAAGCGCCCACTTCCTCATTCGGCTCACATCTGAAGCAGACGGGACGCTTTGGACTTGCATTTTGTGATACGTTTTTGGCTGCGCCTTATTTGGGGGAAGGGATGTACAAGGTGCGTGTAGCCAATGTGTGTCGTCCGTAGGCTGCAGCATATCTCTTCTTCATTGGTTGACAAAAATGGATGTTTCAGATCCTGCAATTGAGCTTCTCATAGGCTGGCGACAATGCCTACAGTTGATGGCATTGAAGTGGTTGCGCAAACAGCGCCAATGATAAATAATTGTCTCTGTGCCATGGTTCTCGGGGCTTCATTCAGCGTCTTGCTTTGCTTGTATCGAAAATTACAGTACCCTGATCTGTTCTCCTACGCTGCCGTGCCTGCTACTGCTTTCTAACTGTAATATGCCTTTTCGGCTGATGTCTAAAGTTGCAATTCTGTACATCCATCTCATCATTTCGACACAGAGCGTGATCGCGCTCGATTCCAATACTACGGTCTCAGGGAAGAGCAATACCCAAAATGCGAATCTCAAGCAAGGATGGACCTCTCAACCGGACGGAAGGGGAACATTGGATATCCTTTGGAGCTGCGGCATTACCATGTTCTTGTGCTCCTGGTCCATGCTGTGTATGAACATGCCTGCGCCGAAGGAGTCTAGAATGCAAATACTGTGGCGCAAATCGTCCCTGACCGCCCTGGGCATCCTGTGCCCCGAATTGATCTTTGAGATTGCATTTAGCCAGTGGCTATCAGCTCGCCAGTCTATACAAGACTTCAATTCGTCCGGCTTCGGAAACAGACCAGCCAAGGACAGATGGTACAAGTTCAAATTGATCGGGAATAAGTCTACCGAGGGAACATCAATAGGGAACAGCTGTGCCGAGGAGAGATGGACCATGAAAGAGGCATTCTTCGCGGACATGGGTGGTTTCATACTCCACACAAGAGATCAACTGCCATTCCCTATAGATGCCAAACAGCTCCACTATCTGGTCTCCAGACGGTATCTGAAGCTGCCCATACTTGACCATCGAGTGATTGAGGACAAGAACAAAGTCGACGGTCTTCTTCGAACTATCACCCTCTGCCAGATAACATGGTTTCTAATCAGTGTCATCGGTCGGTGGGCACAGCAGCTGGTGGTGACCACCGCGGAACTGACGACGGTGTCATTCATTCTGTGCAGTCTTGGGACTGCTTTCTGTTGGTGGCACAAGCCTGCCGACGCTGTATTAGCGGAAGTCCTCGAGAGTGACATCAGTATCAACGACATACTACAAGCTGAAGGCCAAACGTCTGATGGATGGAAGAGCACTCCACTAGACTTTGTCAGTCGCAACGAATGGTGGTGGTCCAGGTGCTGGGCAAATTTCGTTAACATCCTCCGAAATATGCGTCTTACTTTTGGCTCGGACGTAAAACCTATCGATCGCATTGCGGACTCTCTACAGAAAGAGATATCAAAAAAATCGCTGTATATATGCATGACTCTTACAAGCGGCTATTTTTCTGTGCTCTTCGTGGGCTGGAACTACAGCTTTCCCACCCGGACGGAGCAACTGCTTTGGCGTGGGGCATGCGTAACAATGATGGCAACACTTTTCATCCTTACGATCTTTGCCGGGCTAGGGGGCACCTACCCTGCGTTATGGCAAAGATTTCGACAATATTCCACGTCAAAGATCTCTCGGATCAAATGCCAAGAGAGTGGTTTTCGGCCCGAAAATTCGACGAGGAGCAGACACATGGGAAAGAGACTGAACGGTGTGCTTGATTGCATCAGAAACAACTCAGTCGGGAAGGACCCTTTGCTTTACGTTCCCTTGAAAATCATAATACCCATGTACCTTGTCGGGTTTTTCTATTGTCATGCCCGCACATATATCCTTATTGCAGATATCATCGAGCTGAGGTCACTGCCTGCGAGTGCATATGCGACGGTGAACTGGCAAGGGTTTTTGCCCCATCTTGGCTAGTATGTCTCGTAACGTGGCCTTTATACAGAGGATGGGAAAGCCCATTCCGATTGGATATGGTCGTTCCTGTGAGGCGAGGCGAGGCAAAGATTAATTGGGCTTCGTCTCCGTGGGGTTATGTATTCAGGATTTGGGGCAGATTGATGCAGAGTTTCATCGTCCGTACACGAGACTGGGAATTCTAGATAACCGGGATGATGTAGGGACCGATGCAGCAGCATTCCTCGCATTATGCACGGTGGTAGGGGATGCAAGATTCGCAATACCCCCTATTACGGCTGCTTGAAGGTGTGAGTGCTCAGACGCAGTGTTGTTCTAGGGAGGACAAAGAAGTCAAGAGAAAAAGGATGTCAATTAGGCGACGGTTGTGTGGACGACGGAGACCAAGGTGGAGGATGTGGCGACGAGAAGGACGTAGCTGAGAGTGGCAGGGAAGGGTAAGTAATCGGGAAATGTTGGGGGTTGTCTGCAGGATGATGCTTTGATTTACCCGTAGTTGTCTGGAAGGGAGAATGAGAGAGGCATTGTGGACGATTGATTTGGTCTGGGATTGGGATGAGAGGCTTAGGGCGCCGAAGCGGGAAAGGATGGAGGACGCGGTTCTTGAGGGATGGGGATGCTTTGATATGTAGGCCGGCCGTATGCGTAGTCTTGTCGGTGAGACCACTGGCTGGACATGCATGTGGCTCCTTGAGCCGTCACGTGCCATTTTCGTAATTGAGATGTAGACCCACTTTACCGTATTAATCAGTAATTCTCACGCCCATTCGGCATGGCTGCCTACTAGGTAGACAACATTTATAGCCCCGCCGCCCCTCGTGCCATCATGGTACAAGTTTTCTCAATTTTGTCGAGCATCGTTGGAAATAAACGTTCTGGCACAGAGGACTAAAGCAGACTTTAGCAGAAGGCTTTTTTAGAGAGGCATATAGATGGCGACAATGAGGTGGAAATGATGAACTTGAGGGCTTGGGCGACATTTCGGATCGAATTTTCAGTCACCGGCTCGGTCTGGACTACTTACTGTAGCACCAATGTAACGTATTTACTGAGTCTTCTGCTCGGAATCCCAAGTATGCGAAACCAATAGCTTGTATGTGTTCCACATGTTTGGTTTCCATGTGTAAGATGCGAAAAAGGTTCCATCATTCATTCCGAGGCAATACATCTGATGAAGCCTGAATGCACAAGCCTGATTGCTAGGATTCTGCAAACTTCTTGCGATTAGTTTCTACGCAACCATCGCAAAGGCTCATGAAACCGTGTATTGATGCTATTTTCTAGCGACCAACATGGCCAAGCAGGTTGGAGCTATACCAGGAGTCACTCCTATGTGCCATGTTTGCCGCATGGCGCTCGGCCGCACTAGTCACATTCTCTTCCTAGGCCATAGAACATGCCATATATACGGGACAAGGCTTTTCCAACTTCTTATCCAAATCTCCTTTCGCGAGGCCCGCTGTTGCTCGGGACTCGGTTCGAAGGCTTTGTGGCCGTTACAGCAACGTATCTCCAGAGACCCCTTTTAAGAACACGGTAGCCCTGTACCCCTGCCTGAGTATTCACGAACCAAGCTTGAAGTCCCAAAAGACATATAATGAGGTACGGTATGTATCCCACAAGAAAGAACAGCCGCATCATGGGTTTGATGTTTTCCGACAGATCTTTTACAACGACATTTTGAAAGCCTTGTTTTTCGAGCATGCGCTGCAGAGCCCCATATAAGAAACACTCATTCGCTGGCATCGATGCTTCTCTATTGATCTGCTTCATTGACTCATAAAGATCTTTTGGAAAGTCTTTGGGAAGATTGTCAAAGTCTGGATGATCGTATTCGTACAAGGCGATTGAACCCCCCGGCTTGATCACGCGAAAGAATTCTCCCAATGCTTTTTCGGGATCTGTTGCATGAACCAAAGTCTCCATTGTATAGACACCGTCAAAAGATTCGTCGGCCAAGCCGTTCAGGTCATGGTAATCCATCAAACTGACAGTGACAGCCTTTTCAAGTTCATGCGCCTGAATCTCTTGCCGTGCCCACTTGATGTGTTTGGTCACAACATCAATACCGTGGACGTGCAAACCCTTGCGAGCCAAGTACATAGCGACATGACCAACACCACATCCAGCGTCTAGCACCTCAGCGTGAGGCTGAAGCTTGAGAGAGTCGAACAGATGATCTTCCATCCTTCTGAGTGCGCCATTGATAGGGAAAGGCCACTTTGTACCCGGCTGATAGTACCCAAAGTGCCTTGTGCCGCCCAAAAATAGTCGATAGCCAATCCTCGACTCAAAGCTAGCGTAATATCTTTGGAGAGAAGGGTTGGTTTCAAGGAGAGGCTCTTCCTCCGTATTCATCACGAAAGGGATCAATGTGAATCGTTGAAGTTTGTCAGGACAGTACAGTGGGCGTTCAAGGCGCGGACGGTAAATACTACTGAAAATCGTCAGCCTTGTCTGCTAATTCTCGCATACTAGAAGACCTCATACCCTAGATAGCGGCTATATAGAGGTATATGTATGTACCTTCAGGCGTGATCTTGTTCAGGTTTGTCAGATAATCGAACAGCAGCTACTTGAGATCTGCGTGAATCCAAGGTAAATCTGCTCCAATTATGCTAGGCTACTGACAGTGGGTCAGGAAAAAACCGTTTATTCTACAATAAACGTGTTTAATACCTCTTAGCGGTTTTTTCATGTTTGTTTATTGGTTTTATATTATATAAGCAAGCTAAACCCAGCTGGTTTAGCTCAGGGGGTTTGATCTAGCGTGCCTAGCTGTCGCCAGCATTTACCTAGGTATGCTAATTGTCAATAGATAGACCTTCATCTGATCTATCTTCCTATTACTAGTCATGCCTCCTCAACTCTCGAAGCTTTCCATACGGGTCAACAGGATACCTGGTAACAGTGTTTTAGCGAAACATGACTGGTCTATCATGAGCCTCATAAAGAAGAAGACTAGGAATCAGCTGAGCAACATTAACATCGATAAGTTAATGTATATCTATATAAACGAGCGCACGCTTAATCGACCACGGGATTTAAAAAAGAAGCTTCGCTATACACAGGGCATTGAAATCGATGAGGAGGAGCTTTTGAATATGGAAGATAGACTGCTGCAGGAGGAAGTTGCTATGGCTAGGCTAAATCCTTCAAACGATGAGGTGCTGGAGGAGTTTCTGAATAGCATCGTCGACGGTGAGGTGTATAAATAGCATCAAATAATTGATGCTATTTATATATACCCCTGTGTTTAATACATGCTTCAATAAACGTGTTTAAAACACGTTTATTGACTATCCTAATCAGCCTACTGTACGAGTACTTACTCCGTAGATTTGGTAGGGCCCATATAATCGCTCCATAACCTCTTTGCTGCTGTCCCCCTTGCTGTCCATGCCCCTGCCCCTGCTGCTGCTGCTGTTGCGCAGGCCCAACATAATAGCTTATATAATAAATATCTATAACGGATAAGCTCTATATTACGGAACGGAGGAGCCGATTTGCCACCTCCGTTATAGGCAGCTTTGACTGTATTGTAGCCGCTATGCTGATGTTTGACGACGAGGGATTCCGGTTTTGGAAAGGCCACTTTGCGCCTAGAAAGGGCGGGCGTTAAGTCGACGAATACATGTGCTTACAGCAGGTTGCATAACAAGTCACGCGGTACCCACCCTCTGGCAAGAACATTTCAAGATTAGTCTTCAGCATCTTGTACGCTAGACCTGATTGATGCTGTACCCGGATTTGTTAAGTAGAATATTGTGAGCGAAACCGAGTTAAGAGGATTACTTGTATAGCAAGACCAACGATATCAGCATTTCCCGTACCGTTTAAACCCTTCAGAATGCCATTGGAAGACTCTAGATGTGAGGAATAGGGACCTAGTAGATTGATAGGCCGAGCAGAGCGAGAATCGAGCACGCTCGCAATTACAGTAGTAGCTCGACTTCTGTATTCTGTCCGAAAACGTTGCTTGGAATGGTAGGGAGCCAACGAGAATAACACAAGAAGAGGCTGGAAAAGGAAACGAGGAAAGCGGAAAGCGGAAAGCGGAAAGCGGATTAGCTGGGTATAATATCGGATATAGATATCAAGACGGGGTTCATTTGGCAGTGCCAGGGAGACACGAAGTTTGAATTCTGATTACAACCACGATGGCCCGGTCCAGCTGCAGGTCGATATCCATGCAGGGCCATCAAGAGTGCACAGGGTAAGGCAGATTATTCCGGCACTGATGGTCGTATTCCAAGAGTGGGGAAATGAGCGGTCAAAGTAAGCATGTCGAGAAGACCATGTCGTAATCATACCACAACTGCTCAATTCCCAGGACCTGGTCTGGACCCACAGCTTGAAGAAATCTCTTGCTCCACGGTGTGTTGCTCGGTCCAAGGATTTTCGATGACCATGGGTGTGTTGCCACTCCTAGGCTGACGTGAGAGGCCAACGGCAGTTTACGAGATACAAAACACCAAGTGTAATATATGGGTCGGAAGACCAGTGGCGAATGCCTGGGAGCCCCAACGTCTCATGCCAGGTCCCGAGAGGGTCCAGATCTGTATGTGAGATGTTGACGGGACCCACCGGCGCGGAGTGTCGCAACTCTGATGCTGGCAGCCACGCGACATCAAGGCTGGAAAGTGCAGTGGTACTGTATCAAGGAATCCCGACTTTGACATAAGACATGAGGCCCAGATCATGGTAGACACAGTAGGAGCACCAGAAGCACGGCAATCGGCAGTCGTACGTTGGTATTCGCTCGAAATTCTAGTTCCCGAATCACCGATTGGATATCATTGTTCGCACCCAATCGAACCGGGTAAAAGGTGCACATATGGAAAATCAAGGTTGGAGCTGCTGCACCCCGCGTCTGGGCGTAAAATAGCCAGATATTTAGCTTGAGATATGGAAAGTGAAGGGTCGGCGGATCTCGTGCCGGAAGGCGTTTGTGTTGGAGACCAGCTTGGCTTGAGAAGTTGAGAGGCACCACAACCTGCAAAAGTAAGTAAGTAAGTAAAGTACTATGTACGTGCTGTGTAATCGTTCGCATCACGAGTTCAAGGTCTCCGAGGTTATACACGGCGCGGCAACAGCCAATCCAGGCCTCGGGATACTCTATGACTTGCCGCTTCGTATTCGATAATCGAAACAGGGTCACGGTCACGGTCATGGTCACGGGACTACCTCAGCCTTCGAATTCAAGCTAATTTACTTTAGGCATAACTCACAACGCATGTTACGGAATACAGGTACTTAGATACCTCGGTTTGGAAAAGCTTGCCTGATTCGGGAAGAGCCGATGTTCCCCAGAAAATCCAATGGCGGCGCATGCGGCGAAAATGGCAGGAATGCGCGTGACTTTGACTTTTACGGAATGCATTGGAAGGTACGGATACCTTACCTCCCTAACGAAAACACTCCGTTCGCAGACCAATGCTCGAGTTGTTCTCGATGTCTGTCATGCGATCTAGCGACATCATAGCGACATAGCGATAAGACTGGATGGTTATATACAGTATTCCCGGATCAGTGCAGACACTTTGACTTCGATTTGGCCTACCGAACCCATACAAATGTCTCCGGCTTGGTGGGTCAGGGGCAACCGCCTCAGGGATCCCCGCCGGCCATGTGGTCTTGCTGAGAGACAAGGGCGGCAAAGTTACCTGGGAAATGGAGTCCGATATTGAGGATCGAATGGATTATGGAGGACGTTGGGGCTAGACTCTACGGAGGTAAGGTGGATTGATTGGGATACAGTGCTCGCTACCTGGGTGCCTTAAGGTAGGGGTTCATCTAGGTGCATACGGAGGGAGGGGCCCCGGTGGTGTGGCCTGAGAATTGTGGTCAATTTCTGCCGAGAATGCAACCCAAACCGCTTCACACGAAAATGTAACCCCGTTTAATCAGGGATAGGTAGCTGCGGCGCAACATTGACCTATGATTTGCTTACTGTTCAAAGAAATTGCTAGAGTAGGGAAGAGAGGAAGGTAGGCTGACCATCATTAACACTTACGACGTACTGCGGTGCTGCAGCAGGAGGTGTGTGTTGTTACGAGGAGGTTATTGGAAGTTTTCAAAGTGAATGCTGTTGTGCAACCCCGGATTGCTCGAGAACATCTTCACCTGTCATCACCTCGGTCGCAGCGTCAACCAGCCAATCGCAATGAGCAGTTCGACCCCGCTACTGCGCCTGCCGGGATCCTCTGGGCCGCAATTGGTGCGGAGAGGGACAGAGTAGCCGCATGCGGACATGCCCCGCACTCAGCTGCTGTGTCACAGACTCCTTGTCTGTGTAAGTACGGAGTAGGTGTTGCACTGGTGACCACCCCCCCCCCCACCCCCCCCTGGGACCCCCGGTCCCCCGCCGTACAATTTACCCCGAGGGGGTTGATGGGGTCATGTTTGTTTTCGGCACAACACTACTACTAACCCACTGCAAGGTAACATCCAAACGCAGTGAATCGATGCTTATTGAATCCACTCACTCTCTGCTATAAGATTCCCTGCCCCCCATTCTCTCTTTCCACCTTTCTTCTTACCTCTCATCCTTGATCCACCGGAACTAATCTCTGCCATCTCCGCGAGTGTCTCCGGAGTGTGCATCTCGACCCCTTTAGCTTCCTCCCTCTTCAACTAACCACATAACAACAACAACCACCGCCGCCATGCCTGGAGGAGCTGTTGTGATCACGGGGACGGCCGATACCTCGCGTATCGAGGCCCCCGTCACGGTCAAGGCTTACCTGATGTGCGCCTTTGCTGCCTTTGGGGGGATTTTCTTCGGTTATGACACTGGATGGATGGGAGGTGTCCTCGGGATGCCGTACTTCATTCGCCAGTACACCGGTATGGCCTATCCCAACGTCGTCTACCCCGACACTGGTTCAGACGCCTACAAAGCCTACAAGAAGACCTTCCACTTGACCGCCCGCGACCAGTCTTTGACGACCTCCATTCTGTCTGCCGGTACCTTCTTTGGGGCAATCATTGCTGGTGATGTTGCCGACTTCATTGGTCGTCGCTTGACCATTATCATGGGCTGCTTCATCTTCTCCATTGGCTGTATCCTCGAGACGGCCTCCACTGGACTTGCTCTGATGACCGTTGGTCGCCTCATCGCTGGTGGTGGTGTTGGTTTCATCTCCGCCATCATCATTCTCTACATGTCAGAAATTGCGCCCAAGAAGGTCCGTGGAGCACTCGTGGCTGGCTACCAATTTTGCATCACCATTGGTATCCTACTCGCCAACTGCGTCGTCTACGCCACTCAGAACCGTGACGATACTGGCTCCTACCGTATTCCCGTCGCCATTCAATTCCTATGGGCTATCATCTTGGGTACCGGTCTCTTCATCCTTCCCGAATCACCTCGTTACTTTGTCAAGAAGGGCAAGCTCGAGAAGGCCGCCAAGGCTCTTGCCAACGTGCGCGGACAGCCAATCGACTCCGAATACATCCAAGATGAGTTGGCCGAAATCATTGCCAACCACGAGTACGAAATGTCGGTTATTCCACAGACCAACTACATTGGCGGCTGGACCAATTGCTTCAAGGGATCCCTCACCAACGGCAGCAGCAACGTCCGTCGTTCAATCCTCGGTATACTCATGCAAATGATGCAACAGTTGACCGGTATTAACTTCATCTTCTACTTCGGAACGGTGTTCTTCCAATCACTCGGTACAATCTCGAACCCGTTCCTAATCTCTCTCGTCACCACCCTTGTTAACGTCTGCTCCACACCTATATCGTTCTACATCATTGAGAGGCTGGGTCGGCGCACGATTCTTATCTTCGGTGCCATGGGTATGATCGTCAGTCAGTTCATCGTCGGTATTATTGGTGTCACCGCCGGCAAGCCCGAGAAGAACAACCACCCTGCCGTCTCCGCTATGATCGCATTTATTTGTATCAACATCTTCTTCTTCGCTACCACCTGGGGTCCTGCCGCATGGGTTATCGTTGGCGAGGTTTTCCCCCTTCCCATCCGCTCGCGTGGTGTTGGTCTCTCCACCGCTTCCAATTGGTTCTGGAACTGCGTAAGTTCTTTCTTCCGATTGATTATTACACCGCATTGTATTAACTGGTTCTATCAGATCATTGCTGTCATCACTCCCTACCTCGTCGGAGTCGAGAAGCACGATGCCAACCTCGGTGCCAAAGTCTTCTTCATGTGGGGCGCACTCTGCTGCATCTCCTTGACCTTTGCCTACTTCCTTGTTCCAGAGACCAAGGGTCTCTCGCTCGAACAGATCGACAAGATGTTGGAGGAGAGCACACCGCGCACATCCGCCAGATGGGTACCCCACTCAACCTTCGCCGAAGACATGGGTCTTACGCACAAGGGTGTGGACTTGACGCACGGCCACATTGGGTCTACGCCACCGGCTGAAGAGGTCAGCCATTCGATTAATGAGAAATCTGCGGTTTAAACAGCTTGCTTTTGTGGAATACCCCCGGGATGTTCAAGGAATTGGTTGAGCTTTGCACATTAGGGATAACATAGCATAATTAAGCAATCCCGTTTTATTCACGATACTTTCTTCTTGCAGTGTGACCCAAACCGCCGTTACCGATGCGATGGAGTTGACCTGCAACGTAGCTTCATCGCAGCGCGTCTCTTCTGGTGTCCCGTAGTTCATGATTATTAACACTATTCTACACCAAGGGTCGTCTCTGAGGTCGATCACCGAGCCAATATTTGCGTTTGTTTGCATCCACAAAAACATTAGTATATTAATCTCCACCAAATCGGCACCACAGTCTCGGATTGCATCTGTCGGGGCTTGCTACACGCGACTTATATAGGGCCAAAGCTGTCATGTGAAGATCTAGAACCTTGGAGTCCTGGCAGGTAGTACAACTACACCGCGCCGGAGGAATGGACGATGGAGAGTCAAAGCGGTAGCATCTGCAAGCACACAGTGCTAAAACTGGAATCCTCGTCCAACGCCGCCCAAGTAGGCTACCGCAGACCTACAGAGGAACAGCGAGCAGCTGCTACCACGCGTCAAGGGACAATTGCAAGTCTGCAAGGGAAGAGAAAGAGAGATGCCGACTTGAATGCGGCTACCCCCCCACCAGCGTCCTTTCCCGCCCTCCTCGTCCTGCCTGGCGACGACCTCTCGTTGGATCCGAGTTACCCCCCTCAGAGTTTACGCTCGTGGGTACGCGAGAAGGAACGCAATAAAGTGACGTCCGAGAGGAACACTGTTTATGTGGCTGCCCCTCCAGACGTGACGCCTGATGTGGAACACCTCTGCAAGTTGAGCCGTCCGAAGGAGGAGAGTTGTGGAAGTTTCAAGGCACAATCTCGATTACCTCCCGCACTTCAAGGAACTCCAGGTTCTAGGAAGAATTTCGAGAAAATCCAATCAGTCGGAGTGCCATGCGTAGAAGATGTCAAAGATTATTTAGCAGCCTTTTACCACGGAATGCCTGTCAAGCTGCTGCCACCTCCAAAGCTTTCGTTCACTGCATGGAATAACGGTAAGTTCAAGTCATCCAAAGCAAAGAAAAGTTTAGCAGAACCCCGCTTCATTGGCCTCAATGCCTTCTCAAATTGTACCCGCATACGCATACGTCCCACTGCGAACGCTGCATTTCCTTGCCAGCTTAATCTGGACGATCTCCTTGATGCCGCGATTAGTATGCTCCCAGATGACGCATACGCACTTCTTCTGCTTGTGAACCATGACCTGTACGAGGATGACGAGGATGAGTTTGTGTGTGGTCGCGCATATGGAGGTAGCCGCGTGGCGGTCATCTCTACTGCCAGATACGACCCTGAGCTGGATGAGAAACACAATGTGGAGCGAGAGCACTCTTGGCCTGCGTCACACTGCAATGCATATATGCAGTCATGCTGTGACGAGGAATCTGCATCAACTGCGAGGCCAAGGACGAAAGCCAAAGCACAGAATTCTGATTGCAATCAGCCATCCTTACTGTCCTCTTTCACAACCAACCTTACTCTCCAACTCTCCCTTTCCCCCTACCAAGCCGCCCTATCCGCTCATAACACTCTCCCCGCACCATCCTCCTCATCTCCATTCCTTTGGCTAAGCCGCGTCTGCCGCACCGCATCCCACGAGCTAGGCCACTGCTTCGGCATAGACCACTGCGTCTACTACGCCTGCTCCATGCAGGGCAGCGGCTCGCTTGCAGAAGACGCAAGGCAACCTCCGTATCTGTGCCCGGTAGATTTGGCTAAGGTACTTCAAGCTACAGGCGGAGATGCGAGGGGGCGGTATGGGGAGCTTCTCGCTTTTTGCGAAAGGCATGCAGATGGCCACTTGTTTTCTGCTTTTGCGGCGTGGATTCGGACGAGGCTGGTGGAAATGAAGACGCCGGTCTGAAACCACTTGATTCCATTCAGGACCTTCAACTTCTCGCAGACAATGATGACTCTCCCCATTGACCGCACGGCATACACAAACTTGCGCCATGTTAGTCTGATGATGCTCGGCCTACCTCGCTGCCGTGTGGCTAAAGAAAACAACATCCTCGGAAAGGTTTTCAATGTCTACTATCTATCTATACTATTATTTCCTCGGCCTACATCTATTGCGCCTAGGGCGTAATATACATCAGTCGAAGTTTTTAATCAACAGCAAAACATTAGTCAGCTTCTGCTTGTTATAATTCATGAAAGTCGCTGCCACGGAGGTCGAAGCTATCATAACGAATACAATTCAAGCGAAAGCGACTACTGTCACGACTTTCAGTGGCCACAGCTCCGAGTGAATGCCTAGTCTTGCAGACCAAGCCGATCAGTCTTTTTGCTTTCAACTACCTCGTTTTCGGTTCAGGGCAGTCGATAAGTCAACGGCATATAGAGTATGATTTTGCGACACAGCGACGAGCTCAGACGTCACTTCGATTATGACCAGAACGACAGCGAGATGAGACCGACGGATATGATCAAAGGCTACAACTTGATGTTATTTAACCCCCAATTATGATCGATTAAATACTTGACTACTTGCTACACTACCAGTCAAACGGTCTTGCTACGAATAAGGAGTTGGGGCACCTTATAAGACTGACTAAAAACGAAATTCTTTCTCAGACATACTACAATGTGGCAAGCTCAACTAACCAATGAAACCACCATTTGAATTGGCGTAATCAAGCCTTGGTAGGGTAGGGTTGGCTTCAACAACGGTTAATGATCAAGTGTTAAAAACCGTACGTCTCAGGTTAAAAACCCTCCGAAACCCTCTCAGATTGACAATTAGAACCCTCGTCACAACATTACTTCATCTACCATTTCAGACCCACACAAATCACCCCAAACCCTCTCAGCTATCCTCCTTTCTTCAATTTTCCGTTCCCCTTAACCCTAACCCTCAGTCTTCTCCCTCTAAAAATTCCCACAAATCCTAAATCCCCCACGTCGACGTCCCTTCCGCCAATCAAGCCATATAAAGTTCACCCCTCAACCGGCACAAACACAGTCAAAAAGAATTCAGATCGAAGTGAAAGAATTTCTAATTGAGAAATCGTCAAGTGAGTGTTTTCGCTCTGAAAAGTGGGGTTGGGGGTTGAGGATTACAGCATTGAGACAGTGAAAGATGAAAAAAGGCAATATACGGGACTGAACGATTTGCAACTACCCCGAAGAAGGAGACTAAAGAAAGTAAAGACCATGCAATAATGACTTGAACGAGAAAAAAAGGAATATCGTATCAAGACACATCATGACGTTTGACAATTCACACAATGTCCCACATCTCAAGCCTTCGTTATCATCTTCGAAAGACGTACCTCTGAAAGTTTTAATTTAATTTGCGATGGGAATAATCCTTTCGTTTTAGCATATGATAAAAATTCTTCAAGTTAAGCTTTTAATAGAAAAAATTTCCATCATGCAGAACTTCCAACTCATTCCCACCCCTTCCCACCCAACCAGCAACATTCATTCCCCCACATCGCCCCACACTCCCCCACATTCAAACCCCTTCTTTCCCACTCACCCCCTCTCTCTCTCTCTCATCCTATCCTATTCACCACCACCCAACCAACCAAACCCTCCCCCCCTCTTCCCCCCTCTTCCCTTCCCTTCCCCATTTGCCTCCCCCTTTACTTCCACGCAACCCTCCCCATTCCCTTCCCATTCCAACCCCCCCCCCCCCCCCCCACAAAAACCCTCACATCAAAGAAAACCTCACCTAGCTATATTTTGAAATTGAAATATATATCCGGCGTTTTCTGGCTGGTGGAGCGGACGGGGGAAGGGGGAAGGGGAAGGGGAAGGGGAAGGGGAAGGGGAAGGGGGAAGGGGAAGGGGGAAGGGGGAAGGGGGAAGGGGGGGTATTGCTTTGTGCGATATGGAGGTTTTTTTGGTTTGGAGAAGGTTATGTGATGCGAGTGGTTGGGAAAAGTGATGGAGAGGGGGGGGTGTAAGGGACTTTGAAGAGGGGGTTTGGTTCGCTACTTTGGGGAAAAGAGATTTTGGCTTTTGAGTAGAGTGCAAGGTAGACACATTTTTTTGGGGGGGGCTCGGTGTGTAGTATTGTTTTTCCTTGGTCGGGAACGAAGTCGTAGAGCTACTGTATGGCAGACGGTGGAATGCTAGATGAATCTTTTCTCGAAATTCTTCTTTTGTACAAATCTCATCCCAACCCATCTTCTCAACATGCCCTTCTCAACCCCAGACCTTTCACCCTTCAGCCCACCCTACCCGCTAGCACCGACACAATACCAATACCCCGTCCAAAACTGCTTGTCGCACCCACTGCCCCCACTGCCCAAGGCCACATTCCACGTATAGAGCTGGTCCGCCGAGACGCCGTTGTCCTGCGCGAATTTCGAGCAGTAGTCGCCGCGCTTCGCTTGCGCGTACTTGGTGCAGTGGGGTGAGAGACCGGGCTGGGTTGGTGAGGGCGCTGCTGATGCCGAGGTTGTTGGGGTGGAAACGGTGCTGCTGGGAGGGAGTTTTGCGGATGATGGATGGGCGGAGGTGGTGGCGTTGGTGGATGTGCCGGTGGAGTTGGTTGCGGGGGTGGTGCTGCCGTCGCCGCCTCCGCGGGCTTGCGCGCTTGCGTTTGCGGAGCCAGGGGGTGGGGGCGGGGGGGTGTAGGAGCCTCCAGGGGCACTGTTGTAATCTGTGAGTGCGATTGGGGAGTGGGGGGGACGTCTTTGGTAGGAGAAGATAGCATACCTGGCACAGACATAGTCGCCCTCTTTCAGGCTGTCGCAAAGGCCGTTGATGTGTGGGTTCCAGGTCAGGAATTGGAGGGTGGAGACGGTCTGGTTTGCTGTTGATATCGAGCTCGCCAGGGAGTCGCTATGTAGGTTCGCTGTTAGCTCTAGGGTAAGGGAAAGGTAGGGATAGAGCAGCAGCTTACCATGTTGCGCCGGAGGGAACTTGTTTGAGACAGCATGCTGCGGGTACGCATATTGGGTATGTCAAAGTACAGGCGTCGTTTCCGATTGTTGCTTGCAGGTCGCCCGTAGTGACGCTATAGCGTTGCGAAATCTCATTGCAGCCTTTCTGGCTGATGATAGATTGGATCGTCTGTCCTGAACATGTGCCGTTAGCGGCGATTGTGCCGTTGGTGGCAATGGTTCCGTTAGAGACAGAGGTTCCGTTGGTTATCATGGGCGCATTCTCGTAATTAAGGGGAGCTCGAATAACGAGGTCAGGCATTGGTACGTTGCATACGTCCGTGATGTCTTGGTATTGCGTCACTAGATAGTCCGAATAGTCCTGGTCAGGGAGATAGGGAGAGGCTAGACGCAGGTGAAACATCTTTAGAAAGCAATCGCTACAGAGCTGTTATGGATTAGCAAACGTGTTGCTGAATGCCTTTTCTCTTAAGCAGCTCTCACCATGGTGTTGTCATACAGGTTTGCAATGCGGTTGTATTCAGGGTTGACATTGTTAGGATCGATGCATGAAGGATCCGTAGAATTGCTGTCGCAGTTGACTTGGATGACGTCGGAACCAATCCAGTCTTGCGACTCGAGCAGGCACCATGAAGTAGAACTAGATGTCGAGGAATTCCAGCTCAAAGGAGTGGTACTTGAAGAATTCGAACTTGAACCAAACATGTGTCAACTTCGAAAAGATTGCAAGTGAAGAGAGACGCATGCAATTACTTACTCGGGCTGCAAGCATGCAATGCTCAGGCCTTCGGAGTATCTGCCAGCAACAGAGTCCACAGGCACCATCTTGTTGAACACCGCCATGTTCTCATTGGTGCACCGCTGCTGGACATGGATATTCCACTCTTGTGCGGATTGCCTGCAATCGGAAGTACACAGGGTCGTGACGTTGCTCTCGGACCACCAATAATTGTCCACTGAATTTGCCCATTGAAACAAATCCTGGTCGCAATTCACCGTGGTGTTACTACTTACGTGTCAGCTCTGTCAAGAACGATAGGGGCCCGAACGATGGTACATACAGAGCAGTCAGGCAGTCGGCGCTGATACCAAAAGCTTTGGCGAGGCGATCCGGGTCCACTGTAGGGTAGAGGTGGAATGCAGCCACCTGTGACCCAAGCAGGAAAGCAGCGTAAACAAAGCGGGCAGACATCTTAATGTAAGAACAACCAAGTCGAGTGCACCGATTCCAGCAGGCTGGGTACGTTATAAATCGAATTGATGGCTACTGTGGATAATCCAATGCGGTCCGCACAGCAGACAAGCAAATAATGAGAAAGATGAGATTCCAAACGTGCAATGTGAAAGAGTGTTTGATTTATATAAAGCTGTAATGCAAAGGAGCGTACAGAAGGTAAAAGCTGCAATGTCGGCCAACTGGTCGATAGACCAGGAGGGGGGAAGAAGGACATATAGAATCAAAACCATCCTCACACAGCCAACCCAGTTGACCAGGCAGGCATCGTTGCAACGTCAGCCCTCCTCCTCAATACCAAAACGGCTGAGGAATTGCTATTCTCGAAACGAATCCTTCAACATGGTGGATCTGGCCCATGGGGCTGAGTTTCGAGTCAGACGCCCTGAAGGTATATCGAGTGTCCCCCTAGAGGAGATTATGCAGTACCATGTTGGGCGTATCAGCGTGTGGCAACTGACGCAGAAACGCAACGGTATCTTAAAGTACCTGAGGATAGGCGCCGTGACTATTTTTGAGCCTCCTTCTTCTACAGTACCTTATCTAGCATGATACATAGCCCTAGAAGAGCACTTACGCCTTTTCCGGCAAGCAACGCCCAAGTCCGGTCAGCTCTAAGATTCGAAGGAGACTTCCCTCTCACTGCGCATGATGGCTGCATATTTCTGCATATTTACAGTCATCCGGATCAACCTGGAAGCAGCAACCGATACTCCGTAGTACATTAAGAATCACATCGATTGGAGGAGAGTAGGTCGCCCCCACCATCCCACACAATCCCACACATCACCCAAGGCTGCATCTACTTTAACACTACCTTACCTTAAGCCTCGATACATCATAAAAATTGGGTGACAGCTGCCGAAACCGTTTCAAGATGTTTCGTTGTGGTAAACTGCACATTCTTGAAGATTGCCCATTGCCCAACCAACATAGACCTAGACGGTACCCGTGTCCATTATACATTTCAGACTCTGCTGATTAGCCATGGACATGTTCAACATTGGTTTTGCCATGTTGACCATGTGGATAGGGCGGACTAAACAATTGAGGGAATCCTGCACAAGACATGGGGAGAGACATGGGGAGCTGAATGCAATCCGGGCGCTGACGCCGGGGAAAAGAGACACTCAGGATAGGTACCTACCTACAGTACCTTATCTGACAGCGACTTCCTGCTGGCACTTTAATTATATGTACACAATGAGAGTAGGAACGCCACCCTCATTGTCTGCGCCTCCAGCGTATCGCGCTCCTTCCCTATATTCCATTCGTCTATTGGCCATGAAGGATTCGGGAATCTCCTCGGATTATTTCCGCATCCTGCATGTTTCAATTGTTACAGAACCCCACCGAAATTTTCCTATGTTCCGACGCAGCCTGGTCCAGATCGATGTTGAATCCTCTAGGAATCTATTCTAAACAATTTCGTCCTCGGCTGTGTTTGATTGAATCTGCTGATACCGCTTGAGGTCTGGGTGTGATGGAACAATTTAAATACAATGCTCGCCAAATACAAGAAGCCCTGGACCACCCACAATACCCATTCTGTCCTTCATTCGTCTCTTCATTCGTCGTCTCTTTCATCTACAATCTCTGATTCGTATCCGTCATTACTGCCAATCTTTGAGTATCTATGCTCCTTTGCATCGTCATTGACAACTGACAACGCTGCGCGTTGGCTTTGCCTCGAATCCTCAAACTCTATAGTTTTTCGCACCGCTTCGATTCATTCCAGGGACCACCAGCATGCATCTCACACCATTGGCGACGGTGATATTTTATTTGACGTCCTTTAGCGTTGCTGTTAGAGCAATTCCGACTGACTCTCGTGGACAATCATTAAATCCGCGACTCCAGACATTTCCATTAGCACCTCGGGATTTGCCTATAGGCACCTGTAACGATCAGACACCGTGCTCTAACAAGGCTTGTTGTAGCAAGAAGGGGTAGGTTGACCAATCTTTCGCCTCTTTTGTGGGCGACATGACTGACCGGCCATCAGCCTATGTGGATACTCACCAGACTTTTGCGGCGACGGGTGCAAATTCAACTGTGATGCCAAGGCTCAATGTGGACAATATGCCCCCAAGGGACAGGAGAAATGTCCGCTCAACGTCTGTTGCTCTGAATTTGGGTATGTTGCTCAAGCCCTCGACTCTGTTGTAAACCACACGACTGAAGGCCATGTGCAGATATTGTGGATCCACTAAAGAATTTTGTACGTGGAAAGGTTGTGACACCAAATATGGAGGATGCGGCGATGCCCCTCGCCCTTCCTGCGGCGGCGGTAGCAGTGTGAGCAAACGAACAATTGGCTACTATGAATCTTGGGCGAACATACGCAGCTGCCAAAAAGTTTCTCCAGAAGATCTCAACCTGAATGGCTTTACTCATATCAATTTTGCGTTTTCATTCTTCGATCCGTCGACTTTTGAAATATCACCCATGGACGCAAACGGCGGCAGCCTCTATAGTCGTTTTACCGGTCTCAAGAGCAAGCAAAGCGGGCTGCAGACCTGGATCTCAGTCGGTGGCTGGTCCTTTACCGACCCTGGCCCAACCCGCAGCGCTTTCAGCGACATGGCCAGCAACTCCGGCAACCGCCAGAAGTTCATCAATGGATTGGTCAAATTCATGGACACATTTGGCTTCGACGGAGTCGATCTTGACTGGGAATATCCAGGTGCAGATGATCGTGGTGGCAAATCGGAAGATACTGCCAACTACGTGCTCTTGACTCAAGAGCTCAAAGCTGCGTTCGGTTCGAAATATGGCATATCAATGACGCTGCCGACATCATACTGGTATCTTCAGCACTTCGATCTTAAAGGGATCCAGGACCATGTCGATTGGTTCAACCTTATGGCCTATGATCTACACGGCACCTGGGATTCTGTCTCGAAGTTTGTCGGACCCTACATTGCACCTCACGCCAATATCACCGAGATTGATTTGGGACTTGATCTCCTCTGGCGCTCTGGCGTTACCCCTGAAAAGATCGTTATGGGCGAAGGCTGGTACGGTCGAAGCTTTACTCTCAAAGATCCCTCCTGCAGTACCCCCAACGGAGCATGCGAATTTTCAGGGGGCGCAAATGCCGGTCCTTGCTCGAACGCAGCAGGAATTCTGGATAACCAAGAAATTCAAGACATTATCACAAAGAACAACCTCAAGCCAGTCCATGATGAAAAGGCAGCCGTGAAGTGGATCACCTGGGATAACGATCAGTGGGTATCGTTCGACGATGATGACACTTTCAAGCAAAAGCGGGATTTTGCAAATAGTCGATGCCTTGGCGGTCTGATGGTCTGGGCCATGGATCAGATCGATCAGACCGGATCAAACGGATTGGGTCCTGCCCCGGGTATCACGAAATCGCAAAAGGATGATGTAAAGCAAATCTCTGCGGACGAGGCAGCTGGCGTGACCTGCTACAGTACAGGTTGCGGGGATAAATGCAAAAAAGGCACAAATCCTGTATCTCAAATGACTGGGCAGCCCGGCCAGCTATCAACAAGCTCCAGATGCCCAAAGGGCAAGTATCAGGTCCGCTACCCCTTGACTCCTTTAGTTTCTCAAGGCCAAAGACTCTGCTAACATTGTTAACAGACACTTTGCTGTGATGATGGCACAACCATGGGAAAATGCCATTGGCGCGGATTCAAAGGCGTGGGGCTCCCATGCACCAGTGGGTGCGCTACAGGTGAGACCAAGGTCTCCGAAAACACCAATCACCATGAGAAGAAGTCCGACCAAACTTGCAACGGTGGACTTCAAAGCTATTGTTGTGCTGGTTTCAAACCCGCCCCATCAAAAGCCCAGTTGAAAAAAGATGCCGCAGACGCTGCGAAAGCTGCCGCGGAGGCCGCTGCTGAGAATGCTGCCCTCGACATCGCTGCCAAAGCATTCTGCAGAGTTGCCGTTCCGGCTCTTCTCTTACCGCTCGAGCTTGCTGAGGATCTTATCCCTATATTTGGAGAGATCGCCGACCTCGTCGAAATCGCAGCCACGCCTGCAATCATCGAGGGGTGTGTCAAAGGAGTTGAGAAGGGGGGAAAGGCAGAATTCAAGGTCTTTGGGAAGAAACACACTCTCGACATCAACAAGCCGACCAACACACCCAAAGATCCGAGACCCCCTGCGAAGACCCACGACCCTCCAAAAACGAGTGGTAAGCCGACAAACAAGCCTTCGAAGACTGATCAAGCTTCTAAAACGAAATCTCACTCTTCCACTTCGTCCTCAAGCCCAACTGCAAGTCAAGAGCCACGCAAATGCTATAGTAATAAATGCGGTGCGAAAGCATGTCTCGCGAAGCGTTCTCTCCCGAGTATTGAGCTTTCGGAACGAACCTCCATTGCCAATCAAGAAGATGGTGATGTTGAACAACAGGAGAACAAGAGTTTGCCGCCTTACAGCGAGCTCTCCAAACGAGCCTTCTTCTCCATTGCAAAAAATGGCGATGTCGAAAGATTGGCAAAGAAAAAAACACAAAATGTGGATCTTTCGGATTTTGCGGACCGCAATTCAGAATGGATCCCATTTGATGGCAAGAACCCCAAATCCATTACTGTTGTTGGCCTCGAAGGGTGCACCGTTATTCTTGCCATGTCCGACAAGGGGATGATTGCTTCGCATCTCTTCGAATCTGGCCAGCCTGGCAAAGGGGGCAAGGCAATTTTAACGGATACACTGAATCCTGATCATGCAAAAGCAACAATTGAAGCCGTCGGGGCAAGACTAAGTCTTCATGCAGCAAACCTTGCAGGAGGCCAGCTCCTTGTTATGCTCCCTGTGAACCCGATATCGCCTGGTGAATGGAAGTACGACAGCGAGTCTTCGACAAAGTACACTGCAGCTGGGACGCCGAGAAAAGCAGAGCCGAGGTTGGTATGGTCCAGAACAACGGTAACTGATATTTTGGCCATGGCAAAGACCGCCACAGGTATTGCAGACGCCAAGGAAGTTAGATACATTCCACCCAAAACCCAGGAAGAGTCCGATAGCTGGGTAAATACGGCTCATGGTACTATTGCTGTGCAGTACGACCCTAAGAACAGTGACGGAGGGCAAGGGGTCAAGCAGGCCCGCCAAATTTGGTGCGAGAATCACGCACAGTACAGCGAACCGATAGTGTGGTAATATAAGCTGCTGATAAATAGTGGACGAGATGGTGGTGAGTATAACCGGCGTCGAAGCTGGATATCTCAATTTTCAGAGCGTACTAGCGTGCATATGATTAGATACCTCAAAAGCATATCAAAATTCTCTTAGACCAGTAGGAAAATAGTGGATAACTTGCGTAAGTTTAGAAGACGACTAGCCGAAACATAACCCACATTGAAACAAGTTGACAAGGATGATATCCTACAATCGTAGCGTGACTGATCAGTCGCTGTCGCTACCGCAAAACAATCGAGTCTGCTATAGCTCAAATGGTGAGCAACCGGCACGTTGTCAGCAAGAGTGGCGGCCGTGGTCCAATAAATCCAAGGATACAACTAAAACCATAGGGCTGGTGGTATCTCATTTAGTGCCTGGCATTCTCTCCTCCAAAATCCTCACTCCCTCCGCAAAACCCCACCGCCTCGCATATTCAAGCGGTGTATCGCCCATCTCGTTCTTCTTCTCCAGATCTGACCCCCTATCGAGGAGGAAAATAATCCTATGCTCCTCACCGGAGCGGATAGCCGCATGTAGCGGTGTTCCGTTCTCATCGCCATTCACTTTATTAATGCGATGCCCAAAAGTGGACAACGCATTAATGTCTATCCCAGCTTCGTCAATTAGGAACGCCATCATTTCCTGCTGGTCATGAGTTTTGGTGGATGAGCTTGCGGCCTGATGTAGCGGATTGGCACCGGCAATCTTAGCGCCGTGTGCGAGCAAGAATTTTACTACCGCCACCCCATTGGCGGCAGCGGCGACATCCAAGGACGTTGTGTCCCATCTATCGCTTCGCGCATTGATGTCAGCGCCGTGATCAAGCAGGAACTCTACAAGTGGCTCATTGCCAAGGACGGTCCTGCTTCGGCTATCAGTTTCCTCCGTACTTGTCGTCGGTCTTTTGGGCATAGATGAACTTAGTTACTGCACAAAGGGTCTCCCTCTGACGTCTTTGAAATTAACATCCCAGCCATGGTCTATGAATGCCTGGTACATATCTGTCGAGGCATTGGCCTGGTGGGCCCCTCCAGCAACCCATTTATCGATTTTTGCGCCTCGGGAAAGGAGAAGCGAGACGGCGGCGACCTGGTTTGCAGATATTGCTTCGTGCAATGCTTCGCTGATTTCGTCTGGAGAGATTGTTTCGGGGGCAATCTGGGCTTGCCATATGGTGAGGATAGTGTTCAGCTGCTCCAAGTCGCCGCTCTGGGCCGCGTCACATAGATCTGGTAGAAGATTACTGGCGGGCTCGGGTCGAGTTCCGTTGGTCGAAGACATAGTGAGATGCTATCAGACAGGTACTGGCCCGAAGTCTCAATTTAGAAAATGCCAGCAAAACAGTTAAGAGTTTATTCAAGGTAGGGTGTCCGCAGTAAATATCCGTGGGCGAGTAAACGTGTCAACAACGAATAATGAAGCAGGTGGCCCCTCGGGCGCAGTCAATTATTTACAGTACTTGTAGGATCATCTTCCCTGTCCTCTGCGCTTCAAGTCTCATGTTATAGTCCCGGCAGACGATCTGAACAGTAGAATATCCAAAAAGACGTTTACTCGGATCAATTATAGCATGCCGTTCACGTAAAACACCCTGGACAACGTCGCCCTGCAGTATTGGAAGTAAGGCACTTTTCTTGTCGTAGTCGCCCTATCGAGGCATAAAACATAAAACTGCCAAGTGGCGAACCGAGACCAGTAGGTTGAGACGATAGGTATTCTACCACTATTCTAGTACCTACGCTTACCTTATCGAGGTGAATAAATGCCGAATCTGTACGGGCTGATACTAGCGTAATGTAATAATACCCACCTTACGCCCACTTTCTTTTACTGTGTATATAGCGGGCAATGAAAAGTAAATCCAGTATCAACGATCAGGCCTTCGCCCAAGCATCCCGCCCAATATCATATCGATAATGCAGTCGCGAAGGTCTCAGTTCACTGAAGCTTTTCCAGTCATGAATTAAGCCAAACATTCGCCCTAATCCACATGCTCGACGAGGCTCTGTAGGCCCGTAGGGCGACGATGTAGGGGACGCCTACAGCTTAAACTTACTTTATGCTCTTCTCAGGCCCCACTGCCCCCAAGTCAGTCTTGCCACATCCAACAAAACCAATATCTGGGCTTTGCCGGCATTTTGGCGAGCAAGGCCCCAGATGTGACCTTTGAGACCGTCAGGTGCCCCCTCAAAAACCCCAAGCCAGGGCTTGGTGTTTTACTAGGGAGCAGCATAGAGGTGTCAGCAGTGCGTAGCTCCTCCTCTCCCCATCCTTCCCTCAACTACCGTTACATTTGGTGCACATTTGCCTCTACTTCGAAACAAAACGCCAAAAATACACTTGCTCAGACTGGGTAATTCCCCTACAAAAATCAAATGCATATAGCACCATCAATCCATTACCTGGAACGCCTGGCGGTCTAGGTTACAGAGTTGTTTTCATTCGCAAGTAGGATTGATTTATAAACACCACCACAGGGCCCCACCATTCATCATCGAACTGCTATTGAGCTACCAGGCCAGGCACAAGCGGTGGATTGTCGACTCGAACGATTGCGACAACTCGACCAGTTTTTCCATCGCTCGACCGATGGATGCACTCGACAACTTGACGGACTGACGGTGTGGTTGGCTTTAGGCGAAAACCTTACTGACCAATTAACCAATGTACCTTAGGTAAATTAAAGTAACGCTGGTTACAAGGAACAAGGAGCTATGATTGCACTATACATTGTGACAGTACCTTAGTGAGCTGTGTAACAAGGAAACGGAAAGCTGCAGCAGACCCGGTGGTAGATTGCAAGGGAAAGCCTTGTAGCTCTGCAGTTTAGCGTGAAGCGTCACTGTGAGAATCCGGTCGAAGCGAATTCTTCTTTTGACGACAGTGGGTTTTTCTTCTGTAGGATTGGTGGGATTTGTCGAAATAGGGAAGAGAAAATGGGCGCGATAAATACAAGGATCGCTAGAAAATACATATATAACCTTTCCTATCCCAGTCTATGGCTTTTTCTTCCGCATAGGATCGCTGTTCCAATCCTACAGTATCAGCTTCAGCTAGTACGCTGTGTATTCGTCGCAACGCTCAGGTGATTCGTTGGGATCGCAGCGCTGAGTTTTCGGATCCTCACAGGGTTCAAGAAAGCACGAGTCGCTGTTAGTTCTTGCATCGAAGCTGGATATTCGATGTCATCTGCTGGGGATCTTTGCCACGACAAGGTGTGTTCAAGGAAGGTGAGTACATCGACTGGGAAATAACACAATACTAACAGTAAGCTTGACCATCATTACATGGGAAAAAAATACACAAAAGAGTCTTGCCAGTAAAAGTCGCTTCCCGGGGCTTGGGGTGGAGGAGGAAATATGGAATGATGCGATGATAGTAATGACATTAACGGTTGTTGAAGCATTAATGGCGTGGATATTCCAGGGACATACTATTATGCTATCCCGATATGGGAGACTAGTACCAATTTGACAATGGGTCTTTTCCAGAGTGGTAATCTAGCTTTCTATTTATTTATCCATAGTGAAAGATGCCTTAGTTCAGTGTCTCGTATTCTGCATCTCGAATTCGAGTCCGCGGGGCCTCGAGCGTTGAGAAATGTTGCCATTTTCAAAGACGTTCTCGGGTTCTTCTCGAAGCGTAGCCGTGTTGCCATTATTACTAGAATTCTCCTCCTCTATAAGGTATCTGAGTTCACCTACAGCTTCGCTAAAGTTTCCCCAATCATCGTCGAGTTTAACCCAAGATCGCCTACTGTGAAGCTTCAACGCGAGCCAGAGAAGGAATAACGCCAAGGGCTGGTGATAGTCAGCAAATTGTACTGAGATGGAAGGCGTCGATTACCCCAATGTATCCCGCTGTGACTTTCTCAATGGTGACTTTTCCGTTCCACATGATTGCGCTACTGAAAAGAAGGACGATCGAGAGGCATCCGATTAAGCCAACCCATGCTACGACAGGCTGGAAGTGTGTAAGGAGGCTTGAAAACTGGCCTTCATCATGCATGTGCCTAAGAGGATTGTACCTTGCGTGGTCACCGGTAAGATTTCCTTCGTGTATGTGGGTCCTATCAGCTATTAGCAGCCCCTACCGATATAATGAAGTGGAAGTGCAGGCATACCACTTGCGGTATCTGATAAATGCTAGGCATTGAGAAGCCCACACTAGTAAGCAGCCTTCGGACCCGATCTGGGCCATTATCCCTAGGAGCTGTATTGAGTGATCAGCGAAGTAGCACGAAGAAAGACAGCATCATATATATACCGACCCGTTGAACGGTGTAGCCATACTTCTGATGCAGTAGTGGGAGCCAGCAGAATGAGATAACAGAAACGACCAAAGACCAGGCTGGAATGTGCGTGTTTGGTGTGGTGGTCCCCAACTTTGAAAGCCATCTCATCAGCCATAGATCGTGAGTAGGGTCTATCTTGCGAGCTAATCCAAATAAAGTCCTAGACGCGACGTACAAGGCTGTATTGGCAGCGCTGAGAATGCTAAAGATGATACAGCCCGTTATAAAGCCGGGTAGAACAGGAATCCTGGCTTTGAGCGCGGCGAGAACAAAAATTGCGCGACTATTTCCTGCTCCCAAAATATCGGATTGATCTTGAAGTTGGGGAAGCATCGGATCTTTCCATTCCACGTTCAGTACTTCACCTAAGACAACGCTGAATTCGACCACGAGGACGACGTAAGCGATCCATTTTGCTGGAAATCGTAGGGATTTTGGGTTTCGGGCCTCGAAAGCTGTGACAGCGATAATCTCAACGCCCAGGAACGTATAGGCGACAATCGGGAGAGCAATGCTAAATAATCAATTAGCAATTCTCGACTCAGCCGAATGGAATAAGTTCAACTGTACCAGATCGCGGTTGCATGATTGTCAGCAACCTCTGGGTTATTCTGTATGCTGTCTTCGATATCTAGATATACTCCGTGTTCAGCCTACGACAGAGTCCGATTAGCCAATCGAATCTCGTACATTTGGAGCCAGGCTTTCCCCCTGGTCTATCTGTTTTAGGGAAAGATATTAGCCCTGTCTGCGACAGATGGCGGAGACTTAGCGATTCTGACCTCTGTTGGCGAGTATATAGAGCAATATAGCACCACCTATAGCAAGCACTATCTTCAGAGCCCCTCCGACACACTCGATATAACCATAGTACTTAGGGGTTAGCTCAGTCTTCAGAAATTCGATAAAGCGAACTTACTTTAACGCCAGAACAGTTGATCCCTAGAAGAATGAGGGGACAGCAGACGAAGAGCACGAATGTCTGCCAGAATTGCGGCAGGCCCCAATACTGAACAAATTCTGCCAGACCCAAAATAAGGGTTGCGAATATCGATGCGTAAGTGTACCTGATGCACGTAATTTAGCAATTGGAGGAAGTGGATGAGAATTGCCGATCATACCAATATGCGATACCGACTACTAAGGCAAGATCTTTATCGACGAACTTGTCTACGAACTCCATCATCGCATTGGATATTGGCCACAGTTCGATCATCTCGCTGAGGCCTTCCATAACAGCGACAGCTATTGCACCGTTGATTGCCCAAGCTATCAAGACTCCGCCCGGACCACCGACACTCAGTATTAGACCACTTGTAGAAAAAAGGGTGAGACCACCGAGGATCCCGCTGATCCCGATCATCTGCGCAAGAAGCCGTTCGATTAGAACTTGACACTAGGATTTGGGCGCAAGGCCTTGAGACGCACGAATATCTGCCCTGATCTGAGATCCCGCCTACATAGGAGCTGTGCATCAGTATCACGAGTCGATTAGGTGCTTCCCAACGTGGATTCGCCGCCAAGGTCTCAATTCAAGAGGGTTTCGGACTGACCTTAGCGTTCGAGGCGGGCCTGGTGTGTTTGGTGTATCTTCCGGCATAATTCGATTTTGAAGCACGAATCAGTCGGCAGAGGGCAAGTGCGATAAAGTGTGAACCCATAGTTGGAAGGATTAGACAGCCTGACAGGCTTCCAACTTGAGCCTCACAAATATGCTGGTCGGCTGGCTCCAATCATGGATTGGAATTGCAATGCCCAAGCCGCGCAACCTTCAACCACGCAGGACTGACGCACTAACCATTCTTTTTGCCGAATCATCGGTCAGCTGTTCGCTAACGGCCCATTCTTGGGCGACCAGAATGGAAGCCTCAAAAGTTAAACGCACACAACCAATCCGACAGGGCATACACACGCAATGATAAGCTCACTACCCCCATCATTCTTCATATATTTGGCTCCGCCTATTGCGCTACCGGTAAACGCTTTCTGTCCATTGTTGCAGCTATCGAGCTTCCTTTTCTCACGTCAGACGGTCCACGAGCATGCCTGCGTTTGTAAAGGTTGTGATTAGTCCGAGGCAGTCGGGCTATATCGCGAAAGAGGATCTTCAGAAATTCTTGACCGACACCTTTGGTAGTGGAATTGATTTCAAGCTTCGAGTGAGTGCTGCATCATGCTAGGATAAGCACCGTGGTGCGCTAACGTCCGCGGATGGCTTAGACACGTTGTGAAAGATGGGAGTTCTACGCTCCAAGACAATTGACCGAAGTACGCGCACTCGGACCACTCCAAACATCTTTCCGTGCAGAACGCAGAACGCAGGGGAGGTTGGGCTAAGATCGAACACAGGCGGAAACGAAAAGCTTGAACGGTTAAAATCACTCTTTAGGCGGATACTTCGAAGCCTTGTCGAATAGACTACGGTAAACGTAATGCAAGTCACCTCTAACTCGGAGAACGTGTCTGTGTTTGATTTGTGAGCGCTATTATTCGCGCATTCGGGTTTGGAAGATGGTGTTGCTCTTGTATATTACAGCCATTGGGCATTGGGTCGCAACTGCAGGACTGCAGGAAAAAAGAGATAGATGGAAACATAGCCCCCCGCTTTATGGGACATGCATGGTGGCTGACGTGCAGAAACACCGCTTCGGTCGTACATCAGCGCAGGTGTTAGGCACTAAAGGCACTCTGCCTTGGGGGGGTGCTAACAGACCACCTTATCAGCTGGAACGTTCTTTCTTACAAAGGGCTACAGTACTTCTTCAACGCAATTGATACAGCACTCGCGCATCAAAGAATTGCGTGAGCGAACATCGCACATCGATTCTCTAGAGGACGAACCTTGCGGTTCCAGTCAAGCGTCACTAGCTATGGGTGAAAACAATGCCTTCGTCAACGCATCGATTGAAGGATGGGCATCGTATCCCACCAACTTAGGTACCTACGATCCGATGATTACAGATGGAGAATGCTACAACAGCCACTTGCGCGGATTATCCCCGACATTGTTTTGCCTTCTACCAAGCTCGACGAGAGTGGATGTTATAGATGTGTATGGTGAGAAAACAAAGATGGGCCAAAGCCTTCGACTTTTGAAGCTAATGCACTCCAGGAACTGGTGCGAGCACAGAGGTGAAGAGCAGCAACAGATCGTTCAACAATGAGAAGAAATTAGAAACACATATAACCCAATGGCAACAGACGAATTGCATAAGAGTAATGTAAGGCATGCTTGACGTACCTCAGAATACCGATAGAAACATATAGATGATAATGTTGCCAGCTCCATACCTCAGGAGCACTCATTGAGACCACTAAGAGTTACCGAACCAACGATGCGGAAAATTTTGACCTTCCATAGAATCAGTCCAGAGTTTTTATCAGTCCTGTTTGCGTGTGGCGACCAACCTCGAGCGTCGGAAGAGGGTTCCGCGACTGTGAGCGTAATCAGATCAGGGGATCAAATATATCGTACGAAATCTCATAAGCTTGCTTGGATGAACTAAACCTAACGAGTGTAGACATATGTTACCTGTTCAAATACGTGGAGAAGAATGGAAGACCGAATGGTAATCCTTGGTCGATAAGACAGAGTGGCGTCTATCATCGGTATTCGCCAAAAGTAAATTCCAACGTTTGGCTTCTACTGCATCCTTTGGCGGATTCTGTCGCCCAGAGACGATTGAATGACTGGTACTCACGACCTCACCATAGTCTGAATATCAATCCACTTAGGATCCATATTCTCTTGCTATCATCTTACCTCGACAATTGGCGTTGGTATTTGAAAGATTTGGGGAACACCTTCCTCAATATTGTAAGCAAAGCCACTCGCGACTTCGTCCGCCTTCATAGCACTGAGGGTTTGCTCACATCGGTCCAGGCAGATATTTCAATGACAATTGACATTCAGGAAGACTACGACCTGAGTTTTACTACGCTTCAAGACCTGCGGCATCTTGAGCAGAAGGTGATCCCGCTACGTGCGAGCTTTCAAGCCAATCTGGAGATAGTCCAGGTTCTAGAAGCCACAAATAAAGAATTCCAAAATGCAGGTTTTTATACCGAGGAAGAAGCTGTTGAGCAGACAGATTGCCTCAGGCTTTTTGTATCGCAATTGCGTGGGCACCTTTTGAGCGTCAAGATTCTTGAAAAGCGCATCCAGGGGGTTGTCTTTCTAGTAAGGCCATCATTTAGCCCTCATTACGCGTTCAAAGGTTCGAATGACTGTAGCTGACATTGTAAACCTTGCTTTTGGTAGCTTGCAGATGCACTGAACCTCAAAAATCAAGCAACCGCAGCCGAGATTAACAAGCACCTGCTAAGCCTAACACGTGACACTGTTGATGATAGTGCGACCGTGCGAACAATTACCTGGGTATCGCTCATCTATCTTCCTGCAAGTTTTGTTGCGGTACGTTTTCCTCAACATCGCTCTACACCTCTTTTATCAACTTAACTCTTCGTCTAGACTCTGTTCGGGATGAACCTCTTCACGTTCAACGGAGCCACGTCAGACATCAAAATTGCCAAAGACTTTTGGATATACCTTGCGTTTTCTGTACCTTTGACATTTTTGACAGTCGGATACTGGTTTATTCAATCACACATACAAACAAGGAGACGGAATAAACGAAACGCAGAGCATCCGAGATACGGTACAGAAATCGGTCGAGATGTTGCATTTGCTAAGTGAAACCAGGGACGATCATTGCGGGTACCAGGCTTTTCGCTGGAATAAGAGGCAGCTCTGCGATTATTCTTTCACTGGCTTTTGGCGAACATGCTCCGAGATCAAACCGGAACTGGCGACTGTTCACCTTCTGAAAAGTGTTGTACTGATTACTTATATGAACATGGACTTGGGACATGTGGTTATTGAAATGGAGTAGAGGGATATCAAGGATGGAAGTCGGCAGCATAGCAACCTTGCTGTTTCAGGCAAGTTTAATCCTTTGGCCACGGCCTACTGGATCTCTGTATCTGACTGGCCGATCAACTTCGTCCACCCTAGAAATTGTATTATTGAACTTCATTTTCCATTTTTTGCCAAGGACGATGGGTTGTACACAATAGGGAAACGAAAGGCGTATCTTCTAATAAGTAAATTCAAACCTAATAGACGTTCGAAACATAAGTAGGAATCTGAAAGAGCGTTTCTTCTGTCTTTCATATCTTCAAACTCAATCTTCCACATCTTCAAATTATCAGTCTTTCTAGGACTCCGTCAGGATGGGATATCAGCAGTCCTAACGATCCTGCAGCTCCATCTTCAGTAACTGCAATGTCGGGATGGTCTATATCTCGACTTTGATATGTAGACTTGCCGAGTTTTTGGATCCCGGATCTGGTAGCGAAACACACAGAATCATCAGAATTAGAGATTAACCTTATCATCTCTATACGGTCCTGGGATCTCTTGCCAATGCAGTTACTGCTGGAACGAACAAGAATAAGAGCATTGTAACCCGGGACATAAGTGCACATGATGATACCACTCATTAACCGGGAAAAATAAGTAGGCTTGGAGGAAGTGGAGTCTCTCTGTGCAATCGAAAGTCTTCCTTGGTTCTCGCGAATGATAAACGCTGCAGTGTCGGCCAGAGGGGTAAGTGATTCAATCGGCGGCCCAAATCGTTCGGAACCATAACTCCCAGTACAAACCTGTACAGGAATTTCCATGTGAATATCCCAGATGTACCAATAGTTGGACCCACTTCCACAAGCCCATGCATAAAGAAAATTGCCGTCCGAGCTGAAAGAAGCGGCCTTGAGGCTGCCGGTAGTTGTGAGTGGATACACATGCCCATCTTGCCTAGAAGTTTCTCGGCGCCAAATCTTAAGGTGATCAGTAAACCGAAAGACGATTTGGCCTTTACAAGAGACCTCGGCTTCTACAAGCCTAGAAAGATCAGGGCAGTCGTGGATGGGAACATCAGCTGATTCTCTTAGATTCTGTAGATGCAGCTCGTATAGAGAAACTCCCAGCAGCCCCCGAATGAGCAAGTAACCACCAGAAAGACTTACAGACCTCCACCTTGTGTTTGTTCCAGTGCATACATCCCACCCATAGAGTTCTGAAAGATGGGTAACGGGACCGAGCTTCTTCTTCCACAAGCCTCTGGCATCCAGACTCTCGGTTGCATATAGGAAAACATGTTTTTCAGACAGAAAAGCAACCAAGCCTCCTGCCGGAGAAATGGCAGTTCGAAGAATTCTACCCGGAGGTAGTTCGAGTTTCACCAGGCTCGACTCAAGCGTGCCAGTAATGGAAGTAGAGTTTGAGAGACTAAAAGTTCTGATATTTTCCTGTCGAGGCGTAGCAGATAGCGCGGGTGGATGGAGAATGGGCTGTTCAACAGTGTCAGGTCGGGACTCGGGGTTTGCGCTCGGGCTCGAAGATTGATCAAGCGGTTCCTTGGACCTGAGACTACTCTCCGTTTTCGCTTTTTCCAGAATTTTCTCAAGATCAGCATGTACCTTTCTAGTATCAGGTCTTTGGTCCATCTCTATCACTATCATTCTCTTCAGTAAATTGACGTAGTCGCGGACCCAGTGCTTCTGTGGGTTGCAGCGCTTAGCTAATTTTTCTAGCCAATCAAGTACGCTGTTCTTCACTTCCCACTTGACGCCGGTCCTAGATGCAGAAATACCATCAGCTTCTTTGTAGAAGTAGTCAGTCGATACATCCGGGCCTCCATCTCTGCTGCGTTCTTTGTCGAAACGGGAAACCATGTCAGGGCCCTCACCCAGTGCAAGCACAAGGCAGAGGATACATCCTAATGACCATATGTCACTTTTACGCCCAACTCCTCGAGCAGTAGTGTTCTGAACTTCCGGAGCCTGAAAGGGTCCAGGCTTGCGTTTTGGTATCGTCCTGGTGAGACTTGCATGAACATCTCTGACAGAGTTAAGCGCTGAGAGACGCTTAGAAGCTGCCGAATGGACGGTTGGGTCGTCACTCGAGGGCTTGATCGTAGATATCCCAAAGTCCGTGATCATCCATACGCCTGCCGGTGATTTGGGGTCAATTCTGACCACAATGTTCTCGGGCTTCAAGTCCATATGCACACAAGATACTCGGCGTCCGCCTGGAATCTCGATCCCATTGTGTAAGAAAGCCAAGGCATCAGCCAATTCGGACGCTTCTTGAAGCAGATCGATTGACTTCTTCATGCCTAGGCGATCTATCCGCTTCTCGTAGATGAACTCCCTTAGATCCAAGTCTGCCCACGGAAAAAAGATATTGAATTTATTCCCATGAATAAGAGTTCCCAGATGCGTCATGATGCGCGTATGTCTTGATAGGCTGCTCCGAAGTAGGTCAAGATTTCTGACTTCATCTTTGAACTCATCTTCGATCGGAAGGCATTTCCGAGCAATCATTACTTCCTATTTTACCCAGAGCCTGTTAGCACCCTTGATGGGCATCCAGACTAAGAGCGCGACTATGACATACCTCTTGATTGGGATACAGCTGCATGTTCGTACCTCTATGTATGAATTGACGGCGGGCAACAACCTCTTTACAGACCTGACCATAACTTCCTTGGCGAACCTCCCTAGATACACCGATAAATGGAAGCCGTCGAGCCTCTGGATACAACTGGTCCTCGTCTTCCACAATTGAGATAGGTAGGAAGGTATACTGTTGGTGGAGGAAGTTACGTGCAGAAGCCGAATTAGCAAAGAACGAGCTATCCGCCAATTGATCTATATCCTCTATGGGAAGACTATCGTCCAGGCGATCATGTCTACCTTCACTGTCGTAGTGGTCTAAGAAGATTCTACCAATCTCAGACCAACGATGCCAGCCAATCCATATCAGGGTAGAGAGAGTCTTGACAAGATTGCAGCGAACGAACTCAAGCTCCTTGGGCGAAATATGGGATTCTAAGAGCTTTTCCAGTCTTCGGTTTTCAGCCCAGATCTTCTGTAAGTCGTGCTCGCATGCGAATTGTTCGTTCTGGGTTTCCGTTCGAAGCATAACTTGGTTGATAGCTCTTTCAATTTCTCCTTCTAGCGCTCCTTGCCCCGTGGAGCTCGACGTGTCCTCTCTGGCTGCCATCTCTTTCTGGTGGTATACGTAACTAACGGTATACCCAGGCCTTATAGCATAATAAAGGGGTGAGACAAGATCTAAGAGCGTTCACATGCATGTTTGCTCTTCTAGCAACGATGCATAGATACATGGATGTGTAGAGTGGATTGCAAGCTGTATGCTTGACAGCGGGTTCATAAGGGTGTAAATCCTTGTTCCGGCTTCAGATGAGCTTTGAAGGATTGGAGGGGAATGGCCTACATTAATTCTGTCTCCTACAAGAGTTCAAAGTCATTGTATTGTTCGCCGGGTGCCGATGAAAGATGGAAATCATAGACTGAACAACCTTGGTCGAGAACTTGGCTGTGCCATGTCGCAAGATTGTCGCAACGCAACCGAAAAACCGACCTATCAGAATTCATGATCGGAAACTGTGTATCATCATGTCGAAAACTGTGTATTGTCATGTGCAAAAACCTAGATTAATTCTAGTATTTATCAAAAGATTGTTGATTTGATTTTGATTTGATTTGATTTGATTTGAATTCATACACCCTTGTGACATCGATTTAAGTTCGACTCATGAGGGAAACTATGCTAGAACTATGTGTATCGAACGGACAAAATCCTCTGAGGGAGAAAATCGCTCGCCGACTACACGACGACTTCGCGTCGTCGAAACAATGAATTTGAGACAATGTATCAAATAATGAATCTATAGCTTTCATTCAGCGCGTGACGCTCAAGTAAACTCTTAATGAATGTCTGTGTTGTTTGTTGTAATGCATCTGGCGCCATTGTCCAACGTATGGCTCGTATGATGGGAGATCGGGTTGTTAGCTGTCGACATGATATCTGTCGCAGCATTCGACGAGACTCATTCAAAATGATCCCCGCACTATCCGTAGAACTAGCCCCCACTACTCGTATTTACGGGGTTTCCGCGCACACTGGGTTTTCGCGCACGCTAACTATGACTGATTTATATTAGTGCCCTTTTTAGAACGCTAAACTCGATACTGTCTAAAATTAACCTTTCTAGGTTAGAGTGCGCGGAAACCCAGTGTGCGCGGAAACCCCGTAAATACGAGTAGAATAAGCGAGGAACGAGCTTAGATAAGGTAGTAGTGAGCAATCAACCAACGCGCTAGTGAGGGTTTCTATTAAATCTACCCTTTCTACGGAAGCAATGACCATTCTCCCTTCACGTTCTGAGATCGCGTCGCCTTCCTTCCCTCATCTCCAGCAGGCTCCACGATATACCCTATCATGGAGGCTACCGAGGAAGCAAATGCAACCAACAGCCATCCCATCAAAGAAGGATTGGTTGCTTTTCGTCACCAGTTTGAATCATTTCAAGCGCATCTAGATTTCGTTGGATCATCTCGTGCTGTTGGGGACATCCTTTGCGCAGAATCTGCCTCAGGTTAGCGTCATTGCGCAGCAACTAATTATCTTGCTAACGTATATGAAAGATCTGGTCCTTGATCTTATTTTGGCCTTGCAGAGCCTTCCGGCCTCTCGTAAACTATATTCGCAGATTAATCCCAAGACTCGCCTTCGTACGGATCTAGTCAGCCTTGCATCTAAATCTTGCTCCAGCGATTTCGACATCAAGTCAACGATCCCTTTGGTGGAACTGGTTGTTAATAACGCGCCTGACGCGGAGATATGGCGTGCCGTGTTCGACCTGATCGCACTCACTCGCCCGAAACAATTAACGCCACCAAATCACTTCGAGAAAGCCGTCTTCGACACGCCGCTTCGACCGAGCTCGGCTTGTCAAAGCGGGACTGAACAGACACATGACGAAGTTGACCAGCGAATACTTGAGGAACTCACAGGGCGCGTCTACTACGATGTCGGGGGCTTCTACGAGCGATACTTCGAAGGCAAACCCTGGACGAACAACGCGAGGGATATCTACGAAGTGTCAAGAGCCCAGTATATAAAGGGTCGCTGGCGCGGTTGGCCGCAACCTTCACTTCAAGACCCTTTTTTTGAGTGGGTTATGAACTTCCAGGACGCTATCTTCAATGGACTTCGCCGCAGATACTACACATCAGCGAACAAAGTGTTGAGAGGCTCGGAGGCTGATCGTAAGCTTGACATTTTCCTCACTCCCGCCGATGCTGTCTTCCAAGACGGCGAGCACGACTGGTCAAATGTTCTTGTTATTGGGGAACACAAACGGAATCCTAACGAGGATGGCTACACAAAAACACTGGTGCAATTGGCGGGCTACGCGCGCGAGGTGTTTGGAAGTCAACCTGATCGGCGATTTGTGCCTGGTTTTACGATTTGCGGGACCCTGATGCGCCTTTGGATGTTTGATAGGTCCGGCTCATACAGCTCGGAGAAGTTCGACATCCACAGAGAGCCAGAGCGATTCGTCAAGGTCATTGCTGGCTATGCGCTGATGTCCGATGCGGAATTGGGTTTGAACACGTTTATCAAGCATGACGAGAACGGCAGGTACATCGTCGCACAATATGAGAGGATCTTTTTGGAGGACAAGCCAATCGCCTCGACAAAAGCGATAGTGTGTAGGGGAACAACATGTTATCGAGGAAGGGGAAGTAATTCAACGGAGTGGGGGTATGTGGTCAAGTTCGCTTGGCCGTCCGACAAAAGGCAACGGGAAGGCGCACTGTTGAAGTTGGCCAAGGATAGAAGAGTCACGGGCATTGCTGAGTGGTTCAGTCACGAGAAGATTTCTATTGACGGTGATCCGGACACCATCGCACATTTACGACGAGACATGCAATTCGGAACGCCACGAAAGCCGTCGAGCAAAGCCTCTTGGGTCAATAGCAGTGCGAAATCCAGTCGGGCGTACTCGAAAACAAGTCTCAAAGGAAGGTTAGGGAGCGGTGCGGCCCATTTGGTTGGCTTAGGAATCGGCGCAAGTAGCACCACAACTTCTTCCTCTGGGCAGAAAAGAAAAAGAGGTGAAAGACTTGAAGGGGGAAGCAGACTGAAGAGATCCAAATCCGACGGTAGCCACGCCAACGCGGCAAATGAGCATATCAAAGGCCAGCCAGACGCCACCGACGCCCACAGCACTCAAGAGGCTGAGGCCGATAGTCTAGAGACTGCGAAAGTGGGATGTACGGCAACCGAGTGAACTACTGCTTGGTAACTTCACCAGCTGGACGACCTCTCCACGAATATCGATCCGTCAAAGAGCTTTTGGAGGCGCTACGCGATGCCATCCGAGGTCACAAGTCGCTTCTCGAGGATGGAAAGATTCTTCATCGAGACGTTTCTGAAAACAATATCATTATTGTCGAGGCTACCAAGGAAGGCCAGAAAGGAAGACTAATTGACTTGGACTTAGCAAAGGAGCTGGATAGCATGCCGAGTGGAGCTCGTCACCGAACGGGTACCATGCAGTTCATGGCGATTGAGGTTCTTGAAGGCAAGAAGCACACTTATCGGCACGACCTTGAATCATTCTTATATGTCTTCATGTGGATGTGCATTCGGTATGGTCACGAAGGCGCAGGCGAGTTTCAAGCCTGGCCGAGATCAACGAGGATAATTGGTCTTCGGGATTGGTACACTGGAAATTATTGGCAAATTGCGGGGACCAAACGAGGGGACATGGACAAAAATCGATTTGAGAAGGTTATCTCGGAGTTTGCACCACAGTTCGAGAGCCTGAAACAGTTGGCTCGTGAGCTCCGAAATGTCCTCTTCCCAATTAGGGACGGAGCAATGTTCACAGGAACGTTCCGCGACGACGATATAATGTACGATGGGATGATAAATGCATTCAGCAGAGCGATAGACCGTTTGGAAAAAGGGGAACAGGCAATTGCATAGGCGAGAGGCAGGGGCTGGCCATCAGCATCGTGAGGCGCTCGGTACCTTTGTTTTTGAATTGTATATTTTGGGGGAAGAGTCTGGGGAAACTGTACAATACAATGATACCAGGGATGCCAATGAAAAGCCCCATGTCTGCTTCCAATGTCAACCCCTCCTGATCTATTTCTGCTGCCTCGCCCATACGTCTAATCCCTTATTCGCCTCGCTTTGAACGCCGCTTCCCTCGACCGTACCTGCTCCCGCAATGGGACTGGCCGACAGAGGGATAAGGTCGCTTTCAAATATTCGTTCCGGCAGACACCAAGGGACAAGTAGGCACGGAGAGCTTGAGCTGCTGCCTGTCCACCTGCAGGGAAACCTAATCGCCTCTGGGCCGGAACCATGTTCCAGCGTGTACGTATCGCCGGCCCGAGTCCTGCCAGGAAATTTGCAGAAGATCCACTCCCAAGACTTGCCCGCTTTCTCGTATGCCAGCAAGCGCCGCTCGTCTAGGTCTGACCATCGGCTCTGCTTGCTCGCGCTCGAACGCCTTTGCTCAGCTGCGCTCGAGTCTTCATCATCGCCGCTGCTGGGGTCGGGGTCGGGGTCGCTGTTACTTGGATCGCTGTCATCGTCACTGCTGAACAAGTCAGATCCTAGCGATGCAGTAGCCTCAGCGTTCACGGCTTTGCCATGTCAGTGTCGAACACTCGCCGCGCTGTCATGGATACGGCCTGTCTTCGGGGGAATCCCCTTGGTCCTCACAGTGGGTGAGAGCCGGGAAGATGCAAGCCGGCTCAAGTCAATTAACTGGACTATATCTTGCGGTAGTCACTTGACTGTGTGAATATCTACATCCTCAATGTAGCCCATGTTCTCGATGAGTGTGACAAAGCGGCCGAGAGAGAATTCTGGCCTGTCATGACCGACCCGGACTATTGCAGTGAAGGAGTAGAGGTTCGGCGAAGAGTGCGGACGGAATGTAACCTCGGTCAGCGTCGGCTGGACGGCTTCGGACGATCGGTCAAGGCTGTAGCAGTCGGGCGACATGTCTCTATCCGTGGGGTGCGGTGCAGAAGGCGCCGGCGAAAGCAATCGACGCTTGGGACTGGAGACCGCGGCCGCGCTCGAACCCTGATCAAGTAGGGAGTGAGACTTGGGAGAGCGCCGACGAGGCTTGGAGCGTGGTCTATGTTGGCCGGTAGACCTCTGCTGAAGAGAGCGCCTGCGCTTCTTTTGCATTGGGCTGTCGCAAGATGAGGACGGCCGCTTCCGCTTAGCAGGACGTGATTTCCCATTCTCCGAGTCCGAGTCGGCTTTGTTGTTGAGCTCGTGGTCGCCGTGACTATCGCTACAGCTCTCCGCCTCGTCATGATTTATGGCTGGCGATGGATCGCGGGAGGGTAGGAGCCGCTGTCGCTCGGCCGGTCTTGGGCTTCCATCCTCCTTGCCGGATAGATGGGGATCACTAACCCTTTCAGCCGTCAGCGCCGCTGCCACATCATTCACCTCCTGCGGCGCCTGGCCGTCATCCTCATCGTTGTTTTCGTCCGCCTCCACCTCCTGTTGCTGTCCCTGCCCTCATCAAAAGAATCCGTATTGAGTACAGAGGGAACCAGCTCGTGCTCGTGCTCGTGCTCGTCTGCTACGCTTCGACCACTATGAGGGTGATCCTCTTCACTGAGCTGATTCTCTGGTGATGGTCAGTCTAAGCTGAAGAAGTGCAGCGATATTATTGTCAATGATTTTTACGAGTGTGATCTTCTTCGAGAATATCAGATTCACTTTTCTTAAGCTCTCGATAAATTCTGAAATCGGTCTAGGTTTTCGATACCTCAAGCCTACATAGCTTGCCTGGCAGTAAACAGTCGGACTAACCGACCGGGACTCCCTCTAGAATAGCATGTGACGAATGTGTTGAAATTATACCACGTATCTTGAATATTTCGACTATCCCTCTGCAGAGAAGGACTTCTCCAATAACTTCCCGGAAACCCATCATCAAACATTCAGAAAGAATGAATCCTCCCAACAGCATCCTACCCCGGCGCTGTTCCAGCTGCCCGCTTCCAATACCGGCTCTGCACAAATGGCATTTTTGTCACCGTGGCATTCCTCCTTTTGCCTCTCACTAAAACACCCACTTCAGTCCCAGCCTTGTGGTGTCCACTCTCCACATACCCCATTGCAATATTCCTTCCTAGCGTCGGACTAGGACAGCCACTTGTCACCTTCCCAATCACCTTTTCTTCTCTTCCCTCGATAGTCCCTAGAATATCAGCTCCTTCTCGTGCCGGCGCTCCATCCACTACCAGCCCCACTCTCCGCCGCGAAACGCCGCCTCCTTCTTTTGCAGGGCGTAATTGGCGTAAGATTACTTCATCGCCGTAGAAACCTCCGTACGTTCGACGATCCTTATGGACGATCCAGCTGAGACCTGCTTCCACGGGTGTGGTGCTGTCATCTATATCATGTCCGTATAAACACATCCCCGCTTCTAGCCTCAAACTATCTCGTGCACCCAAACCCGCTAGACGTAGTTTGTCTGGTCCAGCGCTCTTCAACAGATGATTCGTGAATTCTTCTGTAGAGTTCGGTTTAATTGAGATTTCGAACCCATCTTCACCAGTGTAGCCTCCTCTGCTGATTAGGATTTCAGCAGCACTCGAGGGTAGATTCAAACGAAGCTGTGCGCATTCGCCAAAGTACAGGGACTTTAGGTCTGACTCTTTCTCGTCTTGATGAACGATGCCTCTCAGGGCATTTTGCAGAATATCTGCGCTGAGGGGCCCTTGGAGAGCAACCAAGCCATGACCTTCGAGAACTTCCCAATGTATACCTTCGTCTTGATGAGCCCCAAACTTCTCGAGGTAAGCAAGGTCTTTGTCCCGGCAAGCGGCATTTGTGACGAGGTAGAATTTTTCCCGGCCAACGCGTGTGATGACCGTATCGTCAACTATGCCGCCTGTGCCCGGATGGAGGAGGCAGGAGAGGGTTGAGTGGAAGGGCTTCAGAGCGGCGGTGGATGTAGGGGTGATTTTCTCGAGGAAAGACGAAGCGCCCGGACCAGAAATTTCATGCTGAACCCTATGGGAGGCGTCAGTGGTTGAGGTTCACACACACAATAGCGATTAAGATCATACATGTGCCCTACATCGAATAGACTCGCTTTTTCTCGAGTCCATTTGTGACTTTCACCAACTCCTAAGTCCGGGTATTGGACTGGCATGGAGTAGCCCCCAAAGGAAACCATCTTTCCACCATGGGCAAGATGAAGGTCGTAAAGCGCGGTATGTTTGATAGCTGTCGAACCCGTTGCATTGCTGGATGCATTCCTTCGCCGAGGCAATGGTTTTTTGGGTGCAATTTGAAGAAAAGCACAATGTCTATCATGGCAGTGGATAGTAAAAGGTCTGGAGGTCAGGTTGTTGGCGCGTGAGGCATTGTGAGTGACGCAGATGCTGGACAAGCTCCTCGCTGATTGATCTCGAACTCTCGGGGACTGAATATGCCTCGCAGCAATGCTGAGTGCTTTGCTTCCTTTCATATTTGTATGGTTGAATGAAAGCCAAATAAGAGGCCCTGGGGTTCGGCTCAAGCCGAGGATGACCCACTGCCGTCAACATCCTAATCTCATATACAGCAAGAAAACTTACTGTGTAGGTATATAATATCGCTGATGCAATAGGTGATATATTTTAGGAGTCATTGGCTGGGGAATCTTTACATCCTACGGCAATAATACGACCTTGTTGTGAATCACAAGGAGCGCACGTTTAACATCACTAGTACAATATTCCTCGATAGAATTGTATGTATTTATGGTACTGAACAATCTTAACCAACCCTACACTAAACCTCCCGAAGCATTGTGCTCGGTTTTCAAAAAGTAGTTACAAGCCGTTGCTCGAACAATCAAACACGCCACGAACCGATCCGGCGGCGTAATCATTCAAAATACTCTGGACAGAAGCCTGCGATAGAATTAGTCACAACAAGTTTCCTCCAGATCGAAAAGCTTACGTAGGTTCCAGCGGTCAACATGAACACCCCAATCAAAATGATGGCAACGTTCAATGCAAACCCAGCAATCCCACGAATGCCTCTTCGTGAAATCCATCCCGCCCCGTAGTCGGCCTTCCGCATTCGCATATAGGCTACACCCCAGAAAATGAACCCGAAGAAAGAGTCGAAAAGCGAACTCATCAGTGAAAGCAAGTCCGAGAAGAACGGAATCACCTCGGCGATAACAAAGGCCACGATCCAGGTCGCTGCAAGGATGCCAGCCCAGGAAGCCCAACCGACCATGGTGTGGTTTCCCTTGTGGCGGGTACCCTCGAAGAGCCTGAAAAAGACGAAACGGGCTGAGACGGAGGCATAGAGGACACCAAGGAAAATCAGTGTCGGAATCATGAAAGAGAAGGAAACCTTTTTAAACAATTCGTTGCCCAAAGATCCAAAGGCGGGAGCCGTGTTGTACTGTGTTCCGGTATAAGCGTAAACGACGGAGCCCACCAAGCTGAAGAGAATGATTTCCGCAATGGTCACGGCCCAAAGAGCCTTGGGGAAGTCATTGGGGTTCTTCATCTCAGCGATGAAGCTAGGAATGGTGATCTGGCCGATGAAGGTGTAGCTAATGTTCAAGAATGCGCTCATACCACTGACGAAGGTGGTGCCTGCAGTTGCGACGATGAGGACAGTCGGCTCACCGACCATACCCACTTTTGGACCTTTGGTGACACCTACGCCAGCGTTGTAATTGTAAGGGTGCTGCTCGATCCCAGCAAAGATGGCCGCCAGGAGAACGGAAACGAACGTAAAGAAGGCAGAAAGCGTTGCCAACTTCGAAAGAGTGTCGAACGTTCTGGGCAAAGAGCATACGAAGCATATGACAGCCATGATGGCAGAGAAGCCAACAGTACACATGCCACCGTTGGTCATTGTATTGAGATACTTGGCGCCAGTCAATACGTGTAAGCCCTGGATATGTCAGATAACGCTGGCGCAAGTGACAGAACTCTTCGTACTTGTATCATAGTATTGTTGAGCAGAAACATAACCGCAGTTGCATACCACACCCACCTCCAGCCATAGAAGAGCATTTGACCAAGGTCGCAGACGTCTCGAACCTCAGGATGGCGGACACAGAACTCCCTGTGAAATTTAGCGAGTGCCGTCTCAAGATTTACAGTGTCGCTTACCAGACGATCAAAGAAGTGTACAAGACGGAAGCAGCAACAACGACCGTTACTATGAGGCCGGGAACCAGACCGAGGACCGAGTACGAATACGGAAATGACATGATTGCCAGGCAAATGTATTCCGCAAAGAGGAGCGCGGCGGTCTATGGTAATTCATCATCAGAAAGTTTCCTCGGGGTGATTCAGAACCGGAAGAGCGCACAGAAGGCGCAAGACGCCTTCAATTGCGCTGTTCTGCGGATTTCCCCTAGAGGATTGATTATTCACCTTTTGCCAGGAACAAGTCCTATATTTGATTGAATTGGTTGACTCCAGCTCCAGCTGCTTCCCCACACTCATCACTGAGTCTTCGTCAGAGTCCGTCAGGGCAGTACCAGCAACACGGCTCATCTTGCGCCCTTTGTGTTCCTCTGTTTTCTCCACGTCATAACCGTAGATACCTGTCTGGAGTCCAGGGTCACGGGGCACAGCAGTGCCATGAGTGTTGTTATTGTCGACGGCCAGGGTTTTCCTTCCTAACGCCATTTTATGCTGCGGATACTCTGTATCGACGGAGTAAAGAAAAAAGGTTGTCGTCCGTCGTCCACGTTCAGCATTAACCACGAGGAATGCGACTGCTTTGGAAAATTCCGAGGCACAAGTTCGAGGGAGTGTCGCTCGAACAAGGGCTGGTGATTTGATACGAAGGACAGTGAGTTTGGAGGTCCTGAAAGGGTTTGTAGGCAATCCACAGCAGCTGAGATAGTGCTCAGAAGTGAACGGGTGGGTAAGGTAAGCAGGAAAAAGGTTGGAGGGGGACCAAAGATGCTGATCTTATATCTTATACGGAATACTATCTGCCCGGGTGGAAGCCCTAGCGGGGGACGCTTGTCTGTTGGAAGCGATCTAAGGATGCGAGGATAAGCCATGAATCCTGTCCGCCTTGCGGTCAATGAATGCATCTCATTCGATGTTGGAAACCCCACATGATTGCATGATTTGCAAGGGCTGTTCAGCGCCCCACTTCCATGGTTTTAATCCACGCAGGCTGAGTAAACACCATCACGCTAGGCGAAGCGAGTAAATCTCGTCATGCAACCCTGTCAAATCATTCCCGTGGTACTCCGTACGGAATCCTTGTCCAGAAAACATGGAACAAATCGATGCGGCAGTTCGCCATGATGATGCCATAGCAGACGCAAGCGAACGATACTGACGCAAAAGTGGAAGCATAAGAGCAGACAAAGCAAATCCCTAGATTGTTCACGACTCACGAGCATGTCCACTGTCGACCGAACTTGCCATCACCAACAGCAGCGACGATCCCCAAATTCCCCGCCACCGAGGTAGCGACATCTCTAGCTTCTTATCATGCAGCTTTTGATAAGACGGTGTTTTCGTTGGAGATAAACTACAGTTATGGTCACGCCTCCCCCACGACTTGCTTGTTAATGGTCTGGGCCCCGCAAGCCCGTAAAGGTACTCTACCTTGCCTTACCTACTTAATCGGGACCATATCACAGTTACTCCGTATGCTCTATCAAATAATAATCAATGTCACCATGATCATTGCGACCTCAAGCTTATAAGCCTGATTGACGGCCAGATGGAAACCTTCACTTGTGAGAGCTAGGAGGAGGCCCAGCACTTAGTCCATGTTGGTTGTCTTTCTCATCTCGGAAACGAGGTTTGCTTCAATTTCCAACCATCGAGCTAGTTTGACACTGACACCGCCTGCACCGCCGTCTCATTTCTTTCTAAAGCTATCAATAGCGAAAATCTTCTGATTTTTAGTGTTTGTTGCTACTCATGTCGCGTGTTTCGACCGATCCGTTCGGGAGCACTTGTGCTGCTGTAGTGGGAGTGGAAAGACTGAGAGATTCAACAAATTCGTCCACTTGACCGTCTGGCGTGGCTAGTAGCTTTGTGCGCCCATGCGACTCGTTGGCATGAGGAGAATCGCAATCGTACATATCCAGACCACGGCTCCACCCATGTATAAAGGTGAATTCGTATTCTGGGCCAATAGGACCGCACCTACAAGAGGCGCAACGATACCGAACAAACGACCCCAGAAACTTGCAAGGCCGCAAGCAGTCCCTCGGATTGGGGCCGGAAAAACTTCAGGAGTCCATCCATAAAGCACAGCATTAAACATGCTTTGGAAGAAATATTCCATGGCATTGAATCCAATGTTTGACGCCCTCGAGTTCACGGTTGCGAAAAGGAAGAGTGAAACGCCCATGAGCGCAGATGAGCCGACCATGGCCCACTTACGGCCGACCAGAGGGACTGCGTACATGAGTACGCCAAGGAGGACACCGGGAATACCACACAGGTATATGATACAAAAATCCCTGTAGCTCCCGGAAACGGAGACGTTGATCGAATGACCCTTCTTGATCAGAATCTTTGGTAGAAATGATCCTGGATGATAATTAATACGAAGAAAGACCATTGGTGGTTCCATTACACGAGACTTACCGGCAATACTGAAACCCCAATAATCAAAAATATATGTGATCCAAACCAAAATGGTCAAGCGAGCGATTGTGGAGTTTGCGAACAAGATCTTGTACCTTTCAAACTCCAGCTTGACTTTATCGGCGAAAGAGCTCTTGGATTGCTTCGTCCCTCCACCAAGTACAGGGGAACCTGTAGTCCTGCTACCAATCGATGCATCCTCGTCTGTTAGAGCAACGAATGCTTCCATTGTGACTGAACTCTCGTGGCCGTTGAACCGTGCTATATGTTGCATTACCTTCACCGCTTTTTCATCCTTTCCCCGGTAAAGTAGGAACTTGGGCGATTCCTGGAAGCGGAAAACCACAAATCGCAAGAAGAAAATGAACAGGCAGATAGCACCAAGAGTAAACAGCGTATAACGCCATCCCATGTTGGTGGCCCTCGTACAGCAAGCTTCTCCCGGCGCGATCTTGCTGCAGGCTGGGAGAGGGGTGCCATCCGGCTGGCCACCACATGAGTATTTGGGGACGAGCCCGTATGCAATACCCGAAGCTACTTCTACACCGAGTGGCTGGAAAATTGACAACATTGCCAGCAGGAAGCGACGGTTCTTGGGCAGTCAGAAGTGTGTAAATAAAGTCTCACACGCAACATACCTGTGGCAGGAATTCGAGACATATTGTCGTGTCGATGGGTATATTGCCTCCGATACCAAAGCCAACGAAAGCAGTCAAGACAAGAATTGCACTATAATTTGAAGGTGCACCAAGACAAAGACCAAAAACGGAGGTGATCAACACCGTAAGATTGAAGGCGTACTGCCGGCCTAGGGTAAACGCTCAGTTTGGTCGTTCTATCTTGTAGAGAAGATCAGGCAAGCCAGAGTACCGACCAATCAGATCTACCAACACGCCCCAAACGAAGGCCTATTTCGAATTTACATCAGCCCAAACTTACGGGGCAGCATCTAATTTAGGAAAAAGCTCTTACTCCAGCTGTCAGCCCTGCTGAGAAGGACGTGAATATATCACCATAATGTTTGTCTTCCCGACAATTTCAGTAGGTTCCCATCGGTGACTTGGTGGTACTGACCTGAAAACCCCAACTCGTTCTGCAACGCTGGGGCTACCAGTCCAAATGCTTGAGCATATAATAGATCAATGAAGTAGCCAAATCCGCACAAAAAGAATATGTACCTTAGGTAGCGAACGATAAGCATGCGAGAAAATGCGAGTAGCTCGAATGTCGCCCTACCATTGGTATTTCCCCATGCCCTGAGCATTGAATTCGCGATTTACAAGTAAGGCTTTCTTTTCGTACAAGGTGAGGCCGTCCATCTCTGGATCGTCAAGTACTCCATTACGAAAGGAAGGGTGACCCTCTGGAGACTCTTGTAAGACACCAATATTGACTGTCTTATCTTCAGCCATTCTCGGACAACGTCGGTTTTGCGTAGTTGTGCCTGGTGAATGTTTGTGGTTTTTCGGAGAACAGAGGACTGAACGTTATGGAACACCTCTTGTTATCTATCATTTCCAGTTTGGCTAGCAAACCCTTGTGCCTCCCACTGTCCCACAAGCAGATTGATGACGCTATTGACGAACAGTTTAGCGTTGGCGTATCGCTGCAGCTTCAAGATCGGCCGTGTTGGCTATGTCTGATAGGGCAAGGGATCTCAATTGAATGGCTCCCCATGTTGTACGACGTTTAACGCGCATGCGGGGAATTCTTACGGGTCGAGGGGGATGACCACCAGAGTCACATCTCATTGGCATTTGGGTAAAGTACATCTCTTGCGCAATCAAAGATACAGATCTCGGACGATTGGGGAGCTATTATCTCACCCAGGAACAGTCGCTCCATGTCTGCGTCGCTAAGCCTTGTGAGTCGATGCGATTAAATAAAAGGGATTTGGTAGACTACTGCTGGTTTGCAGGACTACAAGTCAAGGGATAAGGTACGTTTCTTTGGCAGGAGATAGCTTTTCAGCTAAGGTACCTATCTCAGATCACCTGTCAAGTCCGTGCTACGCTCACATCTCCAAGACCTTGAGGCAGGTAATGCAGAGTAAGAATCAGTGCCGCACAACAGTGTTGCAATCATTGGGTGTCAAATCCAACGTCCTAGGCGCAACGATTAACTTATATCTAGAGTTCAAACCAGGGATTAGCAAGTTGCCCTATTTTGGGCATTTAGATAGCCGTGTTGATTCTGAGACATCATGTCGAAATATTTTGTGACTTGTTGGACGTCGAAGCTACAGAAGTGCTATGCCATGCGCCTTCGTAATACAACAGATGCTCCTGGTCAGTTCTAGTGAACACAATCCGCCTGACAGCCCTACGCCGCCTCGATGTTGCCCCTCTCCGACACGTACAACCCATCCAAGAACTATAGGATCCCCCATATTAGCGTTCATATGACACTGAGCGAGCAGTCGACATACCTTTCGGATATCCTTATTCCTTACCCGGCAGACTTGTTGGATGTCGGCCGCGCTTTGCGAGACATCCTCCAACGAGTTTCCGGTGAGTTGTAGCTCATCCTTTTGGTTCTTCGATATCTCCACGTCTACGCCTGGTCGCATTGTGACTTTTCGAACGATCTTCTCGCCGATAAAGTTACTATGCTCGTAGCACATGTCAGCCCACGATTTCCCCAACCCTCGGAGACTGGTAAAGCCCCCGTAACCTCGCATACCGGATATCAACTTCAAAGAGGCCGGTCTCAGAGTTCTTCTCGAGGTTGACGTTTATAGGGAAATGGGCGTAAACGTAGCGCATCTTGTACTTGAAACCCTTCACAACACCGATAATCAAGTTGTTGATCAAAGTCTTAACAGTTCGCAGTGTAGCGACATTCTTGCGGGCGCCGTGGTGTAATTCGATGTTGACGAGGTTCTTTGCAGGGTGGGAGAAGCAGACGGAAAGATGTGACATGTCTTTTACGAGCTTGCCTACTAGACGTCAGAGAGCAGAGAAGCTTTTTTCAGTGTGAGACAAACCTCGTGGACCCTCCACAGTGACAACCCTAGATTTGATGTGGACCTTGACTGCACAAATTTTCAGTAACTGTCTCCTTGCACTCCGTAAACAAGTCTGCCGCACGCCAGGGCTTCTTTACGACGAGACCGTTGATCGACACCCAATAAGGGCACCTAGACACAACTTACCATTTTCGGGGATTTCCAGGGACTCCTGAGTGTGTATGTACCTCATACTGGCGGTTTATCGTGGTGGATTGCCGATGCGTGTTGTCTGTAAATCTATAAATCTTGGTGCGCTTCGCTTAGGTGCGGGTTCTCGCTTAATCCCTTGTCGCCTAATGGGGTTAGTAGTAAACGACAACTCTTAGAAGTCTATGATAATAATGTACTTGTAGGGAGACTTCACCTACCCTACCTTGTTCAAACTTACGCTGACAAGGCCATGCAGTATATTCGCTCGCCTTATCGCTAAATTCCATGCCTTTTGAAGAAGTTTAGGCCCACGAAGGTGCACTTTTGAGGCATTCATGCAAAGGTTGCCGCTTCTTTCCGTTCAAAGAGATATCTTTCAGTTTTTAGCAGCATCTGTAAACATTGCTTTTAGATGACCACATCTGTTGTTCGCTCCTTACCCTCCATACGTTATAATTTCTCGGTTCATGATTTGTCTGTCACTCTAGTTCTAACCGACACCACACCGTCGTTTTCGAGAATACTGTCGGACCGACTTGGCTTTTCCCAGCACATATGTTCCACCTCGGCGGCTGCAACCCATGCCTTCTTATTTGTCTTCTTGCTACAAGCCTTTCAGTCCTCCTGCGTCTACTCCAGAAGAACCGGTTAATCCTACCAAATAGAATACTATGAGTGTAAAGATTTGCTGGACTTTGTCCTTTACCCATGACTCCTTGTCCTCCGGTCTATCCGTCAACAAGTGAATTTGTACCTGGGATAGCCGAAGCCTACAATCAACATTGTCACCTCATCGTCCGATCATAGCTGAGTAGCTACATTAGGAAGTTGCTGAGGAGCTGAAGACATTGTTTGGCCTATTGAAGGTAGTATGTTTTAAAAGACCTTTGATTGCCCTGATATGATTTGTCTGGAAGTGTTACACACTGGGACAAATACAATCATTATGGTTTTGAGGTAGAAGTGGACAGTTCGCTAATTGGGAAATCTTCGTGGGTTTTGAGCGAAATATTTCATCGAAAATCTAACTGGAAATAGCCTTACTAGAAGGGCTCGAGCGAATTCAGAATAGAGGACGGTGGTGGACGTTGTAAAGAAGTTACCTCAATCGAAAAGACCTTTGAGTTTTGCCCTCAACCTAAATCTCTGAAAGGAACGGGACCTATCATGCGGTTGCAGAAGATGATTTCCAGGAAGTGCAATTGGATTCTCTATTTCGAATGGCCATCGCTCTGTGCCGCTGTTACTTCTAGGATATTGGGGAAATAGCCCAACGTCACTGAAGGTATCTATTGCTAAACCTATGAGGCATAATCACATAAACCGTTTTATTCAGATGATTCGATTATGCTGCTTTGCTCCAGGACTTTGTAAGCTATATTATAGGGATTTATGTATGATAGCATCAAGCGTTCAGGCCTCTTATCTTCCATGATCAAAACGCCATTTCGCTATGCCATCGTCTCTACAAAAAGATATCCATCATCTGTCAACTCCTTCCACTAATTAGTCTGCATGTTCTCCCCCTGATCTTCTTGTTCCTTTTCCTCCACACTGCCCCTCACCCCCCTCAAAAACGCCTCCACAGCCTCCCCATCCCCAACAGGCATCCCTCCTCTCCTCGTAAACCCTCCATTTTTCACCTTCACCCCCAATGCATCGCTAATACTAGGTAATCCCCCATCCCTAAGTGCCTGCGTCAAACTCCCCAGGCTCTGGCTGAATTGTGGCGAGCGAAGCACCTTCTTTAAGATATCTTTCTTTTGATCGAGGCTTAAGGCTTCGAGGGCAGCGGCAGCGGTCTCGGGTTTCAAGTCGACGGATGAGATGTCGTCGGCCTCTTGGCTTAGGAGAAGGAGGGTGGGAGGGAGATAGGAGAGGAGAGAGTCGATGGACTTGGGGGGCAGTGATTCTACGACAGGGATGGTGGTTGAAGTGGGAAGGAGGTCAGGTAGAGTGGTGAATGGTTTAGATTGGGCTTGTGCTTGCGGGTTGGTGAGCGCTTGGTTGCCCTGCATTGACCGGAGGAAGTTCTGGACCGCTGCTGCGGCGTCGCTGGACGGTATAGCTGCACTATCAAGTACGCGTTAGCCATGCTCAGTGTAGGCGTTCTCAATTCATCGAGCACACATTTGAAACGCTTAAGAGCGTTCAATCAACCCCGAAGCTTTGCATTTCCTTCACTACATTTATCGCAACCTTTGTCGGAGCCCGTCATCCGCCGAGAGCACACTCCACAACGCCGCTGGTCATCCACCCAAAGCAAGACACCTTCAGATATGTCTCGAAACAGTCAGAATAACTGGAAATTAACACCTACGCTCGTCCGCCATCTGCACCTGCTTCCCTAGGTCCCTCACCCTCCTCTTCAGGATTTCCCATAAAAGGATCTCCACTAGCGATATTCTCCTGTACATCACCTCCTCCAGGCCTTACATCTTCCATCCGATCATCCTCACGATCATGGGCCCCTTGATTGTCGTTCACATTCGCAATTTCCTCTTGCACATTGACCTCATCCCCCTGTAACAACCGATCCACAATCTGTCCAATTTTCAAGTCCCGTGGACTGAACCAAGCCGGATCTCCTTGTGCATGCTGGCTTTTGGACTGTAGCCAGAAGAGATGACGAATGCTGCTGGACTGGAATTTCAGAACAAACACTCTGCCATTCGTGGGAGATTTTGAGTTTGAATCTGGCTCGCTACGCTCGTATGGAATAAATCGGCCGTCGGCGGGAACCATGATGAGCTCAAGCTCAGGGCTGCTCAGGGAGGCCGGTCGGGGACGCCAGCAGAAATGCATGAGTTCATCTTCTTCGAAAAGATAGAGGTAACCGGGTGTTGGCTTCGGAGTGAATTTTGGAGTAGTTGAGGTGGTCTGGCACTTGTTAGTCGTGAAAGTCATTGCAAGCTGTTTTCCATGTATTTGAGCTATTATTCAGTTGGGAAGGCTAAGACTTACATCGACATCACAAATACCAGCTTTAAAGGTTATGATGGGTGAGATTGACATAGTAGCAGTTCAGGTAGCTACCGCTTAAGGTGGTATGCTTAGAATAAGGTAAGCTGTAGGTTTACCTTAGGCAGAATTGCGATTGACAACAATTACATGTCGTTGCTTGCAAGGCTTCAAAGAGCTCAAAGTCCATTACATAATCAGCCGAATCCATGCTAGTGCCCGCTAAGCGAAAACTCCCACAAAACCTTAGAGCTCATCTATCAACCACCGAACCCACCATTACCTGTCTACAGCAAGTCGACGGCTACCCTTCTACTATTCATAACAATCGTTCCCGCAGACGCCATGTCTGCAAAGCAAGATTCGAGTAAGCCTACAGGGCAGACGAAGAAATTCGGCAAGGGCGAGCGAGAAATACCTCACCACTCACAAAAGGCGAAGAAGTACTATCCTGCGGAGGATGAGTACAAGCCCAAGAAGGTATGTTGATAAGTCATAATGACTGGCCCTATGGTTTCCGTGACCTGCTTAGAGCTTGAGTGGCCGTGGTGGGTTGCGCGACGAAGGCCGATCAGCTTGCGAACAATTCGAGTCACAACAAGATTCGAATTACTAAAAAAACTGCTACTAATCCTCTATTTCATCAGGTTCGCAAATCCATCCACCCCGCCAAACCCCGCGCCACCCTCCAACCTGGTACCGTCCTCATCCTCCTCGCAGGCCGCTTCCGCGGCAAGCGCGTCATTCTCCTCAAGCACCTCCCTCAAGGTGTCCTCCTCATTACCGGTCCCTTCAAAGTCAACGGCGTGCCGCTCCGGAGAGTAAACGCCCGGTATGTGATTGCCACGAGCGCGAAGGTGGAGCTGAAGGGAATTGATGAGAAGGTGGTTCAGAAGGTTGGAAATGAGGGGTATTTTACGAGAGAGAAGAAAGGAGAGAAGAGTGGAGAGGAAGCTTTTTTTAAGCAGGGAGAGAAGCCAGAGGTCAGTACATAAGGCGAAGTGCCTGGGATGAGGTTGGCTGACTTACATTCTACTGCAGAAGAAGAAGGTTGCTAGTGTACGCGCGAGCGATCAGAAGGCTGTTGACAAGTCGCTGTTGGCGAATATCAAGAAAGAGCCGCATCTCTTCGAGTACCTTCGAAGCACGTTTAGTTTACGCAGGGGAGACAGACCACACGAGATGAAGTGGTAGACAGGGGTCCAGGGTAGTTTACGGAGGTGTGAATGGGGATCAGGGACGGTGCTTGTTACTGATGGCTGGATTTGTTTGTACGTGGAGGGACGGACCGCATTTCCGATATGGCCTAATTGGCGGCAAGTCTTTCTGTATCAAGCTTCAACAAGAACCACATCACAATCACCTGATTTCATTCGGTAAAGATTAACCAAGCAGAGTCACTCCATCTCTACAGTGGTATCTGCATGTGGTTCTACATACTAAATAAGAAAGTAAGCCACTCGGCGCTGAACATCCATCAATTACACGTTCCACCGAGAGAAAAGAAGAGGAAACATCAGCAAGGGATGACAAGGGTATCACAAAAGAGATCATCGGAAGTGATGAAAAGGGTATCTTGAAATGTGGGCACATTCTACTCGCGAATTCGAGTCCCAAATTCTTAATCTTCCCTCGACTTCTTCGTCCTTCTCCCAGCCGCTCTTGCCCTTCCCTTCACTTTCTGAGCCACTTGCTTGTTCTCTGCTTCGTCCCGAATGTCCTCTATCACATCCTCTCCAAGACCCGTCCCCATGACCAGATCCATCAACCCAAAGCATCCAAAATTCCCCTTTCCTCCACCCATCAGATGTCGTTCCTGCCTTCTTGCAATCCCGCCTAGAATAAACGCACTAGGTAGCATGTTGTACCCACTGTAAGCGAAGGTCTCTTCAAGAGATATGATGGCGAGGTAGAGATGGTACGTGAGGAGATGGAAGTGGAAGAAGACAGCGGGAAGGTAGGAGGGGAGGAAGACGTGGATGATGTAGGGGAGGGGGTGGTCGTAGTTTGCGATTAGGGAGTATGGGGCTGAGACAGAGTGTTGCCAAGCCAGGTGCTGGTTGTGGATGGGGGAGGAGGGGTTGTGGAGGGCGTAACGGTGCAATAGGTAGGCAAGTATCTGAAGCGCGATGTGAATTAGCGCAGATGGCTTGGGTGTGATTCTTGATGGACATACCTCGCGCAGGAGCAATCCCCGGAGCAGGTCAACCCCGACTCCCCAGGGCATTGGAATGGCATGGGTCACCTTCAGGGCGCTCCGCGTGTGGAGGACCTCGGTCAGAAGGATTTCAATGCCTGCCTGCAATGCAATCCCCAGTAAGATATTCCCCAGGCTAACCAGTGTGATCTTCCACCATCGGCCTTTGATACCCCCATGCTCTTCCCTCAACGGCAACGCATCATCACCGTGCTCCTTGATTTTGACAGCTAAAGATGGCACCGCGCTATCGAAGAGCAGGAAGCCAATCGACGGCAGAATGCAGAACAAACTACGGATCGCGAGTGTACCAATAAGCTCAACTTTGAGAGGCGAATGTGAAAGGATGAGGGTGGTCCATGTTAAGTAAAAGAGCAGTAGGTTCAGCGAAGTCGAATATGATGAGAAGAAAGGTACAAGCAGAAAGCCAACGGTTGGGACTGAATGTAGGATATCAATGGGCTTCTTTACAAGATCGTAAGGGTAGCGAACTGATAGCCAGACGCGGTCCAGCAGCGATGGCTGTGGAACTCGTAAGAGAGCTCGGTCAAGCCACGTAGGCTGTGAGGACTGAAATATATTCATTGTGATTGCTAAGTACAGTAGTTTCGAAGGAAAGATACAATAATGTGAAACGGTTCAAGGCTGAGAAGAGTTGGACGAGAGCGATGTTACAGGCTCCGGGGCCCGCATTAGAGCTAGGCAAACACTGACCAATGAGAAGCTGTTTCGATAATGGGATGCCACCAATCCCCCTGATGAAATATAAATTGAGATATGAGAAGAGGTCTGGAAAGAATAGTTCCTTGATCAAAGACGACAACTAGAGGGGCAGTTTGTATTCCACCCTGCGCGTTTTGTAGAACTTGTCAGCGGTCAATGAGCCAAGACCCAGAAACTCATCCAAGGACATTGCCAAAAAAAAAAAGGGCTTGATGGGGTCGATCTTCCTTCGGAGGCAGGTTTCAGCTTTTCGGTAGATTGATGTTGTTTATAGGTATAATATAAAATGATAATATCAACGTGGAAGTACTGTATCTGTCGTAAGAAGAAATGGGTCACTCTTTGATAAGGTACCCACTAACGAAGTCCTACCCGCTGTCAATTATCGTGGCGCTCCATCCCTGTGTCGTATCACCTCTGCCGAATACTGTGTACTGCTGGATCAGGCATTATTGATCTCGTGAGCAACGCCCATTGCGATACTACTGCGCTTTGATGAGGGACAGGATTCATCCCCGACTCGGCCCTTAGATGCCTTATTGGGGCCGTGCTCTAGAGGCAGCCGCCCTGCAGAAGTGAGACCGCGAACTTGCCCAAAAAGAAACATCATCCCCTTTACATTCCGTCCTCCGATATGCCCTCCACCACGATGACGGACTCTTCCCCTGTTATCCCTTTGCGGACCTCCCTGCGCCCGAGAGAACAGTATCGACGTTCATTACCTTCCTCTACTATTACGGCGCCCCGCCGGTCGGCGAACCGTGTAACTATCCAACCTGCCTCAACCGAAGTCATATCGTCCCTAATAGAGACCCTTTCCGCTATATCAACTCCAGCCGAGCATCATTTCGAAAACTTGCCCCGCATAACCGCCTCAGTATCCACCCCTTCCTCACCGCGCTACAACAAATCACATGGTCCTTTTGGTGGCTACGTACATCGGTCAGGTCCCGACCCTGGCTTTGGGATGGACTATGGCGTGCAAAAGAAACCCCGTGAATCGGCCGAAGACTTCTTCCTGCACCCGGACGATGTGGCGCATCCACCAGTAGTACCTACTTCACCAGGTCAAAGCTTTTTCAAATCCCATTTTCGAAACGCCTCGTGGGGTTCGCAGACCCACGCCGAACGTGATCCGCAGCAGGAATACAGCATTGGGAATCTCAGCATTGAGCCAGGTCCCCAGCAATCAGAAACAAGCATTGCATCGACCGCGAGTGGTGGCAAGAAGAGCATAAAGACTTATAAGACTCTAGGTTTTAGAAGTTCTAAAGACCGAATGAGTGATGGGAATAGACTAGGAGGCAGAATGAAATCTCGCGAACATTTGCCTGATGCAGAAAACCAAAATCCAAACCTTGAGGGGACGTCTTCGCCAGATCCATTGATGATATTTGAAAGCCAGAACAGCGAAAATCTCGATCTGGAGACTCTACGTTTCTCCGCGCGAGGATCATCGGCTCATTCTTCGATCTACACTACAAATCAGCATCCGAAATCTCCGCGCGTCTCCGCACGAGCTTCTTCGGCCCATTCTTCCATCCATGCTACAAACCAGGAGGCCAACAGACCAGGTGATAGTCCAGATATTGTAGGCAGTGGGCTGAAAATCCCTACCAGAGATTCTTCGGTCCGACACAGCCATGGTTCGAGCCCGTCCAGACGGAAACGGAGATCCCACGTCCAGCCAGATATCGGGAGACTGGTTTTGGATGATAGCCCTGACTTGTCCAAGACAGAGTCTCAGAAATTTCCTGATGATTCCGTTGAGGACGATGTTTCACGCAGGATAAGGGAGCTGAAGGAGCAGAAAAGAAGGAGAGAAAGCCCGCTCACAGTAACCACTGAAGATTCTCGATCACCTTCAAGCAGTCGCCAAGGAAAATACGATCGATCACCATTGAGACAGACCAATAACTTGACAACTAATGCAAAGGACGAGCCTCAAAACTCCCCAGCAAAGCGTATGAAGCAAGCATGTTCCAACGAAGATTACGAAAATAGCGCACCTTCTCCAGTGGTTGATCAGAGGATCAACCGAATTAGCGGAGCTCGAGCGAGTTCACAAGGCTGCAAGCCTCGTGAAGCAAAGAACAGTTCCCTGCTTAAACCCACCGTGGAAATTCAACGAACGCGGAGTAAACCACCACAGAGAAGTAATTCTCGCCTACTGAAGAGATCTACAAGCCCAACGACTGCCGAGAAGCACCGGAGGACATTCTCAAATCCACTGGCAGCTGAGGATCGATCATCGAGTCTAGATTCCATAGACGATGGTGTGTATGACTACCTGTCCTCTCCAAGGCTGTCCCAGAAGATAGAACATCCAACGACTGGGCGTGTCATCTCCTTTTCCGAGGTTGGTGATCCCAACGGTCTGGCTGTCTTTTGCTGCGTTGGAATGGGCTTGACCAGGTACATCACCGCTTTCTACGATGAATTAGCGTTGACCTTAAAGCTTCGGCTCATCACACCTGATCGCCCAGGCGTTGGGGCCAGCGAGCCTCACGTCGATGGGACCGATCAGCCCTTGCGATGGCCAGATGATGTACTCGCTATCTGTCAGCATCTCAAACTTTCCAAGTTCTCAATTCTGGCTCATTCCGCGGGCGCCATTTACGCCTTGGCAACGGCGCTCCGCATGCCACAGCACATCCGTGGCCGAGTCCACCTCTTAGCGCCCTGGATCCCTCCATCTCAGATGTCTGTCATTGGGACCCAGCAAGATTCTCTACCCGTTAGTGCTATGCCTTATTCCCAGCGTTTCCTTCGTTCTTTGCCCACTACCTTTCTGAAAGCCGCCAATTCCAATTTCTTCAGTACCACGAGTGCCAGCATTACCACGAGTTTGCCCAAGTCGCCACGGCGCTCGAGGCGTAAGAGCATGCCAACGGAGGCCCCAGAAATCACAAATGCCAGTCGACGTGAATACTCCAAGCCGACGAAAGTGCAAGAACTCAAATACGATCGGGGTTCATTTGCGCAAGACATGGCCATTTCAGACGACTCTGACTTAGGTCCATCAATGATTGACCCGGAGGCCGAGAAAGAACGCCAATCAGATTATGACACACGACTGACGGAAGCCATCTGGGCTGCGGCCACCACAAATGCCAATCCAGCGGTTGATCTCCTGGTCTGTTTGGAACGGCGGCAGTCCATCGGCTTTAGATACGTCGACATTACACGCTCGGTTGTAATTCACCACGGCAGCAAAGACACTAGGGTCCCTGTAGAGAATGCTAAATGGCTTGGCAAGACAATGCGAAGATGCGAGGTTCGAGTACTGGATGGGGAAGGCCATGGTCTTATGGCAAGTGCGGGCGTGATGGGCAGTGTGCTGATGGAGATGGCACGGGAGTGGGAGGATTGGATTACGCTTGTCCAGGGGAAGGGAGGTTTGGAAAGGGCTCGTTTGGATAGGAGAGTGACATCTGCTGTGTAAGCATCTAACGTGAAGCTAGGGGTCGATGATTTCTTTGCGATGTTGATGTATAGGATGGATGATACCAGGTCAAAAGGCCATTATTTCTCTATAGATTGTGTAGCGACTTGATCTTGGACAGTAATCATAATACTTAATAACTTATCGTGGCAGAAGTGATATATCGTGCTGAAACTGTGCTTGAAACTAAGGTGCCTTACCTTACCTTAGCACCTTAGGTACCTTTTAGGGTACCTGTTTAGAAATTCACGTGATATGGAGCGTAGGGCTGGCGCGCCTAAGCTTATTCCGAACATCAATCGTAAGGTAAAAACGGACGCGATTTAGGAACGGAATTCAAAGTCGCAGCATAGTATCCCTTTTGCGCCGGCACCGTCCAACACGGTGGAGGTCCTTTGCTTTCAACGCGCTCCCGGTTGCTTTGAGGGGCGCTTCGCTGCTCTTCTGCAAATGTGGAGAATATTCCTCTGCGCCACGGAGTAACATGTTATCAAGCAAAACTGCATCGCAAGTTCCGTGTTCCTTCTTTCGATTCTACTCTTAGGGCAAGGCATTAGCCGCCATGACCACCCAGACGACTCCGCAAGCGTTTATAAGTAGCTATGCTCCTCGACTACGAGCGTATGCCAACTCACTTCTCACACCTGTCATTCCACCCACGACCGCTCAAAATGCTCCTCTGTCACGAACAACTAAACGAGGCACTATCGCTATCAACTATGCTGAGAATGAATATGATGATGATGACTTTGAGGACAGTGAGGGACCAAGGCGACCAACGGGTTTGCGAAGCAGACGAGAAGACCCAAATCAGGGGAAGGAAGGGCTTGCTGATAAGCTGGGAAAAGAGTTGACTGCGCCCGTCGATGTTCAAGGGATATGGAGAGATTGGATGGGAAAGCCGAAATTGGTGAGGTGAGGGTACAAAGTTTTCAAAGCACGCAGGACCGCGTTAATGTGGTTCCATTGCAGGACAGACAAGCAACTTCATGCGCAAACGACGCTACCTCTGACGCTCATACCAATTCGGATCGACCTTGATATCCCCTCGTTCGTCCCTCATCCTGCCCTGCCACTTCCAACGGATATCCACAACTACCAGATCAACACGAACCACCCTGCCTATAAAACACCCGACCCGACTCCACCTTACCGGCTAAAGGACGTTTTCTTATGGAATCTACACGAGACACTCATAACCCCGGACCAGTTCGCCAACATCCTCATCAACGATCTAGATCTTCCGAATACTGGTGGCCTAGCCGTCCAGGTTGCAACTCAGATTCGAACGCAACTAGAAGAATATGCAGGAGTTGCGTTACACCCGTTATTCCATTCAACGAGCACTACTGCCACCAATGGTGCCGTGGTCAAGACGATTCAAGCGGGTAGCTCAAGAGACCAATCGGCGACTCCGGTGGGGGCAGGCTCGCGCACACCTCTGGCAAACGGCAATGACAGAACCAGCGTTATGAACGGAAACGCCTTGACGCCTTCCGCGACCGATGGAATAACTGCTTCAGCCTCGCAACACCCAGCATCTGCCTCCGATGAGTATAATCCTGATGACACGTACCGCTGCATCGTTACCCTTAACATTCACCTTCAGAACAAGCTCTTTACGGACAAGTTCGAGTGGTCGTTGCTGCATCCGCCTGGTGTAGCGGAACGATTCGCCAAACAGACTTGTGCGGATATGAGTCTTTCCGGAGAATGGATACCAACCATGACACATGCCATCTACGAAGCGGTCCTTCGGCTCAAGAAAGAAGCATGCGAAAGTGGTGGTCTGGTAGGTGGTAACGGCTATGGAATAGCCAACGATGCTTTGGACGGCCAGGAAGCTGGATGGAGATACGACAACGAGCATCTAGCGGATGAATGGGAACCGAAGATTGAAAGGCTTTCGAAGGAAGAAATTGAGAAGAGAGAAGGAGATAGGGAGAGGCAGATAAGGAGACTACGGAGGGAGACCGCCAGATTTTCTTCGACGACTAACATGGTTGGGGGCATGCCAACGTCGAGTGGGTACTTTGATCAACCGGAGAGTTCAGAGACGCCGATGGGGAGAGGTGAGAGGAGTAAGAGGAAGAGGAGATTCAGGAGTTTGAGTCCTTTGGCGAGAAGTGGTACCCCGGGTGCAAGGGGAACGCCTGATACGGGTGCGGCTGGGTATGGTGGTGGTGGAGCCTTGAATGATTGGTATGTCATGCTGTCCGTCGTATTGGGAGTGCTACTAAAGATGATGGCAGGGAGAGGCAAACGTGGAGATGTTCACACTGCGCAGTGCATGGATCTGCTGTTTGGGCTGTTCGAGATGGGCCTAACGGACCAAGGGTAAGACATAGGTTCAGCGCCTCTGGAGTGTACTGCTAAAAATCTACAGTCACTGTGCAACAACTGCGGTCTTACCTACGAGCGCGATAAACGTCTGCCGCCATGGGCGAAAAACATGCACATTCTGGAATTTCCTCTCGGCGCACGGTGATTGGTTTTAGTCTGGGATGCAAAAAACTTTCGACGTTTGGCGGTATTCCCCCAAGGTCTGAGGATTGGTGAGATTACGGCATATGGGCGGCGTTCCACGGAAATTTTCGGTTGAGAGCGTACTATGATATTTGTACTATAGCTCTGGGTTCTGTGGAGCAGAGCAAGATAAGAATTGATTTTGAAGCTAATGATGTTTTCCGCCATCTCCCATTCTTCTTCTCGTCAGAACGACTGCTTTCAGGCCAGCCCTCAAGCCTTTAAGCAGCGGTCTGGTAACCCTCCAAGCAAGCGCTCAAGCCAAGGCTCAAGCCATATAGCTCAAAAGGCGTCCTCGCCTTTGCCTCCATCTCCGAACATCTTCTGCCATGCTGTGGTCATCCATCCCAGTGACGACCGATCCAAGCTTCGGTTCCATCACCAGACAACCTTTTTGTTCGACGGCATCTCGGCCGGCTCCTGTTCGTCGTGTCAGCATACCGACCAAATCCCTATCACCGCTGAATGCAACATACCGACCCCGCTCGTCTTTTTCTACCCGCCTCCTCCCCCTCTCCCTGTCCGCTACTATCCATCCTGTTGGAGCCTTCTTTGCCCCCCGCCGGTCCCTGTTTACCCACAGAAAGCACGACGTTCTTGCAGCCTCGGATTTCCACCCCCGCTGCTACCTTCACTTCGATCTTTCGATCGCTCTCATTGACACCCGTGCCCTTCATTGCTACCGTCATGAGTCCTGCAATTCGTTCGGCGGAGGGGAGGTGGATTGTGTTGCCGTGGCCCATGATGCGGGTAGTGGCGTCAATTGAAATGGTCATAGGAAGCTGTGGAGGAGATTCGTCTGGGGACATGGCGAGATTATTGGTGGATTGTGGTAGACTGGAGGACAGAAGAGCGGCGACAAGGAGTCTGGCACTTTGCTCTGTGTAGAGGCTGGGCGTGGACGGGGAAGGCGGGGCAATCATGGTTGAATGATTGAGGTTATTGTGGAGTGAGGTGAGGTGAGTTCAGGTAATCTGAAAAAAAGGTATCTCAATGACGGAGACTGAGAATCTGTCAATAGAGCAGATGGGGATGCTGGAGAGATATTGTAGAGAACTCGATTCACTGATTGATGGAGAAAGAGTAGAGTAATTCGGAGCGAGAGTGGGGAAGGGTGGCTGTGTGTAAAGATGAAGGACGATGAATAGTAGGGCCAGCTCATTTCTCAGCGCATGATTTTCGCTTACTATTGTTGTTCAATAAGACGGTGAAATAGAGTATACTGTACCTGACTGTTTTTCTCAATAGGCCTCGCTTACTATTGTTGTCTGTTTAGGGAAGAGGCCACTCACTCCCTTGATGCTTCTTTCTTTAGCCACGAATCGAGCAATACTAATACATAGGACTCTTTACTGGTGGGCCTTTTATGGTCGTCCCCATTTTGGTGTTTTGCGTAGGAACCTTTGCTATCATGCAAGTTGCAACTGTGTCCGCTCCATCACCAGCAGGCCAAACCTTGCCTGGCGATCCACGTTCAACCACTGAATTCAATCTTCCAAGGATACTCGTAAGGATTTGGAGTTCTCTATCAAGCCATGAGCGGCATCTGCCATGAGGACTCAGCATCGTCATCGTTGCTTCCTTTGATGGTTGTTCAACAACTTTACTCTCTATATCAGATCATCCTCGTCCTCGTCCTCGGTCGTTCCTGCCAAGAGTGCGGGGGGACCCTTGATCGAATTCAGCCCTAGTGCCCTGGATAAGGCACGGCCGAGCCACGCGAGCCTTCTTCAAGGCTGTACGAAAAGTAGGTAAGGTATCTTGTTTGGTAATCAATCCAATTGACCCAGAGAGATCATCTGATATACCAATAGTACCCAACTCTTCCCCCCCCTATTACTCCGTAACTTTATCACCACGACTCGATTGTTTTGCGTGATATACGCTTCGAACTGCTCTGCTATCGCTGTCAGACTTCTCTTCGCTGCATTCTCTATCGCTGTAGCTTACTTGTTCTGTTACCCTTTTCAAACAGCCCCCAATACCTGCTTGCCGCAATTCGGTCTACTGCTCTCCTCGCAAATAGCGAAACCTCACTAGCAACCACGCCGGACGACTTAATTGGGGCCGAGTCCTGCTTGACACGACCTCAACTGTTTGAGAGCAGTCCCTTCTACGCATTGCAGAACCCTTTCGATTCATGCGCCCTTGAGCGCATTATTCCACTGTGAACATGCCTTCAACACGCCGAGTCAAAGTGCTGGGCATAGCACTTGCCCTCTTCATTTTCATGATCTTCTTTTTCACTGTACGTTTCTCTCCTTCTTCTCCTCGCGATTCCTCTGATAGCTTCCCAGATAACCCCAATGCTGACTTCAAACTCCGCCCCCACAGAACGACGTTCGCCGCTCCAAATCCCAAGACTTCTACTCCACCACTGTCGCTGCCCTTCACAGACAAGAAGCCTCCGATCAAGAAGTTTCCAAGAAACTCGATGCCGCAAAGCACGAAGCGGCGCAAGTAGCCGGCGAGCAAGGCGCCCAAAAACCCATGTCCCCTGGGGACACAAAGCCTGAAGCTCCTGTTCCTAAGGTGTCGGACGAAGCATCCACCGGGGAGAAGAGTGTAGCAGGTAGGAAAAAGATGAAGGGCGGAGAGAAGTGGGATATGGCGACGGGCAAGGAGGCGGCGACGGAGGAGAAGAACAAGGAGGGGAAGAAAGATGAAGCAGAAACGAAGGAGGATCATGAGGTCGAGGTCGAACTCAACAGCATACTAAAAAAGGGACCGAGTGAGTCCGTCCTTTGCAAAATATGCGCTTGTTGTTAAGCCAGCAACACCATAAAACTGATACGGCCCACACCGCTCAGTCATCATTTTCTCCAAATCCTACTGCCCCTATTCTCGCAAAGCCAAGTCTATCCTACTCGAGAAATACACGATCGTCCCCGCCCCCTTCGTCGTCGAGCTGGACAACCACCCTTTAGGCCCCCAGCTGCAAAAACATTTGGAGAAAAGTACGGGGAGGAGGACGGTGCCGAATGTGCTGATTAATGGGAAGAGCATCGGCGGCGGGGATGACGTGGAGGCGCTGGATGTGAAAGGGGAGCTCGTGGAGAAAGTTAGAGGAATGGGAGGAAAGAGGATTATGGAGGCGAAGTTGACCAATGCTTGACCAAGAGATGAATGGAACGTAGGGCAGGCAATGGGGTGGGCGTTAATGGGATGGAATAGTCGGGGTTTGGATGGGTGGCATGAACACCGGTGGCTTTGATATCGGATGGCCCGGAGTGTGTGGGTTTCTGTTCGAGTAGCAAGAGCGTAGGGGCCGGGGTTGGCGATTGTATGATTGGATACCCATCTTGCCGATGTTTTGACGGCGGACAGTGGATTCCTTACTTTTCTCTCCTGCATGTCGTCTATTCCCCAAGCAATCTAGGTTGGGTTTTCCTATAGACACCGGACGTATATATAACTCTCGAAGCAGGAAGACAGTGCTAACCCGGTAATTGGATGGAGCATGTGTCTTGGTAGCTGGATAATGTACTCTTCCAATGCTCTCTTCCCTGTCGGAACTTTCACTTTCCTTGGGGCACCCACAAAGGTGCAGTTTTCCAGGTTCAGGGTGGTTGGAAGAACCATCACTGCCGGTTTTGCACAGCAGAAATGAAAGGCGCTCGCTGGTTCTGCACATCCAGCTTCTTGCTCGGTCACAAACAGGCATCGTGTCTCATCACTTCTTCCCCTCCTCCCCCCTTGGCTATTATTACAAGTCAGTAATATTCCCTTTTCTTAGGGGTTTATGACATGGCATCGATTTCTTTCAATTCGGCGAGACGGTTTCTCAAAGGAGTATAAAACAATGATATCTATGGTGTTTTATATGCTTCTGAGGATGAGGGAAGTGTGTAGGAGGGAACACTGGGAAATGCTACCATTGCTTCCAGGTGTAAGACTTCACATTGTTATCGCGCAGAGATAGAATAGCCGCTTCGAACATAGGAAGAATATGTCAAGCCTGCGGTCGATGTCTTTATCCGCGCTCGTAGCCATCATGTTGGGACTTCTCAATAATCCATCAAATATCCCTTTCCGCAAAGCTCTGGATCATCCCCTCTAGAGTAGGCTCGTATTCCTTCAGCACAACTTTGTCCTCCTCTTCAAACGTATTCCCCTGCACAAACACCTTCCTCGGCGTCTTCTTCTCCAACACCATCTTCCTCACCTTCGTCTCCCACCACTCATCCACCCTTGTCATCTCTTCATACAGCTTCTTCCCCTCCTCCACATCCGCCGTCGCCTTGTAAACATGTACTTTCTGCAGATACGCCTCTACTGCCGGGCGGCCGTGACTGAGAATCTTGTTCTTTTCAAGCTTGATCGTGAGGTCCGACAGGTTCTCGGAATCTGAGTAATGCAATCTGCAGAAATCGTGTCCAGCGTCCAAAAAGGCGCGGAGGATACTGAAACGGGCTTGCATGTGCGCCTGGCCCCATTTCCGGCTCTTTGGGTCCCAGAATTCAAGAGCGACAACGCCAGCGCGGGCCATGGAGAGATAGGAGGCGTAGAGAACTTCGCCGGCTTTGTTGTCCATGTTGACCTTCCCATCTCCGAAACCAAATATTTTGAGGATCTCGAAGTCACAACTTAGTGCCATGGCTACCAGTTCTGCACGATTTTCCTCCATGGAAGAAGCTATGGAGCCAAAGACGCTGCTCCATGTCTGGCCGGGTTTGTACCATGTCGTGCAGGGTTTATTGGTTAGAGGATTGACAGGAGGATTTCTGATGTCAAAGTTGTATTTGCCAGGTGCGGTTTCTTGAAGGAGTTTCCCTGAACCGTGACCGAGAAGTTCATGGATGCCGACTTGGATCTCGAAGGCTTCGTCACGGTTATTTTGGTAGATTGAGAGATCTTCTGGTCGGATAAAGGGAGTGGGTTCATTGGGAGCTTTAGCACTAAGGACATTACCAAGCGAGACGTTCTTGAAGCCAATTTGTTGGCGTATGTCGTCATAATTCGGGATATTGATACCCGCAGGAATACCTGATGATGCAAAAGACAGTACCTCTAAGGAGGTAAAGTCCGGAGCTACGAACATGTCCTTCTCGAAATCACGAGGCCAAGGTAGCTTGGGAATCATCCTCGGAGCAGCATCAACGAGCTTCTGAAACGCTTTGGTGCGCTCTTTGTTGACCATAGCCACCATGCCTTCCCATTCGGAGCGGACGCCAGCTGGGTCGCGGTAGGACTCAATAAACCCAATATTAGATTCGACTTCCGGCCCAATATCTTTGACCCATAGCTTCTGGCTTTCCTTGAACGCATTGAGCGACCCACTACCAAAGGATTTGGCATACTCATCCATCATCTTTTTCTGGGTATCATTTGCTGCACTCCGCCCTGCTTTCTTCATATGAAGCGCGATCTTGGCCATCTCTTCAATGTGATCACCGAAAACCAGAGTAACTGTCTTACCTTTCAGTGGTCCTTCCAAGTCCCATGCAGTCTCCTGCCCGGCATCGCTCCCTTCTGGGGGTGGCTTATGAAGGGCAGAGGCAATGAGGACCTCAAAATTGCCATTTTTTGTCTTTCGTATCCGTGTGTTTTCTGGCAAAATCTCCTTTACAGCAAGAAAATCACCAAGTAGTTCAATTTCTTGCTTTGTAATATGCGGCGACTCTGGATAGTAGTTTGAGAGATGTCCAGCGTCAGGAAAGCCGAGGTGCATAAGCCCCGGTCTATGGGAGTCGGCGTATATGCTAGGTTTGCACTTATCTAGAGTTTCTTTTGCCTCTGGAGACTTCACAACCAAGGCATCAAATATATCGGGAGAACATCTTGGGATGGTTTTCGAGTCTCCAAAGCCCTTGTAATTCCCAATATTACCGAGGAATTGAGTTGCGTATTCTAAGAAGTGCTTTAAAGCCTGATCATCGATTTCAGCTTCTCGTTGAAGCCTAGTCCAGTCGCCATTACATGAACGGTATAAAGAAATTATGAGATCATAGATGGCTTCGGATTCTGGAGAGACTTGACGCAGAATGATACGGGATCCAACAAAGCTTGCTCTGCCAGCTTAGTGATCAGCATCGTAGTAACTACTAGCTATCTCGGCATCTATTGTGATGAGAACAACGAAAGGAAAATTCGCAACAGTATAAACTAGCAGCTGACAACATTCCCTGAGATGATTAAACCTAGGTACATAACAATCCGAACAGACACCACTTCTTAAGCTGTGACAGCATTCCATTTACCGGACATTCACCGAATGTCCGGGGTGCTGGCAAAAAAAGAACATCAGGGAATATCTTAAGTGTCACTGACCTTGAAATGTGATGGGCGTAGAGCTTTTGCTGTTCAGTCAGTGCATCGAAGTGCGGCTTAACAGCAAGTTTGACGATTGTTGGCGGTGCATCCGCATAGTACTGTTTCACATCCATGCTGGACACCTCAAGAATTGTCCCTTAGTTATGTTGCACGCTTGATTCGAAAACTCTAGAGACATCCGTAAGGCTCGAGTTAAGCGCGGACAAGCGCTTCCCGGGCGAAGCGATGGTCCACCCCCCAGATTAGGACTAAAGCGCGGAAGATCATACAAGTAAGCTGTCATAGCCTCATAGGTAGTAAGTAGTAAGAGTACGTCTGAGACATACCTATGCTTATTGGGGAAATGCATGTCTCACTGTGTGGACAACCTTCTCCTGCTGGCAAACTGATGAATCTGGATCACGTTTCTTTGATAAGGGGAGTTCGTCCTCGGGCTCTACAAATGTTTCTGCAAGTTGCCGCGCCATTGCATAACTCAGTATTGTTTTGCTGCCTGGCACAGGTATGAGGCAGACGCTATAAGAACCCATTAATATGTCCATGGAATGAAGAACTTCTAGCATCTCTTAGCGCATGAAGGGAATCTCATCTCTAGCTCATAGTTTCCGGTGCCTGGAGAACTGGTCGAATGCATCGAATAATTCCCACCTCTGGGATGGAGAGCGAACTCTATCCCTTCGCCCTTTAGCCTTCATAGACAATCACTGACAACTCCAGTATGTTCTCATCCTCTAACACGAATAAATTAGCTAGCAATGATATCAGCCACGTTCTCTCAATCTGAAAGTCAACATCACACTACAGCTTCGGACAAAGTAGGATGAGCGAGGATTAGTACGCCTACAACTTTCAAAGCACAACACTGAGCAGAAACAAATTCTTTGATTCTGGGCAAGCTTGCGACTTCATCTCACCGGCCATTATCGCTGGTTGTGAACTTTGGACTCGGGATTAGCAGATCTGGTATCTTTGTTGTTGCTTACAGTATGAAATCTCTATCAGCTAACTTTCAACGGGAACGAATTTGACTGATATCGCTTTGGTCATGCGACGGATATTTGTCCGACAATCCAAGACTCTGTATGTTGTACAAGAGAAAGAGAAAAGATAAAGCCAAATAAAGGGTTCTATGATCAAGTGTTGGTCTGGAAAGGTTGTGGCTATGCTTTGTTTGAAGTTGTAGATAGTATTAAGAACGGAAAAGGGCCTTTCAGCTATGGAAGGCCAACCGGGATAAATCGGAGGAAGCAAAAGTGCGTTCAATGTTTAAGATCGATAGCCTTAAGGACAGAGGTCGGGACGCAGGGGAAATGATAGTACGTGATAGTCAAAATTTGATGGTAAACTCGCCACACCTCCGGCATCTATCTAAGCATGTCGGGCCAGTGATGACTCCACCTGTAGTACAAAGCCAAGTCAAAGTACGATTCTTCCCCTCCGTTACACAGGTGACAGGAAGTCAAGTCTCCACTATGTTTATCACTGTGGATCGATGAGCAAACTAAACAAGTACCGATGCCCACATAAGATAAGGCATGCGTGGACAGCAAAAAGACAAGAGCTATGCGTATAGAGAATCGAATTTTCGAAGCAACAAGCCAGACTAGGAGCGTGGCATCTTAAATGATGTGATAGAGCATCTTAATGTGAACACACTCGCCCCTAGTGTGGTTCAACGTTGCGAATCAACCGTGAAGATTGGTGTGATCCGCCAGATTGGCGCGAGTCGAACCATGAGAACCTTTCCTCTCAAACGCAGCATCGATGGCACCATGTAGCGACCCCATACTCGTGAGCTTGATGTAGGGGATAATCGGGAGTGCTGCGGTAGTATCTGCATCCTCCTTACGATGATCATTGGATCCGACATCGTCGAGTAATAAACCACAAACATGAACAGAAGGCATTATCGAAACATTTTCGCCCATCGACGAAGCTCCATCGACGGGAGGTTGTTTCGTGATTGATTTCGTGGGGCTGGTTCCCATCTCAGCCTGATCAGTGCCAGAGACCTTTGGGGCTTTAGAAGTGTGGAATAAGCGGTACCAAGGCTTCTTAGCAATGATAATAGGCGACTTTTCTGAAGTGTTCTCGTTGTCCTGTTCTCGGATCCCCTTCAATCTTTACACCGCCAGAGCGCAGCTAAACCCAACGCCAAAAGAACCAAGATAAGGAGGATGCCGCAAATCGTATAGACAGCGATTTCTTCCTTGACAACGAGCTGCTTACAGTGTTCCGCAAGCTTTATTCCATTCAAGGGTGAGCACGCTACACAATTGTACCTCGTACGCTTGTCCATATTGCTCAAGTGGCCTGAGCACACTTGATCAAGTGTCTTTCCATATTCTGAGTCGTCACAAGCCTTCTTCATATATCTTCGATCCTCTTCCTTAAGCGACCTCAAAGATCGAGGAGTCAATGACCTGCGGATCTTGCTGACTTGCGAAGGCGTCAAAGGGAGATGGCCCGCTAGTGGATCTTCAATTCTGGTTCCTTTCCCAACTTCTGTACCTTACTATTTCCTCCACCAGTTCCAGAATCGCCATTCATTGACAAAGGACTTGGGAAAGATAGAAGCCAAGTACTGCAGTAAAGCTTGTTTGTGATTCAGCATGATCCTCACAGTCTGGAGAGATCGTCCCAAGTTTCCTAACCTCGGTCACCGGATGGCTCGAGGGGTATACTGTCAAGCCATCATCCAGTAATTTTCACACCTCCGCAGAGTCCTGTTCTCGAATGCCTCCCGTCCCAAAAAGATGCTGTACGACTTTCGTAAAAGGGTTTATGGGCCCTTTACTATCCTTTACACCCCGGGGTTTGGGTTTCCAGGCATTCACAAGATCTGTTGGTACGGTCATCAGCCCCCTGGAGCTGACAGGAAAACTCGAACGTAGGGTTATCAACAGATACCACAACAATATCACCATAGCATAGATCAAGATCAAAGAAGTTGAATGTCGCCAAATATCTGACGAACACAAGGAGCACTAGTTAGCCATTTCGTTGCTCTGTTCTACCAGGAACAGGCACCCTTGACTCGCATCCGATCTGCTGACGAAACATATCACAGTGTTTCCAATCTGGACCGCAAAACCGAAAATTGGCTTTGCTAAAGTACTCAATTTAGCAGACGTCGGTCACGTAGCTATCTGTACTTGAGTTAATCAGTTAGTTTCACCCCACTGGATCGCCTGTATTAACCACAGGATTTCCTTGAGGTATCATTTGTATGGAATGTGATGGCTCCGGGGTGGCATCGTTGTCCTTGGATCGACCGGTCCGTGCGTTGGTCAGAGTTGATCCTTCTTCGTAGGCTAATGTTATTGCAGAAACTGGACAATTGTAGAAATAAACAAGATGTTCAATCGGTAAGTGCTGGTCTGAGCTAAGGGCACTGTTGACAGACTGGAGAACCCAAGAGACAGGAAGGCACCATCAAGATTTCCTTGCACAGGAAGGAGCGACTAAATTGTCGGAAGGTGGTCTGGTACATCATAGTATTGGGTACGGGGGATAAGGTAATGTTATGTTCTTAATTAAGCATTCTTTTCTCGTATTGATTTCAGAGACTTGGAAGTTCATCTTTTCGCCATCGCAGCCTCGTCCGCATTAGAGCAACGAGAATCCGATTGCCTGTTGAGATTTACAGTATGAGCAAGTATTGATAGCACTTACTCCACCACTGCTTGATGATAGCCAAGAGCGAAAAGGCGGGTTGATCTCGAAAATGTTAGCATTCTATGCGACCGACCTGCTTTATGCTTCGCTTTAGGCACGGTGAAGATAGGAACAAAACAGACTAGCCTGGGAGCCCTTTGTTCCGTTTCTGTTGCCTCAAACCTCATGAATTTGAGACCGATATACGTATATGTGATGCCACAGTAATATGAGTCCTCGAGATCAAGAAAGATGACACTAACAAAAAGCTACTGGGAGCTCGAGACTCAATCGGCCCCCTCAGGTGCCCATTGATCTCTAGATACCTTGATAGAGATGGATATATATCTAAAGTTGGCAATGCTTTGGATGCAGCAAACTTCGATAATGCCTGTCCAACGATGTAAGTGAAGGCTTGCCTTGATTGCTGTAAGCAGCTGATGTAGAATAGCAGTCTTTTACCAAGAATTGGTACTTATCACCTCGAACAGAGGATGATATCGTGAGAAAAGTGAACTTACTGCGACGATATTGATGCACAATACAAAGCCGACTTCGGGATTCTGTGCCAGTAGATAGATAGCCTTTCAAGGCTATTGTAATGGACAGTCGTTAAACCAGTGTCTCGTGTAAAAATTGCGTGGAATACAGTTGCTTCTGCTTAAACCCGCAGGACTACGCATCGGTTTCAGCAGTCTTAGGATTTGTGGGTTTCTATGGTATGATCGAATTCCTGATGTGGAAGCCGAATAAAAAGGTAAACGCCGTCTCCAAAGTATTTGGTGTCATCAATGCTTGGTCAATGCTGACGCTAATGCGATCCAAGGCTGCTCTTTCCCCAGGGTATGCAGGACGAAAATAGCAAATATGCGAGCCCAGTTACATAGAAAAGTCAGGACCATAGGGAGGCTTTCGTAGACGTTTCGTAACCAGTGCCGATTAGGAACTGAGCGCAAGACAGGCATCTACTGCCAAACCCACCCTGGATATCAAGTCGTCAGTAAGCTCCGCCTTGGTGCAGGTCATAAGAGGGTACTACACACCTGCCCTGCTTCTCACGTACAACATCATCTATGATGTCTTTGTCTAAATCCGGGAACATTCCGGTCAGAGTTCTGACGGAACGTATCAGCCCAGGCCAGATAAATATTGAGTAATACTCACTCTACAACATTGTTGTGCTCGACTCTGAGCAGTCTCTGGGCCTCGGCCGTTTCGGTGCTAGCTTGGCGTGCAGTCTGGTCTGCGCTGAGTCCAGCAGTTTGTCTCCTTCCAGCCTCGGATTTTCTAATTCCCTCATGAGATCGTCTTGTCTCGTTGCTGTCTCGAGGTGGCTGGAATACTGCTGGAGACAATCGAGGCGGGCTCGGCTGTGGCCCTAGCGGGAACGGGCTGGTAGCACCTGAATGTTGGGTAGGCGGTTCCTCTGAAAACATTCGTCCTAGGCTAGATAATGGCCGCTGAATAGTACGTAACAAACCACCCACGGCGGTATTTTCGCCATCAGAACCAACAGATTTGTCTATTACACGACGTGAGGACGTGGACCTTCGCGGTGTCGCATACTCCACTTCTACAGAGCTCTGAGGCACGATTTCCGGTTCACTCAATGCCGACTTGTCGGAGACACGTGGATGACGGGGCGATTGCGGCACATGCTCTTTATGCCGCTCTGTGATTGCTGAAACTGCTGCTTCGACGTTCTTTTCGAAATCTTCATCAGAGATAGTCAAGTTAGTTCGGTCGAGATTTTCAATGAATTGAATTGCACCCATCTGATATATCTCCACATCAGCCCAGTCCAGGGTTGAGAGGACTTTGATGAAAGGTGCGTACCAGCGAAGATAAATAGTAACCTGCTTCTCCGCATAATTTGTCCTGGTCCCTGAATCGAAGGATATACTGAACATTTGAGACCAAGTGATCCGGGTTAGCTCGAAGTACAACATATATCAGCAGAGGCACAAATGAGTCTGCTGAAGTATCTGCCGATTGTGAATTTCGTAGAAGTCCTACGATATTAGCCCTGTCTATCGCTAAGTAGGCCTTCCTCACCGAAGATGACTTTGCAACAATTCAGAACACAGATGACTTTATCTCGAGGAGCTCGATAGGTCTTGATCTTTAGAAGCTCTAATACCAGATAAGCGCCAAATATGTCGTATGCGGAGGTAGTATGGTAGCATACCTTGCTGAGCAAGAACCAGAAATCTTCTTCCACTATCACCGACGGGCGCAATATCAAGATGTTCTTCTTGCACCCACCCGTATATACGCACTTTCTGCTCCAGTATCTCGTCACGCTCAATGTCCTCTTGATGCTGGCCTTTTCTCCCCGGCCCTAGGGTCTTCTCCATGTTTTTCCGTTTACCTTTAGACCCTGGAAGTGAAGTTGGCGGTGGAATAGCAGGTGAAAAGGTCTGAGAGTATAGTCTGTTCATAACAAGCTTCTCCATGCCTTCCTTGGCGTTGTCAAATTCGGCATCCGAGACTCCCCGCCAGATTTCGCACTGAGCCATTTTGTTTGCTATGAAAGCTAGAAAATCACTGATGATCTTTACTTGCTCATGAACCATCCACGGTTTCTTTCCAAATTCGACAAGAAACGAACGTAAGAACTTAGCAACCGGATCTGCAGTCCGGTGACGCAGCTGTTCGAGAAAGCGATGAAAGTCAAAAGGTAAATCTGGTTCAGAACCAGGCTCAGGTGGAAGTGGTTTATGCAGAGACACTGGGGACGGGATCACAAGTCCGTCTTCGGTGGCATAGCGTGCAGATTGTGGCAAGCTCGAACTTCGCAAAGAGTATGATTTAGCGGAGCTTCCAAGACTAGAGTTCTCCAGTGTTTGAGGCGAAGCACCGGTGGATTGAGGTGAGAACACAGTCTCTTCTGAAAAACTTTGCTCTACCGTTGGATTCACGGCATTTACGGGCTCAAGGCTTGATTTCCTGGGAGGAGGATGTATAGGACTTCCTAAAAACCCAGCTGCAAGTTCGAGTCTAGGTGACATGACTTCCTCCTCGTCAGGGCCATCTCCACCCTCATCAAATTGGTCCATAATGCTCTGTATCTCCGACGTCGAGCCTCCGTCTGCTTGCTCTTCAGCACTTTCTGTATCCTTGCTATCGAATTCCCCATCAGTTGATGTTCTTGAAGACGTAACGGGAATCTTGTAGTGCTCTTCCGCATCGGGTCGAAGAAGTAAGGAAGTAGATACATTGAAAGGTACACGAGCAATAGACACTGAGGGTCCTGAGGCTGTGGACACGGAATCGTTGTGGGATTCGTCTAGCAGAGACTGTACTACATCATACTTGGTAGGTTTAGAGGAGGCCGCTGCATCTTGAGTGCCTGAATTCAAGGAGGTATGGGATGCAGACAACGATAGCTCCTGTGCCTTTCTTTCTAGTTCCAACTCTTCTACTTGAAGTTCCCCAGCGCTTTCACCGTCATAACTTCCATGAGCATCTAGGATCTCTTGGGTCGATCCCGGAAGCTGCAGAGGAGTTTTCAAATTATGCTTGGGACGTCCCTTCTGGTCGCCATTGGACCTCAGATTCCCATCCTCATCATCGATGTGTTCTCCCGTAGTACTGGCTTCTCCATTCCCCACCATTGTTTCGACATGGTGCGTATCAAACATAGCGTCGCAACAGTAGAATTGGGTAGCCCTCCTTTAGAAGACATGAATCAGCATGCTTTTGGGTCTAGGTGTTGATCTAGGTATCATATGCAAAGCGATTAGCAGTACCGGAACAGCAATCTTCCATTTAGCACAATATAGGCCTTGTCCAAGCCTGTGCCTGAGCTAAGGGAAGATTTCATATGATCTTTTGGAAAATGAGTGTGAAGTCTCACTCTTACATAGGTCTTGGCATACGCTTGGCCCTGTTGGATCATAACGGAGCTAGCGGAGCTATCATAGGGCTGGCAAAAATTCACCTAGTTCACTGCTTTAGAAGGATAAGGATCATAAGGTCTTATCTACTATGTTTATCCGGTGGTATGTGTCGGTCAGTGCTGGATTGTCAGAGCTCTTCCTCCTTGACCATTTATTTCACTTCTTCGCCTGACCCTCCCTTCTTACTTTACGGTCAACACCGCGATCTTAAAGTATGTGTGGCATATTCTTCTCTTGTAGCCGTCAGAACAATCTTCCTCCCTCCAGTGAAGTCCTTGATTGCCTTAAACGGCGGGGTCCAGACGACCAGCAGGGTGTACAACTGAGGCTTGAAGTACCTAAATGTGCTGGTAGTACCTTGATGCATGTCTTCCATCTGACTCTCGTTTCTACCGTTCTATCGCTCCGAGGGAACGAAGTTGTGCGTCAGCCACTGGAAGACCCGTTTTCGGGTTCTCTTCTATGCTGGAACGGAGAAGTCTGGAAGATCGATGGCACAATCTTTGGCGGGAACGACGTGCAGCCAATCTTCAGTCTGCTTCTTGAAGCTACGAAGCATAATACCGTGGGACATGATGATAGATCGATTGCATATGCTGAGACTCTACAAGCCGTGATCAATATCATCACTTGTTTGTCTGGACCATATGCCTTTGTCTTCTATGATGCAAGACATCAACGCATCTTTTACGGGAGGGACATCCTAGGACGGCGGTCATTACTATACAAGAGTGCTGAAGATGGTAATTTGACAGTATCAAGCATCTGTGATGGGTCTGTCTCTGATGCTTGGAGTGAAGTGGAGGCTAATGGTATCTACATGCTTGATCTTACAATAGGCCGAACCGATAGTGAGAACGAGGATTATGTGCTCAAGCGTATACCATGGTCGAAAGAGGAAGACGGTTCGGGTTTATGCCCTTGCTTGGTTCGATGCGCTCGCACCTTTGCTCGATCATTATAATGACTGATTCCCAGAGATCACCATTCCCAGAACTGAACAAAGAAAGCTCCACCATACGACCACCGCCGCTGCAACTCGACTCACCAGCCGTAATCGAGCTTACACAAAAGCTGTTGCTGTCAATATCCCCTCGAGTAAAGCATGTCCCTGTCCTACCAGGAGCTACCGACAATTCAGCTCGAATCGCTATTCTATTCTCTGGTGGACTCGACTGCACCATGCTAGCACGTCTTGTCCACAATCTCCTTCCCGAAGAGTGTGAGGTTGATCTTCTCAACGTAGCGTTCGAGAATCCACGAGTCATCAAAGCAGCGGGAACCAATGCTTCTCAACTTGACTCTAGTGCGTCATCACCCTACTCCGTCTGTCCAGATCGTAAGACCGGTCTTTCTTCCCATGCCGAGCTTCTCCGCGTCTGTCCTGGCCGGACATGGCGTTTCGTTGGTATCGATATTCCCTACTCCGAAACACTAGCTCACCGCGCTCAAATAATTTCTCTGATCCATCCTCACAACACGGAGATGGACCTCTCAATAGCCTGCGCTCTTTACTTCGCTGCGCGTGGTCGTGGTATGGTCCGTAACAGCGTTACAGGTGCAATCGTACCTTATGTTACACCAGCCAGGGTGCTTCTCTCTGGTCTTGGCGCCGACGAGCTATTCGCAGGCTATACCCGCCATGCCATCGCTTTCAACCGGCGAGGGTATCAAGGTCTCCTGGCTGAGCTTGAGCTCGATTTCTTGCGGCTAGGGAAACGTAATCTAGGACGTGACGACCGAGTGATCTCACATTGGGGCAGGGAGGCGCGGTACCCGTATCTTGACGAGGATCTGGTGAGTTGGGCGCTGGAGCGGCGGGTGTGGGAGAAATGCGGGTTTGGGGAGACTGTAGTTAGTGAGACCGGGTTGGCGGGAGATGATGGTCCAGTACTGGAGCCAGGAAAGAAGATTCTGAGGCTGGTGGCATGGAAACTCGGAATGGAGAATGTGGCCATCGAAAAGAAAAGAGCAATCCAGTTCGGAGCCAGGACGGCGAAAATGGGGTTTGGTAGGGTAAAGGGCACCGATCGGCTTTCCTGATCACCCATGGAGAGCGGAATATCCAGCAGCACTCGTTTGGAAAAAGCTATATCAACCTTAACGCCGAGATATTAGCCGCGTTCCCGTCTTCCGCTACGTAAGGGGGTTTCCAGAGTGGGGCCGATTTTCCCGTGCTGGGATAGTGACCAAAGATATGATGGCAATGATGACCAGGGCCGGCGTATGCCAGCCCTACAGATACTGCTGAGTCGCGTTTCAACCTCATAACTTACATCTACCAGCTCTGCTCGCCATGTGTTTCTGAAGCCCTTTTTGGGTGAACGTAATCGGGTTATGGCAGTGCTTTGAGATGGTTGGCGTTGAGGATCGTGATGCTGACTTTGAAGTGGCTAAAGGCAAGTCTGAGCTACTTTTAACCTGGTTACGCGGAATACATGCGCAGGGTTAAAGATATTCGGGAGAAAAAGGGTTGATTGGGATATGAAATTGTGGAAGAACTACAGCGAAAGGACATGTGGTTGGAATCGAGAAGTTATGAAAATATAGAGCCGTTCAAATTCGTGTGTCCGAGCCAGCGACTCCTCGTAAGAAACGTTCGAGGACTACAAAGCCACCTTAAAAAGGTATAGGGTAGCGACGTACGAGAGTGTTTCACCCATCAGTTAGAAGAATCATATTCGAGATTCATAGTACAATGAGGTTCAGCGTCCTAGAGCCAGATACTTCGCTACGTGTAAGTTTCTCACCAGTCTAGTGGCCGAGAGCAAATATAGGGTGATTTTTCAAAGGTATGGTGCGAATCCATGCAATGAGGCAATAGAGGACTCGAGTTCTTCTTTGAAGGGCGATGAGTAATAGTTGGGCTTGCTTTCAACACCTGGCGTAACCACTTGCCCGTTCCACTTTTTTTTGTGGCGGCTACAGTTGGAACTTTCAGGGAAAGAGCTGCTATTGTGGGTAAGAGGCTTCAGATTCCATACCGAGCACTTCGAGAAACGTCCGCAGCTAACCTGAACCATTTTAAGTACCACCGTGCAATCCGTTTGTTTCGAGATTGTGCATGAGTTCCATCTGTTCCTCCTGGCTTAATTGACGAATAGACTGGTGGTGAACGTAGGGAGCATGGAAGTATTGTAGATACTGATCGCCGATGAAACCCAAAGACTGTTCAGGGACCTGCTGTGCTGGCAGCGCCCAAGGTCGTAGATCTGGTACTGCCGTAGGGAATGCATTATACGCCAAGGTTTGGTCGAACGGCGTGGTGAAGGTGGGCAGTCGTAACTTGTCACTTCGACTAGTGTCAGATTTGTCGGAGTCAGTGAAGGTATCTTCTGAGCGTCCTGGTGAGGAGTATGACTGTGGCTGTGCCCTGTGGTCAAACTGAACCAGATAGCTCATGGAGGATGAACCGTCGCCATAGTAGTCGTTGTGGGTAGACGACGTGAAACCCGTCGTAGCTGAAGATTTAAAAGTCTGGTGGTGTCTGGGAGTAGCTTGTGTGTTCCCAGGCCACGATCTGGAAGAAGTGGACCCAGCTAGGCGAAATGTAACGTTTTCGCACTCGTACGCTTTGAGACATGCCGCACCTAAACGGTCATAGAGCGCGAGCGCCGATTGGACGCCAGGCCAGCGCTCAGCAGCCAAACGAATACCTTCTTGAGCCGTCCGTAAAAGCTTCTCTGTCTCCTTCTTTGAATGATCTTTACGGACTTCCGCATAGGAAACACTCCACAGAACAGTATTAAGCGCCATAAAAAGCGACTGGGTGAAGATCCACGTCAAGTCTACAGACTTCGTGGCGATCTGCTGCCTATGCATCCCGATATTGAAACTGGCCGCATCGAAGCAGATTTGCGCCGAAACAATGGATGGCTCTGAAATCTGTGGCGATGGTCGGTGTAGCATGACCATCATGACGTTGCATCGGCCCCGGAACCTTTGAAGCAAGTCAATTCCAAGAACGTCGTCCTGCCGAGAACTGGGAATCTAATGATTGTTTTCTCGTGAAATACAACCATGCTCATACCGCACAGCCTCACCAGAAAGACGGATAGAAAAACTTTACATACCAAGTCTCGTTCAGCCCGCTTCCTTCGTCGTCCTTGGGACTTGCTGAAAGCCAATCCTTCAGCTTCTGTTGCATTGTCACGAACCATGGGTCTTGATCATCCTTCGGCTCCAAGCGCTTTGTCAAGTAAAGCTTACGCCTCATCTCCGCTTGAAGTAGTCTCATTTTCATGAAGTGAATTGAGATACACTTTTTGTTAGAAGGTGTATTCTGCGCCAATACACCAGATGAGGTAATGAAACAATCATCTAAAGGCTCGTAAAGTTTTACGTCGATGTGGTCAAAGCTAGCGCCGAAAGCACTTGGCCTACCAAGACTATGAGCAAGACCCATCTCCATCGACGTGATAATCCAAAACAGACGTCGGCGCATGTCGATCTCGAGCGCACTGAACGGTGGTCTTCCGGAGGCAAGTCCTATGGTAGCCTCTTCTGAAATCCCAAGCTCTTGGCATAATCTACTCGCTGAACCGACAATCCAGTATGAAGCAGTTCTTGTAGGAGTAACTTGAGAATACTGAGCAATTAGAGCGAAGCATTGCAGAGTACCAAGGTTCATAGGTTCCATAGCAAGCGCAAGATAAGGCAAAGCCGCGAGATAATAGCTATCCGCGAGACCCGCAAATTTAGTGTCCAATTTCTGCATACTAATAGCTATGACCATTCGCAAAGTAAAGTTCTTGTAAGCTTCCCGAGACCCGTGATACACATCCTCAACATCTTCCCGGAAAGAAGGCTCGTGAAGTGTCGGTAGTAGGTACTGGGCTATAACTTGTCAGCCGTCTTTTCTTATGGATTAACAAAGGAGTCTATACCTGTGTGATTGAAGATCTCAACGAGCTTCTCCGTCAATTCCCGTGTGGGGAGTTCAGGTGCGGCAACATTACTGATTAATGGATAGACCTTCGATGTAGGTTTTGAGCTCTCCTGTGTGAAGTAGTCTTTGATCTGCTGAGCTTTCATATCCGGTACTATCTCTCTGATTCGTTTGCTAGATGTGTTTTGCTTTGCCAGCTCCATGACCAGACGGGTTAAGGCAATTCCACTTGAAGGTCCCAGGAACCTGGATTCGTCATTTTCCTTAAACCTGACAAGGCCAGCACCACGCATGATGGCCTCGGCATCAGGAGCTGCTTTATCTTCAGAGGCTATCCGGGCAAGCTCTGTTTCGAGTTCTGTAATCTTATTCTGCAAATGTATGACATACGTCCTAGGCACCTTCTTGCCCTTGGTGATGTCGAAGTATTCGCACGTCGCATTGTGCTGCTCACATGGGACGCAACGAGGTAGGCCGGGATCACACCTGCTCTTCCGCTGCGAATCTTGAGCGATCGATCAGGCGACAAGCCCGATGTGAGCTAACAAGGGAAGTGCCTCACCTTCCTACACCTCGTACAAGCACTCAACGTGTGAGCCACTTTTAATTCCACGACCTCACGGCTTCCATGGCTGAATCTGTCTACCTCCTTCCCTCCGCTACCCTGTTTATCAGAGCTCAGACGAGTGATGGCGATCTGTGAAGTGTCCATGGAATATCATCCACCAAGAATGTCCGGTGGCCCAGACGGTTCAACTGCTTACACAGCTTCATCTTCCACGATCGCGTGCATGATCGAGGAAGAATCTTCGAATAGTATCTGTGTCCACAGAGCTCAAGACTGACGAGTATTCCATGCTGTCGGAAATTGGTTGGAGGCTTAGAGCTTCCCCTCGTTCCTCCAATCTTGGAAGTCGCTTGTCCTAGCGGAAGCGCCGCAACATTCGGAGCAGTAGAATATGTCAAAATAACTGGTACAGTAAGGTCGTTCGATTCCCGATGGTCCTTGACGACCACTTTCTTACAAATAACTCACAATACAATCGGAGAACCATATCGATGTTTGTGTACTTTACTGAGCTTGCGTACCGCGAAAATCTCTCGGTATTTGAGTGATTCAGCGATCCTGGTTGATTGCCAGTTATTTTGACAGACTTCCTGTTTTTCTCGGCAACACCAGCCGAGCTAGTGTGATTTACTTACTTCAGTCTACAGGTAATTCTTCAGTAATCATCTCACTACAAGAATTGGTCTCACTTTCCGGGTTTGGCTTTGCGCTCAGTATTCGTAATATTATGTTCTCTCCTTCATGTACGTTGATGCGCTATCCGAAGAAAGATTCGGTTTTCGAATCATCTTCGTCCTTGTAAATATGACCACAGAAAGCAGGGTTAAGACGCCACTACTCTGGGTTAGTCGACCTGTATCTGTAAGTGATACCATGTATTAGCAAGCTTCAAGACGTTTCCATAACTCTCTATCATTACCAGGCATGCTCGAGGTGTCGAATGTCTAAAATCAGATGCGACGGCAAATTGCCTGCTTGTTCAGCGTGTGAGCGATCTGGCAGAAGTGGGCAATGCTCAAATGCGAATGATGAATTTGCCAAAGGAAAGGAAAGATGTTATGTTTCCTCCCTCGAAGCCCGAGTTGAGAAGCTAGAGAAGCAACTTTCTCAAGCAAGTGGTAGGAAATCGTCTGTGCCCACGCTCGATTTTCTGCCAACTCAGGCTGCAATATCACCAAAAATTCATCTTGACGGCCATGATCAAAGAGATCAAAGAAAGGAAGCTTCAGATGTTAATGACTTAGTGTCCGATTTTGGCTTTCTGTGAGTGATGGCCTGAGCGGAGTCTGAACTGTCCTTTACGAACCCTGATTTGCAGGTCGGTCAACGCTACTGCAAGGGATTTCCATGGATTCACTAATGAAATGTCCTTTGCCCGCCTGGTCCTCTCATCAGCTATAATTGAGAGAATGCCCAATTGCACCCACGATACCTTACCTGCTAGAAGTGCAGCTACTCCTCTCGTTCAACATTATCTAGAAAACATCTTTGTTCTTTACCCTTTCCTAAATGAAATAAAGATTTTCAGTTCTTTGGATGCTGTTTACCAGGACGGAGGTCGCTATGCGACTCCAATGGATGATTGGATTATAAGGCTGGTGCTTGCTAACGCATTTGCATCTCTCTCTCGCCGGCGAGGCGATACGCAGTATCGAAATGCTGTTCGTCATGCAGCGTTCGCACTTAAGCGAGCCGAATTGGTAGTCCAGCCAGGGTCAATGCAAGGAATCCAGGCGATACTTCTCCTCGCCCAATACGCAATGTTGGATCCACATCACTTTAACAGCTGGTATCTCATTGGCGCAGCCGCTCGCGCCATGGTAGATCTCGGGCTGCATCAAGATTCTCATATCAACCCACTAGCGAGAGGCCCAGACGTCAGTCTTCGAAGGCGGGTTTACCACTCGGTATATGCACTTGACAGGTTGGTGTCCACTTGGAAAGTCCTTTCCGTTCATCAATTTTCTAACATTACCTCAGATCTGTGAGTATGGTCTATCTTAGAGCTTTCTCGTTCACGGATGATTCCACAAATGTGGCTCCGCTAGATAATTATCCACCTCTATCCTCGACGCCAATGACTCCCGAAAAGCAACTGTTCCTTCATCAAACTGATGCAGCCGTGCATTTGACTCGACTTCGACGGTTGCAATCTTGCTCATATCAGGAGCTCTACCAGTCAAGTCCTCAAGTTCTAGAACAGGCCTGGCCAGTAATCTCTAAGGCTCTAAAATCGTTACACATGTGGGCTTTCAAGATGCCTAATACAATAAAGGAGCCGATCAGGAGACTCATCCACTCCGATCTGCTATACAGTAATATCTTGGTCCTCTCGCCCCCCGGTCTGAGAGGTCCGTTGCCTGAACACGGCAAGGCATTGATTTTCGACTGTGCTACTACATTTGCAGAACTTACGTCACGAGTCCATGAAGACCTGGCCGAATTCGCGTTTTGGACATTCCACGACCTGCAACGTGCCGCTTACGTGTCCTCAAGATTTCTGGATATTCTAGAAGAGGACCCTAATCCACTATCTAATGTCGTTGCACCACAAAGTCTTCAGGATGCTGAGCCAATAACAGCATTGCCCAATCTGCGCAGTGAAAGGCCCGAGCAAATGGTGAATAGGGCCATAAGTTGTCTGGACTCTCTGGATAAGACACTGGAGTCCTTTGGTACTAGATTTGGCGAGCTGGGCCCATGGGAAGTACACGCGGCAAGACGTAGCCAGATACTACCAAAACTACGAGAACATTAAACATGTCGGACCAGCTACGGTGATGGTATGAATCAAGCTTCTTGATCTGAAACTACTTCAAGACACATATGCCAAGACACACATGCTTGTGTGTCGGGCTGTTGCTTCCGACAGGATATTCCATGTTAAGTTGACCGAAATGCAGGATCTCTCATAGCGAAGGTGTCGTACTTTTACATTGGGAAAAACTCAATGTCTATGAGAATAAGGCTTTGACCAAGAGTGAAAGTCCCCACTATTCGTCGTATTAGTAGTCCATTTTCTGCCTTCATTGGTCATGAGACCAAGTTGCATTTGCTTAACGTCAACCAGAGAGCATCATGCGTATACCGTCCCCTGAGTTGTATCGTTTCCCCTGGGGTTTCCAAGGGAGATAACAGTAGTAAATGTCATCGGACCCACTCGTCTGTCAGCCCACTGTTTGGGGATTGGATAACAGCATGAACAGACGACATAAAGACTGTAGAAATCCATGTATCATATCATCATTAAAACAGTAATAGTATGACGATCGTGTATGAAACATGATTATTAATTTGACAAGTTTGTAACTACACCGTTAAATTTCTAGTTTAAACATTGATGCAAGCTACTCGTATCGCTATACACAACCTTCAGTTCTTGTGTAATGATTCTTTTTGTACAGACAGTATCGTTATATAAGCATTCATTCTGAAGTTTATTTAAACTTCATGGGCTGAAACACACTGTATTCAATATTTTTGCGGTCTGAAACAGAGCAGATACAGCTCGATCAATCAAACGAACATTCAAAAGATATATTCTAATCAACATTACAAGATTTCAACATCTAGTACAATATTTTTGTACTAAACTTGTTGTTCTTCTAAAAGCTGATACAAACAGGGGAATTATATTTTCCACGTACAAGAAGTGTACGAAAAGGAACCGTGCATTATGCTTGTAGCCTTGTACACCTTAGATTTAACACTCATACCCCGCTAAGGTAGCCATATTTAGGCGATAGGCGCCACCGCGCCTAGCATCTTTGGCGTTTGAAATCTCCGGCATATTACCAACTACGTGTTATGAAATCTACTGAATTCAGAGTCAGCAATCTTGTGCAGCATGACGAAAAGGAAGAAGCCTACCAATACTGTAGGCATCAGTGACGAGGACTATCGGGATGGACCTGTGCTCTGTCAATCTTCCAGTACTCCTTCAGCGACTATCGACAAGCCTTCAGCAACAACAAGCAAAGCTGAAACCTCTGAACCCACGACATCTGCACTGATAATATGTCGCAATAAGCATTGGAAATACATATCTTCCTATCATGGCCCTTGGCTTCAATTGCCCCCAGAAGTCTTAGAATCCCTTGCATACAGCAATTACGCCTCGCCGCGCCCTCGTCCAATCGACCCTGCGGTCTTCTTTGACCTGATCAAGGTCCGCCGTCTCGTTGAAGACGCGACCGATCTTGCTGTTCGAGCATCCAATGGGACAACATCATCTTCGTTGAGCAATTCGTTGAACGCAGGTAACGGCATACTTGGAGGAGGAGGTGCGGCTGCTTTAGGTTTAGGACTAGGCGGAGGAGGGGCCCGTACGAAGCTGAGCAGGGAAAGGAAGCATCGGATGAGAGAGCATGCGACTCAGAAGCTTTCCCATGCGTATTATCTGGACGAAATTGCTGCCAGTGTAGCGACCATGCAGTCAGCTTCATCTCTTGAAGAGGTTGCAAAGCTAGTCTTACAACGAAGTGCGAATGATAGTGACGCCAAATACGTTCATTTCTTTCATGAAAAAATCCCTTCCAGAATGCTGGCTCAGTGTACTATGTTGAAACCGCTAGATGAGGTAATTCAAGATCGACCGACAGAAAGTGCCCCTTTACGAACTAGGGCTATTACTCGGATTTTTAAGGACGACTTTGTAGGTGCGGCCCGAGATCTGACTGAAGCTCTTACCCTTTGTCGTCACTCTGCTCAACATAGTTCTGGTCAAGGGCAGATAGTGCTAGCAAATACCTTAGGCGCAGCGGAAAGGAGAAATGGCAACGCTCGAGATTGGAACGGGAAATTAGAAGAAGAAGAAGGCCATCCAAACAGTCTGGAGCCCCAATTATTATTTCATAGGGCCGGAGTCTATCTCACTCTAGCCTGCCAACATGTCCATGATGCCCTTGACGGACTTGAAGAAGTCGTGGAGGCGCCTGAAAACCTCTCGCCGTCAGACGCCCTGGCAGACCCGGTGGAGAGCTCTGTAATCAATGAGGCCTACGGACGACGGCTAGAAGCACGTAAAACGGTCAAGGCCAATGCGAAAAGAGCACTGAGAGACTATTCCAGCTTTTTATCAAACTTTGAATACACCCCAGGACTACCGGCCGACGTTTCAGAAGAATATCTTCAAAAAGTTGGCGCCGCTACAAAAAGCTCCACCAAGCCTAGAGGCCACTATACAAACCGTTTACTTGACATGTCCGGTAATTCAAGTCTCAGCAATGGAGCCTTGTCAGATGGATTAATCTCCTACAAGCACAATGACAGCCATCACCGCAGCAGTAGTACATCTACCAATACAAACACATATTCATCGCTTCCACCACCAGAAGTGCATATTGTGTCCTCTCTCTTCTCTTCTTCTCCCCCAGCGAATCTACCACCATACCCGAGTGTATCCCAAGCGCTGATTCCGCGAAAACAGACGTCCCAGCAAATCAGCAAAGACGGGTTGGCCAACCAGCTCCTAGCCCACTCAGAACAGCACGAAGCAGTCACCTACCATCCTCTCCTTACTGACGCTCTCCACTCCTTACTCTTGTGTCACGCCCTGATCCAAACCTCCCCTAAAGAACATCTCCGCCACGCTAACATGGTCGCTCGTCTCGCCCGAGTGTGCGATGGCTACCCAATCTTCCTCGCCGCCCGCTCTCCAAGTCGAGCAGATTGGACCGAAGTCGTACGCCGCGCCTGCAACTGGATCGGACTACAGCAATCGTGGGAGACGTTGTGCGCCCCTGCTCCCTTGCCAGGTCATGTCTCAGTGCCCACGAAGGCCGAAAGCGAGGAAGAGGCAAAGGAACGGCATCGGCACGAAGCGATCATGGAGGCCTTGGCGGACGAACGTGTCCACGATGAAGCGAGTTTCCAAGCTGCCGTCTCTGCTCGAGAATGGCGAGCCGAGGAGCAAAGGAGGGAGGAACTAGGGCACACTGGCCAAACACCAAAACGGTGGGCGCAGGAGGACGGAAAGGAGTATCCGATCAGTACTGAGAGGGCGGAAGCCGTTGCCAGGTGGGTTATGGAGGCGCCGCTGACGCTGGAAGGGGCGGGGAAGGCGAAGAGAGGAGCAAGGAAAGGGAAAGGTAGAAATGGAGCCTTCAGCGCCGCTAGCAGTGTGCCAGATTTGAATACAAGACTCAGACACTTGGATGTGAATGGCAAGGAGAGCAACGAGGTGGTTGGTGAAACAGCGCTTGATGAATAAAATCAACAATCAGAATCCAAAACATTGGTTGTAGCCCTGCTCAGGAAGGCTTTTACTCTATGTAATCTTGAAGAGCATAACTGCAGTGCCACATATGCACAACCATTGGTATTGTTCGGGTTGAGCATTAAGGAAGCCTTCTAACAAACCTCAGTGAACAAGATAAGTACTTTCAGCGATAACAAGAATGCCCTCCTCCAGTTCAGTAGTATAGAGACATTCGGTTTTGAAAATGTCACGAAACGCCAGAATGAAATCACCAGTACCCTCCCAATTCTGACATAATCATACGTCGGTGATGAACGCTAGAAATTACAACCTTTTGATATTCCCTTATTTTCCGCCCTAATGAAAGGATCCTCCCTTTGATTAGTTCTGGTATCTTGGTCAATTATGGCTCTAGCGGAGTAGAACGTATGTTTTATTCGGTGTATATGCAGAAAGAAGGAGAATCCTGCAGTCAGTTAACCCATGTACCGACCAAATCAGATCGACCAATGCTTCAATATGGTTAAGGCGGCTCATGAATTCAACTAAGACTGCTTTCTGTTCCAAGCTACGCATTCTTCAAATGTCACTAGGCTGCCGCCAAATATATCGAGAGCACTTCCTATTGTCAAATCAACCTTGCCATGGCTGAGCTCTTTGACCTTATCTAGATCTGCCAAATGCTTCCCACCACCAGCATAGGTCACCGGGATGGAGCACCATAGGGCGAGCTTTCCAACTAGTTCTTCATCAATACCTTGTTGTAAACCTTCGTTATCTGCGGCATGAATGAGAAATTCGGAGCAATATGATTCGAGAGCTTGCAGATTATCTACCGCGAAACATTAGTAATTTCTCAGGAGCAAGACTGGTATGACAATTACCCAAATTGATCTCATATTCCGTTAACGTTTGCCATTTGTTCATTGCTACAACCCAAGTACTGCCCTTCTTACGGCAGCTTAAATCTATAACGAGCTTGTTCCGATCCTGTCCCAATGCTGCGAGGAGGCTGATGAGACGGTCTTGAGAGAACTTTGCGTCTGGAAACAGATACGAAGTGACAATGACCTATCTCGAGCGATGTTGAGTCCAATACCGCAAAGCTGGCCGGTTTATTTCTACGGGACTTGGCGAACCTTTTCAGCGCCCTGCTGGATCCAGTGCATTGCATTGTTCTCGTCTATTCCTCCCCCAATGTGTAGGCCCTGTGGCCACGCATCGAGCGCTTCCTGGGCAGCTCCACGATTGCCCACACCTAGCATTATCACATGACCACCACTCACTCCATGCTCTTTATACAGTTGGGCGAAATGACCCGCGGGATAGATGGAGACATGGTTTGTTTCCAAATCAAGCGCCGACGAAGTCAACGTTCCGCCAATGATTTGTTTGACTTGGCCAGAGTGAAGGTCAATACAAGGGCGAAATTTGGTCATTTGGAAAGACTTCAAGCCATACCAAAATCCGTGACCAAGTTTAAGTACAAAAGCTTAATAAGATTGCTGAAAAACAAATTTAAATTAAAGAAGAAGAACTTTGAACTCATGGTTAGCATTATTCTATGCAGAAAGTTGAGCCGGGGCCGGAAAAAGAAAAACAAAGTTCCGGCCCTGGCTCGGCTTTCAAACCCCCCGCCAGCTGTAAGCTTGTAACGTAACCGGGTTACAGCTGGCCGGGGGGTTGAAAAAGTTGAGCCGGGGTCGGAAAAAATTCTTGACGTCGGGTTGAACTTTAAAATTCGCATATGCCCCGCACATCCAAGATCTGACGTCGGGTTGGAAAAGCTTCGGGCCCTATGCGAAGCATATGCCAAGAGCATTAAGCGAGGCCACAATAAAATTCACATCTGGTCATCAAAGTCTCGTCGATGCATATGCGCAGCATCAACTGAGCACAAAGAAACATCGATGAACGACTTGAAGATGAGTGTCGCACTTCGCATATGTCGCGCATATACTAAGAAGAAACTCAGCTCGCTCAAGACTCGTTCAATGTAAACTGAATGTTGAAGATGAATGTTTTGTGCATATGCTAAGCATACGTAAAAGAATCTTCGCTCGTCTTGCTGTAAAGTAGATTCATAATATATGCGTGCTCTGTGATTGTGCTATTTTCACGATGTTTCGCTCAAGCTGTGCATATGCTCGACTTCAATACTTCGCTCTTGCTGTTTGTCTTCTAGCTACTTTAGCTAAATAACATCAATTCTTGAGCTTATAATTAGCATATGCAGAAAGCTGAGCCGGGGTTGAAATAATTTTGAGCTCATGGTTAGCATATGCACGAAGTTGAGCTGAGATCGAAATCTAAAAAAAAAAGTTCTGATCTCGACTCAACTTTTCCAACCCCTCACCAACTGTAACCTCGCTTGTAACATCACACTGAGGTTGCTCTGAACGAGATAGAGAAGATGTTCTTCTTTATGATTGAACTAGCGCAGACTTACATCATGTAAGCTTCAGTGCGAATAAAGCTTTACAATTCTAGCATCAGTATAATACAGAGCTTTGTCAAGAGTCGTCAAACAGACTGCTCATTTTGTTTATCTTGTCACATCAACATTGCAATATGTCTTCTGATATTTATGATCACTTAAGCAGATTCAAGAGCAGCTTCAAATAGAACGTCAGCGAGTCGAAGAGGCAGAGAGTCGTGCAGAGCAGGCAGAGAGTCGCGCAGAGCAGGCAGAGCGTCGCACTCAATCAATCACTCTTCACAAGTATCTTCGTGAATGTCACGATGATTCTTTTCAGGCTTTCTCTGTTCAGAAGAACAAGTCACTGATCACAAAAGAAACATTGACAAACTCAGAGGGTAAAATATGCTTCACCTATCTACGATCGTGAACCGGTTTCGCAGAACAGCAACAAGAAGCATTCTATCAGCTGTCTTTGACAGAATACGATTCATTCAATAGTTCTCAAGTATTCGCATCTCTTCAGTATCTAGAAGAACTCGAACGCGTCAGCGAGAAGAATTTAAAGAGCTTTAAACGTGTAATTCTAAAGAATTCTATCGTCTATATTATTCAATATCTGTACTCTCAACTAGAGTCAAAATTGTATTAAACATGCTTATTGTCTAATTGAATTAGAATAGTCAAAAAGCATGTTTTATACATGTTTATTGAAATTTGTATTAAACACAGAGATTTATATAAATAGCATCAGTTATTTGAATGCTTTATAGTCATCTAATCATCAATGATGCTATTCAGAATGTTATGAGTCTGCATAAAGCGAATCATATGAGTGTATTCTAACTAGAAGTTCAAAGCTGAAGAAGAAAGAAGATGCAACACGTCATGAGTTTTACTCATGAAGACACGCTAGATTGTTAGCATGTCAACATCAGCTCTATACTAGTCTATGATAGTCTGACAAGATCTATGTTAGATTAATTCAAAGTGCATGATTGCAACATTACTCTTTCTCTTCATTTAACAATGTTTTTATTGCTGCAGTTCAATTGATCTTTCTTAAGTTAATTTCTATCTTGACTTGTTCAAATATTATTCATGAAAGTCATTTATGATCTTTAAGCATTCTTCAAATTTACTTTCATCAACATTGTATCAATGTAAATCAACGTTGTATTCTTTTCAATTAACATGATATTATAATCATTTATCTTGTTCATAGTGTTTGAAATTCAGTATATTCTTCATTTTTCATTCATCTTCGTTGTTGATCACTATAAAGTCAGATAATTCATTTCATTATTCATTCAAAGAATTCTTTAAATTTAATTGCAGCAAATTTGATGCAAATTTCAAATGTATTTTCATAGTCAATGATAATTTCAGTTGATAAACATGTTTAATCTCAATAATAATAATAATAATAAATTCATACATTTTTATGACATTAATTAGATCAACTTATGAGAAACTTTATGCTATGTATATTGAGTGAACAAAACTCTCTGAGATAGAAAATCGCTCGCTGTTTATACAACTGTTACATGCAATCTGTTAGAGATCAGCATAGAGTGAGTCAATATGAGTGTCATTTAACTAGAAGATAAATGCTAAGAAAGAAAGATAGCTACAGAAAAGAAGCTGATTATATATGTGTATTTCTCAGTCAACGTTAGACTTAATAAAGACTAGTCAAGATGATGAAGTGAGAATAAATCTGACAAGACTAGAAGATTGAGTCTGACAAGACTAGAATCTTGACATTACTCTTCTTCTTCAATGATTGTTGAGATTGTGTCTAGAATCTAATCACACTGCAGCGAGATAGTGCGTAGCTGAATAGAATGTTTGATCAATAGAGGTAGCTTTAACTAGAAAACTAAGAATACAGAAGAAAGAAGACAGTTTCGAGCTGTATTTATAGTAGAGCGAACAAAGAAGCGAAGTAGTCAATTTGCTAAAGCTCGAATAGATGAAATGTTTCAGCATATTTCAATTCGAAACATCATTGTTTCTTGTTCACATATCAAAATTTCTAGAATCTATTGACTAGACTCTATTCAATGTTGACACGCTTTGTAACATTACTTTCTTCTCTTTAAAAGTCATGTCTCTATGACTTGTAATGTAGTTCATAGTACTGACGTAGAGCTCGATGCTCGTCTTTCTATTGATCTTTCTATTGATCTTTCAGATCATCGAAATGTCTATTGTAGCAGACTCACTATGAGAGAAAAAGAGCAATCATTGTAGCAGACTCACTATTTGACGTAGAAACATGAGATAGATCGATTCACTGATAGATGAGGCAATGTGAGTAGGTAGATCATTGCATTGACAGCGTCTTTGTAGCAGACTCACTAGTCAACTTGCTCATTGAAGAGATTGATTCTCATCGACTTGTCTTTGTAGCAGACTCACTAAATTGACACAGAAACACAAGGTAGATCAATTCACTGATAGATAGAGCGATGTGACTAAATTATTGCATTGACGACGTCTTTGTAGCAGACTCACTAAATTGATCTTGATTTGAATCGAGTCGAATTGAATTTGATGACACAGATTATTTTGACTCGACTGATTCACAAGCTTTTTAAGAGAAGATTGAACAGCTTATTTTCACTCGTCTGCTTCACAAGAATGAGTTGATTCTCAAGCAATTCACGAAGATTCTTTATTGTAGATTCTATTAATCGATTTTGAACAAATGCATACTGAATGAGCGATAGATCTTCTAGCAATTTAACAATCATATGTTCTCATTGATTCTATGAATCTTCTGATGTTGTTCTTGTCTTTCAAGATTGAATCATCAGATAAACAAATTTCTTTAGACTCAATTCATCTGTATGAGTGACTTGAATGAGTAATGAAATCAATATCATGTGATAAATGAATTCTTAGTTTAATGTTGAGATCATGTCTAGAATCTAATCACACTGCAGCGAGATAGTGTGTAGCTGAATAAAATGTTTGATCAATAGAGATAGCTCTAACTAGAAAACTAAGAATACAGAAGAAAGAAGACAGTTTCAAGCTGTATCTATAGTAAAGCGAACAAAGAGACGAAGTAGTTGATTTGCTAAAGCTCGAATAGATGAAATGTTTCAGCATATTTCAATTTGAAACATTGTTGTTTCTTGTTCACATATTGAAATTTCTAGAGTTTATTGACTAGACTTTATTCAATGTCAACATGCTTCGTAACAATGATTCATGTTCACATGAATGTATTTTCTGCTTGACTCAATTAATTGCTCAATTTAAATCATGATTGATTAAATTGTTAATTAGCACAATTTGTTCAAGTATTGAATATGAAAATCATCAATGATCTTCTGAGTGTTCATAAATTCATTATCATCAGCGTTGTATCAATTAAGATCATTGTCATAGTCATTTCATTTGACTTTATACTGAAGTCATCTTCAATATCAACGAAAATTTAATATATCATCGATTTTTCACTCGTTTTCGTCGTTTATCACTATTGAATCTGAAGATTCATTCTTTTGATCAGACAAGAAATCGTCAATGACAAAGCAAAGCAGATCAGAATAAAATACATCATGAACATGCATAAACTCTGATAATTTCAGTTTATATGAAGAGTCGATGAAATCTAGATTGATAAAAGAATTGAACATTTTGTCATTTAACTTCTTGAAAAATCTCGCTGTAATGATGTTTCTTTCATTGAAAAACATCTTTGATTTGATCTCATAATCAACTTCTTTTCTATGCTTATTGACTTGTTTCATCATTTGTTTTCATGTTTTGACTAGCGACTTGCGAGCAAACTTCAGTGTTTTGTTCATATGTTCAAATATATTCTCGACTTTAGTCATCTGCAAGCGTTCATGAGAACTTTCATATTTAATGACATTGAATTCAAAGCTCATACAAGAATGAAAGTCTTTGTTTAAAAAGAAAGAGATCGAGAAGATGATTGAGAACAGAGCATTATTGTCAATGAACTCAATCATGAGTAGTAGCTTAGCTCAGTTATTTTGCATGTACAAACAGAAGAATCGAAGATATCTTTCAATGTTCTGATTGACTCGTTCACTTTGATCATTGATCTGAAGATGATAGACTGTGAAGAGTCGAAGATTAATGTCTAGTCTTTTGCAAAGCGACTTTCATAGAATGAAGGTAAATTGAGAGTCTTGATTTGAAACAATGAAATTGAGTAAATTGTGTATTTGATATATTCACTGAAGCATTAGCTCAGCTGTTTTTTCTGTCGTGATCTTCTCGTCATCAGTGAAGCAAGAAATATAATGTCGTTTCTTTGTCAGTTTACATATCATTGTTAGTATGACATTTTTGTCTTTCAAAAGAAATAAGTTGATGATGAAATTCATGACTATGTTCTTTCATTGCTGTTCAAGTATGAGTAGAGAATGTAGTAGTTCATTGAATTTATCTCAAGAAGTCTTTGATCGCTGACAAATGTAGCAGTTTTGAATATATTAATTTATTGTTTTTCACATTGAAGATTAATAGTAGTATCTTCTTATGATCTTCATTGTTCTGAAAATTTCAAGATGCTTAATAAAAGATTGATCATGAACTTCTTGAATTAACTTTATTTGAAGATGCTCATTGAAGAAAACTCATAGAAGATCATTTCAATATAATATTTTATTCTGAACTCGACAATTTCTTAATTTAATATCTTTGTATTAAGCTTCATCTTTTAATATTGCTTCGCGAAGTAACGTACAATTCTCGTCGATTTCATTAGTTTCAAGAATCTGTTTATAAATTGATTCACTGATTTTCTTCTTTAGATCAGCAATTTTCATTCAATTTGAAGTCAGAATAATGATTCATTGATAGTGAATGCACTCATTTTCTGAACTTCTAGAAACTGAATTGACTCAATAAGTCAATGCATCAACTTTGATGTTTTATTTATCTGAATGATACATGATTTTGAAGTTGAAGTCAACGAGCTTTTGTATTCAGCACATTTGACATCTACTTAGCTCTTTATCTTTCATTAATGATGTTAAAGCTTGATGATTAATGAACATTTTTATGAGTAGTTCAGTCAATTTCAGCTCAGATCATCAATGCTTGAAGACACAAATGATTGTTAGTAGTTTCTTGTCATAGATCTCATAATTGCACTCAGCGAGACTCAGATTCTTACTGTAGTAAATCATTGAATGCAATGTTTCTTTGTCATCATACTGAGAAAGTATGTCATCATTGACGTAGTTAAATGAGTCTGTTTCAAGAATAGTCTTTTTATTCTGATCAAAATAATGAAAAATAAAGACTTCAATCATTTGTTTCTTCATATGATCAAAGATTGTTTGACAAGCTTGATCTTATTCAAATATCATCTCTTTTTGAGTTAGTTGAATCAGAGAATGAACAATCTTCGAAAAGTTCTTTATAAAACGTTGATAGAAATTGCAGAAGTTGATAAAGAACTGCATCTAAATAAGATTTGTAAAAGTAAATCATTTGACAACTGCTTGTATCTTTTGAGAATTTATCTTTAGTCTCTTAATGAATAGCAATAGTTCTAAAAAGCTGATTTCTTGAACATGAAACTTGCATTTGTTTATATTCATCTGTAGATCGATCTTGTCACGATTTTAGTCTTCGTCTATTCTTCAACTAGTCTTCGCCTGATTTCATTCTAATCGAGCCTAGCACAGAGCTGAGAAACACACATATAAGAATCGAGTTCTTTTCTGTAGATACTTTTCTTTCTTAGCATTTATCTATTAGTTAAATGACACTTTTATGACTCGCTCTAGACCGATTTCTAACAGTAGATAAATGCTCATCAACTACTCTGCTATCGACGTGTAGATGATACGAAATAACCTACTTCTATTCAGAAAATTCGCAAGAAATTCTTTGAATTACTTTCATCAAAACACATCTTCAAATTTACTTAAATTTACTCAAATTTATCAAATCAATCACTCAACTTTATCACAATCAAATCTATCTATTTATCTTTCTCACAATGACACGCGACTTCGAATCAGTCGAGTCACGAACAGCTCGTCTGCTTAGAAGCACTGCTAGCAGACGCGTTTTCATTATTTCTTTCAATGTCTCAGCTGAATCTCAGAATGTCGCTATCTCATGAGACATCAACACGAGTCAACAACTACGTCAATGAGCTATCAATCAGTCAGACAAGATCATCAAGATGCTGATCGAGCTAAGAGATCAACGAGACATGGCTTTGAAACTCAACGAGCAATGAATTGATGTTCAAGTTGATCACATCAAGAGACTTGATGAGCTAGAGATCAATCAAATGACAATAGACACTCAAGAAGAGACTATCGTCGAACTACGAGAGAAAGTCTTGAGTCTAAAAAAGAAACAGCGTTCAGCGAATCAGTCTCAATCTCGTCAGTCTACTGAATCTCGAGCTTTTACGAAATCTCTACCTCGTCAATCTATCGAGAATCATACTCGACGTGACTCGTTCACTCTATTCGATAATGATCATCACAAGTCTTTCAAGTTTTCGAACTCATCTGTATTCATCGACGAAGATGAATCAATATGAGATAGCTGAAGAATCAAGATGAACGACAAGCTTCAGGCAAATGTCGATCACTTCGATAATGAGAATATCTGTATTGTCTATGTGATATCTAGACTAGAAGATGATGCTGCTGAACATATCTTCGCTCGACGTCGACATGACGCTTCGCATTCATACATCTCGATCGACGAGCTATTTGAGCATCTGAAAGAAATATACGATGAACTGAATAGAAATCGATGTTGAAAACAGGAAACAGTACTGTTACCTCTGTGGTTAGAAATCTTCGCATTGATTCGACGAAGCAATCTTCGCATTAATTCGGCGCTAGTGAATGAGTATTTACCCTTCGCCCATTTCTTTCCTTTATTCTTCATCTCGTATGTTCAACCTACTAGATAGTTCAATATATATCTACATGTCTATCTGCCCTCTTGTTCTCGTATATCAAGAGGTTATGAGCTCGAGTTAGCGCTATTACCGCTACCGCAAAAAATAACAAAGGGCAGAAGCATCGAACTCGCTGTCATCAAAATCGGTGAATATTTCCCCTATCGATCTTCATCCCCTTCATACCTCAACCATCATACAACAATGAAAGGTTCGAATAATTATCGATTCTCTAAACTAAAGGAAAGCGAGAATTACGAGTCATGAAAGGTAGATATAATCAGTACCCTGAAAGTCAAAGATCTTTGATGAATCACCTCGAGAAAGCTGAAGAAATCGGTAAATCCGGATTCTGAATTCAAGACAGCAGTCAAAAAGAAGTACGTCAGTACTATTCTTAATTGAGAAGACAAGAACGACAGAGTCTGCAATGTGATTATCTTCAGCATCGAACAGAGACTCAGAGTACATATAGCCAAAATAGAAGACGTCATCAAGATGTGATCTATTCTGAAGACTCAATATGAGCAGTCGAACTTGACCACTCTATATCTGGCGATCAAAGAACTCACTCAATCGAAGCAATCGAATTTCAATTCCATACAGAACTATGCTGACTCGCTCAAGCGAGCTGTCATCAGATGTTCAGACATCGATAATGCAGTAGCATCTGAATGCTTAGCAATCTCTTTCTTCTAGGTCTCAACGAAAATCTAGAACCGTACATCTTCGACTTGATACAGAGCGTCAAGATCAACAAAACCGACTTATTCATAGAGAATATGACCATCGCTCTAGTCGATCACGATAAGAGATCAAACGATGAGGAGGGTTTCAGTTTCAAGAGCATGATAACTCAGTTTGGTGGCAAGAAGTCAAAATTCAAGAACTCTCGAAAGAGCTCGGATAAACAATGTTTTCATTGCGAGCAATCGGGTCACAGGCAAGAGAATTGCTGGTATCTATATTCTAAGCTTCGTTCAGAAGAATGAAAGTCTAGTCAGGAAAAGAAGAATCTGATCATCGACTTCGAAGTCAGAATAGTCAGAACTATGAAGATCTTCTTCGTCTGTCGAGCAGGCAGTCGTACCAACGCCTGGTGAATAGACATCGAAGCTGAGAATCATGTCTGCTACGACGAGAACTTGTTCGATAAACAGTCATATCGAAAGATCATCGATAACAGCATTGTTACTGCAAATAATGAAGCAGTAGCCATTGTCGAAAAAGGTTCGATTATGATCGACATTTTGCTGAACGATCAACCAACCAAAATTCGGCTGATCGATGTTTATCACTGTTCAGGACTACACTATAATTTGATGTCAGTCGATCAGGTGAAAGTCAAAGAATATACGTGTAGTATAAAGAACGGCAGATTCCGATTTATGAATTCAAAGGGTGCCGTCGTTCTCACTGGCTCGAGAAATGAAGAGAAAGCCTATTTCGTGAATACATCATTCATTCTTCCAAAATCAGTCATTCTGGCAAGCAGTTCAGAATCAGTCAAGGCGTCATGACGTCAATGACATAAACGATTAGCTCATCTGAATATGACAGACGTCAAACGCCTGGTCAACATGAGCATCGACATCGATGTGAATTCGACAAATAGTCTAGAAAACAAGGAATCTCCAGAAATGATATGTGAGGCCTGTGCCATAGACAAGCAACATAGAACGTCAAGTCGAAAACCCCACATCAGAGCCATCAAAGTAGATGAGCTAGTACATACGAACCTCGTCGGCGATGGTAAGATATCTAAGATCGATGAAGAATCTAAATATGTGACTACTATGATTGATGACTACAGCGAACATACGACCACCTATCTACTAGAACGAAAATTCGAACTAAAAGGCGTACTTCGAAATTACCTGAAATTGATGAAGACTCGAAACACTTCGATTCATCGACTGCGTTCAGATAATGAAGGTGAGTATGCTGATCATCAAACCATTGAATTGCTCAAAGAGCATGGGGTCAAATGAAAGTCGACGACATCATATAACTCGAGTCAAAATGAGGTTGCAGAGCGATGTTTTCGCACTCTTTTTGAACGAACTCGCGCTATACTGACTAGCGCCAAATTGCCGATAAGGCTATGAGAAGAGGCAATAATGACTGTCACCTACCTGAAGAACAGGAGTTCTACCACTGCGTTGAACAATATAACTTCCTATGAGGCATGGCATGGCAAGAAGCCTGACCTTAGCTACCTACATACGTTTGAATGCATAGCCTATCATCATGTGAAGGAAGCTCGTCGAAAGCTCGATGACAAGAGCTTAAAATGTCAGTTTTTGGGCTACGAGGGAGTCAACCAGTTCCGCTTGTGAAACGGTAAGAAGGTACTAATATCTAGTCATATTCAATGAGACGAGGTAGTCATCGAAGCCGAAGAGTATGATGAAGATCTTTCGATACTATTCTTCGATGACCAAATCGAAGATGAACCTTCCTCGTCAAAACCTTCCCCGATAATAAGCACTGAAAATGCGAAGATCGCGAAAATCCTCGACGATTACCCAGCAAGAACTTCACCTGCTACTTCGGAACGTACAACCGTACCTGAAACATCAGTCGCTTCGCAGAAAGCTAGAAGCAGGCCACCAGAACTAGAATCAAGCGAGTCAGATAGCTCAAGCGATTCTGATGCTTCGAGCGGACGTTTCAAACGAGCTATCGCTGAACCTGTTGATTACAGAGCTCTCAACGACTCATGAGCCAAAGGTCATAATCGGGGCTTTGCCAGTAGAGCAAACCGAGTTCAAATTGAATCGAATACTTCACAAACAGTGAAACATGCTAGAGCTAGTTCCGATTGGGAACAATGAAAGCTCGCATTCAGGAGTGAGCTCGACGCTCACATCAAAAGTGACACCTTTACTCTGAGAACATCTTCGCCGAACCGACGAATACTGCCGACGCGCTGAGTAACTATCATTAAGCGAGGGCCCAAAGAGAAGGTGATCAAATACAAAGCTAGATGAATGTGTAAGAAATTTCGTCAGAAGCAGGAAATTGACTATGACGAGACCTTTGCTTCGATGGTCAGAGTCACGATCATCAAAATGCTTCTAGCATTGGCGACCAAATATGACTACGAAGCCGAACAAATGAACGTCGTCATCGCTTTTCTAGAAGCACATCTAAAGAAAGAGGTCTGAGTGCAGCAACCTTCGAAGTTTGAGCAAAAAGAATCAAATGAGACCTTTTTGACCTGTCGTCTAAACAAGGCTCTATATGAACTAAAACAGGCGCCTCGGGAATGGTATGCAACCCTGAAAGTTTACCTCATCTTCATCGACTATCAAAGGGTAGAAATTGACCATTCAGTGTTCATTCATGATAATGACATCATTATCGCTATCTATGTAGACGATTTACTCATTCTAGAACCGAACATATCCGATATCGAAGCACTGAAGCTGCAATTTGCAAAGCGCTTTCAAATGAAAGACCTTGACTCAATCGAGTGATATCTAGAAATGCACATAACTCGTGATAGAGCTGAATGAACTCTTTGAATCAATCAAAGCATCTATATCAAGCGAGTCATCGAGCTTCTGAGCATGAGCGACTGCAGCCCAACTAAAACATCGATGCATCACAGGTGTCAGCTTAAAAAGAACGTCTATTGAAAGTTCAAGAAGTGAGTCGAGTATCAAGCTACCTCTGAAGAAATAGAAAGCTATCAATCAATCATCGAAACACTGATGTGAGTAGCCTGCCAAACACGATTAGACATAGCCTATGCAGTGAGCAAATGCAGCAGATATTCGACGAATCCTACCCTCGACCATGACCTAGCTGTCAAACAAATCATTCGTTATCTAGTCGAAACTGCTCAGCTGAGACTTCGATACGAATCTTCCAAAGTGAAGAGAGTTGAAAGAGCTGAATTCTTTGAATATATCGATTCAGCTCACGCGGATTGCTTGAATTCCCGAAGATTCACCTTCGACTATATGTTTTTCCTATGAAATGAATCAATTAGCTGAAGCTTCAAACATCAGCAATGCGTTAGCACGTCATCTGCTGAAGCTGAATACGTCGACGAATGTAATGCAGCCAAGGAATTGATCTTTCTGGTTCAAGCATTGAAAGAGATGAAATATGATGGTTCGAATACGAATTCAACTACCATTTTAGCTGACAATCAAGCGGCTATAAAAATGGGTAGCAATCTCGTCAATCACCTTCGGGCCAAGCACATTGATACGTCGTATCACTATGTCCGGAACAAGGTAGAAGAGGGAGCAATTAGGTTGAAATACATACTCATCGATCAAATGATGATCGACGATCTCACCAAGCTTCTGAAGTCAGGCAAATTCCTGAGGTTCAGATCAGTCATGAAACTAGCTTCAAGAAGTGAAGCTACCCCCGCCGAGCATGGCGTCGGCGAGTAAAAGAGCATGAATATACAGTCAGTAGAGAGTCTGAATAGCTTCATATGAAGCTTCAATTTCTAAGAGGAAGTGTTGAAAACAGGAAACAGTACTGTTACCTCTGTGGTTAGAAATCTTCGCATTGATTCGACGAAGCAATCTTCGCATTAATTCGACGCTAGTGAATGAATATTTACCCTTCGCCCACTTCTTTTCTTCATCCTTCATCTCGTATGTTCAACCTACTAGATAGTTCAATATATATCTACATGCCTATCTGCTTTCTTGTTCTCGTATATCAAGAATCGAAAGTGTTGTCGCGAGTACAACGCTCTTAGACAAACAGACAAGTCTTTCAATGTCTTCTACTTCAACTTTATGAAGCTATTCAGCTATCTAGGCTACAACAATCGCATTCTGATGAACGATCTTCAGAATACGATCAACAATCGCTTGCAGAATGCTCTATCAGTCTGTTCAGAGAACTTTACTTCGCTCACTCGCTTAAGAATCTTTCTTCAAGATGTGAATAATAAACAGTGAGTCAACTATCAGCTACGCAGTCAGCTTTGCACTGTCATCGTCAAAGTCACTGTTGTACCTGATAAACGCGCTGCTACTTCATTGTCAGCAGTGACGACTTCGATAATTGAATATGTCAAGTCGACTATCTTTTCTATTTCTGAGTCAGTCAGATCGTTTATCGTCTGCTATATCTGCAAGATTTCAGATCACTTATTCAAGAACTGCTCTCAGAACAAGATCAACACTTCGACATCTCATGCATTCACTTCTCGTCTACATGAAATCATCATTTCGAAGAATAAAGAGAATGAGAAAATGTCTTCTTTTGAAGATAGCGAGACAAAAAACTAGAAACTTTCATCAAAGACGCGATGAAAGATGTGTTAATTTCTTCAACGACAAGCATGTCAGATGATTCTTTTGCTTCTGAATCTTTGATTACTGAATGTGTACTTTCTAGCAATGAAATTAGTTACTCATTGAAGTCATTGATAGACATCGAAGCTGCTGACTATTCGTTCATTGATAAAGTGATCGCGCAGATTGTTTGTGATCAGTTGCAAATCGAGTCTCTGACTTTGATCAAAGCGAAGTCAATTCGAGAATTTGATGATCATTATGCTAAGAAACTCATTACTCATGCCATCTATTCAAATTCTACTGTTCAAGATCATATGATTGACACAGCTTCTATGTTGATCATTCGATTAGATCAACATCAAATGATTCTCGAAAAAACATGAATGAACAAAATCAATCTAGTAATAGATATGCGAATCGATTTTCGACGATTTTCGAATTTCACTTCTAGTCAGAAATCAATTGTTCTACTCTCAAGTCATAGAACAATCACGAAACAGAAGAGCTTGACTTTTACTCATATACTAAAGAGATCTTTCACTTTCGTTACATCTCAATTCAGTCAGAAATCACTCTCTTTCAGTCAAAAGAAGAGTTCGATCGAACAGTTAAAATCGCGCGACGCGACTTTAACTAACGTCAAAATTCCTAAATCGACGTCAGGTTCAATGAACATAGCAATGATAGAGGCAGCGACATATAGAATGTTAGTCAAACGTTCAGACGTCAAGATCTTTGCTGTTATCATCTTGAAAATCGATCGACTCATAACTACAGCTGAAAACAAGTCTGAAGAAGTGAATCTGCATGAGCTTTCTTACGCTGAAGCTCTCAAGCAAGTCAAGATCAAGCTTTTCTCTGAATATCACGACTATCTAGATGTCTTCGATCGAGCAATGATCAATCAGCTATCATCACATCGTTTCTACAATCACAAAATTGAGTTGATCGATGAAGAAATGTTCTTGCGAAGCAGACTATATCAGATGTTCAATCACAAGCTTCAGAAGATAAAGAAGTATCTGATCAAACATCTGAACAAAGAGTTCATTTTCTTCAGCTTTGCATCATACGTCTCGCTCATCTTGTTTGCTGAAAAGAAAGACGAAAGTTGTTGAGACTGTGTCTAGATCATTCAATCAAAGAGACTCAGAACTGATATGTATGTATTGTTCTTTAGAAATAGCTATAACAAGATATTAAGAATACAGAAGAGAAAGAGTGCAAGCTCTTCTATAAATAATGGCTTGAGACTGCGCTAGACTCGATACAGATGTGATGTAATAGATCAGATGTGTTTGTCTAAAAGAATGATGAAAGAAATGAATGAAGAAAGTGCTGAACAACGAGAAGAAGTGCTGAGAATGACTCGAAGAGATGTGCTAGGTTCAAACTAGACATAGCATCATGACTTGCTTTAATCAAATTGATTAGAGTTAGATCTGAACTCTGATCGATTCAGACATGTTCATAACATTATTTCTCTCTTCGAACATTCATGTTTGCATGAATAGAAAAGAAATAAAAGCAAAAAAATTCATCGTGTTTTCAATTTAGTGCGACTTATTCGAGTATAGCTTGTGAAATTCATTCAGAACTTTCTTCGAGTCATCGAATTTTCCTTTATCAACATAGTATCATTTGTCATCATGATCTATCTCGATTCATTTGATCTTGTATTGTAATCTTTCTCTATATCGTCTGAAGTTCAATATATCATTTACTTTTCAGTGCTCTTTATTCTCTTCAATGATCATTGATCTAGAAGACTCAGAGTGTTGTTTTGATAGAGAATCGTTTGATGAAGTTCGTAGATACTTCGAACTGAACACTGAATGTATATGCTTCATGCTTCTAGATAGCTGAAGACGATAGAAGATCTCAACTTTGACTGTGATTGAATAGAGATCGAGCTGCTTATCTTTCAAATCTTTGCATGATCTAGTGATTTTGATGTTTTCGAAGACTAATCAAACTTGATCATTTACTTCATAGATGACGTCTCGTTTATGCTTGTTCATCTGAGCTTCAGTGATCTGCTTGATCTTTTTCAATTGTTGACGATCAAAGATAAGAAGTTCGCTCATTTGAATGACAATGTCATCGATCTTTCTAGTCTCAATACGTTGATGAGTCGTTTCGTAATCAGTCGTATCTGAATCAAAACTCATTCAAAGATGAAAGTCTTTATTGAAGTAGAAAGAAGTCATCAAGATAGTCGAGAATGTATTGAAATTTTCACTGAATTTCATCATTGAAAGTCATTTAGCTCAGTCATTCTGCATGTAATTGCAGTAGATTCGAAGTTCGCATTCAACATCTTGATTAGCTCGTTTCAACTGATCGTCGATCTCTGAATGATAGACTGTTGATAGATTGACTTTGATCTTCAGTCGTTTACAAAGACTTTGTCACATGATTGATATGAACTGAAAGTCTCTATTCAAAACGATAGAACTGAATAGATCATGAAGTCGATAGACGTTTCATAGCATGATTCATACTGTTTCTTCAATTGAAATGTCATCGTCTTTTCAATAACAGAGAACATAGTGACGTTCTTTGAAGAGACAACATATGATCATGCAAATGACGTTATAGTTTTTCGATAGAAATAACTCAGTGATGAAGTTCATAGCTATATCTTGTCAACGCTGCTGAGAAATCAATAGAGGCTGAAGCAAACCATTTGTATCATCTCGAGATGCTTTGCTTCGCTGACAGACATGACAGTTTCGAATGTATTGTCGAATAGTTACTCGATGATCTGATCAATAGTAGAAGCGTTGAACTAAATCAATTGTTCGTTTAATGTCAGAGTGCAAGATTGATGATTGATCGTGCATCTCTTGAAGCAATTTTGTATGCATTTGTTTCGACACTTCTAGTAGACTCTTTTTGAATAGAACGTTGTCAATGATTTGACAGTTCTTTAGCTTCGTGTCATGAAGCTTCAGTTTGTCTTTGTTCATAACTTGTCGATACTCATTGCATAGTTCATTCTTCTGATTGACTAGACGTACGCGTTGATAAAGATTAGTCTCGTATTCAGATTCAATTTCGAACTCAATTGATAGAACGTCTATTCGATTCGAGATCAGTATAGTCTGAAAACGATCATTTATGCCTTTAGCTGATTCAGAACTATCGATCATTGACATTCTAGTTAAAGCATCGACTTTGAAGTTTGTTTTGCCTGATCGAAAAATAATCTGAAAGTTAAACTTCGATAGAATATTCAGATAGTTCGCTTGTCATCAAGTCAGCTGTTTGTTTTTCATAAAGATCTTTAAAGTCTGATGATCAGTAAACATCTGAATAGATAACTCAGTATCTTCTAGTTCAAGTCGTCAGTGTTCGAAGCATCAAATGATAGCTAGCAATTTCTTGTCATAGATGTGATAATTGCATTCAGCTGAAATCATGCTCTTGCTATAGAAGACTATCGAATGAAGCACATTCTCGTCATCGTACTGAGATAGTATGCCGCTTTTTACATAGTCGAATGCATCGATTTTCAAAATAGCTTGATGTTTGACATCGAAATGACGTAGAACTGAAGTCGAGCTGATCTGCTTCTTTAGATTGTCAAAGACTTCGACGCAAACTTCGTTTCAAACAAAAGATGTGTCTTTTCGAGTCAGCTGAGTGAATGACTTGACTAGTTTCGAAAAGTTCTTGATGAAGCGTTGATAGAAATTGACGAAGTCGACGAAGTCTTGTACCTCTTTTAGATTAGTAGATGTAGCTCAATTGACTATAGCTTTCACTTTGATAGAGTTCATGCAGAGATCTTGTTCTGATACTATGATTTCTAAGAAGACTGTTTCTTCTACGTTGAATTTGCACTTTCGAATATCTATCTGCAGATCAGCGTCTCGTAGATGATCTAGTATCATCTTAACATGTTGTCTATGCTTCTTTTGAGTCTTGCTGTATATGAGAATGTCGTCTAAATAAGCTTGGCAGAAGTCATTTAGAAAGTCTCATAGAACATCGTTCATATATTGCTGAAACGAGGTCAAATCATTTGTTAATTCGAATGATAGAATCTTTGATTTGTACGCTTATAGAGCAGTAATGAAGGTCGTATAGTTCTCACTATCGAGATGCATACGAAGTTTGTTGAAAGCGAAAATTATATTCAGTCGAGTCAGATGCTTGCAGTCAACGATTTTGTCAATCATCTCATCTATGAGCGATAGAGAGTAGCGATTTCTTTTGATAATGACATTGAGCTTTTGATAGTTGATGCAGAAGCGAAGATCATCATTGATCTTCAGAGCGAATAAAACGAGTGAGAAATATGAGATCTTGCTAGAAGTAATAAAACTCTTTGACAGATTTTCGTTCAGATATTCTTTGATCTTCTGAAGCTTGTAGAATGATATTCGATAAGCTCGACATCTAGAAGAAGTGACATCGTTAGTGAGCTCTATCTTATGATCATATGAACGATGAGATGATAGCTTATTGACTTGAGCTCGATCAAACACGTCGAGAAAATCCTGATATTTCGAAGATAGCTTGACTTTGATGTCTTCTAGATTTTGAGCTGATGCATCGATGAAAGCGACGTCTAGAACGTTCAGTTCGCATTGAGTGTTGTAGACTATTTTTCTATCAATATCTTCAATCGACATGACGAAAATCTCGATGCGATTCTTCTTTGATCGTTTAACCAGTGCATGAAAAGATGCAGTTCTCACACTGAACATAGAAAAGTTCTTTTTCAAAGCAGTAGAAGTGAGTCGTTGAAGCACTTTGAGAGCTGAATGAATAGAAGAATTTGATAATCATGATCATTTTGAGTGTGAAGCTCTGACTGACATTGAAAAAACAGAAATGAAAGCTTCTAATTGATTCGAAAAAACGATGACATCGTTTCGCATATCTAGTAGTATTTCATTTTTGTTCATTCAGAGCTTTTCTAATATGACGTCATGATGATCTATATCAGCTATTAACATTGAAACAGTCAATTTCTTATGACTTTCGACTGTGAGGTTGAGTAGAATTTTATGAGTAAGAATCTTCTTCGTCAGCTTTTCGTCATATTCTCTTATTAACTTCTCTTTAGCTAGTCGTATGAGTTGAATTTCGAGCTTCTGACATATTTGATCGACTAGCTTTGTATGAATCAAGATGTAGATCGTCGAGTCACTATCTATCAGAGATCGTAGCTTGAAGAATTCGCCTTGCGAGAATAGAGTGACATCGACTAGAAATGACTTTTCGAAGTAGTTCTCTTCGATAGATGAAATTTCGTCGATTAGATTGCACAAAGAAATGATCTCTATCTCTTCGATGACTCTGAAAGAGAT
>JAABUT010000097.1_pt1 | contig 160324 bp, 167 predicted proteins | sample 5559281 | NCBI WGS metagenome assembly JAABUT01 (sample SAMN10711880, study PRJNA513359) | rock metagenome | isolation source: Antarctica rocks | place: Antarctica: Victoria Land, Ricker Hills nord | collected 2016-01-04 | reverse complement strand
ACATGGGCGCCGCCGGGTGCGAGGCCGACGAAGTTGCGCCCGATGTGCCAGGTGAACTCCGCGCCGCTGAGCGCGTCGCGGACTCCGAACGCGGGGGGCAGGCCGAGGTGCGCGGGCACGACGACGACGCCCTCCTGACGCTGGTGGGGATCCGTGTTCACGGCGATCAGCACGACATCCTCCTCCCACACCTTCGCGTACGCGAGCAGGGTGTCGTTCTCCGCGGGGAGGAACTCGATCGCCTCGATGCGCTGGAGCGCGGGATGCGTGCGGCGCAGGGCGTTCAGGGTCTTCAGGACGGGGAGGAGCGGGCCGTCGAGGGCGCGCGCCTTGGCTTCGTACTTCTCGGAGTCCTCGTATTCCTCCGAGCCCGGGCGGACGGGCACGTGCTCGTAGGACTCGAAGCCCGAGTAGATCCCGTAGCTCGGCGACAGGGTCGCGGCGAGCACCGCGCGGGCGTAAAAGGCGGGCGGGCCGCCGGACTGGAGGTACTCGTGCAGGATGTCGGGGGTGTTGGCGAAGAAGTTCGGGCGGACCTCGTCGCGCAGCTCGACGAGGTGCGAAACGTATTGGTAGAGCTCCCACGCCGTGTTCTTCCAGGTGAAGTACGTGTAGGACTGCGAGAAGCCGACCTTGCCCAGCGCGCGCATCCTGGCCTCCCGGGTGAAGGCCTCGGAGAGGAAGATCACGTCCGGGTCCGCGGAGCGGGCCTCGGCGAGCAGCCACTCCCAGAAGGCGAAGGGCTTGGTGTGGGGGTTGTCGACCCGGAAGACCTTGACCCCGCGGCGGATCCAGCTCACGAGGACGTCGCGCAGGGCGTCCCACAGCCCCCGCCGGTCGGGGGACTCCCAGTTCACGTTGTAGATGTCCTGGTAGCGCTTGGGCGGGTTCTCGGCGTACTTGAGGGTCCCGTCGGGGCGGCGGTGGAACCACTCGGGGTGCTCGATGAGCCAGGGATGGTCGGCCGAGCACTGGATGGCAAAGTCGAGCGCGATCTCGACCCCGTGCTCGCGGCCGGCGGCGACCATCGCGTCGAACTGCGCGGGGGTGCCGAGGTCGGGGTGCAGGGCGTCGTGCCCTCCGATGGGGTCGCCGATCGCCCACGGAGAGCCGGGATCGCCGGGCGCGGCGCTCAGCGCGTTGTTGCGGCCCTTGCGGTTGGTCTCCCCGATGGGGTGGATCGGCGGGAGGTAGAGGACGTCGAAGCCGAGCTCGGCGAGCTGCGGGAGGACCTGGGTGACCCCCGCGAAGCCCCCCCAGGAGCGGGGGAAGAGCTCATACCAGGAGCCGAAGCGCGCCCGCACGCGCTCGACCTCGACCCCGAGGGGCTCGGCAAGGCGGGTCTCTCCGTCGCGCCCGGCCGAGCGCTCCATGGCCGCGTCGAGGGCGGGGGAGAGGGCGGCCGCGGGGGTGAGCTCGGCGAGGGCGGCGGCGATGAGCTCCGAGTCCTCCCCCTCCGCCCCGCCGGCGGCGTCCTCGAGCAGCAGGGCGCCCTCGGAGAGCTCGCCGGAGAGGTCGCCCTGGCCGGCCGCGGCCTTGCGGGCGAGCTCGTCGCGCCATGTGGCCCAGACGTCGGTCCAGGCGACGATCGTCCACTCCCAGCGGCCCACGCGATCGACGGAGAAGGAGCCGGCCCAGCGGTCGCCGTCCACCTCGCGGTCGGCCCACTCCAGCGGGGCCTCGATCCAGCCGCCGCCGTCGCCCGGGCCGCGGGCGCGGACGGCCGCGCGCAGGAGGTCGTGCCCGTCCCGGAGCACGAGCGCTGAGACCTCCACCTCGTCGCCCACGCACGCCTTGACGGGGTAGCGCCCACCGTCCGGCGCAGGGCGCGGGTCCTGGAGGAGGATCCGTGGCGGCGGCTCGATGGGGGCGCGCGGAGGCACAGCCCCGGGTTCTAGCCCTATCGGGCGGAGCGTGAACCTTCCTCATCTGCACCGGGCATGATCACCGCTCGTGCCCGTGCTCGACTCCCGCGCCTCCGGCGTCCTGCTCCATCCCACGTCGCTGCCCGGCGGGCGGCTGGGCGACGCGGCCCGGGCATTCGTGGACTGGCTCGCCGATGCGGGCCAGTCGTGGTGGCAGATCCTGCCCCTCGGGCCGCCCGACGAGCATGGCTCCCCCTACAAGGCGGCGTCGGCGTTCGCCGCGTGGCCGGGCCTCCTCGAGGAGCTCAGGGCGCCGGTCTCGGCGCGCGAGGAAGCGGCGTTCCGCGAACGTCACGCGTTCTGGATCGGCGACTGGGAGGGGTTCGCGGGCGACGGCGCCGTCGCCGACCAGGTGCGCTTCGAGCGCGAGTGGGGCGCGCTGCGCGCCTACGCCGAGAAGCGGGGCGTCCGCCTCATGGGCGACCTGCCCATCTACGTGGCGCCCGGCTCGGCCGACCACGTCGCCCATCCCGAGCTCTTCCAGGTGGGGCTCGAGGCGGGCGTCCCACCCGACGACTTCTCCGCCGACGGGCAGCACTGGGGCAACCCGCTCTACGACTGGCCCGCGCTGCGGCGGCGGCACTACCGGTGGTGGGTCGAGCGCCTCGAGCGCACCGGCGACCTCGTCGACCTGGCGCGGATCGACCACTTCCGCGCGTTCGTGGCCTACTGGGCGATCCCCGCCGGCCGTCCCGCCCGGGAGGGGTCGTGGAAGCGCGGCCCGGGCCGCGCGCCGTTCGAGGCGATCCGCCGCGCGCTCGGCGACCTGCCCTTCGTGGCCGAGGACCTCGGCGACATCACCCCCGCGGTGGAGCGCCTTCGCGACACCCTCGGCCTCCCGGGGATGTCCGTGCTGGAGTTCGGGTTCGACGGCGACGATCCCGACGACCCCCACCGGTGGGAGAACATCGCTTCGGACCGGGTCGCCTACGTGGGCACCCACGACAACGACACGGCCGCGGGCTTCTGGGCGAGCGCCTCGGGCGAGCAGCGCGCGGCGGCGCGGGAGCGCTTCGCGCGGGCCGGGATCGGCCCCGGCGAAGACCCGGTCTGGGCGCTCATCGGGCTCTGCCTCACCTCCGGGGCCCACCTGGCGATCCTCCAGGCCCAGGACCTCCTCGGCCTCGGCGCGGAGGCCCGCATGAACACCCCCGGCCGCGAGGGCGGCAACTGGGCCTGGCGCCTGGAGCCCGGTCAGCTCACGCCCGCGCTCGCCGCCCGCCTGCGCGCCGCGACGGAGCGGACGGGTCGCCTGCGGTGACGAGCGCACGCTTGGCGATAGTCGCGTTGCGCGACGCGCCCAGCCTCACATCATCCGAACCGCCGGGCGAGGCTGCAAGCTTTGCCCGTGTCTCTGAGCGTCAGCCACGCCAAACGGCGGTCACGGAAGCACCGCGGGGCGCCACGCGAGTAGACCGCCCGGCTCGACACCGTTTCGCGATGCCGTTCCCCACGATCGGACAGCCCATGCCCCGCACCGCCGAGGCCTATGCAACGACGGATAAATGGCGGGGCTGGATCCTCGCCGCGCATGGCCATGGCCCTGAATGGGCTCGCATCATCAGCCCATGGCCGTAGTCCGCGAGATCACCGCCTTCGACCCTGTCGTACTGCTCGAACCGGTCGATGACGCGCCCGGCGGCGCCCGGGGGAGCGTGCTTGAGCTGCGGGATGGCGACACGGCGATGGTTGAAATCACCACGCCCAAGCTGGGCCCGTCTGCCCGGATCGTCTTCGTCCCGCTCGCGAAGCTCCGTCGGGTCGGCTGACCGCGGCCTGAAGCTCGGCCCTCGGCTCGGGACCCCGTCGGAGACATCCGGTGCGTTTCCGCTTCAGCTCGCTGGCGTCGGCTGATCGGCAGAGAGCGCATCGGCAGTTCTGCGGCATATTCCTCGGCGGATCTGCGGAACAGCCCAGCGCTGCCAGGATCTGACCGCGCGGGGCGAGGACATTCCGCCGCGCCAACGCGACGTCGAGCCGCGTCTAGCGCTCGGTGAAGAAGACCCCCAACAGCGTCTGCGCGGGCATCGGCAGGCGCGGGCCGGGAGGCAGGCCACGGGCCGCCGCCCCCGAGGACGTGACCGCAGCAGCGTCCATCTCGGCGGAGCTCACATGGCCGGACACCTCCGGCGGGACGCTACGCCGGCCGGCGTCATGAGACCAAGCCCACGAGTCGGCTCCGATCCCGCACTGCAGCGAGGTCAGCTCACGAGCGCGCGACCCGCCGGTACTTCCACACCGCGAGCGGGGCGAAGACCACGAGGATCGCCAGCGACCAGACGACCGCGCCCCACACGGAGTTGCCCGCCGGGGCGCCGATGAAGAGATGACGCACCGCGTTGACGACGATCGTGAACGGGTTGTGGTCGGCGAAGGCGCGCAACACCGTCGGCATCGAGGCCGTCGGCACGAAGGCCGAGGAGGCGAAGGTCAGCGGGAAGACGGCGATGAACCCGACGGAGTTCGCGGCCTCGGCCGAGCTCACCGACAGCCCGATCAGCGCGAAGATCCACGAGAACGCGTAGCCGAAGAGCACGAGGATCCCGATCCCGGCGGCGATGTGGAGCAGGCTCTGCTCGAAGCCGAACCCGGCGACGGCGCCCACCGCCAGCATCACGGCGATCGAGATGCAGTTCGTGACCACGTCGGCCAGCGTCCGGCCCGACAGCACCGCCGAGCGCGCCATGGGCAGCGAGCGGAAGCGGTCGATCAGGCCCTTGTTGACGTCCTCGGCCAGCCCCATCGCGGTGACGAAGCCGCCGAAGGCGATGGACTGGACGATGATCCCCGGCATGAGGAAGTCGACGTAGTCGTAGCCGGGGGTGACGATCGCCCCACCGAAGACGTAGACGAACAGCAGGACGAACATGACCGGCTGGATCGTGAACGCCACCAGCAGGTCGGGCGCGCGGAGGATCCGCAGCAGGTTGCGGCGCAGGATGACCAGGGAATCGCTCACGGCGCTCATGCGGCGCTCTCCTCCCCCTCCTCCTCCGCCCGGCGGCCCGTGAGCGTGAGGAACACGTCGTCGAGCGTAGGACGGCGGATGTTGACGTCGGCGATGCCCACACGGGCCTCGTCGAGTGCCCGGACGGCCTCGGCGATCGCCCCCGTCCGCGTGCCGATCCCCACCGAGACGACGCCGTCGCGCGCCTCGGGCGGCTCGCCGTCGGCCAGCGCCCGTAGGGCGCCCACCGCGGCCTGCGGGTCCGCGTCGTCGGTCAGCGAGACCTCGATCCGCTCCCCGCCCACGCGATCCTTCAGCTCATCCGAGGTGCCCTCGGCGATGACCACTCCGTGGTCGATGACCGCGATGCGGTCGGCGAGGCGGTCGGCCTCGTCGAGGTATTGGGTGCTGAGCAGGACGGTCGTGCCCTCGGCGACCCGGCCCTCGATGGTCTGCCACAGGTCGATGCGCGAGCGGGGATCGAGCCCCGTCGTCGGCTCGTCGAGGAAGAGCACCGGCGGGCGGGCCACGAGCGCCGCCGCGAGGTCGAGCCGCCGGCGCATGCCCCCGGAGTAGGTCTTCGCCGGGCGGCGGGCGGCGTCGGTGAGGTCGAAGTGCACGAGCAGCTCGTCGGCGCGCTCGCGGGAGACCTTGCCCCCGAGGTGATAGAGCCGTCCGACCATCTCGAGGTTCTCGAAGCCCGTGAGGTTCTCGTCGATCGCGGCGTACTGGCCCGCGAGCCCGATCCGGGCGCGGAGCTCGGCGGCCTGCGAGGCGACGTCGAGCCCCGCGACCTCGGCCCGGCCGGCGTCGGGCTTGAGCAGCGTGGTGAGGATGCGGACCGCGGTGGTCTTGCCGGCGCCGTTGGGGCCGAGGACGCCGAGGATCGTGCCCTCACGGGCCTCGAGGGACAGGCCGGCGAGCGCCCGGGTCTCACCGAAGCGCTTCTCGAGTCCCTCCGCGCGGATGGCCAGGTCGCTCATGCCGCGCGACAGTCAAGCAGGGGGCTGGCGACACGTGCTCCTAGCTCCCCAGGCGCTCGCGCAGCCTCGGCAGGACGGTCTCCCCGTACGTGCGGATCGTCCCGTGCGGGTCCGCCCCCGAGATGTTCTGCAGGCAGAGGACGGTGGCACCGAGCGCGGCGAAGGAGGCGAGCTTCTCCACATGCTCGTCGGGGTCCGTGGAGACCAGGGCGCCGGAGACGAAGTCCGCGTCGGACATGTCGGAGACCATGTCCTGCATCCGGGCCGGATCGGGGATGTTCTCGATGTACATCGCGGGCGGCTGGGTCGCCTTCCACATGCGAGAGCCCTCGAGCAGGCGCTCCTCGTCCTCCGCCCACGCGGTGGGGACCTGGAGGATCACCTCGCCCGGGTCACGCCCGGCCTCCGTGCGCGCGGCGCGGTAGGTCGCGAGGATCTCCGGCACCTTCTCGGGATCGGCGAGGGACCAGAGCCCGTCGCCGTGGCGGGCGGCGACCCGGGCGGCCTGCGGCCCGAAGGCGGAGACGTAGAGGCGCGGCGGCTTCGCGGCGCGGGTGTAGAGCCTCGCCTTCTCCGTGCGGTAGAAGCGGCCGTCGTGGGTGACCTCCTCCCCGGCCCAGAGGCGTTCGATGATGTCCAGGCCCTCGTCCATGCGGGCGATCTGGTCGCCGACGGATGGCCAGTCGTCACCCACGGGTACCTCGTTGAGCGCCTCGCCGGAACCCACCCCGAGATAGACCCGCCCGGGGAACATCTCCTCGAGGGTCATGAACGCCTGGGCGATCACCGCGGGGTGGTAGCGGTGCGCGACCGGGGTGACGCTCGTGCCGATGGGCAGGTCCTGCGTGGCCTGCGCGGCGGCGCCGAGCCACACGAGCGCGTTGCCCGACTGCCCCTCGGGCCACCACGGCTGGAAGTGATCGGAGCACGCGAGCCCGTCGAAGCCCGCCGCGGCGGCCTCGACCGCCTGCGCGAGGAGGTCGGAGGGCGGGAACTGCTCGTGGGCGGCGGCGAACCAGATCTGCGGCGCGGGCATGGCCGGGGTCTACCCCCCGGCCATCCCTTCACCTCACGGCGACTTCAGCACGTGGCCGACACGAACGCTCAGATGGGCTCGGCGAGGATCAGGCCGTCGCCGAAGCGGCCGCCGAACGCGTCCGCGTGGCCGGCGGGCGGCTCCAGGGGCTGGGTTCCCTGCAGGCGAACGCCCACCCAGACCTCGCCGCGGCGGAAGGCGACGGCGGCGGGGCCCGCGTCCTCGGGCGCGTAGGGGCCGGCGAAGGCCTCCTCGTGGCGGGCGCGGACGGCCAGGGCGGTGCGGATGAGAAAGAGCTTGTCGGGCTCCTCGTCGGAGCCCAGCAGGCGGCGGCGCTCGGCCCAGTCGACCGGGCGGCGGTTGTCGGGGTCGACGAGGGAGAGCGACTCGAGCTCGTCGCCCTGGTAGATGTCGGCGACTCCGGGACAGGTGAGCTTGAGCAGGGTCTGGCCGAGGATCGCGGGATGGGCGGCCGCCGCGACCCGCGCCGCGAAGGGGTCGAAGGACTCCCGGAACGGCGCGTGGTCGTAGAGCGCGCGGCAGAACGCCTTCACCCGTCCCTCGTGATCGAGGTCGGGCTCGATCCAGTTCGACGTGCGCTTGGCCTCGCGCAGGAACTTCTCGAGGTAGGCCTCCATGCGCTCGGGGGCGATGGGCCACGCGCCCACGAGGGTCTGGTAGATCGCGTACTCCTCCCGCGCGTCCGGCGGCTTCAAAGTCGCGTTGATCTCTCGCCACCGCGCCACGTGCTCGCGCCACTCCGCGGCCATGCCGGCCAGTGCGCCGATCCGCGCCCGCACGTCTCCCGAGCGCTTCGTGTCGTGGGTCTGGGTCACGAGCAGCCCGCGGGGGAAGCGCTCCGCGCGTTCCGCATTGCGCGCATGGAAGCGCTGCGGGGCGATGGAGAAGCGGCCGGGATCGCCGCCCACCTCGTTGAGCGCCAGCAGCCGCAGGTACCGGTAGAACGCCGTGTCCTCCACGCCCTTGGCCATCACGGGGGGCGTGGTCTGCTGGAAGCGCGTGACCCACCCGGGGTCGTGGTCGAGGAGGTCCCCCGCGATCGCGCGGTCGCCGGGAGATGGCGTCACCCCCGGGCGCACGTAGGTGCGGTACACGGGAAGCGACGCGACCGCCTCGGGCGTCGCGCCGGGTCCGATGCGCGCGACGTCAGGCGCGAACGTCGTCCGGGCCTGCTCGAGCTTGGCGGCGTCGCGAACCTCCTCCCACGGGGTCGGGTCCAGCTCGCGCCACATCGCGTCGAGCACCTCCTCCCCCGCCGGGTCCACCCACAGTGCCTGCACGTCGGCGAGGAACTCATAGCCCACGGTGCCCTCCACGGGCCAGTCGGGCAGGCGCTCCTCGGACTCGAGGATCTTCTCCACCCACACGTGGCCCACGCCGTGCTCGCGCAGGCGCGCGAGGTACTCCGCGGGGTCGGCGAGCCCATCGGGATGGTCGATCCGCAGGCCGTCCACGAGCCCCTCGGCCACGAGCGCGAGCACCTTCGCGTGGGTCGCCGCGAACACCTCGGGGTCCTCCTGGCGCACGCCGGCGAGGTCGTCGATGTCGAAGAAGCGCCGGTAGGCGCCGGTCTCCGGGTCCCAGTCGAAGAACTTCGCGCGCAGCGTCTCGTCGGCCCAGAACCGGTTCGCGTCGTCCGTGGCCATGTGGTTGGGGACGATGTCCATGACCACGCCCAGCCCGTGCTCGTGGGCGGCGGCCGCGAGCACGCGGAACGCGCCCTCTCCGCCGAGGTCCTCCGAGATACGGGTCGGGTCGACCACGTCGTAGCCGTGCGCGGAGCCCGGCCGCGCCTGCAGGCACGGCGACAGGTAGACGTGCGAGACCCCGAGCCCGGCGAGGTAGGGAACGAGCTCGGTGGCGTCGGCGAAGCCCAGCCCCGGGCCGAGCTGCAGGCGGTAGGCCGCCCTCATCTCACCCTCCGCAGGACCATGACCGAGCGCGAGGTGACGCCCAGCGGCTGCCGGGCGCCGACGAAGCGCCCCCCCGGCTCGGCCTCCGGCGCGGCGGTGTCGAGCTCGACCATCCACGCCCTCCCGAACCGGGGCACGGGCAGGGTGAACTCCACGTCCTCGAAGTGGGCGTTGAACAGCAGGAGGAAGGAGTCGTCCTCCACCGCCTCGCCGCGCGGCGTGCGGTCAACGATCTCCCGGCCGTTGAGGAACACCCCGAGCACGTGCCCATCGGAGTGCTGCCAGTCGGCACGGGTCATGCGCCGGCCGTCGAGGCGGAACCACCACACGTCGGGTACGCCCGACTGGCGCGTGCGGCCCGCGAGGAACTCCGCCCGGCGGAACACCCGGTGGCGGCGGCGCAGCGCGATGAGGCTCCGCGTCCACGCCAGCAGTGCCTCCTGCTCGGGCTCCAGCGCCCAATCGAACCAGGAGATCTCGTTGTCCTGACACCACGCGTTGTTGTTGCCGCCCTGGGTGCGGCCCATCTCGTCGCCGCCGAGGAGCATGGGCGTCCCCTGGGAGAGCAGCAGCGTGACCAGGAAGTTGCGCTGCTGGCGGGCGCGCAGCGCGCGCACCTCCGGGTCGTCGGTCGGCCCCTCCGTCCCGCAGTTCCACGCGCGGTTGTCGTCGGTCCCGTCGGCGTTGCGCTCGAGGTTCGTCTCGTTGTGCTTCTCCTGGTAGGAGACGAGGTCGGCGAGGGTGAACCCGTCGTGGGCGGTGACGAAGTTGATCGAGGCGAAGGTCTTCCGTCCGTCGGACTCGTAGAGGTCCGCGGAGCCCGTGAAGCGCGCCGCGAACTCGCCCACGGAGGCCCGGCCGCGCCAGAAGTCGCGCACCACGTCGCGGTAGATCCCGTTCCACTCCGACCACAGGACCGGGAAGTTGCCGACCTGGTAGCCGCCCGGGCGGACGTCCCACGGCTCGGCGATGAGCTTGACCTGGGACAGCACCGGGTCCTGGTGGATCGTGTTGAGGAACGTGTGCAGGGGGTCGACGTCGTAGAGCTGGCGGGCCAGCGTCGAGGCGAGGTCGAAGCGGAAGCCGTCGACGTGGCACTCGGTCACCCAGTAGCGCAGCGAGTCCATGATGAGCCGCAGGACCGCGGGCTGGCGGGAGTCGAGCGAGTTGCCCGTCCCCGTGAAGTCCTGGTAGAAGCGCAGGTCCTCGGGCGTCAGGCGGTAGTAGGTGTGGTTGTCGACGCCCCTCAGCGAGAGCATCGGCCCGAGGTGGTTGCCCTCCGCGGTGTGGTTGTAGACGACGTCGAGGATCACCTCGATCCCGTGGCGGTGCAGCGCCTTGACCATCCCCTTGAACTCGCCGAGCTGGTCGACGGGACGATCCGTGGCCGCGTAGCCCGAGTGCGGCGCGAGGAAGCCGATCGAGGAGTAGCCCCAGTAGTTCGTCAGCCCGCGCTCGAAGAGGAAGGACTCGTCGGCGATGTGGTGGACGGGGAGCAGCTCGACCGCGGTGACCCCCAGCGAGACGAGGTGCGCGATCGCCGCTTCGGAGGCCAGCCCGGCGTAGGTGCCGCGGAGCTCCTCGCGCACGCCGGGGTGGCGGCGGGTGAAGCCCTTGACGTGCGTCTCGTAGATGACGGTCTCGTGCCACGGGCGGCGCGGGGGCTCGTCGCCCTCCCAGTCGAAAGCGGGGTCGATGACCACGCACCTGGGGACGGCGGCGGCGTCGTCCTCGTCGTCGAGCTCGAGGTCGGCAGTGCCCTCGTCCCCGCCCGGGACGTAGGGGAGCACGTTGGCGTCACCCCACGCCCAGCCGTCCTCGATCGCCTTCGCGTACGGGTCGACGAGGAGCTTCGCGGGGTTGAAGCGGTGGCCCTCGTGGGGCGCGTAGGGGCCGCGAACGCGGTAGCCGTACCGCTGCCCGGGACCGACCCCCGGCAGGTAGGCGTGCCAGGTGTGGGCCGTCCGCTCGCGCAACGAGACGCGCTCCTCCGCGCCGCGGGGGCCGAACAGGCAGAGCTGGACCGCGACGGCGCTTTCAGAGAACAGGGCGAAGTTCGTCCCCGTGCCGTCCCAGGTGGGCCCGAGCGGGAAGGGGTGCCCGGGCCAGACCTCGCGGCTCACCGGACGACCGCGCCCTGCCGGGGTCCGAGCACGCGCGCGCCCAGCACGACCTCGCCGTCGAGCGGCAGCTCCTCCGCGCCGAAGTTGGCCACGAGGGTGAACGAGCCGCGGCGCACCCGCAGGACGTCGCCCGCGGTCTCGACCTCCGCCTCGCCGCGGGGCAGCCGGCGCCGCAGCGCGAGCGCGTCGCGGTAGAGCGCCGCGAGCTCCTCGTCGCGCTCGCGGGTGAGCCGGGACCGCAGGAACGTCTCCTCGGCCTGGGGATCGGGGACCTCCTCGCCGGCGAACGCCGCGAAGGCGGCGAACTCGCGCCGGCGCCCGTCCCGCGTGGCCGTGGCGATCTCCTCGTCGATGTGGTCGCAGAAGAACTGGAAGGGCGCGTCCTCGCCGTACTCCTCGCCCATGAAGAGCAGCGGCGTGAACGGGGAGAAGAGCGTGCACAGCGCGGCGAGGGCGCGGGCCTCGCGCGGGAGACGGTCGCCGAGCGCGCGGTTGCCCACCTGGTCGTGGTTCTGCGCGAAGACGACGAACTGGTCGGGCGCCCGGTCGAACGCGGGGGCCCCGAAGCGCTGACCGCGGAACTCCGACCATGTGCCGTCGTGGACGAAGGGGCGGCGGAAGGCCTTGGCGAGCTGGTCGACCGCACCGAAGTCCGCGTAGTAGCCCTCGCGCTCGCCCGTGAGCAGGGCGCGCAGCGCGTGGTGGAAGTCGTCGGCCCACTGGGCATCGTGGCCCCACCCGCCCACCTCCGCGGGCCGGGTGACCTTCGGGTCGTTCATCCCCGACTCTGCGATCACGAGCGCTCGGGGGAGCCGCTCGCGCAGCTCGGCCAGCAGATGCCGGGCGCTCATGTCAAAGACGGCATGACAGGCGTCGAGGCGCAGGCCGTCGAGGTGGAAGTCCTCGACCCAGCCCTGGGCGGACTGCAGGACCCACTCGCGCACGGGGTCGCACCCCGCGTCGTCGTAGTTCAGGGCGTCGCCCCAGAACGTCGCGTACTTCCCGGTGAAGTAGGGGCCGAAGGCGCTCAGCGCCTGCTGGCCCGAGGCGCCGACGTGGTTGTAGACCACGTCGAGCACCACGCCGAGGCCCTCGGCATGGGCGGCGTCCACCAGGCGCTGGAGCCCGTGGGGGCCGCCGTAGGCGCGGTGGGCGGCGGAGAGATAGACGCCGTCGTAGCCCCAGCCGCGGTCGCCGGGGAAGTCGGCGACGGGCATGAGCTCGATCGCGGTGACCCCGAGCTCGGCCAGCTCGTGCAGATGGGGGATGACGCCGTCGAAGGTCCCCTCCGCGGAGAACGTGCCGACGTGGAGCTCGTAGAGGACGAGATCGCCACGCCGGGCGCCGTGCCAGTGCGCGTCGGTCCAGGAAAAGGCGCGGGTGTCGAGGACGGCGGACGGCCCGCGCAGCCCCTCGGGCTGCCAGCGCGTGCAGGGGTCGGGCAGCGGGTCGGCTCCGTCGAGGACGAAGGCGTAGGGGTCGCCCTCGCGGGCCGGGACGGTCGCCGACCACACCCCGTGACCCTCCCCGGTGAGAGGATGGTCGTGGTCGCCGAGGCGCACGTTCACCTCCCGGGCGGAGGGGGCCCAGACGCGGAGCTCCGTGCGCGCGGCGTCCACCGGCCGGGCGCCGAGGGGGCGGGACCAGGGGAAGGTCAAGCCGGCTTCTGCGCCGAGAGGATCAGGTTGTAGAAGAGCGCGGGGGGCAGGTGGGGCTCGAGCAGGCGCCGGTCCACGTCCTGGAGGGCGAGGTACCCGCGGTAGGCGAAGAGCTTCCAGCCCATCGGGACCTCCTCCGGATCCGCCGAGGCCTCCAGCGTCCGGCTTGTCCAGCCGAACCAGTTGGCCAGGAGCTCCTCGCCGCACACGCGGACGCCGGCCAGCCCGGCGTCCCGGGCCAGGGCGGCGAGCGCCGCGGGGTCGAAGGCGTGGACGTCGACCTGGGACTCGAGCGCGTGGTCGTCGGTCGGGCGAGCGCCATTGCCGTTCGGCGCGCGCGCGGCCGGGCCCGCCCGTAGCGCCGCCCGCCACAGGGGCGCGGCGAGGCCGGCGGCCCGCTTGGGGATCGCCGCGAGCCGGTCACCCTGGCGGGAGGGCTCGCCCGCGAACACGAGCACGCCGCCGGGCCGGAGCACGCGGCGGAGCTCCCCGAACGCGCTCGGAAGATCGGGAACGTGGTGCAGCACCGCGTGGCCCACGACGAGGTCGAACGACCCGTCCGTGAACGGGAGGTGCTCGGCGTCGGCGGCCGAGGTCTCCACCTCGAGCCCGAGCCGCGCGGCGTTGCGCTCCAGCATGGCGAGCATCCCCGGGGAGATGTCCGTGCACGTGGCGCGCTCGACCACCCCCGCGCGCAGGAGGTTCAGCGTGAAGTAGCCCGTCCCCGCCCCGATCTCGAGCGAGTGCCCGAAGGGGCCGAGCTCGCCGCCGAGCGCCTTGTGGAGCTTCCCGAGCACCTGTCCACGGCCCGTCTCGCCGAAGTCGATCGCCCACTTGCCGTCGTACTCGTCCGCGACGACGTCGTGGTAGCGCACGTTGACGTCGCGGATCTGCGCGGCGGTGTCGGGGGCGGTCATCGGCGGCGGAGTGTAGGGTCGCCTCCGTGGGCTGGTTGACCTCCGTCCTCGCCTCCCTGGTGGCGGCCGGAGCGGCCTCGGGCCCGCCCGCGCCGCCGCATCCGGTCCACCTCACGATCGCCGCCTCGGGCGACCTGCTCATCCACTCCCCGGTGTTCGACCGGGCGCGCGCCGACGGCGGGGGGCGGACCTACGATTTCCGCCGGATGCTCCGGCCGCTGCGCGGAGTCATCGCCCGGGCCGACCTCGCGCTCTGCCACATGGAGACGCCCATGGGGCCGGGCCCGCCGCACGGCTATCCCCTGTTCAACACGCCCTCCTCCCTCGCCCGCGCGATCCGGGCCACCGGCTGGGACGTGTGCGACACGGCCTCGAACCACACGCTCGACGGCGGCGCCGCCGGAGTGGCCGGGACGATCCACGCGCTCGACCGCGCGGGCGTCCGCCACACGGGCTCGGCGATCTTCCGCTCCGGGTCTCGACGGGTCGTGCTGCTCCGCGCCCGCGGCGTGCGGGTCGCCTTCCTCGCCTACTCCGCGATCTCCAACGGGCAACGTGCGCCACACCCGTGGTCGCTGAACGTCGCCCGCACGCGGCGGATCGTGGCCGACGCCCGCCGGGCCCGCCGCGCGGGGGCGCGGGTGGTCATCGTCAACGTGCACTGGGGGACCGAGTACGTGCGCCGGCCGAGCCCCGGCCAGCTCGCGCTCGCGCGCGGCGTGCTCGGCTCGGGCGCGGTGACGGCCATCGTCGGCCAGCACGTCCACGTCGTGCAGGCCATCCGGTCCGTCCGCGGGCGCCCCGTGGTCTTCGGCGAGGGCAACCTGCTCTCCAACCAGAGCGCGGCGGCGGGGCTTCCCGCCGGCTCGCAGGACGGCCTCGTCGCGCTGCTGCGGATCACGATCCGCGGCGGTCGGCCGCGCCTGGCCCGGGTCGACTACGCGCCCACCTACGTGCGCCATCCGGACTTCGCCGTGCTTGCCGGCCGCGCCGTCCCCGCGGCCTCCTACGCCCGGACGGTCGCCGCCGCCGGACGCGGCCGGACCTGGGGCCCGCTGCCGCGATGAGCGGCGACGTGACGCGCGTTCTCGTCCTGTCGTGGGAGTACCCCCCGATCGTGGAGGGCGGGCTCGCCCGGCACGTGTGCAAGCTGTCGGAGGCGCTCGTGGCGCGCGGGGTCGAGGTCGCCGCCCAGACCGCGGAGGTGTACGCCGAGCTGGAGCGCACCCGCCCGCGCGTGCGTGTGTGACGCGGCGGGGCACGGCAGCCATGACCGAGACCACCGTCGCCCCCGACCCCGAGTCCGGCGCCTCCACGCCCATCGCCGATCATGGCCTGCTCGCCGACTGCACCTCGGCGGCGCTGCTGACCCGTGACGGCTCGATCGACTGGCTGTGCCTGCCGCGCTACGACTCCCCGGCGGTCTTCGCCCGCCTGCTCGATCCCGACGCGGGTCACTGGTCCATCCGTCCCGTCGGCGCCTTCGAGGTCGAGCGGCGCTACCTGCCGGGGACGCTCACCGTGGAGACCACGTTCATCACGCAGACGGGCACGGTTCGCCTGCTCGACACGATGGCCGCCGCCCCGGGCCAGCGCGGCCACGACCTCGGCTACGCCGCGCCCCACGAGGTCCTGCGCGGCCTCGAGGGCGTGGAGGGCGAGGTGGAGCTCACGGTCGAGCTCGCGCCGCGACCTGAGTACGGCCTCGTGCGCCCGCTCGTCCGCCTGCGCGAGGGCGGCGCCGAGACGTTCGGGGCGCAGCCGCTCACCGTCTCCTCGCCGGTGCCGCTGGCCGTCGCGGACGCCACGCTGCACGCCACGTTCACCGTCCGCAGGGCCGAGCGCACCGGGTTCGCCCTGCGCTGGAGCTCGGGTGAGGGCCCGCACCGTCCGCCCGCCACCCCGCCGGGCGACGTCGGAGACCGGATCGAGGACACCGTCGAGGCCTGGCGCTCGTGGGAGGCCGAGCACGACATCTACGACGGCGACCGTCGGGCCCTCGTGCGCCTCTCCTCCCGCGTGCTCAAGGGCCTCACCTACCGTCCCACCGGCGCGATCGTCGCCGCCCCCACGACCTCTCTGCCCGAGACCGTCGGCGGCGAGCGCAACTGGGACTACCGCTTCTCGTGGGTCCGTGACTCCTCGCTGACGATCGAGGCGCTCTACGTCGGCGCCTGCTCTGACGAGGCGTCGGAGTTCATCTCGTTCATGACCGCCGCCGCGGGCGGGCGGGCGCGCGAGGGCTCGCTGCAGATCATGTACGGGATCGGCGGCGAGCACGACCTCTCCGAGCGCGAGCTGCCCCACCTGCGCGGCTGGCGCGACTCCGCGCCTGTGCGCGTGGGTAACGGCGCCTGGGACCAGGTCCAGCTCGACGTCTACGGCGAGCTGCTCAACTCGCTCTGGCTCTACCGCGAGCGCCTGGGCGACCTCCACCCCGAGATCCAGGCCTTCGTCGCCGACCTCGCCGCCACCGCCGCCCGGCGCTGGACCGAGCGCGACGCGGGGATGTGGGAGATGCGCGGCGAGCCGCTTCACCACGTCGGGTCGAAGGTCATGTGCTGGGTCGCGCTCGACCGGGCGGTGAAGCTCGCCGACCGGCTCGGCGAGCACGCGGACACGGAGGCCTGGACGCACGCGCGCGAGGAGATCCGCGACGCGATCCTCGCGCGGGGGTGGAGCGAGGCCCGCGGCGCCTTCGCGCAGTCCTTCGACTCCGACGAGCTCGACGCGGCGGCGCTGCTCATGCCGCTCATGGGGTTCCTTCCCGCCGATGAGGAGCGGATGAAGGCGACGATCGACGCGATCGCCGACGGCCTCACCGAGGGCGGGCTGGTCCTGCGCTACCGCAACGACGAGGGCGTCAACGCCGACGGGCTCGCGGGCGCGGAGGGGACGTTCGTCATCTGCTCGTTCTGGCTCGTGTCCTGCCTCGCGCAGGCGGGGGAGCTCGACCGCGCCGAGGCGCTCTTCGACCGGCTCACCGGCTACGCGAACGACCTCGGGCTGCTGGCCGAGGAGATCGACACGGCGAGCGGCGAGCAGCTCGGCAACTTCCCGCAGGCCTTCAGCCACATCGGGCTCATCACCGCCGCCCACGCGCTCGACCAGGCCCGGGGAACCTCGGCGTGAGCGACTTCGACGTCGTCGTCATCGGGGCCGGCCCGGCGGGGCAGCACTGCGCCGCGGCGTTGGCCGCGGGGGGCCTGCGGGTGGCGATCGCGGAGCGCGAGCGGGTGGGGGGCGAGTGCGACTACTGGGCGTGCATCCCGTCGAAGACGCTGCTGCGCCCAGGCGAGGCGCTCCACGCCGCGCGGGTGGCGCCGGGCGCGGCGGAGACCGTCACGGGCGAGCTCGACGTGGCGTCCGCGTTGCGCTGGCGCGACTTCATGGTCTCGGACTACGAGGACGGGGCCAAGGCGGCGTGGCTCGAGGACAACGGCATCGCGCTGCTGCGCGGGGACGCGCGGCTCGAGGGCCCGGGACACGTGCGGGTCGGGGCCGAGGTGCACGGGACACACGACGTGGTCATCGCCACGGGCTCGGACCCGGTGATCCCGCCGGTGCCGGGCCTGCGCGAGCTCGAGGGCGTGTGGACGAACCGCGAGGCGACGGCGGTCAAGGAGATCCCGCGGCGGTTGCTCGTGCTCGGGGGCGGGCCGGTCGGCGTCGAGCTCGCCCAGGCCTTCCGGCGCTTCGGCGCGGAGGTCGCCCTCGTCGCGGGGTCCTCGCGCATCCTGCCGCGCGAGCCCGCCGCGCTCGGCGACGCGCTTGGGGGCGTGCTCGCCGCCGAGGGCGTCGAGCTGCACTTCGGGCAGCACGCCTCGTCGGCAAGCGGCGAGAGCGGCGACTACGTCCTGCGGTTCGAGGACGGGCTGGAGCTGCGCGGGGACCGGCTCCTCGTCGCCACGGGCCGGCGCCCGCGCACCGACGGCCTCGGCCTGGAGACGGTCGGCATCGCGCCCGGGAAGCGCGGGGAGGTCCCCGTCGACGCCCGGCACCGCGCCGCCGAGGGCGTCTGGGCGATCGGCGACGCGAGCGGGATCTGGCCACTGACCTACGTCGGCAAGTACCAGGGCCGGATCGTCGCCGCCAACCTCCTCGGCGCCGAGCGCGAGGCCGACTACACCGCGGTCCCCCGGGTCGTCTTCACCGATCCCCAGGTCGCCTCGGTCGGGGAGTCCGAGGGCGCGATCACCGTCACGGTCCCCGTCCGCGAGATCGCCCGCGCATCCACGTACTCGCGCGCCTATGCCGAGGAGCCGGGCTTCATGACCCTCGTCTCGGACGGCGAGCGGGTCACCGGCGCCCACGCGCTCGGCCCCGAGGCGGGGGAATGGCTCCAGCAGGCAACGCTCGCCATCCGCGCCAGGATCCCGCTTGACCTCCTCGAGGACGTCATCCAGCCCTTCCCGACGTTCTCCGAGATCTTCCTCGCCGCCTACACGGCACTGCGGGCCGAGCTGGGCGGCGCCTCGGCGTGACGTGCGCCGCGCGGGTCCTCGTCGCCGGGGGAGTGGAGCCCGGGACGACGCTCGCCCGCGGCCGCGAATTCGAGGTCATGGGTTGGATCCGCGAGCGCGCGGACGGGGGCTGGGAGTCCCACGTGGAGGGTGAGCGGTCGGCGGTCGCCGCGCTGATCTCGTCCTGGCCCGGGGCCGACGTTACGGAGGTCCGCGCCGAGGGCCACGAGCAGTTCGCGCAGCGCGGCGTGATGGCCGGGGTCTTCGTCGTCCAGCAGCACGCGGCGACGGCGCGCCACTTCGACCTCCGCCTCGAGGTCGACGGCGTGATGCGCTCGTGGGCCGTACCCCGGGGCCCGTCGCTGGACCCCTCGGCCAAGCGCCTGGCCGTCCAGGCCGAGGACCACGGCATGGCCCACAACGGATGCGAAGGCCGGGCGGGCGCGGGCGGCGTGATCGTCTGGGACCGCGGCGGCTACGAGCAGGGCGGGCGCGTGGCCTGGCCCGAGGCGCTCGCCCGCGGCCACGCGGTCTTCGTCCTCCACGGCGAGAAGCTCCGCGGGGGCTTCGCGCTCCAGCGCACCCGCCCGGGGGAGAAGCCCCAGTGGCTGCTCATCAAGCGGCGCGACGACGAGGCCCGGCCGGGCTCGGACGTCGTGGTCGAGCGCCCGGCGTCCGTAGTGAGCGGCCGCACCCTAAACGAGCTGCTGGGGCGCTGAGCGGCCCGGCGCCCGACGTCAGCGGGTCACGAGATCCTTCGCCTCGAAGCGCCAGCCCGACGGCGGGTGCTGCATGGCCTGCTCGCCCATGACGTCGCGCACCGCGCCCATGAGCGCCCCGTCGCGGAAGCGCAGGTACTCCTCCTCGGAGTCCCACAGGTCGACGATCTGTACCACGCCCTCGACGGGTGCGGCGGTATGGACCTGGAGCCCCGCGGGGTGTCCCTCGGCCATGGCGTGCTGGGAGACCTGTTGGTACTGGTCCCAGCTCGCCTGCTCCAGTGTGGTTACCACGACGTACGTCATCTCGGGCCTCCTGGTCTCGACGCTGGACCGAAGGCGAACCTACCACCCGGTCTCAGCCCTGTGCGGCCTCGGACTTCTCGCGCCACGGGCGGTTTTCGGCGGAGGAATCGGTCCTTGGCCGTAACCGCCGGCGCACGGGCGTCAGGTGTCGACCTTCTCGAACGTGAACCGGAAGTGGTCCATGAGCTCGCGCTCGAAGCAGACGAGGTTCGAGGAGTCGCCGCCCGACGTGAAGGCGAAGCGGAAGTCGAGGCTCGTGAGCCACGTGGGGATGAGCCGCAGCTTGAGCAGCGCGAGCCGCGGGTCCACCTCTCGGTGCGCTTGTCCCACTCCTTGATGGTCTCGATGTATCCAGGCGCCCACTGACCTTTGACACGAGGCGGAAGTGCGGCTCGGCGCAGCGCTCGACCTGCTCGGAGCCGAACGGCAGCCAGGAGCCGGGGAACGCCGCGCCCATCATCGCGAGGTACCACGCGTCGGATTCCCGCGGCGCGTGGCGGTCGATCTGCTCGACTCCGGTAATGTTGCGCCCGAAGACCATGGTCTGGAGGTAGAACCGGCCGCGCTCGGGCAGCAGGCCGGCGACGTGCGCGAAGAGCCCGCGGTAGATGTCCTCCTGGCGGCCGGCCTCGTAGTCCCCGGGTGAGCAGAAGTGCTCGAACGCGCCGAGGCTCGCCACCGCGTCGAACGGGCCGAAGGTGTCGCGGGTGACCTTGCGGGCGTCCTGGAGGTGCACGTCGAGCCCGTGGCGGTGGCAGGACTCCATCTGCGCCGAGGACGGGGTGACGCCGACGCCGGTGGCCCCGGCGCGGCGGATGGAGTCGAGCAGCGCACCCCACCCGCAGCCGAGGTCGAGCACGCGCCGGCCCGGCTCGAGCCCGATCTGCTCGGCCACGTACTCGTGCTTGCGCCGCTGGGCCTGCTCGAGGGTGAGCGAGAAGTCACCGTCGTACTTCGCTCCGCTGAAGTCGGCGAGCTCGCCCAGGCTGAGCCGGATGACGCTGTCGGTCAGCGTGTAGCTGAAGTCGATGTCTTGCGCCCGGCCACGAGGCGAAACGCTAGTCCCCGGTCGGTCGGCGGGCGTGGAAGCGGAAGTGGTCGCGCTCGGTGGCGATCGCGATGTCCGCGAAGCCCGCGCCCGAGAGGCGGGCGGGAAGCGTCTCGGGGTCGATGACGACCCTCGTGTCCCCGACGTGGAGCAGGGCGAAGCCGACGCCCCGCCCCGCGGTGTCGGTACCGGCGAAGACCCCGCCGGGCCTGAGGACGCGGAGGACCTCGGCGAAGAGCCGGTCCTGGGCCTCGGGGGAGGGGACGTGGTGGAGCATGGTGAAGCAGATCGCGCTGCTGAAGCGCCCGTCGGGAAACGGCATCGCCGTGCCGTCCCCGTCGACGATGTCGGCCCGCTCGCCGAACTGCCCCCGGAGCGGCCCCGCGAGCACCGGGTCGATCTCCAGCGCGGTCACGCGACCCGGCCGCCGCACGAGCACCTCGGTCGCCGGCCCGAACCCCGGCCCGACCTCGAGCACGTCCTCACCGAGGTCCAGCCCCGCAAGCGCCGGCGGGACCAGGTCATCGCGCACGTGGGCCTTCCACGCCTCGCGGTTGCAGTACCAGTGGTGCAGGCGGTTCACGGGAGAGGGGGCGGCGCGTCCGGGCCCGGGATGGACAAGGGAGGCGCAGATCGACGCTATCGCCCCACGAGCGGCTTGGCGAGACCCGACGCCGATCCGGCTGAGGATCGGTCGCCCGCCGAGGCCGGCGATGGGCCACGCTGCCGCTTCCACGCGGAAGGGGCACTGGCGTGCCCCGATCTCACTCGCCCGAGCTAGGCAGCGCGTCGTAGGTGCTGGACTGCACCCACTCGCCTTCGAGCTCCTCGTCCGAGGCCTCCCGATCGTCAGGCGCAGAGGGACTTCCGGCCCCTGGCGTAGGAGGTCGCCACTTCGATCCCGATCAGCTCCATCTTCCGAAGGCTGGCGTCGTCACGATCGAAAGCTGTATTTCATGATCCATCCGTTCGGCGTCTTGTCCAGTCGATCCTCGGAAACGAGCGCCGCGGGGTCATTCAGAAGATCGAGACGCTGGGGAACCCCGCCGCTCGGCGCTCGTCGAACCACCAGCACCGAGTATTGATCCTCGAATGTCTCCGCGCACGCCCATTCGTTCGGAGACAGGTGGAAGCTCCCGTCGGCGCTCGACTTGACCTCCACCAGCGCCGCCTGCGCCTCTTCGGTTGCCGGGTCCCCGATCCAGCCGAGCATGTCGAACCCGAAGGCGTCGCTGTAGCCGGACACGTGGAGGAACCCGGCCAGCTCATCGATCAGCTCGTCGACTTCCAGATCGGGAGCCCGCGCCGCCTCCGCGTGTGCCCGGGCAGCCTCGACGGGCGTGCCATGGAAGCCATCATTAAGGAGCTTGAGCATCTCGTCGATCGCGGCGTGCCGCTGCGTCGCCGGCATTTCCGTGAGCTCGCTGATCATGGCCGCCAGCGCCCACCGCTCTCCCTGCTCGCCGAGCTGGCGCTTGCGATGGTCGGCTGACGGGCTGACCTTGATCGCCGCGACCTTGCGGCGTTTGGGGGGCTGTTCCGGCCGTCGGGCTGGGGGGCCGAGACCCTTCGGGACCGCGACGCGTAGACCCTGATCTTTCATCGCGCCGATGTTCTCCCGCACTTGACGAGCAAGCTCACGGCGGGGCGCCTGCAGCGCTTGAACGACCGCCGCTTCGTGTCCCGTCGCGATGCCATGCTCGTCCGCTAGGGCGAAGAGCTGGGTCCGCTCGACCCCCGGCGCCGACACCGAGTCGCTCAGCCACTCGTACAGAACCCGTTGAAACAACTCGTGCCTCGGCAGGACGTCGACAAGGCTCGGTCTGAGCTCCGTCGGCGACGACGAGTTGACAGGCAGCACCGCGTCGACCGCCTCCGCCTGGAGGCGTATCGCCGCGCGGCCCTCGACCGGCGAGGTTCGAAGCAGGATTCCAAGAAGCCGCAGCTCGGATCTCCAGGCAGCAGCCATCCCTGTGAGGATCCGCCGGCGCTCCTCGGGATCGTAGAGCGCTCGCATGCGAGCTTCGAGCTGTTCGCGGCCTTCGAACCCCGAGAGGCGCAGGAACTCGGCAGCGGGGGTATCGGCGAGCGCCGCGACCCGCGGATCGAGCCCCGCCGCCCGTAGCGAATCCAAGACGGGGCCCAGCCATTCGTCCGGCGGCGGGTCGAGCTCGTACCCGAGCTCGGCTGGCGCCCGCCAGCCCGAAACCGTCGACTTCGCGGCGTCCGCATCGAGCCGCGTCGCGAGGACTGCCGCAGCCACTCGCCCGTTTTGTGCCACCCATTGCCGTAGGCGCGAGCGGGCCACCCCGATGCGGAGCCCGTCGTCGCCCGCCGCCCGCAAGACCTGATCGAGCGCTCGGAGATCGATGCCGTGGTCTCGCAGGAACTCCAGCCCCCCGCCCCGGGTGGCGTCACGGCGCGCCTGCTCCCCGCCACCGTAGTCGATGATCCGCGCGGCCTCGTCGTACGGCAGGCCCGCCGCCATCGCCTCAGCGGCGCCGTCCTCGGGCAACTCCGCAAGCGTATCGGCGCCGGTGAGAACAGCGACGACCGCCCCAAACCAGCGTTGGCGCAGGCGTTTCTCGCCCTCGGAGACGATCCCGACAGAGGCCCGAATCGCGTCGACCTCCGCCGAGGTTATGCCCCGGTCGAGCAGCGTCGCCTCGCGCGCGGCATCGGTGTCGTCTAGCAGAAAGAGCGCAAAAATGTCCGCGTAGTCCGGGCGCTCCAGGATGCGCGCCACATGGGGCGCCAGCTTTCGCCGGAGCGGTTCCTGCCACCTGTCGCCGCCGAGGTCGTGGTAGATCGCCGGCTCGGGTGTCGTCGCGCCTTCCAGGAACAACTCCTGATCGGAACCCTCTCCGATGATCTTCGAGACGTCGGTGCCCTCGACCCGGGCTTCGATGACGAGGTCGTCGACGCGGTAGACCCTGAGCCGCATCAGCCGCCGAGCTCGTGCTTCGAACTCCGGCCCGGTCGGGTCAAGCGTCTGCCCGGCGAGGACGTGATGCACGAGGATCGCCAGGAACTCCGGCACACGATCGGCAAGCAGGTCCGCCACTTCTTCGGTGACGTCCTGCGGCACCTCCGAGTCACGACGTTTCAGATCGACCTCGAAGCGCTGAACCCCCAGACTCGCGGCGACAGATCCCTTCTCCTTCGCGAGCTCCGCGAACGGGACCTGGCCGCTGAAGTACCGACGGTAGGACGCAAACGCGCCGTCGTCGTGGAAGGCCACCGCCGGCAGGCGGTACGCCAAGGAGTCGCCGACGTCGCAGAGGACGGCGAGCGGATCGGCGTCTTCCTGCTCCTCCTCGGGCGTCCAGAGGTCCGCGAGCCGCTCGTAGGCCTGGCGATGGAGCCCCACGAAAGCGCGCCGCGCGCCACTGCTCGAGCCGGGGTCCGGCTCGAGCGCCGCCTCCTCGAATTCATCTCGGAGGCGCTCCAGCAGGCGAAGCATGGAATCGCGGTCCGCGTCGGCGAGGCTATGGATACCGGCCAACTCCCGCAGGCGCGAAGTGACGCTCGCCGCCGGATCGCTGAGCGGAAGGAACCGAAGAGGGCTTTGGGTGAGCGCCGCCCCAGCAGGGATCGACGGCGCCCACCACACGTTGGCCGGAGCCATCGGGGCATCGAGAGTCTTCCCGTCGAGCACCACCGCCACCCACTCACCGATCCGAAGCTCGAGCGCGAGCAGACTCGGGTACCTGTCGGCAGCCGAGCTCCACCGAGGCGCGACGTGACGACCCCCGCCCGAGCTGCAGCTACGGCAGAACACCGTCATCCGGAGCAGGCGCTCGTACAGGGGGGACGCGATGCCGAGCAGCCGCGACACACCGCGGGCGTCGCGATTCGCGCTTTCCCTCAGCGACCATCGGAAGCGGAAGTCCTGGGCAACCCAGACGTTCTTGTGCCGATTACCTCCCCAATCGTCGGTGCCGAACGTCCAGCCACCGTCGCGCTCGATCTGCTCCTGGCGGATCGGATGCAACGCGTCCTCCTCCCAGGGGAACCGATCTCGATTGGCGATCCCCGCATCGTCGAAGCCCTCCACGGGAAGGGTTTCCCAGATCCCGAGCCCGAGGAGGAACGCATGCATCCACACATCGGGACCCGGCTCGGACTCTTCCCCTGCCGCGCGAGGCAGCGGAACGGGGCCCAGAAGAGCGCCGACCGTCTCCGGCGGCGCGAGCATCGCTTCATCGCCGGGGCTGACCTCCTCGAGGGCCGCGTAAGCCTTGCACCGCTCCTCGCGAGCCGGCGAAGCGGGATGAGTCGACGCGAGCCGCTCCGCCCAATCAGACCCGAACGCGAGCGTGCCGGCCGGGTGCCAGGAGCTATCCCGCGCGGGCAGGCGAACGCTGGCAAGGCTCTGTCGGCGCCGCTGCCTTTCTCGATCAGGCCCGCTGACCGTCGGCGACGTCTGGCACCAGAACCACTCGGCAGGCGAGAACTCCCTGGCGCGCTGCCAGGCGTTTTGAACGGAGAACTCCGAGGCAGTCTCGCGGGTCAATAGGCGCCAGAGGAACCTCGCAAGCTCGCCGGGCTCATCCTCTTCGTCCGTCGCTCCAACGAGGCGGACGAGGACGTTCTCGACCGTGAACGGCCGAATGCCGAGCGGCTTGGCTTGGTCGACCGCCCGCTCGCTGCTCAGCAGGCCCTCGGGCACGAAGGCCAGGTACAGAGACGGCGGAGGGACGAGCGAAGCAGCGCCGCGCGCACCAGTGCGGGCCATGATGCCGCGACTCCGCCGGCCCGAAACGCCCTCGCTCGGATCGGGGAGGGGGAGCATTCGGATGCGGTCGTCGCCGGCCGAAACGGGGACGAGGGCGCTCGATTCCTCGCCTCGCAGTTCGTCGAGCAGCTCTTCGGCGCGCCCGCGGTCGTTGACCGCGAGCGCCGCGAACAACTCGAGCAGGGCGAGGAAGCCGATCTCCTCCTCTCCCGCTGGCCATGGCCCGTCGGGCCCGGGCCGGCAGAGGACGTCGACTATGTCCCAGAGCGACTGCGAGTCCTCGGGCCGTCGCGACACCAGGAACCGATGGCCGGCGTCCCGGATCAGCTTTGACGGAATGTCCAGGCCCGTCTTCTTCCGGACGTACGCGGAGGGAAATGCCTCGCGCAGCTTCTCGACGACCAGCGAGTCCTCGTCGACGAGCACCTCCGTCGGCTGGCCGAACGCCGGCGCGTCCGCCTCGACGGGAACCCACGCGACATCGTCGAGCAGCTCCAGCGCCTTGTCGCAGAAGCGCTCTGCGAGCTGGTCGTCTGGCGGCTGCGCTTCGCCGAGGAGCTCGACGAAGCTCGCGAGCCCGATATCCCCGCTTGAGGCGGCGTCGTCGATCGCGGCTCGAACGAGCCGCGCGAGTTCTCGAAGGACGGCCTCGTTTCGCGCTGCGGCCCCGTCGTAGAAACCGGTTCGCGCGGCGTTCACCTCGAAGTACCCGTGAAGGAGCAGCGGAAGTCCGGAGCGGATCTTCGTCGGGAAGAACAGGTAGAACGGCGCCGAGGGCTCGTCCTCCACCGCGGCGGCGACCGAGCCCGGTGCCTCCCCTGCCAAACGTATGCCGACGACAATCTCGCCGGCGAGATTGTCGCGGTCCGGCAGAGACCGCCTGTATACGATCCAGCGGCTCGACCTCGCGCCGTCCCGGGACACGACGACGTGCTCGCGGGCCGTCGAATCGGGTAGCGCGTCGGGCGCGTCCCAAACCGGCTGGATGCTCGTCCTCCTGCCGGCAAGCCGGTCGTCGACGACGACCTCATCGAACGCGCCGAGCAGGAGCAGCATCTCGTCCGAGATGCCCTCGATTGCACCTCTGACGACCGTGAGCCACTCCTCCTCGTCAAGCCCAGGGTCCGGCCGCAGGTCGTCCCTGAACGGGACGCGCACGACCGTCTGGAAGCCGCGGTCGGCAAGCTCTTGCACCTCAGAAGGAAGCGACTCGACCCACATCGGGAACTGCAGGACCGGGACGACGGCCAACTCATTCCCGTCCATCTCACGCACGTGGTCGGCCGCCAAACGATCCCAGTCGGGCGACGCGGCCCGAATCTTCTCGAGCGCCTCGCGCCGGTCGAAGCGGACCGCTAAGCCGGGCTCGCCGGAGCCGAGGGCGGAGTAGATCTCCGGCGTTGAGGAGATTTCCAGGACCGACTTGAAGCCGATTCCCTTGTGGCCGATCGCTTGGCCCTCGACCTTCGTCGAGCGGCCGATGTGGCCGAGCGACTCGATGACCGTTTTCGCAGGGAAGGGATCACCCTGATTTGCGACCAGCAGAGCGGCGCCCTCGCTGATCACCACCTCCAGACGCGAGCGCTCCCCGTCTTTGACGCGATCCCCCCATGCATCGGCCGCGTTCTGCAGGAGCTCGATGAGGAACCTGCCGTGGTATTCGTGGCCGAAGAGGCGCTCCGCGGTGGCGAGGGAGGCGCTCCTCCGTACGTGCTCCGGGAGCTTGTGCGCAGCTCGAACCGCGACCTCGGATTCGACGAATCTCCGGCCGTCCATTTCCACGGGCGTCACGGACCGAGTGGAGGTACGCAGTCCAGCATCGGAGGATGTCTTACTCGATCTCGAGGGCCGAATGATCGGACGCCGTGTTCTCTCGAAGCAACAGGCTTCGCCGGAAACGACCGATCTCCGGTAGGGGGCAGAGTCCGCGAGACCGCGATCAGGCCACTCCCGCTTTGCGCGAGGAGCGGTGTCGCCCGCTTGGCGGGTCGATCTGGCTTCGCGTCGGAGCGTGGGGTCGTAGGGGACGCGAGCGCCGCGGTGTTCCAGCAGCCCTCTTGGACTCCCGGACGTTTCGGACGGGCAAGGGCGGCCAAGGGGAGCGGGCGTTCGAGAGACAGTTGACTTCGAGCGGTGACCTGTGCCGAGACGACCGTCTCCGCCGAACGTCTTCTCGACGTGGGGCACGCGTATCTCCCGGGGGTGACTGACGCCTGGGCGACGGCGCAGCGGGTCTTTGCCGCGACCCGATCAAGGGACGAGATCGGGTCGGGAATGCCGGCGCTGGAGGTCGTTGGAGTTCGTGCTGCCGCCGGCGACCACCGCGGCCCGCGACTACCAACTGCTGCATATCGACTTCGGTCTGCCCGTCCGGCCACTCGGTCCCGTCGATGTCGCCCGATTCACAGCGCTTCATGTCGATGGCACCCATCCGCCGACGAGGGCGCGCACGCGCCTTGTTCCGTTGCGCTCGCTGCTCGGGCGGCGGTCGTGGGTCGAGCCGTCGGCCCTGCACGCGCGAGTGCGCCGCGGAGACGCTGCCGGTCCCGAGGGCGGGAGCCACGTCGAGGGTGTTCTGGCCCGCCTCGTCGAGGACGCCGACGCGTCGCACTCACTCCCGCCCATCGGGTCGCCCGACTTCCTGTGCGGGATGGAGTTCGCGTCGGTGCTCGAGGAACGAGCTCGCTTCCACGTGCACGGCCTCGACCTCGAGGCGGTCGAGGAACGTGTGCTCATCAACCCCGGCGATCTGCTGCTCTTCGACAACCTCGCCATTGCCCACGGACGCACGGGCGTCCGCTCCCCCGGCGAACTGCGGCAGCTGTGCGCCGGGTACACCGGCTTGGACGTCGCCCGTCAGGACGCTCTTCTCAGACGGGTGCTCGCGGCATTCGACTGAACACGCTGCGTGCGGGTCGCTTCTGTCGCGCTCGATGATCAGCGCGTGGACGAGCGGACACCTTCCGGCCGGTCAGGCCGCGTAAGCGGCGAGATGCTCGGGTGCTTCGAGGAGGCCGACCCAGTGTGGGCTGCGCGTCTGCCGCGGCTGGCGGTCGACGCGATCCAGTCACCGTGACGATTGAGCTTCAAACCGGCGAACGCTTGAAAACGTCATTGTGCGTCCGCCTTGGGAGGACAGGCTTGGGCCGATCCATTCCCTGCTCCTCCCTCTTTCGCATCCGAGTTTCTAGGGGGAGGGGGAGTGGCTCGGCCGTCGCCTCAGGCTGGGCGGCGAGCACGCCTCCTGAGGGTCGCAGCCCTCGCTGCGCGGCCTCGCGGCCGCTCACGCCTTCTCGAAGACCAGCCGGAAGTGGTCCACGAGCTCGCGCTCGAAGCAGACCAGGTTCGCGCTGACGCCCGAGGTGAAGGCGAAGCGGAAGTCGGGGCTCGTGAGCCACTTCGGGATGAGCTGGAGCTTGAGCAGCGCCATCCGCGGGTTCCATGCCCCCGTGTGCGCATTCCACTGACGGATGGTCTCGACGTAGTCGAGCCGCCCGCTCACCTTGGAGACCAGCCGGAAGTGCGGCTCCGCGCAGCGGATGACCTGCTCGGAGCCGAACGGCAGCCACGAGCCCGGGAACTGGGCGCCCATCAGCGCCAGGTACCACGCGTCGGAGTCGCGCGGCGCATGGCGGTCGATCTCGTCGACTCCGATCATGTTGCGCCCGAAGACCATCGTCTGCAGATAGAACCGGCCGCGCTCGGGGAGCAGGCCGGCGACGTGCTCGAAGAGCCCGCGATAGACCTCCTCCTGGCGGCCGGCCTCGTAGTCGTCGGGGGAGCAGAAGTGCTCGAAGGCCCCGAGGCTCGCCACCGCGTCAAAGGGCCCGAACGAGTCCCGCGTCACCTCGCGCGCGTCGTGGAGGTGGACGTCGAGCCCGTGCCGCCGGCACGCCGCGGCCTGCGCGGAGGACAGGGTGACGCCGACCCCGGTCGCGCCCCGGCGGCGGATGCTGTCCAGCAGCGCGCCCCACCCGCAGCCGAGATCGAGCACGCGCCGGTCCGGACCGATCCCGATCTGCTCGGCCACGTAGTCGTGCTTGCGTCGCTGGGCCTGCTCGAGGGTGAGCGAGAAGTCGCCGTCGTACTTCGCCCCGCTGAAGTTCGCCAGCCCGCCGAGGGCGAGCCGGATCACACGGTCGGTCAGCGTGTAGGTGAAGTCGATGTCCTTCCGCTCGGCCACGCCCTGAGCCTCAGAGGTCGAGCTCGCCCGCGAAGAGCGAGAACGCCGCGCCCTGCGGGTCCCGGATCGCGAGGAAGGCACCGCCCGGGACCGGCATGGGGCCCATGAGGACGGTGCCGCCGAGCTCCTCCACCTGCGTCCTCGCGGCGTCGAGCGACTCCACGGCGAAGTAGGGCTGCCAGTGGGGCGGGACGCCCGGAGCGGGCAGCGGCATCATCCCGCCGTTGGCGCCCTCGGCGCCCTGGATCGTCCAGTAGCGCCCGCCGCTCTCGGGCACCTCCGCGACCGTCCAGCCGAAGAGCTCGGAGTAGAAGCGTGCGGCGGCCGCGACGTCGCTGGTCTGCAGGTCGTTCCACGTCATCGCGCCGGGCTCGTTGACCAGCCCGGCGCCCGGGTGCCGGCGCGGCTGCCAGGCCAGCAGCGTCGCGCCCTGCGGATCGGCGAGGACGCACACACGTCCCGCCTCCATGACCTCGAACGGCGCCTCGACCACCGTGCCGCCGAGCTCGGCCACGCGGGCCGCCGTGGCATCGGCGTCGACGACCGTGACGTAGTTGAGCCAGGCGGCCGGCCGGCCCTGCTCGCGCTGCTCGGGGGACTGCCCGTAGAGCGCGGCGACCGGGGCGTCCCCGATCCGGAACATCGAGTAGACCGCGCCCTCGCCGGCGGGCATGTCCTCGACGTCCCAGCCGAAGAGACCGGTGTAGAAGTCCTTGGCCGCCGCCGGGTCCGACGTGGCGAGGTCGGCCCAGCAGAAGGTCCCGGGGGAGTAGCTCGTGCGCGTGCCCATGGGACGCGACGCTAACCGAAACCACCACCAGGGTGCCTCCCGGTCGCGGTGGACGGTGTTACTCGAAGCGCATCGCGCGCGGCTTGCGGCGCATCCGGATGATCCGCGCCGGCACCCCCGCCGCCACGGCGTTGTCCGGGACGTCCTTCGTCACCACCGTGCTCGTCCCCAGCACGCAGTTGTCCCCCACCGTGACCCCGCGCAGGATGCACACCCCGTAGCCGATCCAGCAGTTGTGCCCTACGGCGACCTCGCGCTTGTAGATGCCCTGGAGGCGGACGGGTCGCTCGGTCTCCACGACCCCGTGGTCGAAGTCGATGAGCATCACACGGTCGGCGATGACGCACTCGCGGCCGATCTCGATCCGGCGGAACGCCGAGATCGTGCACTCCTGCCCGAGGACGCTCTTGGCCCCGATGCGCACCTCGCCCTCGTGCACCCGGACCTTCGTGTCGTGCCCGAGCCACGACCAACGGCCGAGGTGCAGCCGGGCGTCGCGACCGATCTCGATCTTGACCCCCGGGCAGATGAAGCAGATCCCGTCGGTGACGAGCCGCCCGCGGAAGCGCAGCTTGAGCCACGCCCAGCGCACCAGCAGCCACGCGTAGTTCGCCGAGAGCATCCGGTTGCGCTTCGCGAAGCGCCAGAAGGCGAGCGGGCCGCCGGCGAGCGGCGCCGGCTCGGCGCGTATCAGGGGAGGGTCGGAGGGGAGGCGGCGCGAGCGGCGCCGACGCCGGCCGGCTGGGGGCGAGGCCACCGGCTCCACGGGGTCGGGATGCTATCCATCGGCCCCGTGCCCGCCGCCGCCGAGTCCCTCGCCGAACGGCTCCTGGCCGGCGAGCAGCGCGCGCTGGCGCGGGGCATCTCGCTGGTCGAGGACGACGACCCCGCGGGGTGGGAGCTGGTCTCGGAGGTCTATCCCCGGACGGGCCGGGCCACCGTGCTCGGCTTCACGGGCGCGCCCGGGGCGGGGAAGTCCACACTGCTCAACGCGCTGACGAAGCTCTGGCGCGCCGACGACAAGCGCCTCGGCATCCTGTCCATCGATCCCTCGAGCCCGTTCACCCAGGGCGCCCTGCTCGGCGACCGCATCCGCCTCAACGAGCACTTCCTCGACCCGGGCGTGTTCATCCGCTCCATGGCCACCCGCGGGGCGCTCGGCGGGCTCTCGGAGGCCGCGCTCCAGGCGGCGCTGCTCATGGACGCCGCGGGCTCGGACCTCGTGCTGCTCGAGACCGTGGGCGTGGGCCAGGCCGAGGTGGACATCATCGACCACGCCGACACCGTCGTGCTCGTCCTCATGCCCGGCTCGGGGGACTCCATCCAGGCGCTCAAGGCGGGGATCATGGAGATCCCCGACGTGATCGTCGTCAACAAGGCCGACCATCCCCTCACCGACACGATGGTCCGCGAGATCCGTGGCGTGCTCTCCCTGGGGCCGAAGACCGGCTGGCGGATCCCCATCGTGAAGACGGAGGCCGTCCGCGGGCGGGGGGTCGAGGAGCTCGTCGAGCGTCTGGAGGAGCACCGCGCCCACCTCGAGGCGGAGGGGACGCTCGCCGAGCGCCGGCGGCGCAACCTCATGAACGAGGTCGTGGCGATCGCGGCCAACCGGATGCGCGCCGAGCTGGTGGCCTCCCTGCGCGAGGACTCCGAGGTGCAGGAACTCCTCGACGAGGTCGTCGCCCGCCGCACGGATCCGGCGAGCGCGGCGGGGCAGATCCTCGCCCGGTCGGCCGAGCGGGTCGTCGACTAGAGGCTCAGGGCCTCAGTCCGCGTTCTTCCGGGTCTTCCAGGTCAGGCGGCCCGAGCGGCACGTGCCCAGGCGATCGATCCTCGCCGCCCCGCCGAAGACGCCCGAGGCCTTGGTGCCGGCACGGTTGACCGAGCCGGAGAGGGTGACGCTGACGTGTGCGCGGCGCCCGCCGCCGACCGCGTGGGAGTAGCGCAGCGTGGCGCGGAACGAGCCGTCGGGCCGCAGCGCGATCCGGCGCAGGTCCGACGAGCCCGTGTAGGTCGTGCCCGGGCACTTCGCGCGCCACTTGATGAAGTAGCGACTGAGGAGGTCGGTCCGCGCGACGAGGGCCACGGGGCGGCCCTGTGACGAGGTGCCCGACTGGCGGACCTCGCCGGCGGCGAACGCGACGCCGGCGCACAGGAGCAGGATGGCCGCGGTGGCGGCGAGGGTGGCGCGCATGGACTGGACTCTAGATCGCGGTGGATCGACGGTCGGTATGAATGCGGTAGGTGGAGTCGCGCAGCGTCCTCGGGTGGGCGGCCCGGGCTTGGACTCAGGTCCGGGCGGCGAGTGCGATCAGCAGCCGCACGCCCCACCCCGCCGCCCCCTTCGGCGTGTAGGCGCGGCCGTTGTCGTCGGCCACGCCGGCGATGTCGAGGTGGGCCCAGGGGACCTCGCCCGCGAAGCGCTCGAGGAAGGCCGCCGCGACCGAGGCGTGGGCCTTGCGATGCGTGGGGGAGTTCACGACGTCGGACACCCGGCCGCGCAGCCAGCCGCGGTAGTCGGGGTGGATGGGCAGCGGCCACGTGGCCTCCCCCGCCGCGTCGCCCGCGCCGCGGACCGCGTCGATCCACGTCTGGTCGTTGCCCATGATCGCCGCGTACTGGTCGCCCAGTGCGGTCACGACCCCGCCCGTGAGCGTGGCGACGTCGAGGAGGCGCTCCGCGCCGTGGTCGCGCGCCCAGTGCAGGCAGTCGGCGAGGACGAGCCGCCCCTCGGCGTCCGTGTTCGTCACCTCGATGGAGGTTCCGTCGCGCGCGTGGATCACGTCGCCGGGCTTCAGGGCCCGGCCGCTCACGAGGTTCTCCGTGGCCCCGATGACGCCGAGCAGGCGCACGGGCAACCCGAGCGCGGCCACCGCCCCGATGGCCTCGAGGACCACGGCGCCCCCGGTCATGTCCCACTTCTGGTCGCGCATCCCCGTCGCGGTCTTCAGCGAGTAGCCGCCGGAGTCGAACGTGACCGCCTTGCCGATCCAGCCCGTCAGCGGTCCCGGGCCACCCCCGTCGTAGCGCAGGACGATGAGCGCGGGCGGCTCGTCGGATCCGCGCGCGACGGCGGCGAGCGCCGCGCAGCCCTCCCCGGACGGATCGAGGACCTCGACCTCCACGCCGGGCAGCTCGCGCGCCCGCGCGGCCAGCGCGCCCGGGGTCATCTCGTTGGGCGGCGCGTCCTGGAGGCGCCGGGCGCGGTTCTGCGCCCCGGCGCCGGCCGCGGCCGGGGCGAGCACCGCCTCCTCGGCGCCGCACACCACGAGCTCGTCGAGCAGGGCCGGCTTGTCGTAGCGCCAGGCGCGCAGCACGGCGCCCTCCACGAGCGGTCCGGCGTCGCCCGGGGTGGGCGGGTCCCACGCCAGCGTCCGCACGTCGAGCTCCTCGGCACGGGCCACGGCCCGTGCGCCGGCCTCGCGCGCCCGCTCGGCGTCCCACTCGTCGCGGCGGCCGAGGCCCACCGCGATCCACCAGCGTCCGTCGACCCGGGTGGCCAGCGTGCGGCCCGTCCCCGGTGCGAGGTCGCAGACCGGCGGACCGCCCGCCCACACCCCGACGGCCACCGCCGCGGCGTCGGTCACACGTGGGTCGGAGGGACCCGGAAGGACCCTCATCGCAGCCGGGGCGCCCAGGCGTCCTGCCCGGCCGCGAGCGCCACCACGCGCTCGGGCAGCTCCCCGCCCGCGACGTCGGCGAGCGTGACCTCCTCGAGCACCTCGCGCAGGCTCGCCCGCACCGCCACCCACACCTCCCTGAGCGGCGCGGCCGTGCCTGTGAGCTCGAGCTGGTCGGGCCGGCGCCCGCCCACGGAGGCCAGCGGCCCGTCGATGGGCCGGATGATGTCGGCGATGGTGATCTCGCCGGCGGGTCGGGCGAGCCGGTGCCCGCCCTCCGGCCCGCGCCGGCTCTCGAGCAGCCCGGCGTGGCGCAGCTCGGCGAGGATGTGGTCGAGGAAGCGGTGGGGGATGTCCTGGGCGTCGGAGATGGCCTGCGCCGTGACGAGCGCGCCCGGCGGCGCGGCGGCGAGCTGCACCGCCGCGCGGACCGCGTAGTCGACCTTGGCCGAGACCCTCACTCAGGACAGTGTGGCGGCCGGGCCGCCTGACTACGCTCGGATCATGCCCCGAACCGTCATCCTCTCCGCCGCCCGGACCCCCATCGGCAAGCTGGGCGGCGCCCTGGCTCCCATCGACGCGGTCGATCTCGGCGGGCACGCCATCGCGTGCGCGCTCGAGCGTGCGGACGTCGACCCCGAGCAGGTCCAGCACGTCGTGATGGGGCAGGTCCTCCAGGCGGGGCAGGGTCAGGTCCCCTCACGGCAGGCGCAGATCAAGGGCGGGATCCCCAAGGAGGTGCCGTCGGAGACCATCAACAAGGTCTGCGCCTCGAGCATCCGGGCCACGGGCATCATCGACGCCTCGATCCGCGCGGGAGACCTGGAGATCGCCGTCGGCGGTGGCATGGAGTCGATGTCCAACGCGCCCTACCTGCTCCCGGGCGCGCGCGGGGGGTTCCGCATGGGTGACGTCAAGGCGCTCGACGCGATGACCCACGACGGGCTCACCAACCCGTTTTCGGGGCGGCAGATGGCCGACGAGGCCTCCGAGGTCGCCGCCGAGCTCGAGCTCACCCGCCCGGACATGGACCGCTGGGCGCTGCGCTCCCACCAGCTCGCGCTCAGGGCGACCGAGGAGGGGCGCCTCGCCGAGGAGATCATCCCCGTGACCGTCAGGGGGCGGAAGGGCGAGACGGTCGTCGAGGTCGACGAGGCGCCGCGGGCGGACGCCACGCTGGAGTCGCTGGCCAAGCTCAAGCCGATCAACCCGGACGGCTCCCACACGGCGGGCAACTCGCCGGGGGTCAACGACGGGGCGGGCGCGCTCGTGCTGGCCTCGGACGGGTGGGCGCAGGCCAACGGCAAGGAGGTCCTGGCGACCATCATCGCCCAGGCCCAGGTCGCCGACGACTTCGCCTACCTCGCGCGCACGCCCGCGAAGGCCGCGAAGCTCGCGCTGGAGAAGGCGGGGCTGACCGCCGAGGACGTGGACCTCTGGGAGATCAACGAGGCCTTCGCCTCGGTGACCCTCAACTCCATCCGGCTGCTGGGGATCGACGAGGACAGGGTGAACGTCAACGGCGGCGCGGTCGCCCTCGGGCACCCCATCGGCGCCTCGGGCGCCCGCATCCTCGGCTCGCTCGCGCTCGAGCTGCGCCGCCGCGGCGGCGGGATCGGCTGCGCGGCGATCTGCTCGGGCGGCGGGCAGGGCGACGCGGTGCTGATCGAGGTCGCGGGCTGAGCGAACCCCTCGACTGGGGCGACGGGGACTACGCCCGCATGGCGCGGGAGCTCGCGCCGGTGGCGGGCGTGGTCCTCGACGCGGCGCAGGTCGTCCCCGGCGAGCGCGTGCTCGACGTCGCGTGCGGGACGGGGAACGCCGCCCTGGCGGCCGTGGGCCGCGGCGCCCGGGCGAGTGGCGTGGACGAAGCGGAGGGTCTCGTCGAGCTGGCGCGGGAGCGCGCGCGGGAGGCGGGCGTGGAGGTGGAGCTCCTCGTCGGGGACGCCGGCGCGCTGCCCGTGGATGACGGCGCCTTCGACGTGGGGGTGAGCGTGTTCGGGGTGATCTTCGCCTCCGAGCCCGAGCAGGCCGCCGCCGAGCTGCTGCGCGTCGTGCGCCTGGCGGGCGGCTGGGGTTGACCGCGTGGGTCCCCGCCGGCGCGATCCACGACGTCGGGCGGGTGCTGTTCGCCGCCCTGCCCGCGAGACGCGGAGAGCGCCCGCGCTGGGCGAGGCCGACTGGGTGCACGATCTCTTGACCACGGCCGGCGCCCGCGAGGTGCGCATCGACGAGGACCACCTCACGTTCAAGGCCGCGTCTCCCGAGGCGTGGTTCTCAGAGCAGGAGGAGCACCACCCGGTCTGGCGCTGGGGCCACCGCGTGATCGGCGACGAGCGCTGGTCGCGGGTCCGTGAGGACAGCATCGCCGCGCTCGAGGAGGCGAACGAGGACCCCGCGGCGTTCCGGGCCACGAGCCGCTACCTCGTGGTCACTGCAACGCGGTAGGGGCAACGCCCAGACGCCCGGCCGCTACGTTGCCCCCGTGCGGCTCCGGGTCCTCTCCGCCGCGCTCGTTCTCGTCGCCGGTTGCGGCACGGGCGGAGCCGGAGGCGGTGAGCCCTCCGTGCGGACGCTGTCGGTCGGCGGCATCCCGGGCACGATCGCCCTCTCTCCCGGACGGGTATGGGTCGCCGACCGGCGGGAAGGAGGCGTCGTTGGCATCGATCGCGCCCGGATGCGCGTCGTGGTGCGCTCGCCGCCCACGGGGGGGCGCGCCGAGGGGGTCGCCGCGAGCCGGCAGGCCGTCTTCGTCGCCCTGCACACGGACGGCGGCGACGTGCGGGTCGTCCGGGTCGACCCCGCGACCGGACGCCCCCGGTCGCCCGCGGTGCGGGTGCCCGGCGGCGGCGACGACGCCCTGCCCCTGGTGGCGGACGGCTCCGACGCCCTCCTGGGCACGACCCGCGGGCTCTCCGTGGTGGGGGGACGGCCCTTCCGCCTCCTCGGCACCCAGCACGTCAGCGCCGCCGAGGACGCCACGTCCGACCTGACCGGCGAGACCCCGGCGCCCTCGGTCCTCGCGCTTGACGATCCGCGCTCGGCCCGCGGCATCTGGGCGGCCTACTACACGAAGACCGCGCGGATCGAGTTCGCGGATCGCAGCGAAACCTCCGTGCGCGGTGGCAAGAGCCTCGCGGTCGCCGGTCGCCGGATCTACGTCGCCGACGTCTACGCGGACGCCGTGATCGCCTACGACGCGAGAACGGGAGAAGAGCGCGCCCGTCGGAAGCTGCCATGGGAGCCCGACGAGCTCGCCGCCTCACCCGGCGCGGTCTGGGCCGCGTCCTCGGACCCCGCCGAGCTGCTGCGCCTGGACCCGGAGACGCTCGCGCCCCAGGGGGGCCCGATTCACCTCGGCACGACGGCCGACCTCGCCCTCGCGAGCGACGCCGGCGGGGTCTGGATCGCCGCCGCCGAGGGCAAGCTGCTGCGCGTCACGCCCTGACTTCATAGCGCCCAACGCCGAGGTGGAGCTTCGGCGCCCTCCACCGGCTGCTGATGCAGGGCACGTACTTCGCAGCGTTCGCGCCCGGCACGCCTGCCGCTCTAACGTCCAAACCAACGTCGCGGGGCCGTGACCCCCCGAGAGTGGCGTCGCCGGAGGGCACGCCTGCCGCTCTAGTAGCGTCCGAACCAGCGTCGCGGCGCCGTGACCCTCCGGCGGTTGCGCCGCGTCGGGGACTCCCGGGCATCCGGGTTCAGCGGTCCGCCCTTGCGGAAGTAGGGAGGGCCGAGTCGCTCGGACGCCGCCACCCGGGGCGACCGCGTATCCGATCGAGTGAGCCTGCGAGACTGGCCGCCGTGAGCCTGTCCGTCCTCGACCGCGAGATGTTCTCGGAGCCCGAAGCCGCCCGGCTGCTCCGGGGCGCGCCGTCGACGTTGCACTACTGGCTCGAGGGTGGACAACGCCGCGGGAAGACGTACCAGCCGGTCATCCGGCTTGAGCCCGAGGACCGGCGTTCGGTGACCTGGGCGGAGTTCATCGAGGCCGGCCTTCTGCGCGAGTACCGGCGGGAGCACAACGTCCCCATGGCCGAGCTGCGCACCTTCATCGCGCAGCTTCGGGACCGCCTGGGCGTGCCTTACCCCCTCGCCCATCATCGCCCCTTCGTGGGCGACCGGCAGCTCGTGAGAGAAGCGCAGGACGATGCGGGCCTGGATGCCGACTACTGCCTCGTCGCCGAAGTGCGCGGGCAGCTCGTCCTCACCGCCGCCTCGGAGCTCTTCGTGCAGAGGGTCACGTGGAAGGACGACCTGGCCGCCCGGTGGCGACCGCATGACGATCGGCAGTCCCCCGTCGCCATGGATCCCCGAGTGCGTTTCGGCAAGCCGGCGATCCGGGGCATCAGCACCGAGGCCCTCTGGGAGCACACCGAGGCGGGCGAGGGCTTCGAGGAGACGGCGGAGAGCTTCGGGCTGTCGCCTGACGACGTCCGCTGGGCGTTTGCCTACGAGACGTCGAACCGAGCAGCCTGAGAGCCGCGGCGTCCTGACGGCTCTTCGCCGGGACGACGCCGGGCGCGACAAGCTCGTCTGTAACCCAGGGCGATGATCCCCCGCGACTGCCCGAGGGCCGTGGGCACTGATAAGAACGGAGCATGTCCAAGGACGACCATCGTTCGTCACCGGGCGGGGCTGGACGCCTCCCTGAGCTCGCGCCCGGTCTCGCCGTTGCCGTTGGGGGGGTGCTCGACGGACTCGGGGGCATCGTCGATGTTCCACGACAGACTCGGGCCATCCTCGTCGGTCAGCCCGGCGAGGTAGTCCTGGATCATCGGTCCGAAGACACGCAACGCCCGCATGCAAGTGCCCGCCAACTGATCGCCGGGCCAGTCGGCCAAGAGCAGTTCCGCTGGTAGGTCAGGGTCGTCGGCGATGACCTCGAAGATCGGGAGGGTCGCCGCGGCGAAGTCGGAGAACGAGGCCACGCAATCTCGGGGGTGCGCCTCGGCGCGGTCCGTGCGGTCCCGGGTCTCGGCTATGACGCCCTGGTAGCGAGCGGCGAGGGCTTCGAGGTTCCAGAGCTCGGCGGCGACCCGGCGACTGTCTTCGGCGCTGAGGCTTACGCCGGTCCGTAACAGCTCGCTGCCAGCAGGTGGGGGTGGGAGCAGAGAGGTCAGCTCGTCCCAACGGTCCGTTGTTGCCACGAGTAGACCGGGACGGAGGGTCGCGTAGCCGAGGAGCTGCGCCGTGCGACGCAGCCGGTCACGAAAGTCCCGTCTGCGTTCAGGGATCTCGTAGAGGAGACCGTTGAAGGTCCCGGTCCACGCCGGGCGATGCCCGAGCATCTGGCGGTGGAGGCGTTCCTGGGCCGAGCCGACGACCGGAGCCAAGCGGTACGTTGCCTGGCGTCCGGCCCGCTCAGACGCCAGCAGTCCCTCCCGGCGCATGCGCAACAGCAGTGAGCGGGCCGCCGCCTCGGAGAGCCCGAGGTCGGCGAGCAGCCGAATCAAGATGCGTCCGGCCAGCGGTTGGCCTGGCGGCACCCTGGCCACGCCGAAGGCGAAACAAACCAAGCCCATGCGGGGGGTCACCTCGCCAGGTCTGCTCACCTGCGCCCACCTCCAACTTGGTGTAGAGATCCTAACGTTCGTGCTGTAGGGTGCATTGTATGAGCATAGGACATGGCGGGGCGACCTCACCGGCCGCTGACCGCGGTCGGCTTCAATCACTGGCGCCCATCGTGGTCTTCGACACCGTCGGGCCCGCCGTGGCGTACTTCGCGTTGCGTTCGGCCGGATTGTCCACGGTGGCGGCGCTCATCCTGAGCGGCGTGCTCCCCGCCTTCGGGATAGCCCTCACCGTTATCCGCCGTCGGCGCCTGGAATCCATCGGGACCCTGGTCCTGATCGGGATCGTCGTAGGTACGGCACTCGGATTGGCGAGCAACAGTGCCCATCTCGTGCTCATCGACGGCGTGGTGCCGACAGCGGTCTTTGGCGTCGTCTGCCTGGGCTCGCTGTGGTCGAGGCGACCGCTGATCTTCCGTTTCGCCCTGGAATTCATGGGAGCGGACACCGCGAAGGGACGTGACTTCGGCGACCGCTGGCGCTATCCCGGTTTCCGCCACGCCTTCCGAGTGACCACGGCGGTCTGGGGCTTGGCCTTCCTCGTTGAGGCTGCCGCACAGGTCCTCATCATCGAGACCAGCTCGACCGGCACCGCCAAGGCCACCTCCCAGCTGATGCCCTTGGGCGTAGCCGCTGTCGTAATTGCGTGGAACGTCTCCTACGCCAAGCGCGGCCAGCGCAAGGGTGAGCTGGCAGCCGCGGCGGCCCGCGCCCGCGGAGACACACGCCCGTCCATGCCGTCCTGACCGAAGGAAACCGGTGCCCGCTTCAACTCCTCCGTGCCGATCTCGTCAGACCAGACCCTGTTGCCCGCATGGCTGACCGTGGAGGGCCGTCATGACGACGCAGGCGAGGATTCGTTCCGCGTTGGGCTCGTTGTATGTCATACAGGTCGTTGGTGCCGTTCGCCGTTATCGGCGCTGTAGCGGTAGGCATGTTGTCCCGCCTCCTCACCACACCGGCCGCCGGCGGCGACCGGCGAGAGCGAAGAGCGGCACGCCGTGGGAGGCGCCACCACCGGTAAACTTCATCCAGCGTCTGGCGTTGTCTGTCTTGTAGCCCGACACTCTGCCCGTTAGCTCCCTCACCGCCCGCGCCGCCGAGGTCCTCGAGCTTCCCCGCTGGACGTCCGCGCCGGGCGGTGACCCCGAGCCTGTCGCGCGTCACCGCGTGGGCGACCTCGGTGCTGTGCTGTTCGCGCTCCGCCTGCGTCGAGGGGAGCACGGCATCCTCTCCGGGCTCTACGAGCGCGATTCCGCAAGCGGAGAATGGGCCGAGCTCGCGCTCGACGGCAACCCGTGGTTCGACGAGGGCTTCGTTCCGGCGCCCTATGCACCGGGCGAGCCGCTGGCCGACTGCGTCGCGGTCGCGGTCAGCGGCGGGGACGGCGTTCCCGCCGTCATGCGCGTCGCGGGACGCGCCGTCGAAGGCGTGGAGGAGCTGCACGTGCGCGCCGGCGACCGGGATATCGCGTGCGAGCTCGGGACCGGAGGGGCGTTCATCGCCCTCATGGTCATCGACCCCGGGTCGCCGCCGCCCCCGCTCCTCGCACGCCGCGGCGCGCTCGAGGAGCGCGTCGAGACGGGGAGGTGAGCGTTCAGACGCTAGACGCCGACCATCGCCCCGAACCCACGCGCCGACCGGCCGCGCGACACCTCAGCAACATCGTGCGCACGGCGATCGAGGCGGTCGGTCACGCCTGCTAGCAGAAAGTAGCCACTCCGCTAGCATCTCGATAATGGCCACTCTGCACCTGCGCAACGTCCCGCCGGAGGTGGATGCTCTCCTCGCCGCGGACGCGAGGGCCCGCGGCGTGTCCAAGAACCGCCGCGCGATCGAAGCGCTCCGTCGCGGCCTGGGTCTGGACCAGGTCGAGCGTTCCCGGCTGGTCGACGAGATCCGGCAGGGTCGCCGTCGGGTCGACGTCGACCTCGCCGGCGTGATCCGCGGGGATCGTCCTGGCGGCGACACCTGAGCTCGAGCTGTTCGTGGCGGATGCCTCCGTCCTCGTCGAGCTGGTCGTCGCCGGTCGCCACCGTCGCGGGGCGGAGGCGCTGCTCTCGCGCTACGCGGCATCGCCCGCGCTGACCCTGATCTCGGCGGCGCACGGGCTGATCGAGGCGATGAGCGCCCTCCGGCGCCTGGTCCTGCACGCCGTCCTCCAGCCCGAGGACGGACTGGCGGCCGTCGCGTGGCTCGCCGAGCTCGACCTGGTGCTCGACGCGACGGCGCCGCGAGCCAGGCGCATCTGGGCGCTGCGCGACCGGATGAGCTCCTACGACGCTGCGTATGCCGCAGCCGCCGAGGCGTTCGGGGTGCCGCTGCTCACGGTCGATTGCCGGCTGCTGCGCGCCTGCCGCGTCGAGGGGATCACGGCCATGAGCCTCGACGAGCTCGCCTGATGCTCGCTCCCTCAGCGGAGCCTCGCCCACCTAGACTCCGCCCCGATGGCCGCGACGCGCCAGACTCCCCTCGAGGGCTGGCAGGAGGCCTACACCGCCACCCCCGAGCGCGACGCGGAGTTCTCCACCCTGAGCGGGGAGGAGATCCGGCCGCTCTACACGGAGCGGGACCTGCCGGACCAGGAGGCCATCGGGCTCCCCGGGCAGTTCCCGTTCACCCGCGGCGTCTACCCGTCGATGTACCGCGGCCGTCTCTGGACCATGCGGCAGTTCGCGGGCTTCGGCACGGCCGAGGAGACCAACGAGCGCTTCCGCTACCTCCTCGCCCAGGGCCAGACGGGGCTCTCCACGGCGTTCGACATGCCGAGCCTCATGGGCCACGACTCCGATCACGTCCGCTCGGAGGGCGAAGTCGGCCGCGAAGGCGTGGCGATCGACACGCTGGACGACATGGAGAGGCTCTTCTCCGGCATCCCCCTGGACGAGGTGTCGGTCTCCATGACGATCAACGCGCCCGCGGCGATCATGCTCGCCTTCTTCGTCGTGGCCGCCGAGGAGAAGGGGATCGGGCCCGAGAAGCTCGCCGGAACGATCCAGACCGACATCCTCAAGGAGTACATCGCCCAGAAGGAGTGGTGCTTCGGAGTCGACGAGGCCATGCGCCTCGTGGGGGACATGATCGAGTGGTGCGCGACCGAGATGCCGCGCTGGCACCCGATCTCGATCTCGGGCTACCACATACGGGAGGCGGGCTCCACCGCGGCCCAGGAGCTCGCGTTCACGCTCAAGGACGGGCTGACCTACGTGGAGGAGGCGGTCGCGCGCGGCCTCGACGTCGACTCCTTCGCGCCGCGGCTGTCGTTCTTCTTCAACGCGCACATCGACTTCTTCGAGGAGATCGCCAAGTATCGGGCCGCGCGGAGGATCTGGGCGCGCGAGCTGCGCGACACGTTCGGGGCCAAGGACCCCCGCTCTCAGCTCATGCGCTTCCACACGCAGACCGCCGGCGTCTCGCTCACGGCGCAGCAGCCGCTCAACAACATCGTGCGCACGGCGATCGAGGCGCTCGCCGGGGTCCTCGGGGGGACGCAGTCCCTCCACACCAACTCCTTCGATGAGGCCCTCGCCCTTCCCACCGAGGCGGCCGTGCGCGTCGCGCTGCGCACCCAGCAGATCATCGCCCACGAAACGGGGGTCACGAGCACGATCGACCCACTCGGCGGCTCCTACTTCGTCGAGGCGTTGACCGACCGGCTCGAGGAGCGCGCGTACGAGTACTTCGCCAAGATCGACGAGCTCGGGGGCATGGTCGAGGCGGTCAAGCGCGGCTTCCCCCAGCGCGAGATCGCCGACGCCGCCTTCCGCTACCAGTCAGAGCTCGAGGACGACACGCGGATCATGGTCGGGGTCAACCGCCACACGGAGTCGGGCGGGGACGACCCGCCGATCCACTCCGTCGACGCGACGCTCGAGGGCAAGCAGGTCGAGCGTCTCCAGGCCGCCCGGGCCCGCCGCGACGACGCCGCGGCGCGGCGCGCGCTCGCCGCCCTACGGGAGGGCGCGACGGGCACGGGCAACCTCATGCCCGCGCTGCTCGAGTGCGCCCGCGCCCGCGCGACCGAGGGCGAGATGGTCCAGGCGCTCCAGGCCGTGTGGGGCACCTACACCGAAGTGCCCGTCTTCTAGCCGGTTTCCGGCGCGGTCGCAGTTAAGCTGACGTCATGCGCCCCCTTCTCTCCTCCTCACGACTTGCGGTCCCCATCCTGCTCTCGGTCCTGCTGCTCGGCGCCACCGCGGCCCAGGCCGAGGTGATCGGCAAGGCGCAGACGGGCTCCGGCAGGTTCGCGGTGGCCGCCGCCAACGTGAGCGCCGTCCGGCCCAACCGTCTCATCGTCGAGGTCCGGGCCTCTCCGCGCCAGCGCGTCAAGGGGAGCTACATCGTGATCTGCAGCCGTGGACAACGCACCGAGTCGAGGACCGGCTCGTTCTCCGGGCGGACGACGCTGAGCCGGACGATGCTCATGCCCTTCGGGGGCGCGGACGGCTGCACGGCGTCGGCGGCGGCCCAGCTCGACGGCGGGTCCGGCCGCCTCGTGGTGCGGCTCTCCGCGCGCTGATCCGGAAAGCTCAGCGGGGGTCGCCGAGGCCCCATCCCGCGGCCGACGATCTCCATGATCCCGGTCGTCCGTAGGATGCCCCGAGCCATGAGCCCCGGCTCCAAGATTCGCGTGGTGGTGGCCAAACCGGGCCTCGACGGGCACGACCGCGGCGCCAAGATCATCGCGCGGGCGCTGCGCGACGCGGGCATGGAGGTCATCTACACGGGGCTGCACCAGACCCCGGAGCAGATCGTCGCCACGGTCATCCAGGAGGACGCCGACGCGGTCGGGCTGTCCATCCTCTCCGGGGCGCACATGACCCTCGTGCCGCGGGTGGTCAAGCTGCTGGCCGAGGAGGGCGCCGGCGATGTCCTCGTCACCGTGGGGGGGACGATCCCCGCCGACGACATCCCGGAGCTGAAGAAGCTCGGCGTGGCCGAGGTCTTCACGCCCGGCGCGCCCACGACGGCGATCGTCGACTTCATCCGCGAGCGGACGACCGCGTAGCCCGGGCGCCCAGTCGCCTCCCGGGGGCGGGCGTCCGGGCTCCGATTGACTCGTCAGTCAATAAGTAGGATGCGGCCCCGGAATGGATTCGAGGAGGACTTGAGACCGTGAAGATCTGCGTCCTGGTGAAAGAGGTCCCGGACGCCGCCGTCGAGAAGCGCATCGACCCATCGACGGGGCGGATGGACCGGTCGGGTGAGAGGAACCTGAACCCGTACGACACGCACGCCATCGAGGCGGCGATGCAGATCAAGGAGGGCGGCGCCATCCCCGTGGAGGAGGTCGTCGCGGTCACGATGGGCCCCGCCACCGCGGTGCGCGCCCTGCACAAGGCGGTCTCGCTCGGCGCCGACCGCTCCGTCCACCTCTCCGACGACGCGCTCGCCGGCTCCGACGTCGCCGCCACCGGCCTCGCGCTGGCCAGGACGCTCGAGCAGGAGTCCCCCGACCTCGTCCTGCTCGGCCAGCAGTCCGACGACGGCGAGTGCTACGTGATGGGCTCCGTCGTCGCCGACCACCTGAAGATGCCCTCGCTCACGCAGGTCATCGACATCAAGGTCACGGAGGGCATCCTGCGCTGCGAGCGCCAGGCCGAGTACGGCTACGACACCGTCGACGTCCAGCTTCCGGCGGTCATCTCCGTCGGTGACGCGATCAACGAGCCCCGGTATCCGTCGCTCAAGGCGATCATGGGCGCCAAGAAGAAGCCGCTCGAGAAGCTCGGCGTGGCCGACGCCGGCATCGACGCCGGCCAGGTCGGCGCCGCGGGCTCCAAGGTCGACTGCGGCGCCTACCAGGACCCGCCCGCGAAGGCGGCGGGCGAGATCATCGAGGACGAGGACACGAACGAGACCGTCGCGAAGATCCTCGCCTGGCTCGACGAGAGGAAGCTGATCTGAGCATGGCCGACATCCTCACCTACGTCCTCCACTACCAGGGCGCCCTCAACAAGAACTCCCTCGGCGCCGTGTCCGAGGCGGCGAAGCTCGCGGGCGAGATCGGCGGCGAGGCCCATGCGGTCGTCGTCGGCGGGGATGACCTGACCGACGAGCTCTGCGCCTCGCTCGGGAGCTACGGCGCCACGAAGGTCTTCCGCGCCCAGGCGCCCGAGGGCCTCGCCCAGCCCGTCGTCGACGTCATGGCCAAGGTCATCGACGACCACGGTCACGGCTACGCGCTGTTCGGCGGCGGCCTGCTCGGCTTCGAGATCGGCGCCGGTCTCGCCGCGCGGCAAGGCGGTGGCGTGACCATGGAGGTCGTCAACGTCATCGCCGAGGGCGGCAAGCTCGTCGCCGAGCGGCCGATCCTCGGGGACTCGAAGATCTCGCGCTCGCACTACAAGGACGCTCTCGGGATCATCATCGGGCGCATCAACGCGTTCGAGGTGCGCCAGTCGAGCACGAGCGCCGCTCAGGTCGAGGACGTCGACGTGCAGCTCTCGGAGTTCTCCACGCGGGCGACGATGGTCAACCGCGGCGAGCAGCGCGGCGCCGACGTGAACATCGAGGACGCCACGATCCTCGTGGCCGGCGGGCGCGGGCTGGGCAAGGCCGAGGGCTTCGCGATGCTCGAGACGCTCTCGGGCGCGCTCGGCGGCGCCGTCGCCGCGACCCGGGCGGTGGTCGACGCCGGCTGGTACCCCTACGCCGCGCAGATCGGCCAGACGGGCAAGACCGTCGCGCCGAAGCTCTACCTCGCGGCGGGTATCTCCGGGGCGATCCAGCACAAGGTCGGCATGCAGTCCTCGGAGAACATCGTGGCGATCAACAAGGACTCGAACGCCCCGATCTTCGAGTTCGCCGACCTCGGCATCGTGGGCGACCTCAACAAGATCGTCCCCAAGCTCACCGACGCCGTGAAGGCGCGCAAGGTGGGCTGAGGTGGCGGCGCTCGCCCCCAGCCGGTTCCCTCCGCCCGTCGAGCCGGAGAAGGAGTTCATCGGGCCGCCCACGGACGACCCCGACGAGCGCATCGAGGTCGGGGTCGCGATCGTGGGCGGCGGGCAGGCGGGGCTGGCGTGCGCCATCCGCCTGCTGCAGCTCCTCGAGGACGACCCGGAGATGGCCGAGTCGCTCGGCGAGGTACCCGTGGCCGTGCTGGAGAAGGGCAAGGTCGCGGGCGCCCACCAGCTCTCGGGCGCGGTGATGAACCCGGTCTCCATCCGGCAGCTCTTCCCGGATCTCGGTCCGGAGGACTGGCCCAACTACGGCCCCGTCGAGGGCGAGACCGTCTACTTCATGGCGAACTCGAAGCGCGCGGTGCCCCTCAAGCCCACGCCGCCGCCGTTCCGCAACCACGGCAACTACGTCATTTCCGTGGCCGAGCTCAACCGCTGGCTCGCCGGGAAGGCGGAGGAGGCCGGCGCGTACATCCTCGCCGAGACGGCAGCGAGCAAGCTGCTCGTGGAGGCCGGCGCGGTCGTCGGGATCCGCTCGGGCGACAAGGGCCGCGGCAAGGAGGGCCAGGAGCTCTCGAACTTCGAGCCCGGCGCGGAAGTCGTGGCCCGGGCCACCGTCCTCGCCGAGGGCTGCTGGGGCCACCTCACGGGCGCCGCGATCCCGCACTTCGGGCTCTCGAAGACCGGCGACCCGCAGGTCTGGGCGCTGGGGGTCAAGGAGGTCTGGGAGATCGAGAAGCCCTTCCACAGGATCGTCCACACCCTGGGCTGGCCGCTGCGTCCCGACCGTAAGTACCGGGAGTTCGGCGGCTCGTGGATCTACGGGATGAACCGGGACGGCGAGAAGCCGAAGGTCTCGATCGGCTTCGTCGCGCGGCTGAACCACGCCGACGCGAAGCTCTCGGTCCACGACGTGCTCCAGGAGTTCAAGCTCCATCCGCTCGTACGGAAGATCCTCGCGGGCGGCAAGCGCGTGGGCTGGGGCGCGAAGGCGATCCCCGAGGGTGGCTACTGGGCCATGCCCACGCTGCATGCGCCCGGGATGGTCATCTGCGGGGACGCGGGCGGGATGGTGAACGTCCCGAAGCTCAAGGGCGTCCACTACGCCATCCACTCCGGGATCCTCGCCGCGGAGACGATCTACAAGCAGCTGAAGGCGGGCTCGCGGGACTTCTCCGCCTACGACGCCGCGGTGCACGACTCCGACATCGGCTCAGACCTCTACGAGTCGCGCAACATGGAGCAGCCCTTCGCGAGGGGCCTCGTGGTCGGCGGCGCGCTCGTCAACGCGATGGTGATGACGAAGGGGAGGTTCCCCGGAGGCCACTGGAGGACCCACCGCGACGCCGACGCCGCGCTGCTGTCCACGGACCGTGACAAGCGCTACCCGAAGCCCGACGGGAAGTACACGTTCGACAAGCTCTCGTCGGTCTTCATCACGGGCAACGAGACCCGCGACGACGCTCCGAGCCACATCCGCATCGAGAAGCGCGTGCCGCGCGAGGTCGCCGAGATGTGGCAGTGGATGTGCCCCGCGGGCGTCTACGAGGTCCCCGACGATGCGCCGGCCGAGGGTCCGGTGGACCTCGTCGTGAACTACACGAACTGTGTGCAGTGCGGCGCGATCACCGCCAAGGGCGGCCGGCTCACGGTCCCCGAGGGCGGCGACGGGCCGCTGTACCAGATCACCTGAGCGGCGTTCACGTCCGCGCAACTTCAGGCGCTCTAGCTTGTTCTGGGGAACGTGCGCCGCCTCGCCCTCACCCTGATCCTCCTCGGCGCCCTCGCCGTGCCCACGGCCGCGTCGGCCGCGTCCAAGCCCCTGCGGGTCAACCTCACCGCCTGCCGCCACGGCGTCAACGCGGTGGACCGCTACCTCCAGACGACCTCGACGGTCCGCCTCGTGCCGCGCTCGGTGCGGGTGGTGCTGCGCTACGAGCTCTTCTGGCGCCAGGCGGGCAAGAGCGGGTTCTCGCGCTACCCGTCGCCGCCCTTCGAGCGACGCTTCCGGAAGGCGAGCCAGCACGTCTACACCGTCGGAAACCTCCCGGCGCGGGCCGCCTACCGCCTGCATGTCCGGGCCCGATGGTTCGCCAAGGGCGGCCGCATCGTCCGCACCGACCACCGCATCACGCGGACCTGCTTCCAGCCCGACGTCCGGCCCGACCTCACCGTCGTGCGCTTCGTCCGGATCGGGAAGCAGCGGTTCGCCGCGGTGATCCGGAACGTCGGCCTCACCGCCGCCGGGCCGTTCGCGGTCGACACGACGCCGTTCGGCGGGCTCGGGGCGGGCCGGAGCGTCCGCGTGTTCGTCGGAGCGTGCGCCACGGTTACCGTCGATCCGGATGACCGGGTCCACGAACACGACGAGACGAACAACTCGCGTACGGCCCCCTGCCCGCCGGGCTAGCCTGCCGCCCCCATGCGGGGGAGACGACGCTGGATGATGGCCCTGACGGCGCTCGTGCTGCTGGTCGGCGCGGGCATCGGCGTTGTCCTCGCCACGCGGGAGTCGAAGTCCGAAAGCGACCGCGCCGAGCAGGCCCGCGAGGGTCGCTTCGGGGGGAACCCGCGCCTGGAGCGGCGCGACGAGGGCCGCGAGCGCCGGGCGATCCCGGAGATCAAGGGCGGCGACGGCGGCGAGGCGCGCCGCGGCGGCCCGCGCTCGCCCGCGGCCGAGGCCGTCGCCCAGCGCGCCTACCCGCGCGCGTACGTCGACGACCGCCGCGCGCTGGCCACCCGGCGGGCGTTCCGCCGCGTGGGCGCCCGCAGCGGGCCGGCCGACTTCCGCACCCGCGCGGCCTTCCGCGCCGCGACCCGCGCCGCGAACCGGCGCTCGTGGCTGGCCCTCGGGCCGGTGACCCCGCTCGCGGCCAAGGAGGCCACACAGACCTACGACCCGAAGACCGACGTGGGCACGCCCACCACGAACTCGGGCCGCGTCACCGCGATCGCGGTCGACCCCGCCTGCTCGGCGGCCTCCTGCCGCGTGTGGGTCGGCGCCGCGGGCGGAGGTGTCTGGCGTACGTCGGACGCCCTGGCCGCGAAGCCGACCTGGACGCCCCCGGGCGCCTCGCTGCCCACGAACGAGCTGCCGACCTACGGCGGGGCGCCGCCCCGGTCCAACGGGTGCGCGGTGATCCGCTCTACCAACGCGGGTGTTTTCCAGGACAACGTCACCTGACAGGACATGACCCAGGACGCCCTGCCCCCGGGCCGCCGCGAGTCTATCCACCCCGACCAGCACGCGATCGCCTTCGCCCCGGGCGGGAACATCGCCTTCGTCGGCCAGGACGGCGGCCTGATGCGGGTCGACGTCTCGACGACGAAGGACATCTCGGGCGAGTGCGACAAGCGGACCTACGTCTGCGAGTCGGACCCCGAACCGCTGCGCGCGCCCGACCTCGCGGACTGCCAGCGCCTGCTCTCTGCGGTCCCCCAGAAGCTCCAGTCGCTCGACGACGGGCTGAACACCCTCCAGTTCCAGTCGCTCTCGGTCTCGCCGACGAACCCCGGCCGGGCGCTCGGGGGCACGCAGGACAACGGGACCTTCGCGTTCACCGGCTCTCCGACGTGGACGGAGACGGTGGGCGGCGACGGCGGCCAGTCGGGCTTCGACCCGAAGATGCCGGGCATCCGCTACCACAACTACTTCAACGCCACGCCCGAGGTGAACTTCCACGGCAACGACCCGAAGAAGTGGCTGGACATCTACGACGTGCTCCAGGCCTCCGACGAGCAGCAGTCCTTCTACTCACCTTCACCCCCGACCCGACCGTGGGCGGCCGGGCCTACACCGGGTTGGAGTCCGTGTGGCGCACGGACGACCACGGCGGCGCCGAGGCCGACCTCGAGCAGAACGGCTGCAACGCCCTGAACCTGGATCCCGACCGCGAGAACCCGTGCGGCGACTGGGTGCGCGTGGGGGCGAACCTCACGTCGGACTCATTCGGCCCCGAGCGCTCCGGGGACTTCTCCGGGGTCGCCGTCGACCCCTTCGACCCCGACCACGCGTGGGTGACGTACTCGGGCTACGACGCCTACACGCCCGACACCCCCGGACACGTCTTCGAGGTCACCTACGACCCGGGCCGCGGCGTCGCACGCTTCGAGGACCGCTCCTACGACCTGGGCGATCAGCCCATCACCGATGTGGCCTACAACGAGCCGACGGGCGACCTCTACGCCTCGACGGACTTCGGCGTGCTGCGCCTCCCGCGCGGGTCGCGCTCCTGGGTCCAGGCGGCGCCGGGACTGCCGCCGGTGGCGGTGTACGGCCTGACCCTCTCCGGCAACGGGCGCGTCCTGCTGGCGGCTACCCACGGGCGGGGTGCCTACCAGCTGCCCCTGCCGGCGCGCCCGCGCGTGAGGATCTCCGGTCCTCCGCGGGTCGAGGTGGGCACGCGGGCCCGGTATCAGGCGATTGCGCGGGGCAACGGTCCCTTCTCCTTCGAGTGGGCGGTACCCGGGCGACCGGCGAAGCCGCGGGGCGCGCGGATCTCCTTCGTGGCCACCAGGCCCGGTGTGCGGTTCGTGAAGGTCAGGTGACCGACGCCGACGGCACGGTGACCCTGGCCGGGCGGCGGGTGCGGGTCGTCGACACGAAGAAGCCCGCGGTGACCTTCGCCGTGGGGGGCCGGGGCCGGCGGCTGAGCTTCGGGGGCAACGTGGTCGATTCCGGCGGGATCGCGCGCGTCCGGATCTCCTTCGGGGACGGGAGCTCACGCGCCCTGCGCCCCGGGCGGCGGGGCTACGTGGCGGCCCGCCACGTCTACCGCCGGGCGGGTTCCTTCACGGTGCGATTGGAGGCGACGGACCGCAGCGGGAACCGCGCGGTGGCGGTCGAACGGGTGCGGGCCGGGCGCTAATCTTCATATTGTGAAGCAAGGAATCCACCCCGACTACACCGCCGTGAACGTCCGCTGCACGTGCGGCAACGAGTTCACGACCCGCTCGACCCAGGGCGACATCCACGTCGAGATCTGCTCGAACTGCCACCCGTTCTACACGGGTCGCCAGAAGCTCGTGGACACGGGCGGCCGGGTCGAGCGCTTCCAGCGCCGCGCGCGCCGCGCCGCGAAGCCCGCCCCGAAGACCGCCGCGCGGTAGCGGGCGGGGGCGGGGGGCGGGCCGATTCCTCAGGAGTCGACCACCGGCTTCGCCGGCGACGCCCGGGCTCCCGACGGGCGGCTCATGGCCTCCCGGGACGCGCCCGTCGGGGGGCAGGCCGTCCTCGAGGGCGTGATGATGCGCGGGGTCTCCACGTGGGCGGTCGCCGTCCGCGTGCCCGAGACCAACCGGATCGAGCTCACCTCGTTTCCGCTGACCTCGTGGCTCAAGCGCCACCGGGTGCTGCGGCTCCCCGTGATCCGCGGCGTCGTGGCGCTCGCGGAGTCTCTGAAGATCGGGTTCTCGGCGCTGCAGATCTCGGCCAACGCCCAGCTCGTGGCCGAGGGCGAGGAGCCCCAGGAGCTCTCCAAGGCCGCGTGGGCGGGGACGATCGTCGCCGCGCTCGCGCTGGCCGTCGGGCTGTTCTTCGTGGTGCCCGTGACCGCGACGTCGCTGATCAAGGATCAGCTCCACTCCTCGTTCCTGTTCTGGCTCGTCGAGGGCGTGCTGCGCACGGCGATCTTCCTGGGCTACCTGCTGCTGCTCTCGCGCCTGCGTGACCTGCGGCGGGTCTTCGAGTACCACGGCGCCGAGCACAAGGCGATCGCCTGCTACGAGGCGGGCGACGAGCTCGTCCCCGAGCGCGCCGAGCGCTACTCCCGCCTGCACCCCCGGTGCGGGACGAGCTTCCTGCTCATCGTCATGATCGTCGCGATCTTCGTCTTCGCCCCGATCGGGCTGCCCGCCTGGTACCTGCTCGTGGCCACGCGGATCCTCGGCGTGCCGCTCATCGCCGGCCTCTCCTTCGAGGTGATCAAGTGGGCGGGCCGCAACCGCGGGAAGGCGTGGGTCCGTTCGGTCATGTGGCCCGGGCTCCAGCTCCAGAAGCTCACCACCCGCGAGCCCGACCGCGACGAGCTCGCGGTCGCGCTCACCGCGCTGGAGGCGGTGCTGTCGGTCGAAGGCGAGGGCGCGGCCGGGGCCGAGGACCTCGTGGGTGTGGAGGTCGTGGCCTAGCGACACATACTCCTACGGGACGCCGGCTCCGAGCAGGCCGGCGATCACGCGCCCGAACGCCTCGGCGCCGAACGGCTTGGCCAGGAAGGCATCGGCCCCCGCGCGCCGGCCGCGCTCCTCGTCGCGCTCGGAGGCGTGGGCGGTGAGCAGCAGGACGGGGACGCGGGAGAACTTCCGGATCGCCGTGAGCGCCCCGATGCCGTCGAGCTCGGGCAGGCCGACGTCGAGGACCACGAGGTCGGGGCTCTGCGTGCGGACGCCGTCGACCGCCTGATGGCCCGTCCGGCCCTCCGCGACCGCATGGCCCTCGCGCTCGAGCAGGAGACGCACGAGCAGGAGGACGTCGGGATCGTCGTCGATGACGAGGACGCAGGCCACGTTGATCTCCTGAAGGTTCGCACGTCCGCCGAGTAGCGGTGATCCGCGCGCCGTGGACCGTGCGTAGAGTCCCACATCTTGGCCCAGACTATCCGCCTTGCTGCAGTTCCCCTGGCCGTCCTCGGGCTGTCCGCAACCGCCCCGTCCTCCGGGGCCGCGCCGGCTTCCCCCGCGGCCCCCTCCACGGCCCCGGCGACGCCTGCCCGGGGGCGCGTCTCGCGGGACGCCCTCGGGGTGAGCGCGCACACGCCCTTCCGCTTCGGTCACCGGCCGGCGGCGCTGGCGGGGGAATCGTTCACGGTCGCGGGCCGGGCCGGCCGTCCCGCGCACGGGCAAGGGGTCATCGTCCGCCTCCTGCGCGGCGACCGCGTCGTCACCGCCCGCCGGGTCGGCATCGACTCCAGCGGACGCTTCACCACCGTCTTCCGGCCGCGCCACCCGGGTACGTTCACCGTCCGCGCGGTGCTCCCCGCGGCCCCCGGCCGCCTCGAGCGGCGCGGGCGCACGCGGGTCGGGGTCTATGAGCCCGCGCTCCACGCGGGCATCCGGGGCCCCCTCGTGCGCTGGGTGCAGGCCGAGCTCCACGACCTCGGCTACCTGGACCACCGCGCCACGGGTCGCTGGGACCTCGCCACCGGCGTCGCCGTGCTCGCCTACCGCAGCGCCAACGGCATCGGCGGCCTCGACGAGCCCACCCACACGAACCTCCGCGCGATCCGTGCGCTGCGCGACGGACGGCGCGGCTTCAACGCGCGCTACGCCGGCCACGGCCACCATGTGGAGGCGGACCTCTCCAAGCAGATCGTCGTGCTCCTCGACGGGCGCCGCGTGGACCGCATCCTCCACATGAGCTCCGGGAAGCGCTCGACCCCCACGATCCTCGGCTCGTTCCGCTTCTACCGCAAGGATCCGGGCTTCAACTCCTCCGGGATGTACAACGCGAACTACTTCGTCGGGGGCTATGCCCTCCACGGCTACAAGTTCGTGCCCGACTACCCCGACTCGCACGGGTGCCTGCGCATCCCGATGTCCGAGGCCGACTTCGTATTCTCGTGGGTCCGGAATGGCGACCGGATCGATATCTATCCCTGAGATCGCCACCCAGCGAAGCGACGTCCCGCGTCGCCGAAAGGCAGGAACATGAGCGAAGAGCTCAATCTCGTCTACGACTCGATCGACAAGGCGAATCAGCATGAGACGGCGTTCACGCGCCGCAAGCTCGTCGGCGCCGCCGCGGGGGCCATCGGGGGCCTCGGCCTCCTCGGCATTCCGGACATCGTCAAGGCCGGCGGCGGGGGCCCAGGCAACACGCCCGAGAACATCCTCGCGGCCGCCGCGACCGTCGAGGTGCTGGCGACGATCGTCAACACGGTCGGGCCGGAGAAGATCAACCTCGATCCGGTGGTCCGCCGCAACGTGCGCTCCGCCGCGCGCGAGGAGCTCATCCACTACGACGTGCTCACGGGCCCGCTCGGTGCCAAGGCGATCACGAAGAAGATCTGGGTCCCGAACTCGGTCTTCCGGAGCCAGCGGAACCTCCTGAACGTGCTGGAGGTCGGCGACCAGATCTTCATCAACGCCTACCTCATCGGCACGACGGCGTTCGGGAACGCCGGCCTCGGTAAGTTCGCCCGGATCACCGGCGAGTTCATGGGCGCCGAGGCCGTGCACCGTGCGCTGGCCCGCCAGGCGCTCGGCAAGCTCGGCAACGACCGGGCGTTCATGCAGTACACGTTCACGAACGTCTTCCGTGCGGTGTCGCTGCTCGAGGGGGCCGGCTTCGGCTTCGGCAAGCGGGGCAGGGGCCCCGGGCAGTTCTACGAGCTGGACAGGGTCCGTCGCCGCACGCCGAACCCGGGCGGCGTCAACACGCGCACGCCCAAGTAGCAGTCCGTTCGAGGGTGGGCGGGGCGATCCGGCCCCGCCCCCCCTCAACATCCTCTCCGCGCCCGCGCGTAGAAGCGCAGGTAGGCGCCGTGGTGCGCGTGCCAGCTCCCCCAGCGTCCGCCGCCGCCGACGTGCCAGCAGGGTTAGCAGCGCGAGGGCGATCCGCCGCACGGGCCCGGACCTACACTCGGACGCGGCATGATCGCGCAGCTCGTCGACCAGATCGAGACCCAGTTCGCCGAGCTCGGGCGGCGCATGACCGACCCCGAGGTCATCGGTGATCGCACCGCGTACGCCGATACGGGGCGTGCGTACTCCGAGCTCGAGCCTGCCGCGAAGCTCGCGGGCGAGTGGCGCCGGGCGCACGGCGACGCGGAGGGGGCCCGGGAGCTGCTCGCCGAGGACGGGGACGACCGCGAGGTGCGCGAGATGCTCACCACCGCGGAGGCGCGACGCGAGGAGCTCGGGGAGGAGCTCCGCCTCGCCATGATCGAGCGCGACCCGGCCGACGAGAAGGATGTCATCGTCGAGATCCGCGCGGGCGCCGGGGGTGAGGAGGCCGGGCTGTGGGCCGGCGACCTCTTCCGCATGCTCACCCGCTACGCCGAGCGCCGGGGCTTCCGGACCGAGCCCCTCGCGGTGGGGGAGGGCTCCTACACGGTCGCGGTGAAGGGGAAGGGCGCCTACTCCGTGTTCAAGTTCGAGGGTGGGACGCACCGCGTCCAGCGGGTTCCCGAGACCGAGTCCCAGGGCCGCATCCACACCTCGACGGCCACGGTCGCCGTCCTGCCCGAGGCCGAGGAGGTCGACGTGGGAGTCGATCCCAACGACCTCCAGGTCGACGTCTACCGGTCGAGTGGCCCGGGCGGCCAGTCCGTCAACACCACGGACTCGGCCGTGCGCATCACGCACAAGCCGACCGGGATCGTCGTCTCCATGCAGGACGAGAAGTCCCAGCTCCAGAACCGGGAGAAGGCCATGCGGGTCCTGCGCGCGCGGCTGTATGAGCGCGCGGAGGCCGAGCGCCGGGCCGAGCTCGCCGCGACCCGCGCGGCCCAGGTCGGGACGGGCGAGCGCGCGGAGAAGATCCGCACCTACAACTTCCAGGAGAGACGGGTCAAGGACCACCGCGTGAACCTGATGCGCCACGACCTCGACGAGATCCTCATGGGCGACCTCGACGAGTTCACCGCCGCGCTCTCGGACGATGAGAGGCGCCGGCGCCTAGCCGGGCAGGCCGCTGCGAGCGCGTGAGGCGCTGGGCGCGGCGGGGCTCGAGCGGCTGGACGCCGAGGTGCTGCTGGCGCGTGTGCTGGGGTGCGAGCGGGCCGTCCTGCACATGGACAATCCCTCGTTGAGCCCTGCTCAGGCGGAGCGGTTCGCCGGCCTGGCCGAACGGCGCAGGGAGGGGGAGCCGGTCGCCTACCTCGTGGGGCGGCGGGAATTCCGGTGGCTGGAGCTCGCGGTCGATCCGCGGGTGCTCATCCCCCGGCCGGAGACCGAGCACCTGGTCGAGGCGGCGCTGGGGCTGCCCGCGGGCTCTCGCGTGGTCGACGTGGGCACGGGGAGTGGGGCGGTGGCGCTGGCGCTGAAGTCGGAGCGACCGGATCTGGAGCTGGTGGGCGTGGACGTGTCGGGGGATGCCCTGGAGGTCGCGCGGGGCAATGGGGAGCGGTTGGGGCTGGACGTGGAGTGGGTGGAGGGTGACCTGTTGGCGCCGGTGTCCGGCCCGATCGACGCCATCGTCGCCAACCTGCCCTACGTGGCCGCGGGGGAGACGGTCGCGGAAGGGGTGAGGTGGGAGCCCTCCGTCGCGGTCTGGGGCGGCCCCGACGGGCTCGATCTCATGCGTCGACTCGTCACCCAGGCCGGCGTGGGCCGGATTACCCCTCTCCTGGGGGGGAAAACCAGCCCACGCGGTCCCGGACCGGTCCCCTTCCTGGCCTTGGAGGTCGGCGCGACGCGGGCGCCGGAGGTCGCCGGGCTCTGTCAGGGCGCGGGGTATCGGTGGACGGAGACGCATCGGGATCTCGCCGGGCGCGACCGGGTGGTCGTGGCGCGCGCGTGACCCCGCACGCCGAGGCGTTCGAGCGCTGCATCGCCGCGGGCGGCGTGGTGGTCTTCGGGGCCGACACCGTCTACGGCCTCGCCTGCGACCCCGAGAGCCCCGACGCGGTCGCGCGTCTCTACGCCCTGAAGGGCCGGGCGGCCGAGAAGCCCTCCGCCCTCATGTTCTTCGACGCCGAACGCGCCCTCGCCGCGCATCCGGACCTCGGGCCCCGCACCCGGGAGGCGCTCCGCCGGCTGCTTCCCGGGCCGGTGACCGTGGTGCTGGCGAGCGGGGGCCTGCGGGTGCCGCGCGTGGAGCGTGACCACCCGCTGCACGACCTCCCGCGCCCCGTCCTCCAGTCCTCGGCCAACCGTGCGGGCGCCCAGGAGGCGCGGCTCCTCACGGAGGTCGACCCCGCCATCCTCGCCGGGGCCGACCTCGTCCTCGACGTGGGCGAACTGCCGGGAACGGCCTCGACGGTCGTCGATCTCCGGCGCTACGAGCAGCGCGGGGAGTGGAAGGTCATCCGGTTGGGGGCGCTCGGACTCGGGACGCTGGAGGGCGAGCTAAGGTCGTCGGGGTGAACGATCCGCTCGCCCGCTCCCTCGCCGAGGTCGACCCCGAGATCGCCGACGTGCTCGCCCGCGAGCTCGACCGGCAGCGCACCACGCTGGAGATGATCGCCTCGGAGAACTTCGTGCCCCAGGCCGTCCTGGAGTGCCAGGGGTCCGTGCTCACGAACAAGTACGCCGAGGGCTATCCCGGCCGGCGCTACTACGGCGGCTGCGAGTGGGTCGACATCGCCGAGCAGCTCGCGATCGACCGCGCGAAGGAGCTCTTCGGCGCCGAGCACGCGAACGTCCAGCCGCACGCCGGCGCGCAGGCCAACGCCGCCGTCTACCACGCGCTGCTCCAGCCCGGCGACACCCTCATGGGCCTCGAGCTCTCCCACGGCGGCCACCTCTCCCACGGGATGAAGCTCAACGTGTCGGGGCGGCTCTACCAGGTCGTGCCCTACCACGTGGACCCCGAGACGAGCCTCGTGGACATGGACGAGGTCGAGCGCCTCGCCCACGAGAAGCGGCCCGGGCTGATCATCGCCGGCTGGTCGGCCTACCCCCGCTTCCAGGACTACGAGCGCTTTCGCGCGGTCGCCGACGCGGTGGGCGCGAAGCTCATGGTCGACATGGCCCACTTCGCGGGGCTCGTCGCCGCCGGCCTGCACCCGAGCCCGGTGCCCCTGGCCGACGTCGTCACCACCACGGTGCACAAGACGCTGGGCGGCCCGCGCTCGGGGATGATCCTCTGCCGGGAGGAGTACGCGAAGAAGATTGACTCAGCCGTGTTCCCCGGCCAGCAGGGAGGCCCGCTCGAGCACGTGATCGCGGCGAAGGCCGTGGCGTTCAAGCTCGCGCTGGAGCCCGCCTTCCGCGAGCGCCAGGAGCGGACCGTCGCCGGCGCGCAGGCCGTCGCCGGGCAGCTTCTCGGCGCCGGCCACGGGATCTCCGTCCTCACGGGCGGCACCGACGTGCACCTCGTCCTCTGCGACCTGCGTGGATCCGAGCTCGACGGGCGCCAGGCCGAGGACCGCCTCCACGAAGTCGGCATCACCGTGAACCGGAACGCCGTGCCGTTCGACCCGCGCCCGCCCGCGGTGTCCTCCGGACTGCGGATCGGCACCTCGGCCCTGGCCACGCGCGGCCTGGGCGAGGAGGACTTCCGCGAGGTCGGTGAGCTCATCGCCATCGCGCTCTCCCCGGAGTTCGAGGACCGCCGGGACGAGCTGGCCGAGCGCGTGACCGCCGTCACGGAGCGCTTCCCGCTCTACGCGCACATGGGGGACCCCGCCCGCCCCGAGCCGGCCCCCGTCGGCTGATCGGCTCTCCCGGCGACGCTCCGACTCCCGCGGCGGTTATCGTCTCCGAGGCCGGATGCGGCCCCTCGACGCCCTCTACGCCGGTCTCGCAGCTGCGGTCGCGGCGGCGCTGCTGACCCCGCTCGCGGCGCGGGTCGCGTACGCCGTGGGCGCGGTGGACCGCCCCCGGGAGCGCGGGCTGGCCGACCGCGACACGCCGCGCCTCGGGGGGCTGGCGCTTTTGGGCGCCGTGCTCCTCGCCGCGCTGATCTGGCTCGGGTGGCACGGGAGCACGCGGGGGATCCTGCTCGGCGCCGTGCTCATCTGCGCGGTGGGCGCGCTCGATGACGTCGTCGAGCTGCCGGCCGCCCCGAAGCTGGCCGGGCAGGTGCTCGCCGCGGTCGTGCCTGTGCTCTCCGGGCTCACCGTCGACCGGCTGAACATCCCCTTCCTCGGCCCCCACGAGATCGACCCGTTCCTCGCCCACGTCCTCCCCGTGCTCGGGCTCGTGGCGCTCATGAACGCCGTGAACTTCTCCGACGGGGTGGACGGGCTCGCGGCGGGCGTCTGCGCGATCTCGGCCGTCGCCTTCTCGATCATCGCCTTCGACCTCCAGCGGGGCACCGCGGGAGTGTTCGCCGCACTCATCGCCGGCGCGTGCGCCGGCTTCCTCGTCCATAACTTCCACCCCGCGCGGGTCTTCATGGGGGACTCCGGCTCGAACCTCCTGGGCTACCTGCTCGGGTGCGTGGCGATCCAGGGGACGCTGAAGACCAACGCGTTCATCGCCCTCGTGGGCCCCCTGGCGATCCTCGCCGTGCCCTTCCTCGACACGGGCTTCGTGCTGGCCAAGCGCCTCCGCTACCGCCGCCGGGTGTGGGAGGCCGACACGAACCACTTCCACCACCGCTTCGCCCGCATCGGGTTCTCGCAGCGCCGGACGGTCCTGTACCTCTACGGATGGAGCGCTACGCTCGCCGGGCTCGCCGTCGCCCTGCGGTTCGTCCCCTACTACTCCCACGGGGCCTACCAGTTCTTCTGGCTCGCCGTCATGGGCCTCATCGGGCTCGTCGTCCTCGCCGTCTCGCTCTACCTCGTCCTCGTCCTCGAGATCCTCAAGTTCCGCCGCCTGCACGCCCGCGAGCTCCGCGCCGCCGACCCGGGGACCGCGGAGTGGGAGATCGACGCCGAGGTGGCGCGCGAGATCGAAACCGGGGAATGGGAAGCCGTCGACTCCTGAGCCGGGCCCGTGCGGATCTGGATCGACATGACCGCGCCCGCGCACCCAGTGGTGTTCCGCCCGCTGATCGCCGAGCTCACCGCGCGCGGGCACGAGGTGGAGGTGACCGCGCGCGACTACGCGCAGACGCTGCCGCTCCTGCGGCGCATGGGGATCCCGTACGTCGCGGTGGGCTCCCACGGCGGCGCTTCACGGACGGGCAAGCTCGTGGCGCTGGCCCGCCGCACCCCGCCGCTGGCGCGCCGCGGACGCCGGCACGGGTTCGCGCTCGCCGTCGGCCACGGCTCGAACGACCTCGCCCTGGCCGCCGCCGCCCTGCGCGTGCCGGCCGTCAACATGTTCGACTACGAGTGGGCGACCCAGCAGCACCAGATCGGCTGCCGGCCGGCGCGGCGGGTGCTCACCCCCGACCGGATCCCCCCCGAGCGCCTACGTCGCTTCGGGGCCCACCCGGGCAAGCTCCGCCAGTTCCCCGGCCTCAAGGAGGAGTACTACCTCCACGACTTCGTGCCGGATCCCGGGGTACTCGCCGAGCTCGGGCTCGAGCCCGGGCGCCCCATCGTGGTGGTCCGCCCGCCCCCGGACGTCTCGCTCTACCACCGGCGCTCCAATCAGCTGTTCCCGCAGGTCGTCGAGGCCCTCGGCCGTCGTGAGGACGCGCAGGCGGTCGTCATCCCGCGCACGGCGGCGCAGCGGAGCTACCTGCGGGCGCTCGGGTTGCCGTCCCTGCGGGTCCCCGAGGGCGCCGTCGACGCCCAGAGCCTCATCGCCCTCGCCGACCTCGTGGTCTCCGCCGGCGGCACGATGAACCGGGAGGCGGCGGCGCTCGGCACCCCGGTCTACACGACCTACGGCGGGCGTCTCGGCGGGGTGGACGAGGCGCTCATGCGCGAGGGACGGTTGCGTCCGCTGACCGACCCGCGGGCGATCGAGGTGCGCCCGTGCCCCCCGCGGACCTCGCTCAACCGGCGTGATCCCGCCCTCCTCGTCGATCTGATCCTCGAGGCCGCGGGATGAGCGCTCCGGCCCCGGCCCCCGCCGTCGCCCTCGAGCGGGTTCTGGACCGTGGGTGGGAGCGCGTCCCCCACGCCTTCGACCCGGAGCCCGTCGACGTCGCCCTGCGCGCGCTGGATCTCGTCATCGCCGGCGCGGCGGGAATGCTCCTCTCGCCCGTCGCCGGGGCGGTGGCGCTGGCCATCCGGGTCACCGATGGCCGGCCCGTCCTGTACCGCGGTGCTCGCGTCGGACGGGGCGGGCGCCTGTTCACGATGGTGAAGTTCCGGACCCTGCGCCGCGACGCCGCGCACCGGCTCGACCCCTTCCTCGGCCCGGAGCTGACGCGCCTCACCGAGCAGGAGATGACGGGGGTGGGCCGGGTCGTCCGGGCGACGCACCTCGACGAGCTGCCCCAGGTCCTGAACGTGCTGCGCGGCGACATGAGCATCGTCGGGCCACGCCCCATCCGCCCGACGTTCTTCGTCGAGCTGACCGAGGAGATACCGGCCTACTGGCAGCGCCTCGCCGTCCGCCCGGGGATGACCGGCTTCGCCCAGCTACGCCTCACGCGGGAGATGACCTGGGCGGAGAAGCTCCACCACGACTTCGAGTTCATCGCCGACCGCTCGGTCGGGCTCTACCTCCGGGTCGTCGCCGCGACTGGGGTGCGGGTGCTCACCCGCCTCGCCCTGGCCGCCGCGGGCCGCGCCCGCGAGGTCACCTAGTGAAGGGCCACTAACCGATGTGCGGGATCGCGGGGGTCGCCCGCTCCGACGGGGCGGCCGCCGACGTGCGCGAGGTAGAACGGATGCGCGATGCGCTGACCCACCGCGGGCCGGACTCCGCCGGGCTGTGGGGCGACGGCCCGGTGGCGCTCGCGGCGCGGCGGTTGGCCATCATCGATCCGGAGCACGGCGAGCAGCCCGCGCGGTCCGAGGACGGGCGCGTGGTGGTCGTCCTCAACGGGGAGATCTACAACCACGGCGAGCTGCGCGCGGGGCTGCGCGGGCGCCACGAGCTCGCCTCGCGCTCGGACACCGAGGTCCTCGTGCACCTCTACGAGGAGGAGGGAGAGGCCTTCCTGCACCGTCTCCGGGGCATGTGGGCGCTCGCCCTGTGGGATGCGCGGCGCGACACGCTGCTGCTCGCGCGCGACCCGTGGGGGATCAAGCCGCTGTACGTGAGCGAGAGCCCCACCGGGCTCGCCTTCGCCTCCGAGCTCAAGGGGCTGCGGGCGATGGACGGGTTCACGACCGAGGTCGACCCCGACGCGCTCGCCGCCTTCCTCGCCTTCAACGCGATCCCGGCGCCGCTGACGATCTTCCGGGGCACCCGCAAGCTCGGCCCGGGCCACCTGCTGCGCTGGGCGGGCGGGCGGGCGAGCGTCGAGCGCTGGAGCCGCCCCCGGCCCGTCCCGGCCGCCGAGGTGCGCCGTGACGCCCCCGACGCGCTCGCCGCCGAGCTGCGCGAGCGCCTGCGGGACTCCGTCCGGGCCCACCTCGTCTCCGACGTCCCGGTCGGCGTCCTGCTCTCGGGCGGGGTGGACTCCTCCGCGCTGGCCGCGCTCGCCGCGGAGGCGCGGCCGGGCATCGCCACGTTCTCCATCGGCTTTCGGGAGGAGTCGTGGAACGAGCTCCCCCTCGCCCGGCTCGTCGCACGGCGCTACGGGACCGACCACCATGAGCTCGTCGTCGCCCCCGACGCCGCCGAGCTGCTCCCCGAGATCGTCGGCGCCTTCGACGAGCCCTTCGCCGACTCCTCGGCGCTGCCGACCTATCTCGTCTCGCGCCTCGCCGCCGGTCACGTCACCGTCGCCCTGTCCGGGGAGGGGGGCGACGAGCTGTTCGGGGGCTACGAGACCTACGTAGCTGACCTCCTCGCCGCCCGGGTCGGCCGGGTCGCGCGGTTGGCCTCCCCGCTCGTCGAGCGCCTTCCGAGCTCCGCGGAGCGCGTCTCGCTCGACTACCGGCTCAAGCGCTTCACCCGCGCGGCGCACCTCCCGCCGCTCGAGCGCCACCACGGCTGGAAGGAGATCTTCGGGCCCGCGGCGCGCGCCTCGCTGCTCGCCCCCGGCCTGCGCGACGGCCGTGATCCCGTCGACCTGCTGCGCGCCCGCTGGGCCGAGACCGCCGGGGCCGAGCCGCTGGCCCGCCTCCAGGACGTCGACCTCGGGATCTACCTGCCCGACGACCTCCTCGTGAAGACCGATCGGGCGAGCATGGCCCACTCGCTCGAGGTCCGCGTCCCCTTCCTCGATCCCGTGGTGGCCGAGCTCGCCCTCGCGCTGCCGACCGCCCAGAAGGTCCGGGGCACCGCTAAGAAGCGCCTCCTGCGGCGCGCAGTCGCGCCGCTCGTGCCCGCCGAAGTGCTCTCCGCGCGCAAGCGGGGCTTCTCCATCCCCGCCGCGGCATGGCTGCGCGGCCCCCTGGTCCCCTTCGCCCGCGAGGTCCTGAGCGTCGGGACCCTGCGCCGCCACGGGCTGCTCGAGCCCGTCGCGGTCCATGCGGTGCTCGAGCGCCACGTCTCGGGCCGCGAGGACCTCTCGCGCCAGCTCTGGGGGCTCCTTTCGCTCACCCTCTGGCGGGAGGGGCTGGACGCTCAGCGGCCGTAGACCGCGCCGAGCCACACGGCCGACAGGGCCTGGACGAGCTCGTCGAGGTCGCCGGGGTCCTGGGCGGGCGGGCTGCTCATCATGTGCTGGTAGGCGGTGCGCTCGGTCATCCACGTCAGGGCGAAGGCGACGCCCCGCGCCGGCAGGTCGGCATCCACGCGGCCCGCGGCCTGCTCGGCCTCGATGCGCACCCGGCTCGCCTCCACGAAGCGTCCGATGAGGTCGTCGCGCCAGAAGCGGGCGACGTCCTCGTCGGTGGCCGAGGCCTCCACCACCGCGCGCAGGACCGCGCCGTGCTCGTGGTAGAGCCCGAGGACGGAGCGCAGGGCGGCCACGAGGTCCTCGGCCCCGTCGCCGTCCCCGCTCCACCAGGCCTCCGCGACTCCGAAGAGCTGCTCGGAGACCTCGGCGGTCACGCGCATGAGCAGCTCGCGCTTGTCCGAGAAGTAGAAGTAGAACGCCGTCCGCGAGATACCCGCCCGCGTGGCGATGCGCTCGATGCCGAGCTCCCCGAACGCGGTCCCCTCGTCGAGCAGGTCGTGGGTCGCTGAGACGACGGCCTGCTCGATCTGCTCGCGGCGGGCGGTGGGCATGACGGTGGATCAGGGTAAGGAGCGTCCATGCGGCTCTGGCCCACCGTCAAGCGGACCGCGAGCGAGTTCTCCGACGACAACCTCACCGACTGGGCGGCGGCGCTGACCTACTACGGGCTGCTCGCCCTGTTTCCCGCGCTCATCGTGCTCGTCTCCCTGCTCGGGGTCTTCGGTGACGCGGGCAGGACCACAGACGCCCTGTTCAACATCCTGCGCCAGTCGGGGGCGTCGGGAAGCACCATCGACTCCGTGCGCGGCCCGATCAACGGGGTCATCTCGTCGAAGGGGGGCGCGGGCGCGCTGCTCGGCTTCGGCCTGCTCGGGGCGTTGTGGTCGGCGTCGGGCTACATCGGGGCGTTCATCCGCGCTGCGAACTCCGTGTACGAGATCAACGAGGGCCGGCCGTTCTGGAAGCTGCGCCCCCTGCAGATCGCGGTCACCCTCCTGGCCGTCGTGCTCCTCGCCGTCGTGCTCCTCGCCGTGGTCGTCACGGGTCCCCTGGCGCAGGCCGTCGGCGACCAGATCGGCCTGGGCTCCACCGCGGTGACCGTGTGGAGCATCGCGAAGTGGCCGGTGATCCTCGTCGTGCTCATGGCGATGATCGCCTTCCTCTACCGCGCGGCGCCGAACGTCCGCCAGCCGGGCTTCCGGTGGATCTCGCCCGGGGGCGCGGTCGCGGTGGTGCTGTGGATCCTCGCCACCGGGGGGTTCTTCTTCTACGTGGCGAACTTCGGCTCCTACAACAAGACCTACGGCACGCTCGGCGGGCTCATCGTCCTGCTCGTGTGGATGTGGCTCTCCAACGTCGCGCTGCTCTTCGGGGTGGAGTTCGACGCCGAGCTCGAGCGCACGCGGGAGCTCGAGGCGGGCGTGCCCGGCGCCGCGCGGGCCATCCAGCTCCCACCGAAGAAGGCCCCCAAGGACGGGCCGATGCGCGAGGGCGAGGACACGGAGCTCGCCGTGCCCGAATTCGATCCCGCGGCACGGCGCTCCGGGTGAGCGGTCACCGCCCGTGGATCGTCGCCGGGATCGCCGTCGTCACCGCGCTGGCCGGGGTGCTGCGGTATTCGGACGCTCCCGCGCTGCTCGCCTTCGTCGTGGCGACGGTGTCGCTCGCCGGGCTCGCCTGGGTCGTGTCGGTGGCCACCGAGCAGGTCGGCGAGCGCTTCGGTCCGGCGGCCACCGGCGTCCTGCAGTCCACGCTCGGGAACCTGCCCGAGTTCTTCGTGGTGATCTTCGCGCTCTCGGCCGGGCAGGTCACCGTGGCGAAGTTCTCCGTCCTCGGCTCCATCCTCGCCAACGCGTTGCTCGTCCTCGGCCTCGCCATCGTCGCGGGGTCGCGCGCGGCGGACGACGGCGTGATGCGCTTCTCGCCACGGCTGCCGAACGACACCGCGACCCTCCTGCTCCTGGCGAGCTTCATCATCACCCTCGTGGGGGTCGCGCTCGCCACCCAGGACGTGAACGCAGGGGAGGCACGCGACATCTCGACGATCAGCGCGGTGTGCCTGCTCGTCGTGTACCTCGCGTGGGTGATCCCGTACGTGCGAAGCGGCGCCGGCGCGGCGGGAGGAGAGGGCGAGAAGCCGCGCCACGCGGTGCCCCTCACCCTGCCCCTGGTCCTCCTGGGGGTGGGCGGCGTGGCGTCCGCGTTCGTGTCGGACTGGTTCATCCACGCGCTGGAGCCGACGATCACGCAGCTCAAGCTCTCCGAGGCGTTCGCGGGCCTGGTGATCGTCGCCGTCGCCGGCAACGCCGTCGAGAACGTCGCGGGGATCGTGCTCGCCCACAAGGGCCAGGCCGACCTCGCGATCTCGGTGATCAAGAACTCCGTCGCGCAGGTGGCCGCTTTTTTGTGGCCGACGCTCGTGATCGTCTCGCTGCTGCTCTCCCGGCGGCTGGACTTCGCGCTCGACCCGGTGTACATCGCGGCGCTGTTCGCGACGGCGATCGCGATCTACCAGGTCACCGCCGACGGCGAGGCGACCCTCTTCGAGGGGTGCGCCCTCGTAGCCTCGTTCGTCGTGCTCGGCGCCCTCACCCTCTACGAGTAGATGCGCGGGCGGACGCGCGGCCTGGGCCCCGCCGTGCTCGGGGTGGCGCTCGGCCTCGCCGCGGGGCTGTTCGACGCCGAGGCGCTGTGGATCCCCGCGGCCGGGCTCGTCCTCCTGTGGGCGCTGGTGGCGGGAGCACTGTGGGGCGCGGCGCGCGGCGCCCGCGTCGAGCGCGAGCTCGGGGCGGCGCGGGTGGTGGAGGGCGAGCCGCTGGTCGTCCGCGTCCGGGCCCGCGCGGGCCGTCTGCGCCTGGCGGGCGGCGAGCTCGTCGCGATACCGGGCCCGCACCCCCAGGAGGCGCCGGTCGCGCGCCTCGCCCCCGGGCGTGGAGGTGTCGCGGGGGAGGCCGCGGTCTCCTTCCCCCGGCGGGGACGGGTGACCCTGCCGCCGGCCGAGCTCCGCCTGGTCGACGCGCTGGGCCTCGGCGTCCGGACCGTCTCCGGCGGAGAGGGGGACGACCTTCTGGTGCTCCCACGCGTGGATCCCGTCCGCTCGCTCGCCGCCGGCGGCGGTCGGCTGCGCGGGGGCGAGGACGGCGCCCACACCGCCCCAGGCGCCGAGTCGGAGATCGACGGCCTGCGTCCCTACCGCGAGGGCACGCCGGCCACCCGGATCCACTGGCCCGCGCTCGCCCGCGGTGCCGGCCTCGTCGAGCGGCGGATGCTCCCCGAAGCCGAGCGCCTCCCGCTCGTGGCGCTCGACGCCGGCCGGGGGGCCGATGACGACGCGCTCGACGCCGCGGTGCGCGCGACCGCGTCGCTCGCCGTGGCGCTCGCCGCGCGCGGCGGGTGCGCCGTGCTCCTGCCCGGGGACCGCCGGCCCACCTCGCTCGAGCCGTCGCTCCTGGCGTGGCCCGGCCTGCACGCGCGGCTCGCCCTGGTGGAGCCCGGCCCGACCCTGGTCCTCGGCGGCCAGGCGCACCGCCACCGCACGCTCGTCCTCGTCTGCGCCCGCGCGCCCACGCGCGCGCCCGTCGCGCTCACCGCCGGCCCGCGCGGCGCGCGGCTGCTCGTGGTGCCGGGAACCTGGGGATCCGCCCCACCCGTGCTCGCGGTGGCGGGCTGCCACGGCTACGCGCTCGGCGCCACGTCCGGGCGCAGCGCGCACCCCGTCCGCGAGGCGGTGCTCTCGTGAGCGCCCTCGCCGCGCCGCGGGCCATGCGCCGCCGCATCGCGCTCCCCGACGTCCCCCTAGTCGTCCGCGGGCTCGCCGTCCTCGCCCTCGTCCTCGCGGGGGGGACGTGGTGGACGCGCATGCTCGCCCCCGCGCCCACCCACCGCGCGCTGGCGTGGACGGCTCTGGGCGGGGCGCTCGCCGCCTGCCTCGTCCTGGCCGGACGCCTCCCCGGTCCGGCGCGCCAGGCCGGGGCGGCGCTCGCGGCCGTCGCCGGCCTGGCGGCGTCCCTGCCCGCCGTGGGCGTCCCGCTCCGGCTGCTCGCGCCCGCGCACTGGGACGAGCTCGGCGCCGGGATCGGGCGCGGCCTGGCCGCGCTGCCCGGGCTGCTCGTCCCCTACGACGGGGCGCCCGGCGGCTGGACGGCGCGCACCGTCCTGGCGGGCGGGGCCGGCCTCGTGGTGCTCGCCGTCGCCCTCGCCCTGTGGCCGCGTGGGTCGCGCCGCGGGTTCCCCGCCCTCGCCGCGGTGCCGCTCATGGTCCTCGCCGGAGTCCCCGCGGTGGTCGTCCACGGCCAGGACCCGGTGGGCCAGGGCCTGGTCCTCTTCGTGGGGCTCGCGGCGCTCCTGGCCGCCGACCGCGTCGTCTCACCCGACGTGCCCGTCGCCCTCGTCGCGCTGCTCCTGGCCGCCGTCGCCGCCGTCGCCCTGCGCCCGGCGCTCGACGCCGAGCGCCCCTGGTTCGACTACGAGGCCGCAGCGGGCCGGCTGGGCGCCGTACCCGTCACCTTCGACTGGTCGCAGGGCTACGGGCCGCTGGACTGGCCGCGCACAGGGCGGGAGGTGCTGCGGATCGCCTCGCCCCGGCCTCTGTACTGGAAGGCGCAGGACCTCGAGGGCTTCGACGGAGTGGGCTGGACGCCGCTGCCCCCGGGCTCGGTCTCCTCGGACGCCGGCGGGCGCAACCCGTTCGACCTCGCCCTGGAGCACCCGGAGTGGGTCCGCCGGATCCGCGTGGCCGTGGGCGGGGTGCGCTCGGACCGGGTCTTCACGCCGGGCGAGCCCCTGGACATCACCGGCGCGCCCCACCCGGTCGCGACCGAGAGCCGCTCCGGCGCCTTCCCGATCGCCGAGCCGCTGCGCGACGGCGACGGCTACGCGGTCACGTCGTACGTACCCCGGCCCGGCCCGCGCGCGCTGGCCACCGCCGGTGACGTCTTTCCCGGCGCGCTCATCGTCGATCGGGTCGTCCGGCTCCCGCCCGCCGGGCTCGCCGATCTCGGCCCCCGGGGCGCGGCGTCGCGCGCGCTCGTGCGTGCCGGGACCCTTCCCGAGCTCGTGGTGCCCGCGTGGGGCTCGGGTGCCGGCCTCCGCATGTTCGACGGCGCCTCTCCGTCCGACGCCATCCGGGGCTCGGCCTACGCCGGGGTGTGGGATCTGGCCCGGCGGCTCAGGGGGGGCACGGCGACCCCGTACGCGTACGCGCGGCGGATCCTGGCCTACCTCTCGAGTCGCCCGTTCCGCTACACGGAGTCCCCGCCGCCGGCCGGAGCGCCCCTGGCCGACTTCCTCCTGCGCACCCACCAGGGCTACTGCCAGCACTTCGCGGGCGCGATGGCGCTGCTGCTGCGCATGGGCGGGGTGCCCGCGCGCGTCTCCACCGGCTTCGCGCCCGGGCAGCGGGACGCCCAGAGCGGCGAGTGGGTCGTGCGCGACACCGACGCGCACTCCTGGGTCGAGGCCTACTTCCCCGGTCTCGGGTGGGTCACGCTCGATCCCACCCCCGCCGCCTCGCCGGCCCGCGGCCAGGAGACCTCGAACCTCGTGCCCAAGCTCGTCGAGCGCGTGGGAAGCGGCCCTGCGGGGGCGGCGACCCCCCTCGATCCGCGCGGAGGGGGCCTCCACCCCCTGCGGGGGACCACCTCGGCCCCCATGCGCGGCGCCGGTGGCCCGAGCGCCTGGCTCTGGGCGCTGCTCGGGGCGGGCGTGCTCACCGCCGCCGGGGCTGCGTTCCTCCTCGTCCGGAGGGCCCGGCGGCGGCCGGGCTCCCCGGCCGAGCGCGCGTTCGCCGAGCTCGAACAGGCGCTGCGGCGCTCGGGGCGCCCCGCCGCGGCGCCCGTGACCCTCCGCACGCTCGAGGAGCGCCTGCGCGCCGCGCCCGAGGCGGCTGCCTACGTCCGCGCCGTGCGCGCCCTGCGGTTCGGGCGCCCGGGAAGCGGGCCGAGCGCGGCCCAGCGCCGCGCCCTGCGCACGGAGCTCGCCCGCGGGCTCGGTGTCGTCGGGCGCGTCCGCGCGTGGTGGGCCCTGCCGCCGCGGCGCCGCGAGGGGCCCGGGACGGTCTGAGCATGGCCGCGACGCTCCCCGAGGTGGACCTCGACCGCCTTGCCGCCGACGCCCGCGCGGGCGGGCGGCTCGGCCTGGACACGGAGTTCATGACCGAGGGTCGCTACCACGCCCTCCTCTGCCTCGTGCAGGTCTCCGTCGAGGACCCCGCCGCGCCCGCTGGCGTCCGGGTCGAGCTCATCGACCCGCTCGCCCGCACGGGCGACCCCGCACCGCTGGCCGCCGTGCTCGCCGATCGGACCGTCGACGTCGTCCTCCACGCCGCCCGTCAGGACGTGGCGATCCTCCGCCGGGTCTGGGACACGGAGATCTCCGGTGTGTGGGACACCCAGATCGCCGCGGGGTTCGCCGGCTTCGCCGCCCAGGCGGGGTACGTGAACCTCCTCGGCGAGGCGCTCGGCGTCCGCCTGCCCAAGTCCGCGAGCTTCACGCGCTGGGACGTCCGTCCCCTCACCTCCGAGCAGCTCGAGTACGCCGCCGGCGACGTCCTCTACCTCCTCGCCCTCGCCGACCGCCTGCGTGAGCGCCTGCGCGAGACCGGGCGCGAGGGGTGGGTCCGCGACGAGTGCGCCGCGCTCGAGCGCGTCTCGGACACCCGGGACCCCGGCGAGGCCTGGCGTCGGCTGCCCAAGGCCACCAACCTCCCGGCCGGCGCCCGGACCGTGGCGCGTGAGCTTGCCGCCTGGCGCGAGGAGACCGCCCAGGTTGAGGACCGCCCGGTCGCGTCGGTGCTCGCCGACGCCGCCCTCGTGGAGATCGCGCGGCGCCGGCCCGCAACCGCATCCGAGCTCGGCACGATCCGCGGGGTCCACGGCGGGGTCCTGCGCCGGCGGGGCGAGGACGTGCTGCGCGCCGTGGCGCGCGGGGCGGCCAAGCCGCCCATGGCGCGGGAGCCCGAGTCAGGCCCGGGCCTGACCGCCCGCGACGCGCCCCTCGTCTCCCTCGCCGAGGCCTTCCTGCGTCAGCGCGCGCTGGAGGAGGGCCTGGCCTACGAGGTCCTCGCGACGCGCGCCGATCTCAACCGGGTCGTCGGAGCGGCCCGGCACGGGCGCGACTCCGACGGGACGCGCGTGCTCGAGGGCTGGCGGCGCGAGGTCGCGGGCGAGGAACTGCTCGAGCTGCTGGCCGGGCGCCGGTCGCTCACGGTCGCCCCCGGTGGGCTCGAGGTGGGGAGCACTTCTCCGCCTTCCCGCTAGGATCGGTGCCGACATGGGCATCGGCACCTCGCTCTTCCTCATCGCCCTGGGGGCGATCCTCCACTGGGCGGTGACCGCGACCCTCTCGGGCGTGAACGTCCAGACCGTCGGCCTCATCCTCATGATCGTGGGGGTCCTCGGCCTCGTGGTCTCCGTGCTGTGGCTCACGGTCCTCTCGGACCGTCGGCGCGACCCGGGCGCGGCCCCGCGAGACCGGGACCTCTACTGATCGGGCGGACCAACGGGACGGGAGGCTCGGTCCGCGCCGGGGCATGACGGGCGGGTGCACGCACTAGGCTCGGCCCGTGGCTGATCGCTCCTCCCTCCGGCTCGTCGCCGTGGGGGCGTCGGCCGGCGGCGTCGAGGCGCTCAGCCGGTTTGTCGCGCACCTGCCGAGCGACCTGCCCGCGGCGGTGCTCGTGGTTCTCCACGTGCTGCCCGACGGGCACTCGGTCCTGCCGACGATCCTCGACCGCGCCGGGCCGCTGCCCGCCACCACCGCCGAGGACGGTAAGCCGGTGAGGGCGGGGCAGGTGATCGTCGCCCTCCCCGACCGCCATCTCGTCGTCGAGAACGGAATCGCGCACAACGTGCGGGGGCCGCGCGAGAACGGGCATCGCCCGGCCGTCGATCCGCTCCTGCGCTCTGTCGCCGTCGAGGCGGGCCCGGACGCGATCGCCGTCGTGCTCTCCGGCACCCGCGACGACGGCGCGGCCGGGGCGCGCACGGTCAAGACGGCGGGCGGGCTCGTGTTCGTGCAGGACCCCACCGACGCGCTCTACCCCTCGATGCCCGCCAGCGTCCTGCGCGCCGCGTCGACGTCGACGGCCAGGGCTCCGCGGCCGAGGTCGCCGCGCTCGTCGCCGCGGCGCTCGGCGCTTCTCGCGTCCCGGGCGAAGTGGCCCCCGCGGTGGCGCCCGGCCACGACGTGGAGGACACGGACGCGTCCGGTCTCACCTGCCCGGATTGCGGAGGGGCGATCTGGGTCGACGGCGAGGCGGGCGCCCCATCCTTCAACTGCCACACGGGCCACCGCTACTCCGACCAGTCCATGGTCGCCGGGCAGCGCAGCGCTACGGAGGCCGCGTTGTGGGTGGCGGTCCGTCACCTCGAGGAGCGTGCGGGGCTGATGCGCCGGATGGCCACGAGCATCGGCGCGCGCGGACCGGTCGGCGCCCAGCGGTTCGCGGCCGCCGCCGCGGAGTCCGAGCAGCACGCCAAAGTCATCCGCGAGCTGGTGGTGGGCGGCGAGGCGATGCCGTGAGCGAGGCCGGCCTCGAGGCGGTGCTGGACTACGTGCGGCAGGAGCGGGGCTTCGATTTCACGGGTTACAAGCGCCCGACCCTCGGGCGGCGCGTGGCCAAGCGGATGAACGCGGTGGGGGTCTCCGACCACGGCGACTACCTCGACTTCCTCGAGGTCCACGCGGACGAGTTCCCCGCGCTCTTCGACGCGCTGCTCATCAACGTCACGCGGTTCCTGCGCGACCCCGCCCCCTGGCGCTACCTCCGCGAGACGACGATCCCCGCCCTGGTCGCGGCCCGGGCCCCCGACGCGCGGATCCGAGTCTGGTCGGCGGGCTGCGCCTCGGGCCAGGAGGCCTACTCGCTGGCCATGCTGCTGGCCGAGGCGCTCGGCGAGGAGCAGTTCCTGGCCCGGGTCAAGGTCTACGCGACGGACGTCGACGAGCAGGCGCTCGACGAGGCGCGCCTCGGGACCTATCCCCTCAAGGCGGCCGAGGACGTGCCCTCCGAGCTCGCGGAGCGCTTCCTCGAGCGGACCGACCACCGCGTGACGTTCCGGCGCGACCTGCGCCGGAACGTGGTCTTCGGGCGCAACGATCTCGTGCACGACGCGCCCATCTCGCGCATCGACCTGCTCGCCTGCCGCAACGTCCTCATGTACTTCAACGCGGAGACGCAGGCGGGGATCCTCCGCCGGATGCACTTCGCGCTGCGCGACGACGGCGCGCTCTTCCTGGGGCGGTCGGAGATGCTCGTCCCGCACTCCGGGCTGTTCGGTCCCCTCGACCTGAGGTGCCGCGTCTTCGGCAGGCTCCCGGCCTCCAACGGTCGCCTCGGGCCCTTCCCCCTGGCCGACCTCGAGGACGTACCGCCCCGCGCGGCCGTCGCCCCACCGGCGCTGCGCGACGCCGCGTTCACGTCGGGGTCCGGCGCGGAGCTCGTGGTCGACGCGGACGGCACGCTCGCCCTCGCCTCGGGCGCCGCGCGGACGCTGTTCGGCCTGCGCGACGAAGACCTCGGGCGGGCGTTCTCGGACCTCGAGCTCTCCTACCGGCCCGTGGAGCTGCGCTCGGCGATCCAGGAGGCCCGGAACGCCCGGACCCCCGTGATCTTCCCCGACGTGACCTGGCCCACCCCCGACGGCGCCCCGCGCCGCGTCGAGGTGCAGGTCCGGGCGCTTCTCAGCCGGGGCGAGCCCCTCGGCACGCTCATCGCCTTCCGCGACGTCACCGAGCAGCGCCGGCTCCAGGAGGAGCTCGAGCGCTCGCGCCGCGAGCTCGAGGTCGCCTACGAGGAGCTCCAGTCGACGGTGGAGGAGCTCGAGACGACGAACGAGGAGCTCCAGTCCACCAACGAGGAGCTCGAGACGACGAACGAGGAGCTCCAGTCGACCAACGAGGAGCTCGAGACGATGAACGAGGAGCTCCAGTCCACCAACGAGGAGATGGAGACGATCAACGAGCAGGTCCGCGACCGCTCCGACGACCTCGACCGCGCGAACGGCTTCCTCGAGACGGTCCTGAGCGCGATGCGCGTAGGCGTCGTCGCGGTCGACGGCGACGGTGTCGTGCAGGTGTGGAACGAGCGCTCGGAGGACCTCTGGGGACTGCGGGCCGACGAGGCGGTCGGACAGCACGCCCTCTCCCTCGACATCGGGCTGCCCATGGAGCGCCTCGCCGCTCCCCTGCGGGGGGCGCTGGCCGGCGACGACGGGCGCGCCGAGCTCGAGCTCGACGCGACGAACCGGCGCGGCCGCCCTCTCCGCTGCCGGGTGGTGACGATGGGCCTCCCGCCCCGGCACGCCCGGGGCGCGGTCCTGCTCGTGGAGGAGCTCGGGAGCTCGTAGGAGGGCCCCTAGGCCGTACGGCGTGCGGCGAGCTCCTCGCGCAGCGCGGCCGAGCGTCGACGGATCTCCGCCGAGCGCTCGCGGAGGTCCTCGAAGCGGTCCTGCCCGCTCGGCAGTTGCTCGGCCTGGAGCTGGCGTGCGCGGCGCACCCGCAGGAAGAGCTGGGCCGCCATCTGGTCGACGGCATCGAGGTCGCGCGCCGGCACCGGGTCGAGTGACTCCGATCTCGGAGCGGGCACCACCGCGCCCCGCGGTGCGTCCACGCCCTGCACGGCCTCGAGCATCCCGGGCGCGCTGCGCGCGAGCTGCCAGGCCCCGTCCTCGCGCCGACGGACGTGCCCCCGATCGGCGAGCTCGCGCATGGCGAGCGAGACCGTGGGGCGTCGCGCGCCCACCAGCCGTCCGAGCATGTGGTGCGGGAGGGCGAGCGGCAGCACCACCCCGTCACGCCCGATCCGCCCCCAGCGCTCGGCGAGGTGCCAGAACAGGGCGAGGAGTCGGAGGTCGACCCGCGGCAGTTGGGCGATCGCGTGGTGCAGGCCGAGCCGGTCGCAGCGACGGTTCCCTCGTTCCCAGAGCGCCATCATGAGCTCCGGGTAGGCGCTCGCGGCCCGCACGAAGTCCGGGTCGAGCAGCGCGAGGCGCCCCGGCTCCAGCACCGTCCAGGTCCTCGAGGTCACCAGGAGGGCCTCACGCCGGCCGCGCTCCCAGGGGTCGAGGATGTCGCCCGTCCCGAGGAGCTCGGTGCAGGTATGGCCGGCGAGACCCACGTCGCGGGCGAAGACGCCGGAGAGCACGAGCACGCCCAGGGGGGAGCGACGGGCGGGGGGGATGCGCTCGACCTCCCACGGCCCCGTGGTCACCTTGAACTCGGGGGCCACGACGTTGGCGACCGCCCGCGGGAGCAGCTCGGAAGGGAGATCCTCCGCGAGCTCCGGGTCGAGCGCGAGGATGCGAAGACCGGATGCCATCGCGCCAGATTGCCCGGCCTGTCAGATCGCAAACGTTCGAAACCAACGTACCCCGCAAGATGCAACATCGCCGCGAGTACCGTCAGGACCGTGAGCGCTCTCGCTGCCCCTCTCGTCCCCGCCGCTCCCCGACCGGTGCTGATCGAGGAGCCGGACGTCCTGCTCCGGCGCTATGCCCGCTTCGCCGATCCGGCGGACCTCGACCGGCTCGTCCGCCGCTTCCGGCCCCTGGCCCGCAAGCTCGCGCTGCGCTACGCCCGGGGGTCCGACCCTGTGGACGACCTCGAGCAGGTCGCCAACCTCGGCCTCGTCAAGGCGCTCAAGCGCTTCGACCCCGACCGTGGCTTCGCCTTCACGTCCTTCGCGGTGCCGACGATCCTCGGCGAGCTGAAGCGCTCCTTCCGCGACACGGCCTGGTCGGCACACGTTCCGCGCGCCGTGCAGGAGCGGGTGGCGGAGGTCCGCAAGGTCATCGACGGCTGGGCGGGAGAGCAGGGGCGCTCCCCCACGCCCCGCGAGGTGGCCGAGCGGCTGAGCTGCACGGAGGAGGAGGTGGTCGAGGCGCTGCACGCGCAGACCGCCCTGTCGCCGGTCTCCCTCGACGGCCGCGTGGGCGGCGACGAGGAGGACGGCGTCTCCCTCGGCGACCGCCTCGGCGACACCGACCCGGGCTACGAGCTCGTCGACGACCGCCGGGCGATCGCGGATGCCCTGCCCCTGCTCACCGAGCAGCAGCGCGCCGTCCTGCGCCTGCGCTTCGAGCACGACATGAAGCAGAGCGAGATCGCCGGCCAGCTCGCCTGCTCGCAGATGCAGGTCTCCCGGGTGCTCCGCGGAGCGCTCGAGACGCTCGGGCTGGTGGTCAACCACCGCTCCTGCGCCCCGGTCCGGCAGACGGCCGCCTAGGCAGAGGAGCCGAGGGCGGAGCGCCGCCCGCGCCAGCGCTGCTCGGCGAGCGCCTTCAGGCGCTCGAGGCCCTCGACGTTGCGGCCCTTGAGCGCGAGGTCGACCACCGATCGGGCCACCAGGAGCGGCCCCGCGACCGGCCGCTCGCTCATCCGGATCCGCGTCTGCTCGGCGCCGAGCGGCTCGAGCCCGAGCTCGATGTGGAGGACGGCCAGCGGCCGCATCCGCGCCTCGAGCAGCAGACGCCGCTCGGGCGCGGCCTCGAGCACCTCGGTGTAGTCCTGCACGAGCGTCAGTGGCCCGACGCCCTGCGAGTGGTGGAAGCGTGAGCCGGGCTCGGGCCAGCGCCCCTCCCAGTCGCGGATGTCCTTCGCGCCCACCACCCAGACCGCGTAGGTGTCGGGATCGGCGAGGACCTCCCACACGCAGGCGGCGGGCGCCTCGGCGACGGTGGTGTTCTCGGCCATGGCCGCCTCGCCTACCCCGATGCGACGGGCGCGTCACAATCCGCCCCAGCGTGGAAGCCGCCGTCCCCGAGCACACGCGCGGCTTCCTGGAGACGGCCGGCCGCGTCCTCGCCGCGACCCTCGACTACGAGACGACCCTGGCGGAGGTCGCCCGGCTCGCCGTCCCCGAGGTCGCGGACTGGTGTGCGGTGGACATCTCGGAGGCGGATGGGAAGGTGCGGCAGCTCACCTCCCGCCATCCCGATCCCGAGCTGGAGGCCTTCCTGCTCGAGCTGCGCCGCCGCTTCCGCGTTCGCTCCCACGGCGGCGAGGGCGCGCTCGCGGTGATCGCGTCCGGGCAGCCCGAGCTCGTCGAACGGGCCGAGCCGGTGCCGGAGCTGCTCAGAACCGACGCCGAGCGCGCCCTCTACGCCCGTCTCGGCCCGCGGTCCTACCTCATCGTCCCCCTCGACGTCCGCGGCGGCCGGATCGGGGCGCTCACCCTGCTCTCCTGCCGCGACGAGCTGCGCTACGGGGCGGAGGACCTCGAGTGGGCCGGGCTGCTGGCCGAGCGCTGTGCGCTCGCGGTGGACAACGCTCGGCTCTACACGGAGGCCGAGCAGCGCTTCGCCGTGCTCGACGCGGTCTTCGCCACGGCACCGGTCGGCCTCGGCCTGCTTGACGCCGACCTGCGCTTCGTCCGGGTCAACGAGCGCCTCGCCGCGCTCAACCGCCTTCCGGTCGCCGAGCACATCGGCCGGACCCCGGACCTCGCCGGGCCGGCGGGTGTGCGCCGGCGCCGGCTCTACGAGCGCGTGCTCGCGACCGGCCGCCCGGTCGTGGAGCACGAGATGGAGGGCCCGGGCGGCGCCTGGTGGCTCGTGTCCGGCACCCCGATCGCCGGATCCGCCCACCCCGGCGGCGGCGCCGCCGTCGGCGTCCTCGAGACCGTCGTGGACATCACGGAGCGCCGCCGCTCGCTCGAGCGCGCCGGGCTCCTGGCGCGCGCGGGGGACGTACTCGAGTCCTCCCTGGACTTCGACACGACGCTGCGCAACGTCGCCCGCGTGGCGGTGCCGGCCTTCTGCGACTGGTGCGCGGTGCACCTCCTCGAGGACTCCGACGCCGGGCACCCCGAGCTCCCGCTCGTCGCGGTCGCCCACGCGGACCCTGCCCGGGAGGCCACGGCGCGGGCGCTGGCCGCGCGCTTCCCGGTGGACCCGGACGACGCCACCGGCGTCGCCGCCGTCGTCCGCACCGGCGTGCCCGAGGTCACCCGCGACGTCACCGACGAGCAGCTGCGGGCGGGGGCCCGCGGGCCCGAGCATCTCGAGTTCCTGCAGAACCTCGGGATGCGCGGGGTGGTCATGGCGCCGCTGCGGGCGCGGGGACGGACCTTCGGGGCGATCTCCTTCGCCACCGCGGGCTCGGGCCGGAGCTTCTCCGCCGCCGACGTGGAGGTCGCCGTTGACCTGGGGCGCCGGGCGGCCATGGCCGTCGACAACGCCCGGCTCTACACGGCGCGTGCCGACATCGCCCACACCCTCCAGTCTCGTCTGCTGCCCACGCGGCTGCCCCACATCCCGGGCGTCGGTCTCGCTGCGCGCTACCGGGCGGCGGGCGAGTTCAACGAGGTCGGCGGCGACTTCTACGACGTCATGTCCTGCCCCTCGGGCGACTGGATCGTCGTGGTGGGCGACGTCACGGGCAAGGGCGCCGAGGCGGCTGCGGTGACCGCGCTGGCGCGGTACACCCTGCGCGCCGCCTCGCTGCAGACCGAGAGCCCGAGCGAGATGCTCGGACTGCTCAACGCGGCGATGCGCACCCAGGACGAGGGCGGCACCCTGTGCACCGCCGCGGTGGCGCGGCTGCGGCCGGGGGAGGGGCCGTTGGGCGTGACCCTCGCCCTCGGCGGGCACGAGCCGGCGCTCGTGCTGCGGGCGGACGGCCGGGTGGAGGAGGCCGGGCGCTACGGCTCGCTGCTCGGGCTCCTCGACGACCCCCGGCTCCACGACACGGCGCTCGAGCTCGGGCCGGGCGAGACCCTGCTCCTGTACACGGACGGGATGACCGACGCCGGCGCGCCGGCGGGGGCGATCGGCGAGGACGGCCTGAGCGAGCTGCTCGCCACGCTGGGCGCCGGGGCGCCGGACGCGCTGCTCCTGGGCCTCGAGCACGCGGCGGTCGCGGCCCAGGAGGGCGAGCCCCGCGACGACATCGCGCTGATGGCAATCCGGCCTCACTCGGGAATGGGGAGTGGCGATCCGGGTAGTCCTGAGACTCAGATGACTTTCACCGAGGTCGAGGTCGCCGGAGGGCCGCACGCGCCCGCCCACGCCCGCCAGGCCCTCCAGGAGCGCCTGGAGGGCACCGTGCCGGCGCCCGTGGCGCAGGACGCCGGCCTGCTCGTCTCCGAGCTCGTGACGAACTCCGTCCTCCACGGAGGCGGCATGGAGGGCGGCGACCGGGTCGGCGTCCGGATCGGCCTGACCGAGAAGCGCATCCGCATCGAGGTCTGCGATCCCGGCCCGGGGTTCGACCCCGCCGACCCGGGCCACGACCCGGACGAGCCGGGCGGCTACGGCCTGTTCCTCGTCACCCAGCTCGCCGAGGCCTGGGGGGTGGACGTCGCCGACAAGACCCGCGTCTGGTTCGAGCTGCGGCGCTGACGCGGGGAGCATGTGTCGCTAGACGTAGAGGAAGAACTGGAGGTACTCCGACTGCCAGTTCTCCATGACGCCGTTCGCGTAGTCCGACGAGGTGACGTAGCGCCCCAGCGAGACGGTCTGCGGCGCCTCGTGCATGAGCCTCGCGTGGGCGCGCTCGTCGTCGTTGTACTTCGCATGACCCGCGACGGCCTGGCCGGCCAGGGCAAGCAGGAGGATCACCCCGAAGAAGATCCCGAGCGCGTGGGCGCGCATCAGTGCCGCGTCAGGCCGATCGTGATCGCCGCCGCGAGGCCGAGGACGATGAAGGTGGTGTAGACGAGGAACATGGCGCGCATGCCGATCGTGATACCGGAGCCGCCGGACGTGTCACAAAGTTGTCACAAAGTCCTCCCGACGCGCTATGCTCACTCCCGCCGGCGGCGTGCCTGGCCGTTCGGCGCTCGATGATCCATGCCCTCAGCCACCCGTGAGCCGCGGACCCACCAACCGCGGCATCGTCGCGGGCACCTACCTCCTCGCCTGTCTCGTGGCCGGAATCGGCCTCGGCGCGCTCCTCGGCTCGCTGACGGGCGCGCTCGCCGCGGGGGTCATCCTCGGGGTGTTCGTGGGCTTCTTCGCGGGGATCGCGGTGGTGCGCTCCCGCTTCGGCGACCTGTGAGCGGCATGGGTCCGCTCCGCTTCGCCGACGTCGTGATCGTCGTCGCCCTCGCCCCGTTCGCGATCGCCTTCGGCGCGCCCGTCCTCGGCGTCGCGGTGGGCTGCGTCGGGTGGGCCCTGGCGCGCGCGTTCGGCGTCTGGGCCGACCGGCGCACGGCGGGCGAGACCGACCCGCGGCGCGCGCTGGGCATCGGCTTCGCCTCCTCATTGGGGCGCGTCTGGCTGCTGGCCCTTAGCATCCTCGCCGTCGGCAAGGCCGCGGACCGCGCGGACGGGCTCGCCGCCGCGCTCGTCGTCCTCGTCGCCTTCACCATCCACTTCGCCATGACCCTCCTCCTCCGCCCCGCGCGCGGCGCCTCGCGCTCATCCGGCGCGCCCACCCCATGAGCTCGCGCCGCAAGCTCCTCCTCGGCATCGGCGGCTTCTACCTGTTCGGGATCATCGCCCTCGTCGCGGCCTTCGGCTTCAAGCGCGCCGACAACCCCGCGTTCAAGCCCCAGGACGAGTTCAAGCTCCTCCCGTGGGTGAACCTCCCCGGTCCGTTCGACCTGAACAAGGGGGTGCTCTACCTCTTCCTCGCCGGGCTCCTGACGATCGGGACGATGCTCTACATCGCCAACCGGATGCAGGCCCGTCCCAACCGGGTCCAGACCGCCGTGGAGACCATCTACGCGTTCATGCGCGACAACCTCACCAAGGGCTCCATGGACGAGGCGATGGCCCGGAAGTGGTTTCCGTTCATCGCCACGCTGTTCCTCTTCATCTGGTTCAACAACCTGATCGGCTACATTCCGCTGCCGACCAACTCGGGGGAGACGTTCAAGCTCTTCGGGGCGGAGATCCCCGCCTTCGCGATCTTCGCGGCCACGGCGAACGTGTCCATCCCGCTCGTCCTCGCGCTCGTCGTGTTCTTCTCGTTCATCGCCGAGGGCATCCGTGTCCACGGCGCGCGGGGCTACCTGAAGAGCCTGATCCCCGGCGGGGTGAAGGGACCGATCCTGCTGCTGATCTTCCCGCTCGAGCTCGCCTCGACGTTCATGCGGCTGGTCTCGCTGACCGTCCGACTCTTCGCGAACATCCTCGCCGGGCATCTGATCATCCTGTTCATGTCCGGCGGCCTGGCGGTGCTGCTCGGCCTCCAGGTGCTCGGGTGGATCACGCTCCCGGCGGGCATCGTCCTGTTCCTGTTCGAGGTCGGCCTGGTCGCCACCCTCCAGGCCTTCATCTTCGCCACCCTGTCCGCGATCTACCTCGGCGGCTCGGCCGCCGCCGAGCACTAGCCCACTCCCGAAACGAAGGAGCTCTCACCAGTGGTCGCCACGATCATCAACCTCATCGCCCAGGCGGGCGGCCTGGACAAGGCCGGCTCGGCCGCCGGCAAGGCCATCGCCCTCGGCGCGGGCGGCGGCCTCGGCGCCGTCGGCGCGGGCGTCGGCATCGGCATCATCTTCGGCAAGGTCATCGAGTCGGTCACGCGTCAGCCCGAGATGCGCGACGAGATCACCCAGATCCAGTGGCTGGGCTTCGCGCTCACCGAGGCGTGCTTCTTCTACGGCCTCGTGGCGGGGCTCATCGCCTTCTTCCTCTAGATGCCCGTCGCGGCCAGCTCGGGAGGCGGCTCGTTCCTCGTCTCGCCCAACGTCGGGCTGATGATCTGGACGCTGGTCGTGTTCGGCGGCTCGCTCTACATCCTGGGGAAGTTCGCGTTCCCGCGGATCCAGGCCGCGCTCGACAAGCGCCAGCGCGCGATCGAGGAGTCCATCGACGCATCCGAGCGCGTCAAGGTCGAGGCCGACCAGCTGCTCGAGGAGTACCGCGAGCGCCTGCACGAGGCGCGCGGCCAGGCCGACGACATCGTGGCCCGGGCCCGGCGCTCGGCCGAGCACTCCGAGGAGGAGTCCCTCGTGGAGGCCAAGCGCCGCCGCGAGGAGCTCATGGAGCAGACGCGCCGGGACATCGAGCAGGAGACCCGCCGGGCGATCCAGGAGATCCGCTCGGAGGTCGCGGACCTGACCGTGGCCGCCACGGAGAAGGTGACGCGCAAGACCCTCACTGGCGAGGACCAGCGTCGGCTCGTCGACGAGGCCCTCTCCGAGCTCGACTTCACCGCCCTGACCGGAGGGGAGCGCCGGTAGTTGGAGGAGATCGCCCAGGTCTACTCCCGGTCGCTCTTCGAGGTCGCCTCCGAGCAGGACAAGCGCGACGAGATCCGCGAGCAGCTCGGGCAGATCTCGGAGGCGATCGCGGAGAACCGCGACCTCCAGATCTTCCTGTTCTCCCCCTACTTCTCGACCGACGAGAAGGAGGACGGCTTCAAGCGCGCCTTCGAGGGGGTCGATCCCACGCTCCAGAACTTCCTCGACGTCCTGCTCGAGAACCACCGCCTGCCGGCGATCCACCGCATCCGCCGGCAGTACGACGCGCTCTGGGCCGAGGAGATGAAGCTCCTGCCCGTGGAGGTCACCTCGGCCGTCGCGCTCGACGAGGACGTCGTCCGCAACCTGGGCGAGCGCATCGGCGAGCAGGCCGACCGGAAGGTCGAGCTCACCGCCCACGTCGATCCCGACATCCTCGGCGGGGTCGTCCTGCGCGTCGGGAACTCCGTCCTCGACGCCTCCGTCCGCAACCGACTGAACCAGCTCCGCCGCTCGATCGCGCGCGGCTAGAGACAAGGAACCCCATGCAGATCAAGCCCGACGAGATCACGTCCATCCTCAAGAGCCGCATCGAGGGGCTCGACGTCGAGGATGCTGACCTCACGGAGGTCGGCACCGTCCTCTCCGTGGCCGACGGCATCGCCCGCGTCCACGGCCTGGAGAACTGCATGAGCTTCGAGATGCTCGAGTTCCCACACGACGTCACCGGCCTCGCCCTCAACCTCGAGTCCGACAACGTCGGCGTGGTGCTCTTCGGCGCGTGGGAGCACATCGTCGAGGGCGACACCGTCAAGCGGACCAAGCATTTGCTGGAGATCCCCGTGGGCGACGGCCTGCTCGGCCGCATCGTCGACCCGCTGGGCAACCCGCTCGACGGCAAGGGCGACATCGAGACCTCCGAGACCCGGCCGGCGGAGAACAAGGCGCCGGGAGTCGTCCAGCGCCAGCCCGTCAAGGAGCCCATGCAGACCGGCCTCAAGGCGATCGACTCGATGATCCCCATCGGCCGCGGCCAGCGCGAGCTGATCATCGGCGACCGCCAGACGGGCAAGTCGGCGATCGCGGTCGACACGATCATCAACAACAAGGACGCGGGCATCGTCTCGGTCTACGTGGCCATCGGCCAGCGCAAGGCGGTCGTGGTCGGGCTTGCCGAGACCCTCGCCGAGGCGGGCGCCCTCGACTCGACGATCATCGTCATGGCCGCCGCCGACGAGGCCGCGCCGGTGAAGTTCATCGCCCCCTACGCCGGGTGCGCGATGGCCGAGCACTTCCTCTACAACGGCGGCGCGGCCCTCTGCGTGTACGACGACCTCACGAAGCACGCGGCCGCCTACCGCCAGATGTCGCTGCTGCTGCGCCGGCCGCCGGGGCGCGAGGCCTACCCGGGGGACGTCTTCTACCTGCACTCCCGCCTGCTCGAGCGCGCGGTGAAGCTCTCGGACGAGCTCGGGGGCGGCTCGCTGACCGCGCTGCCGATCATCGAGACGCAGGCCGGGGACGTGTCGGCCTACATCCCGACGAACGTCATCTCGATCACCGACGGGCAGATCTTCCTCGAGCCCAAGCTCTTCTACTCGGGGGTCCGCCCGGCGATCAACGTGGGGATCTCCGTGTCCCGCGTGGGCGGCAACGCGCAGATCACCCCGATGAAGAAGGTGGCGGGCAAGCTCAAGCTCGACCTCTCCCAGTACCGCGACCTCGAGGCCTTCTCGCAGTTCGGCTCCGACCTCGACAAGGACACGCAGGACACGCTGGCCCGCGGGGAGCGGCTCGTGAAGACCCTGAACCAGGGCGAGCGCCAGCCCATCGCCGTCGAGGACCAGGTCGTCCAGATCTACGCGGCCACGAACGGCTACCTGGACCGCATCGAGGTCGACAAGGTCGAGGAGTTCCTCGAGCGCCTCACCGAGTCGGTCGGCTCCGAGCACTCGGACCTCCTCGAGAAGATCGCCGGCGGGGACTGGTCCGACGAGTCGCAGAAGGGCGTGGACGAGGCCGTGAAGTCCTTCGCCGACGACTTCGGCTACGACCTCGACGAGGACGGCCAGCCCCTCGACGAGAAGGAGGGCGCGACCGCCTGATGGCCACGCAGCGCGACGTCAAGGACCGCATCAGCTCGGTCCAGAACATCCGCAAGATCACGCGGGCGATGGAGATGGTCGCCGCGGCGCGCCTGCGCCGTGCCGAGCAGCGCATCGAGCACCTGCGCCCCTACGCGGACATCATCCGCCGGATGACCCGGCAGGCGGCCGAGCGCGCGGGCCACGTCCCCAACCTCCCCATCCTCGAGGAGCGCGAGAGCGTGTCCAACGTGGGGCTCGTGCTCATCACTGGCGACCGCGGGCTCGCCGGTGCGTTCAACTCGCAGATCGTCCGGGCGGGCGTGCGGGCCGCGGCGGAGCACTCCTCTGAGGGGCACGACGCGAAGTGGTTCGCCGCCGGGCGGCGGGGGGTGTCCTCGCTGACGTTCCGCGACTACGACGTCGCGGGCGCGTTCACCGGGTTCTCGGACCGACCCGCCTACGCCGACGCGCGCGAGATCGCCCAGAAGGTGATGGCCTGCTACATCGACGGCGAGGTCGACCGCGTCGAGCTCTTCTACAACCACTACGTCTCCCCGCTCACCCAGACCGTGACGCGTGAGACCCTGCTTCCGTTGCAGCAGGCCGACGTGATGGGACCACAGGAAAACAACGGCGAACAGGGAAACAACGGCAAGGATCCGGAACAGTCGGAGAACGAGGAACAAGAGCCCGATTCTCGTGCTCTTGTCGAGTACGAGCCCGATCCCGAGGTCATCCTCGGCCGTCTCGTCCCCGACTACGTCGAGATCTCCGTGTACCGGGCGCTGCTCGAGTCCACCGCCTCCGAGCACGGCGCGCGCATGACCGCGATGCGCAACGCCTCCGAGAACGCCGGCGAGCTCGTCGACGACCTCACGCTCGAGATGAACCGCGCCCGCCAGGCGGAGATCACCCAGGAGATCATGGAAGTCGTCGCCGGCGCGAACGCGCTGAGCTAGGAGAAGCCTATGAGTGCCACCGAGGAACGCCAGGAGCAGCAGACCGACGATCAGAAGGAGAACGTCGGGCGGATCGAGGAGATCACCGGCGTCGTCATCGAGGCCGTCTTCCCGGACGAGCTGCCCGAGATCAACTACGCGATCGTGGTCAAGCGCGAGGGCGACCTCGGCGACCTCGTCTGCGAGGTCCAGCAGCAGCTGGGCGACGACCGCGTGCGCGCGGTGGCCATGGACTCCACCGACGGTCTCGCCCGGGGCATGGAGATCACCGACACGGGCGGGCCGATCACCGTCCCCGTCGGCAAGGAAACCCTTGGGCGCATCTTCAACCTGCTCGGGGAGGTCATCGACGCGGGCGAGGAGGTCGAGACCGAGGAGCGCTGGCCGATCCACCGGACCGCCCCGACAGTGGAGGCGCTGACACCGACCACGGAGATGTTCGAGACCGGCATCAAGGTCATCGACCTCCTCGCGCCGTACGCGAAGGGCGGCAAGGTCGGCCTGTTCGGCGGCGCCGGCGTCGGCAAGACGGTGATCATCCAGGAGCTCATCCACAACCTCGCCGCCGAGCACGGCGGCCTGTCGGCGTTCTGCGGCGTGGGAGAGCGTTCCCGCGAGGGCAACGACCTGTGGCTCGAGATGAAGGAAGCGAACGTCCTCGACAAGACCATCCTCGTCTTCGGTCAGATGAACGAGCCGCCCGGGGCGCGCATGCGCGTCGCCCTGTCCGGGCTGACGATGGCGGAGTACTTCCGCGACGTCGAGGGCCAGGACGTGCTGCTGTTCATCGACAACATCTTCCGCTTCGTCCAGGCGGGCTCGGAGGTGTCGGCGCTCCTCGGCCGCATGCCCTCCCAGGTGGGCTACCAGCCCACGCTGGACTCCGAGATGGGCCAGCTCCAGGAGCGGATCACCTCGACCCGCAACGGCTCGGTCACCTCCGTCCAGGCGATCTACGTCCCGGCAGACGATCTCACCGACCCCGCGCCGGCCTCGGTGTTCGCCCACCTCGACGCCACGACGACGCTCTCCCGGGCGATCTCCGAGAAGGGGATCTACCCGGCCGTCGACCCGCTCGACTCGACCTCGACGATCCTCAAGCCCGACATCGTCGGCGAGGAGCACTTCAACGTGGCCAACGAGGTCAAGGAGATCCTCCAGCGCTACCGCGAGCTCCAGGACATCATCGCGATCCTCGGGATCGACGAGCTCTCCGACGAGGACAAGGTCACGGTGGGGCGGGCGCGGCGCATCGAGCGCTTCCTCTCCCAGCCGTTCTTCGTGGCCGAGCAGTTCACGGGCACTGAGGGGCAGTACGTCCCGATCGCCGAAACGATCCGCTCGTTCCGCGAGATCCTCGACGGCAAGCACGACGACCGGCCCGAGTCGGCGTTCTTCATGAAGGGCTCGATCGACGAGGTCACCGGGTCGGACGAGGGCCAGGAGACCGGGAAGGGAGAGGAGGCCGAGGAGGGCGAGGAGCGCGAGGGGGAGACGGGCGAGAAGACCGAGGCGGAGGAGGGCTCCTAGTGGCCCACGAGAAGTTCCCCGTGTCGGTCCTCACGCCCGAGGGCGAGGTGTTCTCCGACGAGGTGGAGATGGTCTCGACGCGGACGGGGACGGGCTCGATCGGCATCCTCGCCCACCACCAGCCCCTCCTCGCCATGCTCGAACCCACGGAGCTCCGGCTCTACACGTCCGAGAGCGACCCGACCCGGTTCGCCCAGGGCGAGGGCTACCTCCAGATGGCCGGCAACCGCTGCCTCATCCTCGTCGAGGAGGCGCTGGAGCCCGACAAGCTCGACCGGTCGGACCTCGAGGAGCGGCTGCGCACGGCCGAGTCGGAGGTCGAGCAGGCCGAGGAGGGCTCGGAGGAGCGCCGCCGGGCCGACCGCGAGAAGCGCCGGTGGGAGGCGTTTCTCAAGGTGGGCGACTCCACCTAGGGTGGGCGTGGGCCACCCCTGGGCGCGTCCCTGTTCCCCCCTTGGGTCGCTTCCGGGTGGCGCGAGAGCGGGAAACATGTGCTCCATGCGCTTCCGCCACCACCTCCCCGCCATCGCTGTCGCGATCACCGCGCTCGCCCTCGCCGGATGCGGGGGCGGAGGCGGAGGCGGTGCCGGCGACGAAGGCCTCGTCGATGCGCCGAACGGTGCGGGGACGACGACGGAGCCCGGGACGCCGGCCGCGCCGATCCGCACGGTGACCGCCCAGACCATCCCCGCGCCGGTTGCGTCGACCCCGCCCCAGCCCGACCGGCCGTGTGCCCCGGGCGAGGGCAGGACGATCCCGGGGGTCGATATCCCGGCCGTTCACGAGGCGGCCGTGCACGTCCCCGGCGTCCGCGCCGGCGACACGGTCATCCCCGCTGTCGTGCTGCCGGCGGTGGATCTGCCCGCCCAGCGCATCCCCACCCAGTGCGAGCGGATCGCCCCGGCGCCCGCGGGCTGCCTCGGGGCCGTGACGATCCCGGCCGTGACCATCCCCGGGGTGGGGATCCCCGGCGTGAGGATCCCGGGGGTCGACGTGCCGGGCCTCCAGGTCTCCGAGGTCAGCCACGAACCGGTCGTCCGCGCACCGGTGCAACGCGCCGCCGTCCACCGCGACCGCGTCTGCGCCCGGAAGGTCCGCCCGGGCGATGCCCGCTACTCCGTCGTGCGCTACGCCGCCGTCCGCTATGCGGCGGTGCGCTACGCGGCGGTGCGCTACGCGGTCACGCGCTACAGCAAGTGCCGCTACGGCACCAGCCAGATCTGCGCGCCGGCAGTCACCTCCCAGGCCGTCACCACGCCCGCAGCCACCAGTCCCGCGGTGACGTCCCCCGCGGCGACGATCCGCGACCGGGTGCTGCCCGAGGTGACCTCGCGCTGCGTGAAGGTCGCGTCGGGCGCGGGACAGACCGACTACGCGGTGTGCACCGACGTGCTCTTCGCGTTCGGCAAGGCGACACTGCGCCCGCGCGCGCGCGCCGTACTGCTCCAGGTGGCCCGCTCGCTCGCCAAGCGCTTCCCGCGCGGACGGATCGAGGTCGACGGGCACACGGACTCCAAGGGCGGCGCCGGGTACAACCGGGGCCTCTCGGAGCGCCGGGCGGCGGCCGTGAAGGCGTTCCTGGCCGGGCACGGGGTGGAGGCGGCGCGGATGACCGCGAGAGGCTACGGGGAGACCAGGCCGGTGGCGCCCAACACGTCTCCCGGCGGCGGCGACAACCCCGCCGGGCGGGCTCGCAACCGGCGCGTGGTGGTCGGCGTCCTGGAGCCGTGACCGGCCTGACCGGGCGTGGACGTAGCATCGGAGGCGGTGGCCGACGAACGAGCGCTCGCCGAGCGCCTCATCTCCTACGACACCTCGCGCCCCGACGATCTCTGCTCCGCGGCGGGGTTCGTCCGCGGCTGGCTGTCGGCGCGTAACATCGCTGTTACAGACTCCTCCTTCAACGGGCTGCCCGTCATCGTCGCGGAGGTCGGGCCGGCGTCCGGGCCGCGGCTCGTCCTCCACGGGCACCTCGACGTGGTGCCCGGACGGCCCGAGCAGTTCACCCCCCGCGTGGAGGGCGACCGGCTGATCGGGCGCGGCGCCTACGACATGAAAGGGGGTCTGGCGGCGATGATGTGTGCCCTGCACGACGCCGCGGGGCAGGACCGGGTCAGCATCGCGTTCGTGTGCGCCCCCGACGAGGAGTCCGAGGAGCTCGACCGGCGCTCCACCGACGAGCTCGTCCGCGACGGTCTGCGCGCGGACTTCGCCATCACCGGGGAGCCCACCGACCTGCACATCGGGGTGCAGGCCAAGGGCGTGCTGGCCATGCGGATCGAGGTGTCCGGCCGGTCCGCGCACGGCTCCACCCCGTGGGCGGGGGACAACGCGGTCCTCAAGGCCATCGACGTCTTCCGGGCCATCGGCGCCCTGCCCTTCGTTCGCGAGTCCTCGGAGCTCTTCGACCGGCCCTCGGTGAACCTCGGGCGGATCGCCGGCGGGGACGCCGTCAACAAGGTCCCCGACCACTGCACGATCGCGGTCGACGTGCGTTACCTCCCCGGGCAGGACCCGGGCGAGATCCTCGCCGAGGTCCGCGCGATGGCCGACGTCGAGGTCACGCGCACGTTCATCCATCCGCCCGCGCTCGTCTCCCCGGCGAACCCCTACGTCCGCGCGTTGCGCGAGGCCGTGGCCCAGACCCTCGGGCACGAGGCGATGAGCGTGGGGCGCGACGGTGCCTCGGACGCCATCTCCTTTCTGGAGGCGGGCATCCCCGCGGTGGAGTTCGGGCCGCTCGGGGCCGGGCACCACGGCCCCGACGAGTGGGTGTCGATCTCCTCCCTGGTGCGCTACCGCGAGGCGTTGGGAGCGCTCATCCACGGGTTGCCCGGATGGCTCGCGCGTGAGGAGGAAGAGGAGCCCGGGGTCGGCCTGCGGGCCATCGAGGGTGGGCTGGCGTGAACGACGAGCCGCCGCCCCGGCTGGCCCGGGGCATGGGGGCGCGCTTCGCGCTGGCCGCGGTCGTCGTCGTGCTCCTCGCCGGCACCGCGACCGCGACCGCCGTGCTGCTCGAGGTATCCGACATCGGGCAGGCGATCGGGGCAGGCGGCAAGCCCATCAAGGTCGCTCCGGACCTGCTCACGCCCGCGCTCGCGGCGGGCCCGCAGACGATCCTCGTCATCGGCTCGGACCGGCGCTTCTCGGATCGCAAGGACAAGCACAACGCCCGCTCGGACACCATCATCCTCCTGCGGATGAACGCCGACGCGAAGGTGACGACGATCATGTCGATCCCGCGCGACCTCGAAGTGGAGCTCGCCCCGGGCGGGCCGCCGGACAAGATCAACGCGGCCTACTCCCGCGGTGGGCCGACGCTGACCACGAAGGTCGTCAAGCGGGTCCTGTCCTCGCCCGGGCGGCCCTTCGAGATCAACCACATCGTCAACATCAACTTCCACGGCTTCAAGGCCGTGGTGGACAAGCTCGGGTGCGTCTACGCCGACATCGACCGCAACTACTTCAACGACAACAACCCGCCCGCGGGCGGGGGCGAGCCCTACGCGGTCATCGCCATCAAGCCTGGCTATCAGAGGCTCTGTGGCAGCCGCGCGCTCGATTACGTGCGCTTCCGCCACCTCGACACGGACATCGTGCGCGCCGCGCGTCAGCAGGACTTCCTGCGCCAGGCCAAGGCGCAGTACGGCTCGAGCCGGATCGTCGGCAACCGCAAGGCCCTCGCGCGGATCTTCGGGCGCTATACGCAGACCGACGCCGAGCTGCGGAGGACCACGGGCCTCATCAAGCTGCTCGACCTCGCGCTCTTCTCCGCCGGTCGCCCCGTGGAGGAGGTCCACTTCCCGGCGATCCTCGGGGACGCGACAGACCCCTTCGTCACCGCGTCATCGGGTCAGATCCGCAAGGCGGTGACACGCTTCCTCGGCGCGCAGGGCCCGACGACCCAGCCCCCGCGCGCGGCTCCCCGTCCGCCCGGCCGCAAGCGCCGGCAGGACCATGGCGTGAAGCCGAGCGCGGTTCCCGGCCTGGTCGACGCGACCTCCCCCGGGGAGCAGCAGGCCACCATCGCCGCCGCCAAGGTGCGCTTCCCGGTGTACTACCCGCGGCTCATCACCGCCCCGAGCCGCTACATGGGGCCGGTCGAGGGCATCTACCCGCGGGCCTACCGCTTCCGGGCGCGCGGGAGGGTCCGGAGCAACTACCGCCTCGTGCTCGACGCGGGCGGCCCCCCCGGCGAGTACTACGGGGTCCAGGGGAGCACCTGGAAGACCCCGCCGCTCCTCGCGGATCCCTCCGAGGTCCGCCGCGTGAACGGCCACCGGCTCGAGCTGTTCTTCGACGGCCAGCGCCTGCGCGTCGTGGCGTGGAGGACGCCGCGCGCGGTCTACTGGGTCTCGAACTCCCTGCTCGAGACGGTTCCGAACCGGCAGTTGCTCGGGATCGCCGCCTCGTTGACACGGGTCGGGTCCAGGCGGTGAGCGCGCGGGAGCCCGTGGCCGTCATCGGCACGGGGTACGTCGGGCTCGTCACGGCCGCGGGCTTCGCGGAGCTCGGCTCGGAGGTCTTCTGCGTCGACGTCGACGCGGAGAAGGTCGCGCGGCTCGAGCGGGGTGAGATCCCGATCTACGAGCCGGGCCTCGAGGAGGTCGTGTCGCGCAATCGCGCGCGGTTGCACTTCTCGACGGAGCTCGGGCCGGCGCTCGCGCATGCGCGGCTGCTGTTCGTGGCGGTGGGGACGCCGCCGACGTACTCGGGCGACGCGGACCTCTCCGCGGTCTACGCGGTGGTGGACGCCCTGCCGCCTTCGGAGGGGCACGCGCTCGTGATGAAGTCGACCGTGCCGGTGGGCACGGGGGCGGCGATCCGGCGGCGCCTGGCCGCGACGGGGAAGGAGGGGCTCGCCTACGTGTCGTGCCCGGAGTTCCTCAAGGAGGGCTCGGCGGTCGCGGACTTCCGGCGTCCCGACCGGGTCGTCGTGGGCGACGAGGGCGACTGGGCGGGGGACGCCGTGGCCGAGCTCTACGCCCCGCTCGACGCCCCACTCGTCCGGACCGACATCCCCTCGGCCGAGATGGTCAAGCTCGCCTCCAACGCCTTTCTGGCCACGAAGATCTCCTTCATCAACGAGATCGCGAACGTCTGCGAGGAGACGGGCGCCGACGTCGCCGAGGTCGCCCGGGGCATGGGCCTGGACGGCCGGATCGGCCCCCAGTTCCTCCAGGCGGGGATTGGATTTGGCGGTTCCTGCTTTCCCAAAGATGTATCGGCTCTGAAGCAGCTCGCGGGGAACACGGGCTATCACTTCCAGCTCCTGACCGCGGTGGTGGAGGTCAACGAGCTTCAGAAGCGGCGGGTCATCGGGAAGCTCCAGAAGCACCTGGGGTCGCTCGTGGGCAGGGAGGTGGCGTTGCTCGGGCTCGCGTTCAAGCCGCACACGGACGACATGCGCGAGGCGTCGTCGCTCGTGCTCGCGGCACGGCTGCAGGCCGACGGGGCGCGCGTGCGGGCGTATGACCCCGTGGCCGAGGAGGAGGCGGCGCGGCTGCTCGTGGGGGTGGACCTCGCCGACGACGCGCTTGGCGCGATCACCGGTGCCGACGCCGTTGTGCTCGTCACGGAGTGGCCCGAGTTCGGCGAGCTCGACCTCGACGCGGTCAGTGCGGCGATGCGGGGTGACCTGCTCGTCGACGGCCGCAACTACCTCGACCCGACCGCCGTCCGCGCCGCGGGGCTGAAGTACGAGGGCGTGGGACGGGCCGGCGAGAAGTGAGGGCGCTCGTGCTCGCCGGCGGCGAGGGCACCCGCCTGCGGCCCCTCACCTCCTCGATCCCCAAGCCCGTGATCCCCTTCGTAGACCGGCCCTTCATCGCGTTCATGCTCGACTGGCTGCGCCGCCACGGGGTCGACGACGTGGTCCTCGGCTGCGGGTACATGGCCGCGGCGGTGCGCGAGGTGCTCGGGGACGGCTCGGACCACGGGGTGCGGCTGATCTACGTGGAGGAGCGCGAGCCGCTCGGCACGGCGGGGGCGATCAAGCACGCCGCCGAGCACCTCGGCGAGCGCTTCCTCGTCCTCAACGGCGACGTCCTGAGCGACCTCGACCTGACGGCGCAGATGGCGCTGCACGCGGAGACCGGGGCGCGGGCCACGATCGCCCTCGTTCCCGTGGCCGACCCCTCGGCCTACGGGCTCGTGCGCCGCGCCGAGGACGGCGCGGTCACGGCGTTCCTCGAGAAGCCCGCACCCGAGGAGATCGACACGGACCTCGTCAACGCCGGCGCCTACGTCCTCGAGGCCTCCGTGCTCGACCTCGTGCCCGACTCCGGCCCCTGCTCGATCGAGCGCGACGTCTTTCCCCGGTTGATCGGCCACGGCCTCCACGGCTTCCGCGCGGAGGGCTACTGGCTCGACATCGGGACCCCCGAGCGCTATCTCCAGGGCACGGCGGACATCCTCTCGGGCGCGGTGGCCACGCCCGTGCGCGCCGGCGCGGACCCCGGAGCGCGGGTGGACGGCCAGCTTGTCGGGCCGGTGCTGGTGGGTGCCGGTGCGGAGGTCGCCGCCGGCGCGCAGGTCGGGCCCGCCACGGTGATCGCCGCGGGGGCGCGGGTGGGCGCCGGAGCGCGCGTGACCGGCACCGCGGTGCTCGCGGGGGCGCACGTGGGCGCGGGGGCCGAGGTCCGCGGGGCGATCGTGGGCCCCGGCGCGGTGATCGGGGAGCGCGCCCGGGTGGAGGACGGCGCGATTCTCGGCGCGGGCGCACGCGTGGCCCCCGGCGCCCATGTGGGCCCGCGGGAGACGGTCGAGGAGGGCGCGGCGGCATGACCTCGCTCTCCCCGGAGGCGATCGCGGCGGGCGACCCCTCCCGGCTCCTCGACGACGTTCTCGCCATGGGCGAGCATCTCCGCGACGGGCTGTGGCGCGTGGAGTCGGCCGGCCTCGCCCTCCCCGACGCGCCCGGCGGCCTCGTCGTCGCGGGCATGGGCGGCTCGGCGATCGGCGGCGCGCTCGCCGCCGCCGCGCTCGGCCCGCGCGCCGCGCGTCCCATCGTCGTCTCCCGGTCCTACGCGCTGCCGCCGTGGACGACGCGGGACACCTGCGTCCTGTGCTCGAGCTACTCGGGCGACACCGAGGAGACGGTCGCCGCCTACGCGGCCGCGGGCCGCCTCGGAGCCGCGCGCGTGGTCGCGACCACCGGCGGCCGCCTCGCCGCGGCGGCGCGAACGGACGGCGTGCCCGTCATCCCCCTCCCGGCCGCGCTGCAACCCCGGGCCGCCGTCGGGTACCTCACCGCGGCGGCGCTCGAGGTCGCCGCGGCGTGCGGCGTCGGCCCCTCCCTGCGCTCCGAGATCGAGGCTGCCGGCGACCTCCTCGACGACCTGAGCTCGGAGTGGGGGCCCGAGGGCGCCGAAGACGGCCTCGCCCGCGAGCTCGCCCGCGGCCTCCCCGGGACGCTGCCCGTCATCGTCGGCGCGGGGCTCACGATCCCCGTGGCCTACCGCTGGAAGACCCAGCTCAACGAGAACGCGAAGGTTCCGGCCGCCGCGGGCGAGCTCCCCGAGCTCGACCACAACGAGATCCAGGGCTGGGCGGGGGCGGACGGTCTCGCCCGTCTCTCCGCCGTGTTCCTCGACGACGTCGACTCCCACCCGCGCGAGCGCGAGCGCATCGCGCTCACCTCCGAGTTCGTCCCCCAGCCCGCGTTCGCGGTCTCCTCGCGTGGCGCCACCCGCACGGAGCGGCTCTTCTCGCTCGTCCTGCTCGGGGATCTCGTGTCGGTGTACGCCGCCGTCCTCCGCGGCGTGGATCCGACCCCGGTGGAGGCGCTCACCCGCCTCAAGCAGAGGCTGGCGCAAACCTTGACACAGTCGTGATAAGGTTGGCCCATCGCGGGCGCGCTCACCATCCACGAGGCGGCCACGACGACGGGCTGGTCGGCGCGGATGCTGCGCTATGTGGAACGGTCCGGGCTCGTCGCGCCCGCGCGGTCGTCCTCCGGCTACCGGCTCTACGGCCCCGCCGAGCTGCAGCGGCTGCGCACCCTGCGTGAGCTCATCGAGGCCCACTCGCTCGCCCTGAGCGAGGTCGGCTTCGTGCAGCGCCTCCGGCACGAACCGGGGTTGCGCGACGCGGTCGCCGCCTGGCTCGAAGCCGAGCCCGAACGTCCCGAGGAGGTCCCGGCGGAGGACTGGTTGCGCTGGGAGCAAGCCAAGCACGAGAAGCTTCTGATGGAGGTCGCATGAGTACCACCACCCGCCCCACCACCGACTTCAAGGTCGCCGACATCTCCCTGGCGGAGTTCGGTCGTAACGAGATCCGGCTCGCTGAGCACGAGATGCCGGGGCTCATGAAGACCCGCGAGGAGTTCGGCGCGAGCCGGCCGCTGGCCGGCGCGCGGGTCACGGGCTCTCTGCACATGACGGTCCAGACCGCCGTGCTCATCGAGACGCTCACCGCGCTCGGGGCGGAGGTCCGTTGGGCCTCGTGCAACATCTTCTCCACGCAGGATCACGCGGCGGCCGCCATCGCCGCGGCGGGAATCCCCGTGTTCGCCTGGAAGGGTGAGACCCTCGAGGAGTACTGGTGGTGCACCGAGCAGGCGCTCACGTGGCCGGACGGCGACGGGCCCAACCTGCTCCTCGACGACGGCGGCGACGCCACCCTGCTCGTCCACAAGGGCACGGAGTATGAGGCCGCGGGGGCGGTTCCCGACCCCGCCACGGCCGACAACGAGGAGCTCGCCGTCATCCTCGGCGTGCTCGCGCGCTCCCTGGCCGAGGACGCCCAGAAGTGGACGCGGATCGGCGAGGGGCTGCTCGGCGTCTCCGAGGAGACGACCACCGGCGTCCACCGGCTCTACCAGATGCAGGAGACCGGCGAGCTGCTGTTCCCCGCCATCAACGTCAACGACTCGGTGACGAAGTCCAAGTTCGACAACCTCTACGGCTGCCGGCACTCGCTCGTGGACGGGATCAACCGCGCCACCGACGTGATGCTCGCCGGGAAGGTCGCGGTGATCTGCGGGTTCGGCGACGTGGGCAAGGGCTGCGCGGAGTCACTGCGCGGCCAGGGCGCCCGGGTCGTGGTGACCGAGATCGACCCGATCTGCGCGCTACAGGCGGCGATGGAGGGCTACCAGGTCGCCACCCTCGAGGACGTGGTGGAGACCGCCGACGTCTTCATCACCGCCACCGGTAACAAGGAGATCATCACCGCGGACCACATGTCCCGGATGAAGCACCAGGCGATCGTCGGGAACATCGGCCACTTCGACAACGAGATCGACATCGTCGGGCTCACGCGCACGCCGCGCATAGAGAAGGTGAACATCAAGCCGCAGGTCGACGAGTGGGTCTTCGCCGACGGCCACGCGATCATCATGCTCTCCGAGGGCCGGCTGCTGAACCTCGGCAACGCCACGGGCCACCCGTCGTTCGTGATGTCGAACTCCTTCACGAACCAGGTCATGGCGCAGATGGAGCTCTACGCCAACACGGGCGAGTACGAGAAGAAGGTCTACGTGCTGCCCAAGCACCTCGACGAGAAGGTCGCGCGGCTGCACCTCGACGCGCTCGGGGTCCGGCTCACCGAGCTCTCCCCGGAGCAGGCGGCCTACATCGGCGTCCCCGTCGACGGCCCGTTCAAGACCGATCAGTACCGGTACTAGCCCCTCCAGGCCCACGGACGCCCCTGGTTGCGTCCTCGGGGGAGGTCCGTGCAGAGCACTGTCCCTTCCCCTGCGTCCTGCCCAGGAACGCCCGTGACCGCTGGAGGCAAACGCATCGAGTGGGCGGATGGGCAGATGCCCGTCCTCCGCTCGATCCGTGAGCGCTTCGCCCGCGAGCGGCCGCTGGCCGGGCTGCGGGTGGGCGCCTGCCTCCACGTCACGGCGGAGACCGCGTGCCTCGTCCGCGCGCTCGAGGCCGGCGGGGCGGAGGTGGCGCTCTGCGCCGCCAACCCGCTCTCGACCCAGGACGACGTCGCCGTGGCCCTCGGCGTCGAGGAGCGCGACTACGCCCGCGGGGTCGCCACGGTGGCCGCGAGCGCGCCTGACCTCGTCCTCGACGACGGCGGTGACCTCATCGCCGCGCTGCGCGACGCGCCGCTGCGCGGAGCGCTCGAGGAGACCACCACCGGCCTGCTGCGCCTCCGCCACGCACCGCCGCCGTTTCCCGTCCTCGCCGTCAACGAGGCCGTGGTCGAGCGCGCGCTCAACGACCGGCACGGGACGGGCCAGTCCGCGCTCGACGGGATCCTGCGCGCGACGAACCTCCTGCTCGCGGGCCAGGCCTTCGTCGTGCTCGGCTACGGCTGGGCCGGGAAGGGGATCGCCCAGCGCGCCCGGGGCGCCGGGGCCGCGGTGGTCGTGTGCGAGGTCGACCCGCTGCGGGCGCTGGAGGCCCGCATGGAGGGCTACGAGGTCCTGCCCTCGCTCCTGGCCGCCGAGCGCGGGCGGCTCTTCGTGACCGTCACGGGCTCGCGCCGGGTCCTCGGCGCCGACCACTTCGCCCGGATGGGCGACGGCGCGGTCCTCGCCAACGCCGGGCACTTCGACGTGGAGATTGACCTCGACGCCCTGCGCGCCGCGGCCGTGGGCGGCGTGCGCGAGGTCCGTCCGCTCGTCGAGGAGTACGACCTCGGGGACAAGCGACTCGTCCTGCTGGCCCGGGGTCGCGTGGTGAACCTCGCTGCCGCCGAGGGCCATCCGGCCGCGGTCATGGACGTCTCCTTCGCGCTCCAGGCGCTGGGACTCGAGTGGCTCGTGCGCGCAGGCGCTCCCCCGGGCGTCCAGCCTGTCCCGCGGGCGATCGAGGAGCAGGTGGCGCGCCTCAAGCTCGCCGCCCTCGGCGTGGAGATCGACGCCCCCACCGCCGAGCAGACCGCCTACCTGAAGGCCTGGAGCCCTCGGACCCCATCTCCGAACCCCCTCCCGGCCGAAGGAGGCCGCCCCGCGGCGCCGGATCGCCACGGCTGATCCTCGTCGATGCGCTGCATCGACTGCGGTCAGCCGCGCCGCCCGACATCCACGGACGCGGCCCCCTCCGCCTCACGATCGGTTTCGAGACAGGTTCTAGACCGCGTAGCGCTCGGAGCGCTCGTCCCGGCGGTCGGCCTCCCCGAGCATCCGCGCGAAGAGCCACGCGAGCACGATTCCCATCACGATGGACTGCTCCGTGGCCATGATCAGGCCGGCCACGGACTGGTCGTCGTGGGGTGAGAGGCCCCAGGGGTGCGGCTGGCTCTCGTAGAACGGGTAGATCGCGCTCGGCGCGAAGGTCAGCGCGATCCCCAGCAGGCCCACCCCGAGCTTCGTCCCGACCATGTAGGCAAGGGGACCCAGGCCGCTCAGGCGGTGGCGCGAGGGGATGGGGGAGAGGAGGTGCCACCAGTACAGGCCGCCCGCCGCCGAGAACGAGAGGTGCTCGAGTACGTGGATCCCGGAGTGGGAGGCCGCCGCGTCGTAGAGCGCGGGGACGTGCCACGCCCACATGACCCCGACGTAGAGAACGGCCGCGGTCGCGGGGTGGGCGAGGAACCCGGCGCGCCGCTCGATGGCCTGCACGCGACGGGTGAGCGGGCGGAGGAGGACCCGCGTGAGGCCGAGGAGGACGAGGATCGGCGCGACGTCGAGCAGCAGGACGTGCTGGACCATGTGCATCGCGAGGAGCTGGTCGGCCAGCGAGTCCACCGGGGAGACGAGCGCGACGAGGACGACGAGCAGTCCGGCGCAGAAGGCGAGCAGGCGCCCGACCCCGGCCCGACCGACCGCGGGGCCGCCGCGGTCGCGCCGGCCCGCCCGCCAGCGCGTGACGTAGAGCGCGAGGGCGAGGGCGACGGCGAGGACGACGCCCGGGGCGAAGGTCCAGGACGCGTCGGGCGTAGCGGAAGCCGGCACGAGCACGTGCGTCGATTGTGGCAGTCCGCGCCCCACGGGCGGGAGGGCGGGGAGGAGGCTTGGCCGTGTGATGCGCCTTCTTCCCGAGGCCCTGGCCCTGCTCGTGCCGCCGGCGTGCGCGGCCTGCCGCGGGCCGAGCGGGGTCGGGATGGCGCTCTGCGCGGTGTGCTCCGGGGCGATGCCGTGGCTGCGCGGAGACCTGTGCCCGCGGTGTGCGCTGCCCCGCGAGTCGGGCACGCATCGCTGCCCGGCGGCGCGGGCGCCGTGGTCGCTGGCCTGGGCGCCGCTCGCCCACGCCGGCCCGGCGCGTGAGCTCGTCCTCGCGCTGAAGTTCCGCGGCGCGGTCGGCCTCGCCGACGCCATGGCCGCGCCGCTGGCCGCCCGGGCGCCGGCGGCCCTGGTCGCGGGCGCGGCGCTCGTCCCCGTCCCTCCCCACCGCGCGCGGTCCCGGGCCCGCGGCTTCGACCACGCCGCGCTGCTCGCCCGGGCCCTCGCGGGCCGGACGGGCCTCGCGCTCCGGCCCTGCCTCGTCCGCGCGGCCGGCGCCCCACAGGAGGGCGCGGGGCGCCGCGCCCGGCTGGCGGAAGACCGGGCGGCGGTCTCCGTCCGCCGTGCGCCACCCCCGGTGGCCCTCCTCGTCGACGACGTCCATACCACGGGGGCGACGCTCACCGCCTGCGCGCGGGCGTTGCTGTCCGCGGGTGCGGAGGAGGTGCGCTGCGCGACCTATGCGCGGACCCGCTGACGGTCTACCATCGGACCACAGCACGCCACCAGGAGGTCCCATGCGGATCGACGTCAAGGGTCGCAACCTCTCCGTCTCCCCCGAGCTCCGGAGCCACGTGGAGAAGCGCTTCGCGAAGGTGGAGCACCAGGTGTCCGAGCTGGCGGTGCTCGAGGTGGAGGTGTGGGCCGAGCGCAACCCCGCCAACGCGTCGCCGTGCGTGGCCGAGGCCACGCTCCACCTGAAGGGCGTGACCCTGCGCGCCCACGACGCCTCCCCCGACCTCACGAGGTCCGTGAACCTCGTGGCCGACGAGCTCGCGGTGCAGGTCAAGCGCCACCGGGACAAGCGGCGCAGGCGCCGCGAGGCGCGGGCGCAGCCCGGCGCCGAGGCGCTCTAGCGCCCCTATCCTGGACTGCATGTCCTTCCTCGATCGCGCCCTGCGCATGGGCGAGGCCAAGCAGTACAAGACCTACGAGAAGCGGGTCGAGCGCGTCACCGCCTACGAGCCGGAGCTCGAACTCCTGGACGATGACGAGCTGCGTGCGCGCGGCGACGAGCTGCGCGAGCGCGCACAGGGGGGCGAGGACCTCGACGACCTGCTCCACGAGACCTTCGCGCTCGTGCGCGAGGCGGCGCGCCGGACCGTGGGCATGCGCCACTTCGACGTGCAGCTCGTCGGCGGGATGGTCCTCCACGGGGGCTCCATCGCCGAGATGCGCACGGGCGAGGGCAAGACACTCACCGCGACCCTGCCCATGGTGCTCAACGCGCTCGCGGGCCGCGGGGTGCACCTCGTGACCGTGAACGACTACCTCGCGCGCCGCGACGCCGAGTGGATGAGCCCGATCTACCACGCGCTCGGGTTGACCGTGGGGGTCCTGCAGAACATGCAGGAATACGAGGACAAGCGCGCCGCCTACGCCGCGGACATCACCTACGGGACGAACTCCGAGTTCGGCTTCGACTACCTGCGCGACAACATGGCCCAGTCGCTCGAGGAGAAGGTGCAGCACGGCGGCCGGATCACCGAGGACGGAAAGCCCCTGGCCACCCACAACTTCGGGATCGTCGACGAGGTCGACAACATCCTCATCGACGAGGCGCGGACGCCGCTCATCATCTCCGGCGCTCCCGAGCAGGCCGCCGACTTCTACGTGAAGTTCGCCAAGCTCGCCCGGCAGATGACCGCGGGCAAGCGCCCCGAGGGGCTCGACCCGCGCGGGAAGAAGGAGTTCGTCGCCGACTTCGACTACGAGTTCGACGAGAAGCACAAGACCGTCGCGGTGACCGAGCGCGGCGTCGCGAAGGCCGAGCGCTTCCTGGGCATCGACCACCTCTACCGCGCCGACAACGGGCACCTCGTCAACCACCTCAACCAGGCGCTCAAGGGCGAGTCGCTCTACAAGCGCGACGTCGACTACGCGGTGGTCGACGGCGAGGTGAAGATCATCGACGAGTTCACGGGCCGGATCCTCGACGGTCGGCGCTGGAGCGAGGGGCTCCACCAGGCCGTCGAGGCCAAGGAGGGGGTGCCCGTCCAGGAGGAGAACCAGACCCTCGCGACGATCACCCTGCAGAACTACTTCCGGATGTACGACAAGCTCGCGGGGATGACCGGCACGGCCCTCACCGAGGCCACCGAGTTCATGAAGATCTACGAGCTGCCGGTCGTCGAGGTCCCCACGAACCAGCCCATGATCCGCGCGGACCAGAACGATCAGGTCTACAAGACCCGGGACGGGAAGTGGTCGGCGGTGCTGCGCGAGATCGAGGCCCGCCACGAGCGCCGGCAGCCTGTCCTCGTGGGAACGATCTCGGTCGAGGTCTCCGAGCTCCTCGGGCGCAAGCTCGCGGAGAAGGGGATCGCGCACTCGGTGCTCAACGCGAAGCCCGAGCACGCCGAGCGCGAGGGCGACGTCATCGCCGAGGCCGGCCGCCCCGGCGCCGTGACCATCGCCACGAACATGGCCGGGCGCGGCGTGGACATCAAGCTCGGCGGCAACCCCGAGCACCTCGCCCACGTCGAGGTCGCCAAGCTCGGCTCGGAGCCCGGCGACGAGGACTTCGACGAGCACGTGGAGAAGGTCACTCCCGAGATCGAGCGCCGCGTCGAGGAGGCCCGCGAGCTCGTGTTGGCGGCCGGCGGCCTGTTCATCTGCGGGACCGAGCGCCACGAGTCGCGCCGCATCGACAACCAGCTCCGCGGCCGGTCCGGCCGCCAGGGAGACCCGGGCGAGTCGCGCTTCTTCCTCTCGGCCGAGGACGATCTCGTGCGCCTGTTCGCCGGCGACCGGATCTACAAGATCCTCGACCGCCTCGGCTCCGTCGACGACGAGGGCAACGAGGAGCCCATCGAGGCGAAGATGCTCTCGAAGCAGATCGAGAAGGCGCAGCGGCGCGTGGAGGAGCAGAACTTCCTCATCCGCAAGCGGGTCCTCGAGTACGACGACGTGATGAACGAGCAGCGCCGCGTCGTCTACGAGTACCGCGACGACATCCTCGAGGGCCGCGACATGAGCGGGACGGCCCGCGAGGAGATCGGGAACCTCGTCGGGCGCCTCGTCGAGGAGTACTGCGGCTCGGACTACCTCGAGGAGTGGGACCTCGACGGGCTGTGGGTGCAGGTCGACGAGACGTGGCCCGCCACGTTCGGTGTCGAGGACCTCGAGGCCGACGAGATCAACCGCGAGGAGCTGACCCAGCGGTTGACGGCCGACGCGCTGGCGCTCTACGACCAGCGCGAGACCGAGCTCGGCGAGGAGCTCATGCGGGCGCTCGAGCGCTTCATCCTCCTCGACACCATCGACAGCCGCTGGCGCGAGCACCTCTACGACATGGACTACCTGCGCGAGGGCATCCATCTCCGCGGATTCGCCCAGATCGAGCCGCTCGTGGCCTACAAGAACGAGGCCTACACGCTGTTCCAGGACCTCATGAACTCGATCTGGACCGACTTCGCGCGGATGATCTACCACGCGGAGATCGAGCTGGAGGGCGGCGACGGCGCGGGGTTGCCGGTCGCCCCGCCGCCGCCACGTCCGGGCCCGGGGTCGGCGACGCAGGCCGGGCGCGTGTCCTACTCCGGCGGCCAGGGCTTCGACCCGCGCGCGGCGATGGCGCTGGCGGCGAGCGGGGCGTCCCCGGACGACGTGGCCCTCGATGTCGGCGGCGATGGGGAGCTCGACGATATCCCCGCCGCGCTCCCGGTCCGGCAGCGCGTCCTCGACGACACGGAGACCATCGGCCGCAACGACCCCTGCTGGTGCGGAAGCGGCAAGAAGTACAAGAAGTGTCACGGCGCGTGACCTTTTCCGGCTAGACCGCTCTCCAGAGGCATGAGAACATCACGCCTCATTTCGACCACTCGCCTCCGGCGAGCGGTGCCCGCGGCGGCCCTCGGGGCCGCCCTGCTCGTGCCGTCGGGCGCCTCGGCCGCCTCGACGCTGCACGGCACCGTCGTCAAGCGCTCGACCAAGGCCTTCGTGGTCGCCAACCCGGCCGGACGCCTGTCCCTGGTCCACGCGAACCGCACGCCGCGCACGCGTCACTCCGTGACCGTCCGGGTCAGCCGTCTCGCCGACGGCTCCTACCGGGCGACCCGGGTCCGCACCGGCGGCGTCCGGCGGACGGCGCGCATCCGCGGGACGGTGGGCTTCCGCAGCCGCCGCTCGTTCGCGGTGGTCGCCGACGGGGCGCAGCTCAGCGTCCGCACGCAGAAGCGCGTCTCCGCCCGCACGGGCTCGCGCGTCGTCGTGCGGGTCACCATCGATCCCAGCGGCGATCTCACCTCGGATGACACCACGCCCACCACCACGGGCGCCGCGGGCTTCTCCATCGAGGGCACGCTGACCGCGATCGACGCGACCGCGGGCACCCTGACGATCACGGATCCCGACGGGACCGGCACGCTGACGGTGAGCGTTCCGAGCACGATCGACATCTCCGCGCTGACGCTCGGCGAGGACATCTCGATCTCCGTCGCGCAGGGCGACGCGGGACTCGTGCTCGTGACGATCGGCGACACGGCCAACGCCGGCGACGACGAAGGGGACGACTCCGGTCCCGGCGATCACGGTGAGCACGGCGACGACGGCGATCACGGCGACGACGGCGGGCACCACGGTCACGGTCACGGTCACGGTGACGACGGTGACGACGGGGACGACGGTGACTCGTCGGGCTCCGGCTCCTCCGGCTCCGGCGGCGGCGAGGGCTGATCGCCCCGTGAGCCCCTGGCTCTCCGACGCCCTGCTCCGGAGCCAGTCCGACGAGCGGCTCGTGGCCCTCGCCCGCGAGGGCCGCGAGCGGGCGTTCACGCTCCTCGTCGAGCGCCATCGGCGCCCCCTGCTGGTCCTCGCCCACCGAGAGGTGGGCGAGGGTCGTGCGGAGGACGCCGTGCAGCAGGGGCTCCTCCAGGCCTGGTCTGCCCTGGCTCGCGGCGCGCGGGTCGAGCACCCGCGCGCCTGGCTGCACCAGATCGTCCGCCACGCGGCGTGGAAGGGTGCCGCGGGGGCGGACGCGGACGCCGAGCCGCTCGACCCCGAGTGGGCGGGAGGTCGCACCGCGGACGCCGAGGTGGAGGGGCGCCTCGACCTCGACGCGCTCCTCGTGGGCATGGCCGCGCTGCCCGAGCGCCAGCGTGCGGCGATCGTGCAGACGGAGTGGGAGGGCCGCTCGCGGGAGGAGATCGCGGGCTCGCTCGGCCTCAGCGAGGGCGCCGTCCGCCAGCTCGTCCACCGCGCCCGCTCCTCGCTGCGGACCGCGGTGACCGTGCTCACCCCCACCCCGCTGGCGGCCTGGGCCGCCCGGTCGATGGGAAACGACGGGCTGGTGTCCCGCCTCGGCGACGTCCTCGCGCCCGCCGCGGGCACGGGCGCACTTGTGAAGATCTCGACGGTGGTCATCGCCTCGGGCGCCGTGGCGACGGGCGTGTCCGAGGTGCGCGACCACGGAGCCACGCAGCGCCCCGACCCGCGGGCCGCAGCCGTCACGACAACGCGTTCGGGCGACCTCTCGGAGCGCTCCTCCCTCGCCCCGGCGACCCCGGCCACCGCGCTCCGGACCACCGCGTTCCCCTCTCGCCGGACGGCGAAGGCAGAAGGTGGGCGCCGCCGGACGGGCGTCGCGGGTGGAGGTCAGCTCATCCCCTCGCACGAAAGCCCCTCGGGTCAGATCGGTCCGGGCGGGAAGGGGCATTCCTCCGGACCGGGACCCGATGGGTCCGGCCCGCGGGACGGCGGCCCGGGCGACGGGCGCGGGGGCACCCGGGTCGGGGCACCCGGGCCCGGCCCGGGCGGCGACGGGCCGAGCCTCGGGCTACCGGACGGCGGGGAACGCTCCGGGCCCGGTCCCTCGGGCCCGGGCCCGTCGGGCCCAGGCCCTGGCTCCGGTGGACCAGTCCCCCCGCAGCCCGATTCCCGTGACGGCGGAGGCGGCCCCCGGCCCGTCGGGCTCGGCGGACGGCCGCCACGGCGGGGAACGCTCGGGGTGATCCTCGGGCCCGGGCCGCCCGCTGGTGGCGGCGACGACGACGGCTACTAGGTCCGGGCGCGGCCGGACCGCCCCGATCTCCACGTTCTCAGACCGGCGTGCCGAGGAGCTCCCGAGGTGCTGGTCGAGCGCCGCGGCCAGGTCCTCCGGTGTGCCGGATGACGTCGCCGCGCTGCCATTTCCACGCCGTCGCGAGCAGAACACGCCGCACGGCTTCCAGTTTGCCGAGGCCCTCAACGAGACCATCTGGAGGCCTTCCAGACGCGCTCATGGAGCCCTACATCGACGAGGTCGAAGTCCCCGTGATGCTCGTGGTGCGGTACTCGTTCTCGATCATCGCTCGCTCTCTGCGAAGAGTCGCCGCCGCACGGCGAACGAAGCCGTCCCCTCGCTCGCGGTGGTTGGGGGATAGCCTCTCACTCCATGGCCGACGACGCTCCCCCCCAGCCCGCCCCGGAGCGGCTCGCGGCGATCCGCGACCAGCTCAAGCTGCTCGCGGACTACCTTTGACCCCGCTGCCCTGGAGGCCCGTGCGGGCGAGCTCGAGGGCGGGATGCAGGCGCCGGGATTCTGGGACGACCCCGAAACGGCGGCGCGCACCTCGGCCGAGCACTCCCGCCTCACCCGCCGCCTGACGGAGTACCGCGCCCTCGAGCGCAACGCCGGGGACCTTCCCGAGCTCGCCGAGCTCGCCGAGGAGGATCCGGAGATGGCCGCCGAGCTCGGCGTCCAGCTCGCCGACATCGAGGCCCGCCTCGAGCGCCTCGAGGAGCAGCGGCTCTTCGCGGGGCGCTACGACGCGGGCGACGCCCTCGTCACCGTGAACGCGGGCGCCGGCGGCACCGACGCCCAGGACTGGGCGGAGATGGTCCTGCGCATGGAGATGCGCTGGGCCGAGCGTCGCGGCTTCTCCACCGAGCTCCTCGAGGCCTCCGCGGGGGAGGAGGCCGGCATCAAGTCCGGCTCCTTCCGCGTCGCGGGCGAGAACGCCTACGGCCTCTACTCCGCGGAGAAGGGCGTGCACCGGCTCGTGCGGCTGAGCCCCTTTGACTCGGCCAACCGCCGCCAGACGTCCTTCGCGGGGGTCGAAGTGTCGCCCGTGGTCGCGGACTCCGAGGAGGTCGGGATCGACGCCGACGACCTCCAGATCGACACATACCGCTCCTCGGGCGCCGGCGGGCAGCACGTGAACAAGACCGACTCGGCCGTGCGGATCACCCATCGTCCGTCGGGGACCGTCGTCCAGTGCCAGAACGAGCGCTCCCAGACCCAGAACCGGGCGATGGCCATGGGGATGCTGCGCTCCAAGCTCGCCGAGCTCGAGGAGCGCCGGCGCCGCGAGGAGATCGCCCGCGAGCGCGGCGAGGCCCAGGACGTGAACTTTGGCTCGCAGATCCGCTCCTACGTCCTGCACCCCTACACGCTCGTCAAGGACCACCGCACGGATGTCGAGGTGGGCGATGCCAACCGCGTCCTGGGTGGCGATCTCGACCCCTTCGTCCGGCCCTACCTGCTGAAGTCCGCGGAGTGACGCCGCCGCCGCCCGAGCAGCCCACCGCGCCCTACGCCTCCCTCACGCGGTGGGCGGCGGCGCCGTCGGGTGCAGGCCACCGCGGCCCGACGCGTCGGCCCGGGCGAGATCCTGGGCGAGGAAGTAGTTGAGAAGCGTCCGGATGCCGGCGATGGCCCCGAGCTTGCCGATCTCGTTGAAGCTTGGCGAGACCGCGGTGGCGAGGATGTCGGCCCCGAGCTGGAACTCCAGGCCGAGGGCGAGGTACCGCCCGAGCATGAGTCGGACGTCCTCGTAGCCCGAGGGGCGCATGCGCAGCTCGCTCGCCACCCAGCGGACGAAGGCGAGGAGCACCCCGACGACGATGATGATCGCGCCGACGGCCTCGACGACCAGTGCGACATGCTGGACGGCGGTCCGCAGGGCGTCTTCCACGCCCGAGCCTTACCCCCGTGACCGGCAGGCCGACCCATACCCTCCGCGCGAATACGGTGGGGTTCGTGACCGACCTCGAAAGCGTCGTCGCCCGCGCGCTCGCGGAGGATCTCGGCCCGGGCGACGTGACGAGCGTCGCGACGGTGCCCGCCGCCGCGCGGGGGCGCGCGCGGATCCGGCAGAAGGCGCCCGGGGTGGTGTTCGGCCTCGACGCCGCCGAGGCCGTCTTCCGGGCGCTCGACCCCGAGGTGGAGCTCACCCGCCTCGGGCCCGAGGGGGAGTGGCGCGAGGACGGGCCGGTGCTCGAGGCGGTGGGTGGCGCCCGCGCCCTGCTCGGCGCCGAGCGCACGGCGCTGAACCTCCTCGGTCGCCTGTCGGGGGTCACGACGCTCACCGCGCGCTACGTCCACGCGGTGGAGGGGACGGGTTGCCGCATCCTCGACACCCGTAAGACGACCCCGGGACTGCGGACGCTCGAGAAGGCGGCCGTCCGCGCCGGCGGGGGGGAGAACCACCGCTTCGGCCTGTGGGACGCCGTGCTCATCAAGGAGAACCACGCCGCGCTGGGCGGCGGCGTGGGAGTGGCCGTGCGGAGCGCCCGCGCTGCGCACCCCGGTCTCCTGATCGAGGTCGAGTGCGCAGACCTCGCCGAGGTTGACGAGGCCCTGGCGGCGGGCGCGCCGCGCATCCTGCTCGACAACATGGGTCCCGAGGAGCTCCGGGCCGCGGTGGACCGCATCGCCGGGCGCGCCGAGACCGAGGCGAGCGGGAGTGTCGACCTCGCGTCGGTCCGGTCCATCGCCGAGGCGGGCGTAGACTTCGTGTCGGTCGGCGCGCTCACCCATTCGGCCCCCGCGCTCGACCTCTCCCTTCTCCTCGAGCCCCTGTCATGACCGCCCCGCTCCTGCTCCTCGAGGACATCCCGGCCCTCCAGCGCGAGGTGCGGAGGCTCGCCGCCGAGCGCGACGCGGTCGTCCTCGCCCACAACTACCAGCTGCCCGAGATCCAGGACGTCGCCGACTACGTGGGCGACTCCCTCGGGCTCTCCCGGCAGGCCGCGGAGGCGTCCGCGCGGACCATCGTGTTCTGCGGCGTGCACTTCATGGCCGAGACCGCCTCCGTCCTCTGCCCCGGCAAGATCGTCCTGCTGCCCGACCTCGACGCGGGCTGCTCGCTGGCGGCTTCAATCGACGCCGACCAGCTCCGCGCGTGGAAGGCCCAGCATCCGGGCGCCGTCGTCGTGATGTACGTGAACACGACGGCCGAGGTCAAGGCCGAGACCGACTACTGCTGCACGTCGTCCAACGCGGTCGCCGTGGTGCGCCACATCCTCGCCGAGCACGGTCCGGACACGGAGATCCTCTTCGGGCCGGACATGTTCCTCGGCGCCTACGTGGAGAAGACGCTCGGCGTCACGATGCACGTCTGGGACGGGGAGTGCCACGTCCACGCCGGCATCCGGCCGACCGACATCACGCGCGTGCGCGAGGCGCACCCGGGCGCGGACTTCCTCATCCACCCCGAGTGCGGGTGCTCGACCTCGGCGATGGAGTACGTCGCCGCCGGCGACATCGACGCCGACGGGGTCCACATGCTCTCCACGGGCGGGATGCTCGACTTCGCCCGCAGCGCGCCGGCCGGTCAGAGCGTCGTGGTGGCCACGGAGACGGGAATGCTCCATCCCCTGCGCCAGGCGGCGCCCGACGTGGACTTCGTCGCGGCCAACGAGAAGGCCCACTGCCGTTACATGAAGATGATCACGCTGCCGAAGCTGCGCGACGCGCTGCGCGACGGGCGGCCCGAGGTCCGGGTGGACCCGGAGCTCGCGGTCCGCGCCCGGGTGCCCATCGAGCGCATGGTCGCGATCACCCCCTGAGCGCGACGCCCTCGTCCACGGCGAGACGGACGAGCCGCAGCGCGGCGCGCCTGCGCTCGAGCTCCACCGGCGTGTAGCAGTGGACGTCGGCGGGGGCGCCCATCTCCGCGGCGTCCCACAGCGAGCCGCACTGGTGGACCCGCTCGAGCCACGGCACGCCGTCGAAGGCGTCGGAGACGAGGACGACCACCCACTCCGGGCCACGCTCGCGCTGGGGACCCGCCCCGCGCGCGTCCGCGACCTGCGCCCCGCCGACCCAGGCGCCGGAGATCGGCCACCGGTCGGACACCCGCCGCAGGTAGCGATCGAGCTCGCGCCGGGCGACCCCCTCCATGCGGCGATCATCCCACGAAGTCGCTCACCTCATGCGGGCCGACGCACGCGACCGCGAGCTCGGCGGGCACCTCGCGGGCGATCTCCGCGACCTCGTCGTAGGTCACCGCGTCGAGAGCGGCGATCGTGCGGTCGGGATCGACCTCGTCGCCGAAGATGACGGCCTGGCTCGCCGCATGGCGCGCCACGGCGTTCGTGTGCTCGAAGGCGAGCACCAAGCCCCCGGCCGCGTAGGCGCGGGCGCGCTCGACCTCGGCCTCGGTCGGGCCGTCGGAGCGCAACTCGTTCACGATCTCCCGCATCCGGCCGTAGGCCTCCAGGCACTTCGTGGAGTCCAGCCCGGCCGAGAGCTGCAGGATCGCCACGTCGCTCGCGGAGTGGGAGAGCGCGTAGACCGAGTAGGCCAGGCCGCGCTGCTCGCGGATCTCGTCGAAGAGCCGGGAGCCCATGGAGCCCCCGAGCAGCGTCGCGTAGATCGCCAGCGCGGCGCGGCGGGCGGGGTCGCGCACGTCGAGGGCGAGCATGTGGATCATCCGCAGGTGCGACTGGTTGGACTCCCGCTCCTCCACGAGCACCTCGGGCGCATGGCGCGGGGCGGGCTCCACCGCCCCGGGCGCGGGGAGGTCGGGGAAGCGGCCGAACGACTCCTCCACGCCCGCGGGGACGTGCTCGAGGTTGCCCACGAGGAAGGCCCCGGCGCGCCGGCCCGACCAGCGGCGCTCCCGGAAGGCGACGATCGCCTCGCGCGAGAACGTCCGCAGGTGCTCCTCGGGCCCCAGGACCGGACGCCCGAGTGGGTGATCGCCGAAGGCGGCGCGGTCGATGAGGTGCTCGGCGAGGACGGCGGGCTGGTCCTGGGCGCGGGCGATCTCCTGGATGACCACGCCGCGCTCGCGGTCGAGCTCCTCGGCGTCGATCCGGGGGCGGGCCACGAAGTCCGTGAGCAGGTCGATCGCCTCGGGCGCCCGCTCGGCCCGTGCCGTGATGTGAAAGGCGACGAGGTCGTGGCTCGTGTAGGCGTTGAGCTGTGCGCCGATCCGCTCGGCCGACTCGTTGACGTCACGGTAGGTGGGGTAGGACTCGCCGCCCTTGAACACGAGGTGCTCGAGGAAGTGGGCCATCCCGTTCTCCTCGGCGCTCTCCGTGCGGGCGCCGGCGTCGAAGGCGACGAGCACGGTGAGCGCGCGCGTGCCGGGGATGGAGATGCGGTGCAGCGGAAGGCCGTTGGGCAGCGTGGTGGCGGAGGCGATCGTCACGAGGAAGGACCCTAGCCCCGGACGGCGAACCCACGCTCGACATGGCCGTATCCCAGCTGCCCCAATGGAGAACCAGGCGTCCGACCGCGGCTTCCCCCCCGCCCGCCGCGCTGGCTCCCGTCGTGGAGCTCCGCGGCGTGCGGATGGAGTACCCGAGTGGCGACGTGGGGCTCGACGGCGCGACGTTCACGGTCCGCCGCGGGGAGCTCCTGTTCCTCATCGGCGCCACGGGGTCGGGCAAGTCGACGGTGATGCGGCTTCTCATCAAGGAGATCGAGCCGACCCTGGGGACGATCCGCGTCGCCGGCCGTGTGCTCGAGGCCATGCCCCGCCGGCGCGTGCCGCTCTACCGCCGCAACCTCGGTGTCGTCTTCCAGGACTTCAAGCTCCTCCCCGACCGGACCGTCTACGAGAACGTGGCCTACGCGCTCCAGGTCACGGGCGCCTCCCGGAAGGAGATCCGGGCCAAGGTGCCCGACATCCTGCGCCTCACGGGGCTCTCGACGAAGCTCCACAACGTCCCCGGGCAGCTCTCGGGCGGCGAGCAGCAGCGCGTCTCCATCGCCCGCGCCTTCGTGAACCATCCGCCGCTCCTGCTCGCCGACGAGCCCACGGGCAACCTCGATCCCGAGACCTCCATGGGGATCATGCAGCTCCTGCACCGGATCAACCGGACGGGGACGACGGTGATCGTCGCCACCCACGACGTGGACATGGTCGACCGCATGCGCCGGCGGGTGATCGAGCTCGTGCAGGGCCGCGTGGTCCGCGACGAGGCCCTCGCGGGCTACCTCGCGCGATGAGGCTGGGCTTCTTCACCCGCGAGGCCGGGCGCTCCCTGCGCCGCAACGCGGCTCCCAGCTTCGCCGCGCTGGCCACCGTGCTCGTGACGATGCTCATGGTCGGGATCTTCATCCCGATCGTCCAGGCCGCCACCGGGGCGGCGAACGACGTACGCCGCCGGGTCCTCGTCGACGTGTTCCTCAAGACCAGCGCGAAGCCCGCGGACGCCACGCGCGTGCGGGGGCTCCTCGCCCAGAGCCCGCACGCGGGGGATGTGCAGTACGTCTCGCGCGCCGAGGCCTACGCGCAGCAGCGCAAGCGCCACCCCGAGCTCTACGACCTGCTCGGCAAGAACCCGCTGCCCGACACCTTCCGGGTCACCCCCGACCCCCCGGACGCGGCGAGCGCCCTGCGCAACGACCTGCAGGGGCTCCGGGACCGGTCCGTCGACCAGGTCAAGAACCGTCAGGACGACACCCAGAAGATCCTCACGGTCACCCGGGTCGTGAAGATCACCACCGCCGGGCTGGCCGCGGTCCTCGTGCTGGCGTCGATCCTGCTCATCGCCAACACGATCCGGCTCTCGCTGTTCTCGCGGCGGCGTGAGGTCGAGGTGATGAAGCTTGTGGGCGCCACGGACGGCTTCATCCGCTGGCCGTTCGTGATCGAGGGCCTGATCGTGGGCGCGCTCGGATCGCTCGGGGCGATCGCGCTGCTCGCGGCGTTCAAGTTCGCGGTGCTCAACGCGTGGGCCGAGAAGTTCACGCTCATCGCCGCGCCGAAGACGATCCCGTTCGGGGTGCTCGTGGCGGTGATCCTCGCGGCGGGGGCCGCGCTCTCGGCCGCCGGGTCGGGGCTGTCGCTGCGCCGCTTCCTGCGCGTGTAGCGTCGTCAACGCTCGTTCACTCCCAGCGGTTGATGCGTTAGCATCAGATGCATGCGCACCACCCTCCGAGTAGACGATGACGTCCTGTTCGCCGTGCAGGAACGGGCCCGGCGCGAGAAGCGCACGGCTGGGCAGGTGTTGTCCGATCTCGCCCGCCAAGCACTGACGGGGCAAGGCCGGCCACCGGAAGGCCAGCCCGACGCCGGGCACCACGGATTTCAACCCCTACCGCGCCGAGGCGCCGTGATCTCGAATGCGCTCATCGACCGGCTCCGGGAAGAGGAGCCCGAGTGACGCGGGCGCTGCTCGACATCAACGTGCTCCTGGCGCTGCTCGACAGCGACCACGTCGACCACCGCCGAGTCCACGATTGGCTCGAGGACGGAATCGGGGACGGGTGGGCATCGTGCGCGATCACCGAGAACGGCTTCGTGCGCATCATCAGCCAGCCTCGCTACCCGAGTCCTGTCTCGCCTGCCAAGGCCATCGCCGTCTTGAGGCAGGCGTGTGACAGCGGTCCGCACGAGTTCTGGACCTGCGATGTCAGCTTGCTGGACGCTCGACTCGTGGACGGGACCCGTCTGCACGGGCCGCGTCAGGTAACCGATGCGTACCTGCTTGCCCTGGCCACGGCGCGTGATGGGCGCTTCGTCACCTTCGACCGCTCGCTGTCCATCGCTCCGGTCAAGGGCGCCGGCAAGGACCATCTGACAATCCTGTAGACCCTCCTGCTCCATCGCTGCGTCTCGCCGGCAACGACGAAGATCACACCCCTGCGCGCCCGTATCCTCGACGGGTGTGGCCTTCCGGCGCCGCATGTGGGTCCCGTTCGCCGTCCTGCTCGTGCTCGTGCTCGTCACGCTCGCGGGGGGGATGTGGCTGGGCGCGCACCCGACCCATCTTCCCGGCTTCGTACGCGACGCGGTGGGCGCGAGCGGGGACACCCAGCTCGTCGACGAGACCCTCGACGCGATTGGGTCGGACTACTACCGCAAGGTCGACCGGACGACGCTCGTCAACCGCGGTCTGGAGGGTGCGGTCCGCTCGCTGCACGATCCCTTCTCGGACTACTACGACCCCAAGGCCTACCAGAACTTCTCCGCGGAGACCACCGGGCGCTTCGCGGGCGTGGGCATCATCTCCAAGCCCGACAAGCGCGGCCTGCGGGTCGTCCGCGTCCTGCCGGGCACGCCGGCGGCGCGCGCGGGTATCCGCCGCGACGACGTCATCAACGGCGTCGACGGGCACTCGATCGCCGGCAACCCCGCGTCGACCTCGCTGATCCGCGGCGACCCGGGCACACGGGTGACGCTCCTCGTGCTCCGCGCCGGCGGCAAGCGGCGCTTCCGGCTGACGCGGGCGCCGTTGCGCGAGGAGAACGTCCACTCGCGGATGCTGCGGGCCGGTGGTGAGAAGATCGCCTACGTCCAACTCACGCAGTTCTCCCCGGGCGCGCACGCGGAGGTCGGCGCCGCCCTGCGCAGGCTGCTCGATCGGGGGGCGCACGGGATCGTCTTCGACCTGCGCGGAAACGGCGGCGGCCAGCTCGACGAGGCGCAGCTCGTCGGCTCGCTGTTCATCGCCAAGGGAACCATCGTCACCGTGGCGGGACGCGCGCGTCCCAAGCACGTGCTCTCGGCGGAGGGTGGCGTCATCGCCGCCAAGCAGCCGCTGGTGGTGCTCATGGATGGCGACACCGCCTCGGCGTCGGAGATCGTCGCGGGCGCGATCCAGGACCGAGGGCGCGGAAAGCTCGTCGGCACGAACTCCTACGGCAAGGGGGTCTTCCAGGAGGTGAAGAACCTGTCCAACGGCGGGGCCCTGAAGATCACCGTCGGCGAGTACTTCCTCCCGTCGGGGCGCAACCTCGGGGGGGGAGGGGTGAAGGAGGGGCGGGGCCTCGTCCCCGACGTCCGCGTGCGCGACGATCGGCGGACCCGCCGCGACGAGGTCCTCCGCGCCGCGCTGCGCATCCTCGCGGACTCACGGTGAAGGAGGGGCGGGCGGGGCCGAGTTCCGGCGACCATCTCGTCGGCGTCCTGGCCCGGCGCGGGCGCTTCCTCACCGCCGAGCCGTTCTTCGCCCGCGGGCGCTCGATCACGCTCGACAAGCCCAAGGGCCGCGCGGGGGACGGGGACCTCGTGCTCGTGCGGATGGGGGGACGCAACGGGCGGGGCCGGGGCGTGGTCGAGCGGGTGGTGGGCCGGGCCGACGTCGCGCGCGACGTGCTCGAGGCGCTCATGCTCGACCGCGGGCTGCGCCGACGCTTCGACCCTGCGGTGGAGCGGGCGGCGCGGCTGGCCTCGCCGGAGGATGCGGGTGCGGCCGCCCGGCGTGACCTGCGCGAGCTGCCGACGTTCACGATCGACCCCGCGACCGCGCAGGACTTCGACGATGCGGTGTCGGCCGAGGAGCTCGGTCCGGGCCGGTGGCGGATATGGGTCCACATCGCCGATGTCGCCGCGCACGTGCCGCCGGGGTCACTCGTGGACCGGGAGGCCTACCGGCGCGGGACGAGCGTCTACGTCCCCGGGGCGGTCGAGCCCATGCTGCCCGAGGCGCTGTCGAACCGCTCGTGCTCGCTGCGGCCGGGGGAGGACAGGCTCGCGGTGACGGTGGAGATGGAGCTCCGGGGCGCCGACGTGGTGCGCGCGTCGTTCGCGCGGACGCTCATCCGCTCCGACGAGCGCCTGGACTACGACCGGGTGGACCGGATCTTCGCGGGAACCGAGCGGCCGCAGGAGCCATGGGCGGCGCCGCTCGAGGCCGCGCGGGCAGCGGCGGGGGCGCTCGCCGAGCGGCGGGCGTCGCGGGGCGCCCTCGTGGTCGAGACCGCCGAGCCGGAGTTCTCGTTCGACGACCGCGGACACGTGGTGGGGATGGCGCGCGTCGCGGGGACCGAGTCCCACCGGGTGATCGAGCACCTGATGATCGCCGCCAACGAGGCGGTGGCCGCGCGGTTGGAGGCCGGGAGCGTGCCGGCGCTGTACCGGGTGCACGAGCGGCCGCAGCCCGCTGCCGTGCAGCGGCTCGTCGACCAGCTCGCCACGCTCGACGTGGCGACCCCGCCCCTGCCCGAGCACATGAGCCCCTCGCAGGCGGAGGACACGGTGGGGGAGATCTCGCGGCTCGTGGACGCCGAGGTCCGGCGCCGTGGCCACGGGCGCCGCGCGCTGACGACGCTGGTGCTGCGGGCCCTCAAGCAGGCGCGCTATGACCCGCGGAACCTCGGCCATGCGGGGCTGCGCTCGCCGCGGTACTGCCACTTCACCTCGCCCATCCGGCGCTACCCGGATCTCGTGTGCCACCGGGCGCTGCTCTCCACGCTGTCGGGGGCCGAGCCGGTGCCCGACCCCTCGCGGCTCGAGGAGACGGCGACGTGGACCTCGGCGCGCGAGCGGGCGGCGATGCTCGTCGAGCGCGACGCCGATGACGTGGCGCGGTGCTTCGGGCTCGAGCGCGACCTGTTCACCGGTGGGTGGCAGCGCGACTGGGCCGGCGAGGTGATCGGGCTCGTGGGCTCGGGGGCGTTCGTCGCGTTCGGCGACGGCTACCAGGGCTTCCTGCCGGTGCGGCGGCTGCGCGGGGAGTGGTGGGAGCTCAACGAGGAGGGCACGCTGCTCCTGGGCACGGCGAGCGGTCGGACGGTGCGCCTCGGCGACCCGGTGCGGGTGGAGGTCGAGCGGGTCGACGCCCCGCGCGGCCGCGTCGACCTGCTACCAGTGGAGGTCTGATGGCCAAGGGCTCGGGAAAGCGCAAGACGGCGCCAGGCGACGTCGCCTCCAACCGGCAGGCGTCGTTCCGCTTCAACCTGCTCGACCGGATGGAGGCGGGGATCGTGCTCCAGGGCACGGAGGTCAAGGCGCTACGCGACGGCGGCGCGCAGCTCAAGGACGGCTACGCGACCATCGACGCGGGCGAGGTGTGGCTGCACAACGTCCACATCCCCCCGTACAAGCCCGCCGCGCGCGAGAACCACGAGCCCGAGCGCCCGCGCAAGCTGCTGCTGCACCGCTACCAGATCGAGCGTCTCGTCGGCCGCGTCAAGGAGCGCGGGCTCACGCTGGTCCCCACCCGGCTCTACTTCTCCGACGACGGGCGGGCGAAGGTGGAGATCGCGCTGGCCCAGGGCAAGGACCGGTTCGACAAGCGCGAGGCGATCAAGGAGCGCGAGACCAAGCGCGAGATGCAGCGCGCGGTGCGTGATTTGAGGCGGTAGTGGACTAACCGGACTAAGCTGGTACCGTCGAAGCATGGACGCCGTCTCCATCCACGAGGCCAAGACCCACTTCTCCCGCCTGGTCGCCCGCGCCGAGGCGGGAGAGGAGATCATCGTGCGCCGGGGGAACAAGCCCGTCGCGAAGCTCGTGGGGTACGAAGAGCCCAAGAAGAAGCCTCGTCAGCGCGGTCGCCTCAAGGGCCAGATCTGGATCGCCGACGACTTCGACGAGCCGCTCGAGGACTTCGTCGACTACATGTGATGGAGCGGGTGCTCGTCGACACCCACGCTCTGTTGTGGTGGCTCTTCGACGACCCCAGGCTTCCCGCCGGTATCGCGGTCCTGATCGACGACCGGATGACCGAGGCCGTCGTGAGCACGGTCAGCCTGTGGGAGGTGGCGATCAAGCGCTCCGTCGGGAAGCTCGACGCGCCCGACGACCTCCCCGGCGTCCTCGAGGAGGAGGAGTTCACCTGGCTGCCGGTCCTGCCCGCGCACGCGTGGGCGGTCCGCACGCTTCCCCACCACCATCGCGACCCGTTCGACCGGATGCTCATCGCCCAGTCGCGTCACGAGGCGATCCCGCTCGTGAGCGGCGACCCGCGGTTCGCCGCCTATGACGTCGAAGTCCGCTGGGACTGAGGCCGATGGCACACCGCCTCGACGTTGTGCCCGTCGGGATCGAGCACGAAGGCGCCGTAGTACTGCGGGTGGTAGATCTCGCGGACCCCCGGGCCGCCGTTGTCCTTCCCGCCGGCCGCCCGCGCGGCGGCGTGGAAGGCGTCGACCGTGGCGCGGTCCGGACTCGAGAAGGCGACGTGGGCCGGGGCGGTCTGCTCGCCCTCGCGCAACCAGAAGCCGGGCTTGCCGGCCTGGCCGTAGCCGATCACGCCGGGGAACTCGAGCAGGCGCTCGTGGCCGAGCGGCGCGAGCGCGGCGTCGTAGAAGCTCCGGGCACGCTCCAGGTCGCCGACGAGGATGACCACGTGGTCGATCACAACGTGGCCGCCCCGCCGTAGGTCCCGAAGGACCAGTGGTTGCCGTCGAGGTCCTTCGCCGAGTAGTCGCGCGAGCCGTAGTCCTGCTCGGTGATGTCCGAGACCTCGGCCCCGGCCGCCTGAGCGCGCTCGCGGTGGGCGTCGGGGTCGGTCACCACGACGTAGAGGTGGCCGGCGCCCGGCTCCGGGTGCGCGCCCTCGGACCACTCCCCGAGCATTATCCCGGAGTCGCCGAGGGAGAGCTCGGCGTGTTGGATGTGACCGTCGTCGCCCTCGTAGACGGCGGCGCGCTCGAAGCCGAAGGCGCGCTCGAGGAAGTCGATGGCCGCCTTCGCGTCGCGATAGCGGATGACGGGGAAGATCGTCTGGCTCATGAGCGCCAACCTACGCCGCCGCGAGGGCGCGGTCTTGGAGAAATGTGACCGGCGTCCGGCCACCCAGGGCGCGGAACTCCCGGTTGAGGTGCGGCTGGTCCGCGTAGCCGCTCTCCGCGGCGACTCGCGCGAGCCCGACGCCGCGGTCGAGGAGCGCCGTCGCACGGCGGAAGCGCAGGATCCGGGCGTAGGCCTTGGGTGCGAGCCCGAGCTCGGAATGGAAGGAGGCCGACAGGTGGCGGCGCGAGCAGCCCAGCTCCGCGGCCAAGGCTGCGATCCGCAGCGACCCGTCCGTGGCCACCAGGCGGGCCAGGGCACGCGCGAAGTCCGGGCGGGGAGGTGTCGCGGTGGCGGCGCGACGCAGGAGCATGGCGTCGAGCGATACGCCAGCCCTCGGCCAGGTCGAGCACGACGACGACGTGCGGCGAGGCGAGCTCGAGCTGCGCCACGGGACCGGGCGCCCGCGAGGAGAACGCGGCGTAGTCCGACACGAGACCGCGCAGCCGCGCGTCCGGCGCGCGCCGGGTGATGGAGTACTCAGTTGAGCGGGACCGGGATGGGGAGGCGGCGGCATTCGTTGCGCACTCCCACCCGTCCTCCGGGCCGGCGAGGGCCGTGCTCGCGGGCTGGCCGCAGTCGGGGCAGAGGGGGGCGCGCACCGCCGGGTGATCCTAACCCGGCGGTGAGCGCCGGGCTCGGCGAGCGGCAACCCGAGAGCTCAACCCTTCCGGACGCTGTAGCGCAGGTGCACCACGCGGTCGCCGTGCACCACGACATGCGGGTCCTCGAGGAGGACGGGCCCCTCGGCGAACTCGCCGAAGAACCGTACGCCCTGGCCGAACACCACCGGGACGAGCGCCATCTCGACCTCGTCGACGAGCCCGGCCGCCAGGGCCTGGCCGGTGAGGTCGCCCGCGGTGAGCGAGACCTCCCGGTCACCGGCGAACGTCCGCGGCCTGCTCGATCGCGCTGCCCAGTCCGTGGGTGACGAAGGTGAAGGGCGCGTCGGGGTGCGGCCCGAGTACCAGTCGAACAGCGGCCCCACCGCGTCGTCGGGAAAGGCGACGAACCCGTCGAGGGACACCGCGGCCTCGGCCACGACGACGCTCATGCCTTCCGCCTCAGCACCTCGTCGAGCCGGTCGTAGGTCTCGTTCAGTCCGCCCTCCATGCCCGAGGCGAGCATCCCGTTGCGCTCCTCGGTCGTGTGGAACACCGAGACCGTGGTGACCTTCGTCTGCTCGCCGAGGTCCTCGAAGGTCGCGGTCTCCACGGACACGTGACCGGGCATGCCGTCCCACTCGAACGTCTGCACGATCCGCTCAGGTGGCGTGACCTCGCGGTAGGCGCCGCGGAAGCCCGTCTGCGTGCCGTCCGAGTTGCGCACGACGAAGCGCCAGCGGCCGCCCGTCCGCGCGTCCATCTCCTCGACGACGGCCGTGGTGCCCCGCGGGCCCCACCACTCGGGGATGAGCTCCGGGTCGGTGTAGACCGCGAAGACACGGTCGCGCGGGGCGTCGAAGACCCGCTCGATCCTGATCTCGCGCTCCGTGGGGGTGCTGATGGTGGCCTGCGTCATCGTGCTTCTGGGTGAGGGGCTTGGCCGGGTGGGACGATGTGCGTCGGATCGCGCTGGCGTTGCCGGGGACCGGCGAGTGGGTGTCGCGCGGGAACGCCCGGTGGGAGGTCAGGGGCAAGGGGTTCGTGTGGGAGCGGCCGCTGCGGCGGTCGGATCTGGAGGCGCTCGGGGATCGGGCGCCGCATGGGCCGATCCTGGAGGTTCGGGTCGAGCACCTCGGGGCCAAGGAGGCATTGGTCGCCGACGAGTCCGGCGTCTTCTTCACGACGCCGCACTTCGACGGATATCCGGCGGTTCTCGTCCGCCTCGGGGAGATCGGCGTGGAGGAGCTCGACGAGGTGATCGTCGAGGCGTGGCTCGCCCGGGCGCCGGCGCGGCTGGCCAAGGAGTACATCGCGACCGCGGCTGAGGCACGCCCCTGAAGTACAACCGAGCCAGGGTGAGACCTGTATGCTCCCATTGTCCATCCCAGTTCGGTACGCCCATGGGATGAGCAGGCAGATCGCGGTTCGGCTCCCGGACGAGCTCGTGGACTTTGTCGACGCGCTCGTCGTCTCGGGCGCCGAGCGCAGTCGCGCCTCGGTGGTCACGAAGGCGCTTCGACGGGAGCGGCGCCGAGCCGTCGCGGCGCGAGATGCCGTGATCCTGGCGCGCACCGGACGCGACCCCGAGCTCGAAGGGCTCGCTGAACACGCAGCGAACTTGTCCTCCGTCCCCGGCTGATGCGCCCCATTCACATCGCGCGACTGGACAAGACGCGCCCTGTCCTCGTGCTCACACGGCAACTCGTACGACCGCACCTGCGAGCGGGCTCGTAGCCGCATCGATCGTCAGCTGCGACAACATCACCACGATCCCCGTAGACGCCCTGGGCGAGCAGATCGGCGGCCTTCTCGACCGTCAAGAGCAGGCCCTCAGCGACTCGATTCACGCGGCCTTCGACCTGGACTGAGGACAGCACCGCGAGCGCCCAGAACTTGCGCAGTCCGTCGGGCTCGAGTGAGTGCACGCTGGAGTCACGCCGCCACGCTGGGGCGGGTCATGCTCCGGCTTCCGCGCCGACGCGGACGGCTCGGCACCCGGCTCCACCGGCGCCGATGGAGGTGGACGAGCAGCGGCAGGTCGCGCTTGGCGCCGTTGCACCGGGCGCAGGCCCCCACCGTGTTCACCCAGCCGGTGACCGTGCCGATGCCGCGGGCCGGCCCCGAGCGCGGTTCGACGTGGTCGACGGTTCCGCCGGGACCGGAGCAGTACGCGCAGGGGTCGCGGCGCAGGAGGGCGAGCCACGCCTCGTAGTGGCTCTCCCCGTCGGCGCGCAGGGGCGACCCGCTCGGCATGCCACCGCCGAGCGGGTTGCCCGCGTCGTCGCGCACGAACGTCATGACAAGCTGATCGTTCACAGGCGGTCGCCCCACGTCACGGCGGCCCGCGCGACGCCGGCCAGCGCGTCCCGCAGGGCCAGCCGGTCGCCGTCCGCCCGCGCCGCGGCGAGGGCGCGGACGCTTTGCGCCATCACGGCCGGGCCGCTCGGGCCCTCGGCCCGCAGCTCGGCGAGCTCGGCCGGGGTCAGCCGCCGCGGCTCGCCGCGGATCGCGGCCACGGCCTCCCGCAGCTCGCGCTCCGCCCGGGCGGCGCGCTCCTCGGCGTCCGCGACCGCCCGGCGGGCGCGTGTGGCCTCGGTCCGCGCGGCGCGCACCTCGGTCGCGCCGGGCGCGGGCTCGCGCACCGTGACGACCTCGGGTACGGCCTGCTCGAGGGCCTCCGCCCGCGCATGCGCGAGCATGCGCTCGCCGGCCACGAGGCGGTCCGAGCCCTGCTCGACTTCGGTCTTGAGCTCGCGCCGCTCCTCGCGCAGCGAGGCGATCGTCGCCTCGGCGCGCTCGAGACGGGCCGCCAGCTTCTTCGCCGTCTGCCGCGCCTCGGCCGCGTCCATCCGCGCCGCCGCGACCTGCTCGTCGGCCTTCGCCCGCGTGGAAGCCGCGCGGCGGTCGGCACGGGCGATCGCCGCGTCATCGGCGACGCGTTCACGGACGACCTTGGTCTTCGTCGCGGCCGGCGCCGGTCGGGCCGCCGCCGCCCGGGCGAGCCGTCCCTCGAGGACGGTCACGCGCCGCTCGGCCTCGCGCGCCTGGGCGAGCGCGGCGGCGACCATCGCCCGGCCCTCCGGGGACATGACCGCACGGCCCGCCTGCGCAGGATCGACGTCGGTGCGACGCACCGGTCCCGGCCGCGCGGGCGCGAAGCCCGCGGCCCGGACGGCGGCGGTCAGCGACCCGCCGAACGGCCGCTTGGCCGCGTTCAAGGCCGGCCAGGGCGAGCCGTCGGCACGGCCGGCGCGGTAGCGCGCGACGCGCCACAGCTGGCCCGACCACTTCGCCGAGGACGGGTTCCAGTCGGCCGCGCGAGGCGGCTCGCCGTAGGTGGCCACCCATTCTGAGATGGCGGTGATGATCGAGTCGCGGTCCCATCCGCCCCGCCGGCCCGGCCGGGCCTGGGGCGAGACTCCCGCGAGCGCCGCGGGAGTCATGGTGAGACCTCCCGCTAGGCGCCGACGAGGCTGTCGGTGAACCGCTGCCCGCGCAGGGCGGGCAGCCAGCACGACCCGCCGGCGCCGTTGACGGCGCCGGGCTTGTGCGGGCTCGGGATGGAGACGATCCGGATCATGTGCGGCAGGCCAAGGTAGACGCTCTGCGTGGCGGCGACAAGGTCTCGCCACCGCTCGGCCGGGTTCGAGTCCTTCGGCGCTCGGGGGCTCGCTCGCGCCACCATCTGTCTATGACCGGGATCCCGATCACCGTCCGCGGGGACGTCGAGGAGCGCGCGGTGGAGCAGCTGCGTCGCTGCGCCGAGGCGGGTGACGCGGTCGCCGGGGTGCTCTGCGCCGACGGCCACGTCGGCTACTCGCAGCCCATCGGGGGCGCGGTCGCGTACCCCGATCACATCTCGCCCTCCGGTGTCGGATACGACATCGCGTGCGGCAACAAGGCCGTGCGGACCGACGTCCGGGTCGACGCCCTCGGTGACGACGTCCCGCGGATCATGGACGAGATCTTCGCCCGCATCTCCTTCGGTGTCGGCCGCAACAACGCAGAGCCCGCCGATCACCCGGTCCTCGACGCCATTGCCCGGACGGAGTTCGGCCCGCAACGGCGCATGGTGCAGATGGCTCGCAACCAGCTCGGCACGGTCGGGGCCGGTAACCACTACGTCGACCTCTTCGCCGGCGAAGACGGCTTCCTCTGGGTTGGCGTGCACTTCGGCTCGCGCGGGTTCGGTCACAAGACCGCGTCGGGCTTCCTCGCGCTCGCGGCGGGGCGCGAGTTCGACGAGCGCGGCCCCGACGGCGAGATGGACGCTCCGCCGGTGCTCTTCGCGGTCGACTCCGAGCTCGGCCAGGAGTACATCGCCGCGATGGGGCTCGCGGGCGACTACGCGTACGCCGGACGCGACGTCGTCGTCGCGAAGGTCCTCGGGATCCTCGGCGCCGAGGCGACCCACGAGGTCCACAACCACCACAACTTCGCCTGGCGCGAGCACCACCTGGGCACGGACGCGTGGGTCATCCGCAAGGGCTGCACCCCGGCGTTTCCGGGTCAGGAGGGCTTCGTCGGCGCGACGATGGGCGAGCCGTCGGTGATCCTCCGCGGCACCGAGGCCTCCGCGGGCGCCGCGCTCCTGCGCTCGACGGTGCACGGGGCGGGCCGCGTCATGTCCCGGACGAAGGCCGCGGGGCGGATGGGCAACCGTGCCGAGTGCACCCACCGCGACTGCTCCTTCTGGGTCAGCTGGGCCCAATACCGCCACGAGCGCGACCGGGCCGGCGTGGGAGCGCAGGAGGCGTTCACCCTGTGCCCGCTGCACCCGGACGGGACGATGGTCAAGCGGCGCGGACGGGTCAAGGAGGGGCTGATCGACTTCGGCGCGGTGCGCGACGGGCTCCGGGCGGCGAGGATCGAGCTGCGCGGCGGTGCCGCCGATGAGGCTCCGGACGCCTACAAGCGACTCGACAGCGTCCTCGCCGCGCACGGCGACACCATCGAGGTGCTCCACCGGCTCACGCCGATCGGCGTCGCGATGGCCGCGGCCGACACCTTCGACCCCTACAAGGACTGACGTGTGCTTCGCTGACGGCTCGCTCTGCGCTGGCGCGCACGCCTGCTACGCGCCCGAGCGTTCAGTGCGCGATCCTGATGGGGGTGGGCAAGCCCGCGGAGAGCGACGATCGGCTCTGGATCAGCCTTGCGGCCTGTCCCGCTCGTGACTTCCTCGTCGGCAACTGTCACACCTTTCCCGGTCGCATGGCGGCGTACTGCCCGCATCGCGATCAGGGGTTCTGCGTCTCTCTCGCCGAAATCGAGGAGATGTCCCCCGAGGCGGAGCGGTGGGTACGCGGATTCCTCGCCGGCAACGAGCCCGAGCCGGAGTACATGTTCGGTCCGAGCATCCACGACGCCACCGATTCCGATGATCGCTGGCCCCGCTGGCGCGAAGCGGTAGCGAACTTCCGACGCACGGGAGACTGGGAACCCGAGCCGTGGCGCGAACTGGCGGTACTGCCGCCCGACGCGTCCTTCACCGTCCAGCCGTGGACCGTGATCGCCGACGAACTGAGGCAATGGAACGGCATCGATTGGCACTGCAAGGCGCCCGGACCGGCGCGGGAGCGAACGTTGCTTCTCGGGTCCGTCTGCCACGAGCGTCGCCACCATGACCTGACGGTCCTCGCCGAAGGCGGCGCGATCTGCGACGACTGCGGCTACTACGCCCCGTAGGTGAATGGCCCGAGCGCCGTGGAACCTCATCGTTCTCAGAGCAAGACACGCGGCGACTCCGGGCGCCGCGTCCCTGCTGCCGGCTGAGGGTGAGGTCAAGCGTGGATCGCCACGAGGCCGATCACCCCGACCGCGTACAGGATGAGGACGACCAGCGAGTCGAGTCCCATGCCCGCGATCCGGCGCTTGGGGCGCAGAATCAGCCCGACGAGGTAGACCGCCGTGAGCAGGATTCCGAGCCCGGTGAGGTAGATGTCGCTCGGCTGGGCGAGCGGCAGGATCGACTTGCCCGAGATCAGGCCGGCGAGGAGGAACAGGACAGGTAGGAAGGCGTTGCCCCCGAAGATGTCGGAGAAGGCGAGCTTGTAGTCGCCGAGCTTCGCCGACGCGAGCCCGGTGGAGAGCTCCGGCAGCGACGTCGCGGCGGCGAGAATCGTGGCGCCGAAGAGCACGCCGCCGACCCCGATTTTCTGCGCGATCTCGTCGCCGCTCTGCTCGAGGACGACGCCGCCTGCGAGCGTCACGAGGGCGGCCGCGCCGAAGACCGTGGCGGCGCGGGCCGTGCCCACGCGCTTCGTGTCCGCGTCGGCGGCGTTCGCGGCCCGCGAGTGGCCGGCGGGCTTCTTCTGGCTCTCGGGCGCCTCGCCCCGCTCCTGCCAGGGGAGGCCCTTGCCGGCCTGGCGCACGAGCAGGAGGCTCCCCACCCACAGCGCGGCGATGAGGACCTCGCCGGGTGCCAGGCGCCAGACCACGAGCGACTGGAGCTGGTTGCCCATCACGACGACGGAGAGCACGGCGATCACCGCGGCGGCCTCGAGCACGAGGATCAGGGACGCGCCGCGGTAGGAGAGCGGCCGGCTCCCGCGGGTGCCGAAGGCGTCGAGAGCCACGAGGACGACTGTCTGGATCGCGATCCCGCCGAGGATGTTCCCCGTGGCGATGCCCACGGCCCCGCTCGCCGCGGCGGTGACGGTGATGGCGATCTCGGGGAGATTCGTCGCCACCGCGAGGAGGATGAGACCGCCCAGCGCCTCGCCGAGGCCGAGCCGGGAGGAGAGGACGTCGGTGGAGTCCGAGAGCTTGATGCCGGCCATCCACACGGCCGCCGCGGCCGCGGCGAAGAGCGCGATGTCGGCGACGAGGGGGAGCGAGTCGAACACCGGAGCGCGGTACCCGGGGCGCCGGTGGCGCAACCGCACGTGTCCGCCGACGGACCTGCCCGGCAACATGCGATTGCTGGGAGCGGGCGGGTTTGGCGGGTTCAGCCGAGGATGTCCACCGGCGTGCCCAGCGGGACGCGGTGGGCGAGGCGGGTGATCGTCGTGTTGTCCATGCGGATGCAGCCGTGGGAGACGTTCGTCCCCAGGACGGAGGGGTCGTTCGTCCCGTGCAGGCCGACCTGGCCGTCGCCGCCGGCGAACGACGTGAGGACGGGGGAGTAGGCCGACAGGCCGAGCGCCCACGGGCCGTAGAAGCCCTTGGGGTCGGTGGGGCGGAAAACGTCGGTGACGTAGTAGCGGCCGTTCGGGGTCGGGGTGACAGACTTCCCGAGGGCCACGGAGCGGCGCAGGATCACGCGACCATCGCGGAACGCGACGAGGCGGTGGCGGCGCTGCTGGATCTCCAGGCGATAGGCCGTGGCGGCCACGCGGACGTCGCGGGCACGGACCCAGGCCCGGGACTTGTTCGGGCGCACGGGAAGGAGGACCTGGAGCCACCCCGGCCGGCGCTTGGCCACGAGGAAGGCGAGGGGGATGCGCTGGCCGTCCACCCGGCGCTCGCTCAGGGTGCGGTAGGGACGCCGGGCACCACCCGAGCGGTAGAGCGCGACCCGGGGGCCGCGCGCATGGGCCACCACGCTGACGCCGCGCCCGAGCGCGGCCTGCGCGGACTCGGGACGGAAGGACCGGCCGGAGCGGCCGGGCCCCGTGGGAAAGCCTCGCACCGCCGGCGCGCCCGCGTCCCCGCCGCCGTCCTTCCCGCCGCCGCCGAGGGCCGAGGAGACCAGGAGTCCCACGGCCATCGCGGCGACGAGGAGGCCGGCGGCGAGGAGCGCGCGGCGCATAGACTCCTCCTAGCCGGTCATGGCCGGCTGGCCCGTGACCGCCGACCCAGAGCCGGCCGAGGCCGAGCCCATCGTCCGGATGAAGCCCGTGCCCTGGACCGCGGCGAGGACCGCGGACATCGTCTTGGCGGGCTCGAACGCGTTGGGGGCAGGGGCGCTGCCGGCGATGTCGCGGACCCACGCCGCATGGCGCGCCTCGACGGGGAGGATCGACAGCGCGGCCTTCGCCACCGCGGGGGTCTTGATGTTCCCCGCCTGGCCGAGGTAGGCGCCGACGCCCGTGTCCTCGAGCACCGCGGAGGTGGCCGAGAACGTCGAGGACGAGCCCGTCGTGCCCTTGAAGTCGAAGGCGGGCTTCTTGACCGCCTTGGACCCGAGCGCCTTCTTCAGCGCGTCCACGTGGGCCGCCTCGTGCTCGGCCACGACGCTCGCGAAGTTCGCGAGCTCGCCCTTGAGCGCGCCCTTGCTCTTCGCCTCGGCGTAGAACGCGGCCTCGAGGTACTCGAGGGTCAGCGCGTAGTTCAGGATGGCCACGTCACCGCTCGTCTGCGCCGAGGCGATGCCCGGCAGGACGGCGCCGGCGGCGAGACCGCCGCCGAGCAGCGCCGCCGTGCGGCGCATGAACGCGGCCCGGGTGACGCCGTCGACACGCGAGGCGGCCTCGCGGATCGCTCCGTCGCGGTCAAGCTCGTCGAGAGTGGGATAGGGGTTGGAATCGTGCATGGTGTCGGTTCTCCTCGCGGGCTCTAGGACTTGATGAAGCCGGTCGACTTGACGGCGGAGAGGACCTGCGACATGGACTTGGGCGCGTTGAACGCGTCCGGGGCCGGGACGGGGCTCTTGCCCGCGCCCTGGATGTTCCGGATCCACGACGCGTGCCGGGCCTCGATCGGCAGGATCGACCCGGCGGCCGCGAGCACCGCGGGCGTCTTGATCATCGGCGCGGCGCCCTGGTAGGCCGAGACGCCGGTGTCCTCGAGCACGATCGCGGTCGCCACGAACTTGCCGGGGTCCCCGGTCGTGCCCTTGAAGTCGAACTTCGGCTCCTTGACGGCCTTGGACCCGAGGGTCTGCTTCAGCGCCTGGACGTGCGCCGCCTCGTGCTGGGCCACGACGGAAGCGAACTTCGCGGCGCGCCCGGTGAGCTTGCCGTTCGACACCGCCTCCTTGTAGAAGGCGGCCTCGAGGAACTCGAGGGTCAGGGCGAAGTTCAGGATGTCGATGTCGCCCTTCGGAAGTCCGCCGCCCTGGGCGACGGCCGCGGCCAGCGGCACGGCTCCGATGAGCAGGCCGCCTCCGGCGATCGCGCCGCGGCGGAGCAGCTCGTTGCGGGTGTCCCCGGCCTCGGCGGCCTGCGCAGCGGTTTCGCGCAGCGCGCCGTCTCGGTCGAGCTCTTCGATGCTCAGCGGCTCGTTCATTCGAGTCGTCCTCCTCATCGCACGATCACTCGGCCGTGCATGTTGGTGTGGTAGGTGCAGTGGTAGGCGAAGGTGCCGGCCTTCGCGAAGGTGTGGCTCCCGCGTGCGCCGGCCGAGATGTTCCCGACGTCGAAGGACTTGTCGTCGGCGGTGACGGTGTGGTTCGCCGAGTCCTTGTCGGTCCAGGTGATGCGCGTGCCCACCTTGACCGTGAGGGTCTTGGGGTGGTAGTCGAAGCCCTTGATCTGCACGGCGGTCGTTCCGCCCTTCTGGGGGGCCGGGGTGGCGGCCTGCTTCGTCGCCTTCGGGGCGGCGGGCTTGGTCTTGGCCTGGTCGCCGCTACTGCTGCTACCGCAGGCGCCGAGCGCGACGGTGATGAGCAGAACCGGGAGGCTGCGCAGACGGGGCATCGGGAGTGAATGCGCCGCGCAGCGACCGGCGGATCAACCGGGGCGGAGCGAGCCCGAGGCCTTCTCGGCCGCGGAGTAGCCGACCTGCAGGGCGTCGGCGCCCGCGTGGGCCGCGAGGACTCCGGCGAGGAAGCGGGTCGTCCGCGGGGCGGCGACCATCCCCGCGCCGATCGCGCCCGTGGACCAGAGGCCCAGGCAGTAGGCGCAGATGATGAGATCGCCCACCGCCTTGCGCAGGCCGCGGCCGCGCGCCTTCTCCTCGACCTCGCCGTGACCCGCCCGCTCCTGGTACTCGGTGAAGGGCGCGCGGATCGTGCTCGTCACGCGGTCTGAGCCGATGAGCCGGGAGAGCTTGTGCCCGGCGACGGTGGTGAGGATGAGATCGCGCGCCCCGAGCCCTTGGTCCGGAAGCTCGTCGCCCTTCCACGCGAGGAACCGGGCCATCGCGGCGCCCCAGACCGCCATGAGCGCGCCGTAGCCGCCGAGGGGGTGGTGCTCGTCGTCGTCATAGCCCGCGAACGGCGGAGTGTCCTGGAGTGGCGTGGTCGACATTCCCAGGGGGTACCCCGGGGACCATGCTCTGGTTCCTGCTTTCGCTCATCCTCGGCGGCCTTGTCCTCGGGGCGCTCGCCCGCCTCGCCCTTCCGGGCCCCGACCCGATGACGGTCCCCCAGACCATCCTGCTGGGGATCGGGGGCTCGCTCATCGCCGGGCTCGTGGTGTACGCGATCTCGGGCGGCCGGTACGTCGCCGGCTTCCTCGGGGCCTTCACGGCGACGTTCCTCCTGCTCTACATCATCCGTCGCCGGCGGGGAGGCTCGCTGACCCGCCCCGCCCCCCGCGCGTAGCGTCGGAGGCGCCGTGACCCAGTTCTGCCGCCACAACCGCCTCACGCACGCGTGCCCGATCTGCTCGCGCGAGCAGGCGGCGCCCGCGCCGCCGCCGCGGGTCCGCGCCCGCCGGGCGTCATCGCCGGCCCGGCCGACGCGCTCCCGGGGGCTGCGCGTCCGGCAGATGTCACGCGGGGCGGAGGACGGCTACGCGAACGGCCTGCTGCCCGGTCTGCGCTCCTCGGCCGACGCTGGTCGCCTGGCCGACGAGCTCGCGTGGGCGACCGGCCGGCTGGCGGCGCTGGCGACGGATCCTCCCGGGCTCTACGGGGAGGCGGCCGCGGAGACCGATTCCACCGCCGCGCTCGAGCTCGCCTTCCTCATCGCCGCCCTGGGTCCGCTCGAGGGGAACGGTGGCGGCGCGTCCTCCGATCCGTGGGCGGGGATCGAGGAGGCCCGGCGTGACCCCGCCGCGCTCGCGACCGCACCCCGCGGTCCGCGGGCCGCGCCCGAGCCGGCGCGCGCGCACGCCGCCTTCCGCGCCTGGGTCGAGCGCACCGGCGGCGTGGTGGAGGGCTTCCAGGGCGATGCGACCTGGGCCCCGGCCCGGCGGTTCGCCCGGCTCTGGGAGCGGCTCGCCCTCCCCGGCCTGGGCCGCGACGCCCGCTATGAGCTGCTCGTCCTCGCCGGCCGGCTCGGCCTCGTGGAGCTCGAGGAGTCGACCCTCGGCGTCGGAGGCGACGACGAGGTCACCCGCGCGGCCAAGCGCGCCTTCGGGATCGGCGATCCGCTGCTGCTCGAGCGCCGCGCTCGGGCCCTCGTCGACGCGGCCGCGATCCCACTGGCCGCCCTTGACCTCGCCCTCTGCTCATGGGAGCGGGGCGCGCGGGTGCGCACCGGCTTCACCGACGATGTGATGGACATCGGCGCGCGCGAGCGCCTCTCCGGCGCGCTCGGGCTCGAGGACGAGTGACGTGAGGGCCGCGGCCCTCGGCCTTCTCACGGGCGCCTCGACGTGCGCGCCCTTCCCCAGATGAAAGACCCGCCACCCGGCGGGGGCTACGCCCCGACCGCCGCCGCCACCGCCCGCGCCTCCAACCCCACCGCCTCCGCGATCAACTCGTACGACCGCCGCCGCGCCTCGTGCGCGTGCGTGATCGTCACGACGATCACCTCCTCGGCGCCGTAGTCCTCGGCCAGCCGCTCGAGCCCGGCCCGGACCTCGCCCGGGGTGCCGAGCACCATGCGCCGGCCGCTCCGCCCCACGCCCTGCGCCTCGAGCCATGCGACGGCCTCCTCCACGGGCGGGACGGGGATGAGCTCGCCGCGGCGGAGCTTGTGCATCGCCATGCGGCTCGAGGAGGCGAGGCGCTCGGCCTCCTCGTGGGTGTCGGCGGCCAGGGCCCAGACGGCCACCGCGGTGCGTGGCGCCCGCAGCCGCCCCGCGGCGACGGCGAAGCGCGCGCGATAGTGCGCGGCGATGTCCGCGCCGGCGAGGTTGATGAAGTCCGCGAACGCGTAGGGGAGTCCGCGGTGCGCCGCCCAGATCGCGCTCTGTGATGAGGAGCCGAGCAGCCAGGGCTCGGGGGTCTCCGGTCTCCCCGGAAGCGTCGCGACGACCCGATTGAGGGGATGGTCGGCTCCGAAGCCGTCCTCGAGCCAGGCCAGCAGCTCGTCGAGCTGGTCGCGGAAGTCGTCGGGCGCCGCCTGCCGGCGGTCGCGCTGGAGCGCGTAGGTCGTCATCACGTCCGTCCCCGACGCGCGCCCGAGCCCGAGGTCGATGCGCGCGGGAAACAGCCCCGCGAGGACGGAGAACGACTCCGCGACCTTCAGCGGCGAGTAGTGCGGGAGCATCACCCCGCCCGATCCGACGCGAATCGCCGAGGTCGCCGCGGCGATCGGCCCGATCAGCACCTCCGGGCTCGGCCCCGCGAGCATCGGCCCCCCGTGGTGCTCGGCCACCCAGTAGCGGTGGTAGCCGAGCGCGTCGGCGAGCCGCGCGAGGTCGAGCGTGTTCGCCAGCGCCTCCGGCCCGCTCATTCCCGCGGACACGGGCGACTGGTCGAGGACGCTCACGCGGAACGGGGGAGCCACGTCCTGATTGTGCCCAGCTATCCGGCAGACGCCGTTCGCGGTCGTGGGCGGGACTGCCACTTAGAAGGCTTCGGCGACGAGCAGCGCGACGGGTATGCCGAGCGCGCTCTGCATCGGCACCGATGGATGGCCACCGAGAGCGAACGCGAGGGTGACGATGACGGGAACGTGCACGAGGTAGAGGCTGAACGACCGTGATCCAGCCCATTGCACAGAGCGTGAGTTCAGTGTCTTCGCCACCGCACCGCACACCAGGGGAAGCGCGACGGCGACGCCGGCACCCAGGAGGACGAGCAACGCGCCGACCGAGATCGGCGAGGAGTGCGAGCGCTGGACCCCGGTGCTCTCCGCGGACGCATCGCTCCGACGGGAAAAGAGCGCAAAGTGCGCCACTTCTCCGCCGCGAGGGGGGTGAGGCGCTTCTTCTCGCGCCTCTTGAGGGCTAATGGACAGCGCGATGGGTCGATCGAAGCGGGGCCAGGAGCGGGTCGTCGAGATCGTGCGCGAGCATGCGCCCGGGCTCCTCGCCCTCGCGCGCAAGCACTCCTTGTGCGCCGACGACGCGCACGACGCCTACCAGCGGGCGCTGGAGATCCTGCTCAAGCGGATCGACACGCTCGAGACGGAGACGACGGTGTCCTGGCTGCGGACCGTGGTGAAGCACGAGGCCTACGCGGTCCGGGCCCAGCGCCAGGCGCTCGTGGCGCGGGAGGAGCCCGAGCTCGACGGCGCCGCGGCTGCGCTCCCCGACGACGACGAGCGGATCCTCCGCTTCGACCGCCTCACGCGGGCCGCCGAGGCGCTCCAGCGGCTCAAGCCCCACGAGGTCCAGGCGATGCTGCTCAAGGCCGAGGGCCACTCCTACGAGGAGATCTGCTCGATGACCGGCTGGAGCTACACGAAGCTCAACCGGTGTCTCAGCGAGGGCCGCCGGGCGTTCCGCGACCGCTACGCGACGATCGAGACCGGCGAGGAGTGCGCGCGGTGGGCGCCACTGCTCTCCGCGGTCGCCGACGGGGAGGCCACGGCCGAAGACCTCCTCGCCCTCCGGCCCCACCTGCGGGCGTGCCCCGCCTGCCGCGCCACGCTCCGCACCCACCACGACGCGCCGAGCGAGGCCGCGGCGCTGCTGCCGCTCGGGCTCGTGCTCGCGCCCGCCGCGGCGGCGGTCGCGCACGGTCCCCGCCTGCCGGGCCTGCCCGGCTTCCTGACGCGCGCCCACGAGGTCGTGCTGTCGGTCTCCCCGGCGAAGATGCAGGCTGCGGTGGACGCCGCCTGGAGCGGAAAGGCGGCGGCGCTGGCGGCGTCGACGGTGGCGCTGGCGGGAGGCGGGGTCGCCGTGACCAGCGAGATCCTCGAGCATCCGCTGGCCGCCCCGCCCCATGCGGCTCGCCCGTCCGTCCGCGCCCGGACGGTGGCGCGCCACGCGCTCCCCGCGCGGAGCATCGCCGCTTCCGGCGCTCCGGCGCCGGCCTCGCCGCGGCCCGTCCCGAGACCGCAGCCCGCCCCGGCGAGCACGCCGGCCCCGAGGCCCAGGCCGGTGACCATCACCCCGGCGGTCCACCGGCCGCCCCCCGCCGCCACCGAGTTCTCGCCTGAGGCGACACCCGCGCCGCCTGCCGCGTCGTCCCCCTCGGAGTTCTCGGCGGCCCCCGCCCCGACCCCGGCACCCACGCCTGCGCGTGCGACCACCGCGTCCGCCTCCCCGCGCGCGGGGGCGCCGTCCGAATTCGGCCCCTGAGGTCCTCAGCAGGGAAGCGGCGGCCCGGCCCGGCCCGGCGCCCAGTCCATCGAAGAGGACACTCGGCTGGCCGCGCCGACCGGGTGGAGGCGAGGAGGCCAGACGCGACGGCGCGCCATCACCGCGGCACGGACGAGCACGGCGGCGCCGACACCGGCGACCACGCTCAGGAGTCCCGCGGCCGGGAGCATGAACCGCGTCTCGCCCGGCAGGCCGAGGGCGGCGATGAGGACGTCGAGCCCGATCCACCCCGCCGCGGCGCCCGCGAGCACGAGCACAAGGCGGCCGTCACTTCGCAGCGCCCGCGCGACACCGGCCGCCACCGCACCCCAGAGCGGCGCGAGGAGGAGCCCGGCGGCCAGCCCGAGGGTGTAGCCCGGCACGGACCCCGCGGCGCGTTGGGCCGCGGCGTCGGGAGCCTACCCCGCGATCACACCTCCGTGGATCGCGCTGCCGGAGCCGATCAAGTCCCCACCCAGCCACACCACGGGGACGACCGCCAACGCGCCCGCGGCCACCGGCACGAGGCGACGGTCCTCCCGCACCACCCACGCCGCATAGAGCGCGAGAAGAGGCCACGCCTCCTCGCGCCCGAGGGCGACGAGCGCGCCGAGCACGAGCGCCTGACGCGGCCGGCCCGCGGCGTGGCGGTCGAGCGCGAGCAGCGCGAGCGCGAGCAGCGTCGGCTCGATCTGCCCGCCGAGCAGCGTCGCCCACCAGCCCGGGGCGAGCACGAGCGCGAGCAGCGCCACTCCCGCCGCCACGACCCCGCCGAGCCGGAACGCCAGGCGGCGGTCAGCAGCAGCGCGAAGAGCCCGCCCACCCGCATGAGCACGAGCCACAGGTCGGGGGCCGCGGGGCCTGTGAGCGCGAGCGGTGTCGTCAGCAGCGCGGCGAGCGGCAGCGAGAGGCCCGCGGCCCCCACGACGACGGCCAGGACGAGCGCGGGATGCGGGCGGTGGAGGTGGTGGCGTCGCGTGTCGGAGGGCCGCCGCGAAGGGCGACCAGAGGCGGCCCGGCACGACGGCGTCACCCCGAGGGCCTACCCGCTCGCTCCGGGGCCGAACGCCACGGGTCAGGCCTCACGCCCGTGCCGTCCGGGGTCGGGCTCATCCTACGAGTACATGCCCCTCTGCTTCATCGAGCCGCACGACGCCGTCCGGGTCATCGCGCAGTCCGTGGGCCGGGAGGCCCGCCGCCAGCTCCTCGGCGAGGTCGTGCGTGCCTGGGTCGACGAGATCCCCGAGCCCGAGCTCGCGTCGCACTACGCGAAGGCCGTCGACGACCTCGACGAGCACGACCTCTCGATGCTCGCGGCCTGGCACGCGTCGCTCGAGGTCGGCCATCCGGTCCCCTCCAAGGAGTTCCTCGTCCGGGTCTTTCCCACGCTCGGCGAAAACCGCCGGGAGGCGCTGAAGATCGCCGCCGGGTTCCGGGGGGAGGACGCCTTCGACGCCGGCGTGACCGAGGACCAGGCGCTCGACACCGTGCTCCCGTGGCTCTCCCGGGACCGGTGCTCGGAGCTCGCGGCCGAGTGCCTGGAGCTCTACTGCTGGGACCGGCTGGGCTGCGACAACTAGACGGCGCGGAGGGGCCTTCCGGTCATCCGGCCAGGGCGGCCTCGATCTCCCCGCGGGCCTGCGGGGTCGAGGTGAACACCACTCCCGCCATCCCCAACGCCCGCGCCGCCTCCACGTTGTGCTCGAGGTCGTCGACGAACACGACCTCCTCGCCCCGCAGCCCGAGCCGCTCCAGCGTGAGCTCATAGATGCCCGGGTCGGGCTTGCGGATGCCCACGAAGCCGGAGTCGACCACGACCTCGAAGAGCTCGTCGATCGGGAGCAGCGTGCGCCACCGCGGCTCCCACTCGCGCACGTTGTTCGTGCACAGCGCGAGCCGCACGCCCCGCCCCCGCAGCTCACGGAAGTAGGCGAAGAGCTCCTCGTTGGGGTGCAGGGCCGCGAAGAGGCGCTCGGCGAAGCCGTCCATCCTCACCTCGCGCCCGAGGTCATCGCTCAGCGCGGCCCCGAGGCGGACGACGAAGTCCGCCCAGGTCAGCCGCCCGGTCTCGAGCTCGAACAGCGGGTTGGCGCCGTCACGCTCCGCGACGGTCGCCAGCGCGCGCCCGAGCGCCTCGAGCGGTATCCCGTCGGCCTCCTGCACGGCGAGGAACGCGCCCATGAGCGGGGACGTGAGCACGCCCCCGAAGTCCGACACGACGGCCCGCCTCATGCGCGGCGCAGCACGTCGTAGCGCCCCACGCCCCGGTGCCCGTCCATCGTCCAGGCGAAGAACGCGGCGTCGAGTCGCCTCGCGCCGAGATCGAGGGAGGTCCGGCCGCGCGCCTCGCCTCCGATGCGACGGGGGTAGGGCGAGTCGGGCAGCAGCCACAGCTCGAGCCCCGCGCGCAGGGGTCGGCCGTCGCCGTCGTAGGTCGTCGAGAGCCGCGCCTCGTCGACCCGTACCGGGTCGGCCTCCTCCGGAGTCACGAGCCACGCCTCCACCTCCTCGTCGGCGTGGCCCTCGGCGTCCTCCGGGCGCGCGGCGCTGAGGGCGACGAAGCGGTCGGGGGCGAGCCAGGCCGAGAGCGTGCGTGCGAGGGTCCGGCCCTCCAGGTCGGCCCGGTCGGGGGCGTCGCCGCGCTGGCCCAGGCAGTCGACGGTCACCCGCCGCGCACCCGCCCGCACCGTCCCCGTGACCCGGCAGCCCTGCTCGGAGCCCCAGACGCCGACGGCGAGGGGAGGGGTCAGGGCGACGAAGCTCAGATCCCAGCCGCCCTCTTCGCCCTCCCAGCGGACCTGCCACGATTGGTGCGTGGCCTCCACCGTGGCCGCCGCGTCCGCGCCCACCGCGGTGGCGATGGCCGCGCCCCCGGCGAACAGGAGGGCGAGCCCAGGGCCCACGGAGCCGAAGAGCTCGGCGTCCGGATCCCCCCACGAGAACGTCCCCGCGCTCACCGCAGCCGCCGTGGCGGCTCCGGACGGGCACCGCCGGCGGAGCCGGTGGTCGAATCGGTGGCCGTCCCGTCCACGTCGTCGCGCCGGGGGCGCCGCCCCGGCCGGCCCGCGACGCCGCGCAGCAGCCGGCTGCCCACCCGCCGCACGAGCGCCGTCCGGACCAGGGCGCGCGTCGGCGGCAGGAGCAGCACGAGCCCGAGGACGTCGGTGAGGAAGCCCGGCGTGAGCAGCAGCGCGCCCCCGAACATGATGAGCCCGCCGTCGAGCACCTCGCGCGCCGGCGGGCGTCCCGCGGCCAGGGAGGCCTGGAAGCGCCGCCACGCCGCCCGCCCCTGCGAGCGCAGCAGCAGCGAGCCCAGCACGGAGTCGGCGACGAGGATGGCGATGGTCGCCAGCGCGCCGATCTGCTCGCCCACCTGGATGATCACGTAGAGCTCCGCGATCGGGACGATCACGAACAGCAGCAGGAGCGGCGCGAGCACCACTCCGCAAGCCTAGATGACTGACTCCCCGACTCCCGCTGGCCATGAGCTCAGACGCCCCCGTGGGCGTGCGCTCAGGCCGCCAGGGCCGCGCCGCCGTCGAGCCGCACGCCGTCGAGGCGGTGCAGGCCGACGAGCTCGATGAGCCGCGTGATCTGCGGCTGCGCGCCCCGGAGCCACAGCTCGGCGCCGCGTCGCCGCAGTCTCCGCGCGAGCATGGCGAGGTCCACCATGAGCGAGGGGTCGGCGAAGTCGAGGTCGCCCAGGTCGACCACGACGTCGGCGCTGGCCTTCAGGGCCCGGGAGATCGCACCGCGCCGGCGCCCCTGTGTGGCGCGATCCTCATCTCCCCAGCACCGGAGGACGAACGAGGTGGAATCCCAGGTGACGATGCGCTGGAACCTATCGATCATCCGTCCACCCGGCAACCCGATGACGGAGCTCTAAGCTGATCGCATGTCCCTACCGGACCCCGACGACATCACCGAGGCGCTCTCCAACGTCATCGACCCCGAGCTCGGACTCGACTTCGTCGAGCTCGGCCTCATCTACGACGTCGAGGTCGCCGCGGGCGCGGTGAACGTGACGTTCACGCTCACCAGCCCCGGCTGCCCCATCGGCCCTCAGGTCAGCGAGCAGATCCAGGAGTTCGTCGGCGAGCTGGAGGGAGTCGAGAAGGTCAACCCCCAGCTCGTCTTCCAGCCCGCCTGGACCCCGGAGCGGATGTCCGAGGACGCGAAGTTCGCGCTGGGCTTGTAGCCGCCGCCCTCGCGGCGCTCCTCCTGGTCCCGGCCGGCGCCGGGGCGAGGGTCCCCACCACGGGACGGATCCTCGTGCTGCTCGCACCCGGGGCGCGCGCGGCGTCCGTTCAGCGTCTCGCCCGGACGCGCGCGAACGGCCCCGACGTCCCCCAGATCGGGTTGGTGACCGTCACCCCTGCCGCGGGCCGGTCGGTCGCCGACACCCTGGGTGCGCTGCGCGCCCTGCCGGGTGTCGCCTCGGCCCAGAGCGAGCACCGACTCTCCCTGCGCGCGACGCCGGACGATCCGGCGCTCACGACCCCGGAGACCACCCCCGGCACGGCCCCCGGAACGCCGCTGGAGTGGTGGCCGGTGCGCGAGGGCTTCCCGCGGGCCTGGAGCCACACGCGGGGGATGGGCGCCCGCGTGGGGATCATCGACACGGGCGTCGACGCCGGACACCCCGAGCTCCGCGGCAAGATCGCCGCGGCCGTCGACCGCGACGAGACGGCCGGACACGGCCCGGCGACCATCGACGAGATGGGACACGGGACCCACGTCTCGTCCCTCGCTTGCGCGGCGACCGACGACGGGGTCACGCTGGCCGGGGCGGGCTGGGGCTGCCGCATCGTGATCGTCAAGAGCGACCTGACCGACGGGAGCATCGCCGCGTCGATCGTCGACGCCGTCGACCACGGCGCCCGGGCGATCAACATGTCCTTCGGGGACGACTCCCGCGCGCCCACCCCCGCCGCTATCGAGAAGGCGATCAGCTACGCCGTGGGCCACAACGTCGTGCTCGTGGCCGCGGCCGCCGACGAGAACACCACCGAGCAGGGCTACCCCGCCAACGCGCTCCAGCCCGCGGGGACGGGGCCCGACCTGGCCCGGGGCCTCGGCCTCTCGGTCACCGCCGCCGACCACACCGACGCCCGCGCCTCCTTCGCGGGCCGCGGCTCGGAGATCTCCCTGGCGGCCTACGGCACCTACGACTCCACCGACACCGCGCTGTCCCCGTCCCCGCCCGCGGGCCCCGTCGGCCTCTTCGGCGCCTTCCCGCGGGCGAGGACCGAGATCGAGTCCGACCCGCTCTTTCCCTGTGGCTGCCGGATCGGGTCCTCGCCCTACGCCTACCTCGCCGGGACCTCGATGGCGGCGCCGCAGGTCACGGCCACCGCCGCGCTCGTGCGCACGCTGAACCCCGACCTCACCGCGGCGCAGGTCGTCCGCCTGCTGAAAGCCACCGCGCGCCGTGCGGCGGGCGCCGGCTGGGGCCCCGAGCTCGGCTGGGGGATCCTCGACGCGGGCGCCGCGCTCGACGCCGCCGCGCGGATGGACCGCCGCCCACCGCGGGTCCGGGTGCAGGCGCGCCGGCGCTCCGGCGGGTTCCTGCTGCGCTACTCGGGCTCCGACGCCGCGCCCCGCGGGGTCCGCCGCGCCGGCCTGCGCTCCGTCGCCTTCTTCGCGCGCACCGACGGCGGCCGCTCCCGCCGCCTCGCCGTCCGCGCCGACCGGCGACCGGTGACCTTCCGTGCCCGGCGGGGCCGCTCCTACGCGTTCTACGCCCTGGGCACCGACCGGGCGGGCAACCGCCAGCGGCGCCCCACGTTCACCCTGCGGGCTCGCGGGTAGGTCGGCGCCTCGCGCGCATCTCGGACCCCGGCCCGGCCTCGGGTGCGGTGTGACCCCGCGGCGCGGCGGGCCCCTCCTCCGCCGCACCGTCCCCCGCGGCCCGGAGCTCCGCGAGGGAGTCCTCGAGCGCGGAGGCGATCACGTCGAGGTCGGGCAGGGCGTCGTAGTCGGCGAGCAGCCCATAGCCCAGCCCGCCGTCGTAGGACATGATCGCCACCGCGAGCGCGTGGTCCTCGGGGAGGAAGGCGATCGGGAACAGGTCGTCGAGCCTGCGGCCGAGGACGTAGAGGGGGAACTGCGGCCCCGGCACGTTCGTGACGATGAGGTTGAACAGCCGCGTGGAGAAGTTCAGGCGCGAGGCCTGCGCGAGCACGGTCGGGGGTGCCAGGTTCTGCACGGAGGCGAGGACCTCGGCCCCCACGGCCTGCTTGGACTCCTTGAGGCCGTCCATCGCCTGACTGACCCAGCGTAGGCGCGCGACCGGATCCGAGATGAAGACGGGCAGCGGGCCGCGCATCGCGGCGATCCGGTTGCCCAGGCTGCCCCGGTCGTCCTCCGTCCGGATGGACACGGGCACGAGCGCCCGCATCTCCAGCCCCTCCGTGCGCACCCCACGCGAGTGCAGCCAGCGCGCCAGCGCGCCGGCGACGACGGTCAGGACGACGTCGTTCACGGTTCCGCCCAGGGCGTCCTTGATCGCCTTGTATCCGGCGAGCTCGTGGCGCACGACCGCGTAGCGGCGGTGGGGGCCGATGGGCACGTTGAGCAGCGTCGGCGGCGCGGGATTCAGCCCCGCCCAGACGATCTCACCCACGCCCTCGGCGGCGTCGCGGACGACCCGCAGCGAGGTCTGGGGGCGCACGGCGGCGCCCAGGGCGCGGGTGGCGAGCCCGAGCCCGCCGCGCACGGCGCCCAGCACCCCGGCCGCGACCAGGTCGGCGGTCGTCGGCTCGGGCCGCGGGGTCCACGCCTGCAGGCCCTCCTCGACCGGCGGCGGGTCTGGACTGAGGTCGAAGAGGACCGTTGCGAGGTCCACGCCCGAGACCCCATCGACCAGCGCGTGGTGGGTCTTGAAGATCAGCGCGAAGCGATCGCGTTCGACGCCCTCCACGAGCCAGCACTCCCAGAGCGGCTTGGAGCGGTCGAGCTGCTGGGAGTGGATGCGTGCGGCCAGCCCGTAGAGCTGCGCCTCCGTGCCTGGAGCCGGGAGCGCGGTGTGGCGAACGTGGTACTCGAGGTTGAACGACGGGTCGTCGGCCCACACCGGGCGCCCCGTCTCCAGCGGGGGGAGCGTGAGCTTCTGCCGGTAGCGCGGGACGAGGTGCAGCCGCGAGCGGATGTGGTCGGCGAAGGCGTCGTAGGCCGGCGCCGGCCCCGCGAAGAACAGCACGGCGCCCACGTGCATGTGCGAGGCCTCGTGCTCCTGGGCGAGAAACGACGCGTCGAGGGCCGTGAGCCGGTCGAGGTGGGCTTGTGGCATGGGGTATCACTACCACGCAGGCCATGAGCCTTCGCCTCCTCAGCGTGGCGCTCGCGCTCCCGCTCGTCGTCGCGGGGATGCTGATCGTCGCCTTCCGGGGCGGCGACGAGCGGGTCACGGTCCGGCCCCGGACCGCGCTCTTCGACGGGCACGCGGCGTTCTCAGAGCTGCGGACCGAGGTCGCGCTCGGGCCCCGGCCCGCGGGCTCGCCGGTCTCACGACGGCTCGCGGAGCGCCTGCGGCGGGAGCTCCCCCGCGGGCACTTCGAGGAAATCGGCCCCACCCATCCCGGTCTCCGCAACATCGTCGGCGTCCTCCCGGGCCGGAAGCCGGCGATCCTCGTCGGCGCCCACTACGACACGAAGGACCTTCCCGGCTTCGTGGGCGCCAACGACGGGGCGGGGGGGACCGCCGTGGTGCTCGAGCTCGCCCGGGTGCTGGCGCGGAACCGGCACGGCCCCGAGCTGCGCTTCGTCCTCTTCGACGGGGAGGAGTCCCCGCGCGGCACGCCGGACTCGCGCTTCGCCCTGCGCGGGCTGCGCGGCTCGAAGGCCTACGCCCGCCGGCATGCCTCAGAGCTCCGGGCGATGATCCTCGTGGACTTCGTCGCCCAGCGCGGCCTCTCGCTCCCGCGCGAGGCGGGCTCGGATCCCGCGTTGTGGGGACGCCTGCGCGCGTCGGCGCGGCGCGTCGGCGTGGGCGCGGCGTTCCCCGCCACGGAGAACTCGGAGATCTACGACGATCACACGCCGTTCGCCCGCCTCGGGGTCCCGAGCATCGACCTCATCGACTTCGACTTTCCCTGCTTCCACCGCCCCTGCGACGATCTGGGCGCGGTCTCCGAGCGCTCGCTCGACACCGCCGGTGAGGCGCTCGCGCAGCTGTTGCGGTCCTACACTCGCTGAGAAGATGGCCGCTCCCGAGCGCATCCTGCTGGCCTCGCCCCGCGGCTACTGCGCGGGGGTCGACCGTGCCGTGCAGACCGTGGAGCGCGCGCTGGAGCTCTACGGCGCGCCGGTCTACGTCCGCAAGGAGATCGTCCACAACAAGCACGTGGTCGCACAGCTGCGCGGTCGCGGCGCGATCTTCGTCGAGGAGGAGACCGAGGCGCCCGAGGGCTCCACCGTGGTGTTCTCCGCGCACGGGGTCTCACCCGCGGTGCACGCCAACGCCGCGACCCGAGGGCTCCAGACCATCGACGCGACCTGCCCGCTGGTCACCAAGGTGCACCGCGAGGCGGTGAAGTTCGCCTCCGAGGGCTACACGGTCGTGCTCATCGGCCACGCGGGCCACGAGGAGGTCGAGGGGACGATGGGGGAGGCCCCGGAGCACATCGTGCTGATCGAGACCGAGGCCGATGTCGACGCGCTCGAGGTTCCCGACCCCGACCGGATCGCCTACATCTCCCAGACCACGCTGTCCGTGGACGAGACCCAGGCGATCATCGTCCGCCTGCGGGAGAAGTACCCGAAGATCACGGGGCCGCGCACCGACGACATCTGCTACGCGACGACGAACCGCCAGGCGGCGGTCAAGCAGCTCGCGGGCGAGTGCGACCTGGTCCTCGTCATCGGCTCGTCGAACTCCTCGAACTCCAACCGGCTCGTCGAGGTCGCCCGCGAGTACGGCGCCGACTCGCATCTCATCGACAACGAGGCGCAGGTGCAGGACGCCTGGCTCGAGGGCGTGGAGACCCTCGGCATCACCTCCGGCGCCTCGGCCCCCGAGGAGCTCGTCCAGCGCCTCGTCGACTCGTTCCGTGCGCGCGGAGAGGTCGAGGTGTCCGAGCTCGAGGTGATCTCCGAGGACGTCCGCTTCATGCTGCCGAAGTCGATCCGTCAGGCCCTGGCGGCGACCGCCGGCTAACTCTGCGCACCCTCGTCGTCTCCGACCTGCATCTCGGCTCGCGCGACGGGGCCGACACCGCGCGGCGGCCGGCGATCCGGCGGCGGTTCGTGGAGGCGCTGGGCGACGTGGACCGGCTCGTGCTGCTGGGCGATCTGCTCGAGCTGCGCCACGGGCCGGTGTTCGAGGCGCTCGGCGCGGCGGAGGCGTTCGCCCGCGACGTGGGGGAGGCGATGGCCGGCCGGGAGATCGTGCTCCTCGCCGGCAACCACGACCGGGCGCTGCTCGAGCCGTGGTTCGAGCGCCGCCGGCGCGAGGGATGGCCACCGCCGCTCGGCCTCGAGGAGCGCGTGGAGATCGGCGCCGACGGGGCGCTCGCGACGCTCGTGGCGGGGTTCAAGCCGGCCGAGGTCCGCGTCGCCTACCCGGGGGTGTGGCTGCGCGACGACGTCTACGCCTTCCACGGCCACTACCTCGACGTCCACTTCACGGTCCCGACGTTCGAGCGCCTCGCCGCGGGGATCATGCGGTGCGTCGAGGGCGAGGTGCCCGAGCGCGGCGCGGGCCCCGATGACTACGAGCGCATCCTCGCCCCCCTCTACGCCTGGCTCCACGCGGTCGCCCAGGCCCATCCCCCCGAGCGCGGGGTGGCCAAGGGCCAGCAGACATCGGCCAAGCTCTGGCGGCGGCTCACGGCGGGATCGGCGCATGCGCCGCTGCGCTCGCGCGTGCTGCGGCTGGGCTTCGGGACTGCGATCACCGCCCTGAACCGCACGGGGATCGGCCCCCTGCGCTCCGAGGTCTCCGGCGCCGAGCTGCGCCGCGCCGCCCTCGTGGCCGTCGGCGGGGCGGTCGCCCGCCTCGGGATCGGCGCCGACCACGTGCTCTTCGGGCACTCCCATCGCTCGGGCCCCTGGCCGGGCGACGACCCGGCCGAGTGGCGCACGCCCACCGGCGCCCGGCTCTGGAACACCGGCACCTGGGTGTGGGAGCCGAACTTCGTCACCCACCGCCCCAACGAGAGCCCGTACTGGCCTGGCGCCGGCGTCCGCCTGGGCGATGCAGGTCCGCCCGAGCCCGTCCGGCTCCTCGCCGACGACGCGGCGGAAGACCTCAGGCCCGCCCGGGCGTGAAGCAGGTGGCGTGGACCTCGATGCCCGGGCCCGCCTCGAGCGCGAGCAGGCCCTCCGTATGGCGCTCGTGCTCGACCAGCAGCACGCAGCCCGGATGCTCGGCGGCCACCTCGCTGCCGTTGACACGCAGGACTCCGCCGCCCGACGTCACCGCCCACGCCGCACCGGCCTCGTAGGGCCCGGAGTACGCTCCGGGCTGGTCGGCGGTCTGCGCGGGCAGGAGGACGCCGGGCGCGTCCTCGGGGCGGACCGGGGCCACGAGCTCGCGCTCCACGCCGAGCAGCTCCTGGATCGCGCGCTCCGTCTCGTCGTAGGCGCCCTCGCCGTAGTGGAAGTCGTGGAGGAGGCCCTTCGGGTCGAACAGATACCGCGCCGGCCAGCCCGCGTTCTCGTATTCGAGCCAGATGGCGTGGCCCTCGTCGACGACGACGGGGTGCGTTACCCCCAGCCGGGCGCAGGCGGCGCGGACCTGGTCTGCGTCCTCGGAGGGCGGGAAGCCGCCGGAGTGCACGCCGATCACCCGCAGGCCGTCCTTCTCGTAGCGCTCGTGCCACGCGCGGAGGTAGGGGAGCGTGCGCAGCGAGTTCACGCGGCAGAAGTCCCAGAACTCGATGAGGACGGGGGAGCCGAGCAGCTTGTCCATCCGCAGCATCGCCACGTTGATCCACGGCAGCCGCGGGGGGAAGGGCGGGGCGGCGATGTCGTCGACGGGCGGGCGCACGCGCCTACGATTGGAGCACGCCGACCACCGCAACTCCTGTGCCCGGCTCCGGTTTCCGTCGTTGCGGGTCTCGTAGGCGGGGGACCTGAAGGGCGACCCTTCTGGTTCGCGTCATTTCCAGCAGGAGGAGACTGTCTCACTTACGCGCAAGAAGCGCGTAGTCGCGCTCGCCGGGGTCCTCGCTCTCGCTCTCGCCCTCGCCCTCGCCCTCGCCGGCATCGCCCTCGCCCAGCAGACGCAGTCCGCCACCATCACGCTCTCGTCGCACAAGGCGGGTTCCGGGACGAATGTCATCGCGGTCTTCAAGGTCGCGGACCCGGCGAACGCGACGCCCGGCCAGGAGGGCAAGCCGACCCGGCACATCCAGCAGGTCGACATCCAGTTCCCGCGGGACATGAAGTTCAACGACGGCGCCCACCCCGAAGTGCTCCAAGGCCCAGGCGGTCCCCGGCGCGCTCAAGGCGGGCGCGTGCAAGTCCTCGATCATCGGTCGCGGCTCGGCCATCATCGACGCGCGCGGCTCGTTCGGGATCCTGCACGCGAACCTGACGTCGTACAACGCCACGCGCGGGCTCTACATCCTCGTCCGGGTCAAGGAGAACGCCGCCCTCGACCAGGTCCTCATCTCCAAGCTCACCCGCTCGAACACGCTGGTGACGGTGCTGCCGGACGCGCTGCGGCCGATCCGCGCGGAGCTCACGAACTTCCGGCTGGTCATCAACCCGCAGGCCGGCCGGCTCAAGGGCAAGAAGACCCCCTACGCGGTGCTGCCGAAGAAGTGCCCGAAGAGCGGGAAGTTCGTCATCAGGACGAAGTACTACTTCCAGGACTACGACAGCCAGAAGCGGACGGGCACGTCCACGACCTCGGGCACCGTCAACAAGTGCAGGAAGTAGTCGGGCCCTGCGCCTGAGCTGAGGGACGAGCGGTCCCGCCGTGAGCGGGGCCGCTCTCGTCTCGAGCGAGCGCCGCGAGGTCGGCGAGCTGGGCCTCCTCGGGCACCGGGTTGGACCCGGCGCACGTCCAGATCCTCTATCCGTACGTAGAACGAGTCATGAGTGCTGCGCGCGAACACCCAGGCCAGGAGCGCCGTCCGCGCGTTCCCGACGTGCAGGGCGCCGCTGGGGCCGGGCGCGAACCGTCCATTCCTCGATGCTCTCATCTTCTGTCCGACGCTCCCGATGAAGTTCTCCACACCATGAACCGCCCCGTCGCCTACGTCGATCCCCCCGACTGTCCCGAGGGCATGACCCTGCGTGAGTGGCACCGGCTCCGGCATCCCGTCGTCCGGTCCCGGCGCCGCCGGCTGATGGACCGCCTGCGCCGCCGTCCCCGCACCGAGCGGCGCCGGGCCTAGCCCCTTCCCGGCCTAGCCCTTCCGGGCCAGCTCCGCCAGGTCGTGGGCGAGGGCCTCCGCGGAGAGGTCGTCGACCCCGAACCCCACGCGCTGGCGGCCCCCCCGGTCGAGCAGGACCACGGAGACATCGTGCTCGCGTTGCCCCTCCGGCCCGACCCCGAACTGCCGCCACACGCCGGCGAGCCGCGCCCGCGTGCCCACGAGGTAGGGCACCCGGCCGGCGAGACGCTGCTCGCGCAGGAACGTGCGCACGTGGGCCCGCGTGTCCGCGCGCGGATCGACGGAGACCGCGAGGGCACGCGCGCCCCTCACCCGGTCCAGCGCTCCCCGCACCTGCTGCGCGGTGAGCGGGCACGTGTCCCGGCACGTCGAGTAGACGAACATGATCGCGAGCACCTTGCCGCGGAAGTCCCGCGCGCGCACCGTCCGCCCACGCTCGTCGCGCAGGGCGAAGGCGGCGGGTCCGATACCGGGCGGGCGGACGGCGCCGGCCCAGCCCGTCGGGCCGACCGGCCCGGAAGCCGATCCCGTTCCGCGGGTGGCCACGAGCAGGGCCACGGCGACGAGCGCCACCAGGGCGCCCACCCCGGCGGCCATGAGCAGGCGGAGGCGCATCGCGTCTGAAACGCTAGGGCTCGACCGGCCAGGGGGCGGAGCGGACGCCTCGTCGCACCAGGGCTCGCGCGACGCTATACTTTCGATAGTCATGGCTTCCAGCGCTGAGCTCCTCCGATCCGTCAAGGACTCCATCTCCGAGGTCGACCCCTCCGAGGTCCGCGAGCAGTTGCACGACGGCGCGGTCGTGGTCGACGTGCGCGAGTCCGAGGAGCTCAACGCCGGCAAGCTCCCCGGCGCCCTCCACGTTCCGCGGGGCTACCTGGAATCCCGCATCGAGGGCACCGTCCCCGACCGCGACGCCCACCTCATCCTCTACTGCGCCTCGGGGAACCGCTCGGCCTACGCCGCCCGGACCCTGCGCGAGGACCTCGGCTACGAGCACGTCGCGTCGATGACGGGGGGGATCACCCTCTGGAAGGACCGCGGCTATCCGGTCGAGGTGCCGAAGGCGCTCACCGCCGAGCAGCGCGATCGCTACTCGCGCCACCTCCTCCTGCCCGAGATCGGCGTCGACGGGCAGCTCAAGCTGCTCGACGCCAAGGTGCTCCTGCTCGGGGCCGGAGGCCTCGGCTCCCCCGCCGCGCTCTACCTCGCCGCGGCGGGGGTGGGGACGCTCGGGCTCGTCGACGACGACACCGTCGACCTCTCCAACCTCCAGCGGCAGGTCATCCACACGACCGATCGCGTAGGGGTCCGCAAGGTCGACTCCGCCGAGGAGTCCATCCACGCGATCAACCCCGACGTGGCCGTCGTCAAGCACGCCGTGCGCCTCGACGCGACGAACATCATGGACATCCTCCCGGGCTACGACATCGTCATCGACGGCCTGGACAACTTCCCCACGCGCTACCTGCTCAACGACGCCTCGGTGCGGCTGCGGATCCCCGTGGTATCGGCCTCCATCCTCGGCTTCGACGGCCAGCTCTCGGTGTTCAAGCCCTACGACGGGCCGTGCTACCGCTGCCTGTACCCGGAGCCTCCGCCGGCCGAGCTCGCCCCGAGCTGCGGCGCCAACGGCGTGCTCGGCGTCCTCCCGGGCACGATGGGGCTCCTGCAGGCCACCGAGGCGATGAAGCTCATCCTCGGTCAGGGCGAACCGCTCGTCGGGCGCCTGCTGCTCTACGACGCGCTCTCGACCTCCTTCATGGAATTGAAGGTGCGCCGCGACCCCGACTGCCCGATCTGCGCGCGCGATCCGGGGTCGATCACCGACGAGGAGATGGGCGTGTTCCCCGACTACGAGGCGTTCTGCGCCGGCGCCGGCTGAGCTGATGGCCACCGTCAAGATCCCGCCCGTCCTGCGCCCCTCCACCGGAGGAGAGCGCGAGGTGGCCGCGTCCGGGGCGGACGTCGGCGCCGTGCTGCGCGCGCTGGCCGACCAGCACCCCCAGACCCAGGGCCAGCTCTTCGCCGGCGACGGGGAGCTCAACCGCTACGTCAACGTGTACCTGAACGACGAGGACGTCCGCGTCCTCGACGGCCTCACCACGCGGGTGGGGGAGAGCGACACGCTCGTCATCCTGCCGGCGATGGCCGGCGGGTCCTAGTCGCTCCCCTTCACTACACTTCCTGAAGTAATGCCGGAGGTCCTCCTCCCCAACAAGCCCTGCGGGGGTCGCTACGGCGACATCGTCCAAGCCATCGGCAACACGCCGCTCGTCGAGCTCAAGCGGCTGTCGCCGAAGCCCGGCGTGCGGATCTGGGCCAAGCTCGAGTCGCGCAACCCGACCGGCTCCGTGAAGGACCGCGTCGCCCGCGCGATGATGGAGGACGCCGAGGAGAAGGGGCTCATCCGGCCCGGGCAGACCATCCTCGAGCCCACCAGCGGCAACACCGGGATCTCCCTGGCGCTGATCTGCTCGCGCAAGGGCTACCCGCTCAAGGTCGTGATGCCGGAGAACGTGACGCCCGAGCGTACGCAGCTCCTGGAGATGTACGGAGCGAGCATCGTCTACTCGGAGGGAGCCAAGGGCTCGAACGGCGCGGTCGAGCAGGCGCTCGCGATGGCTCAGGATGACCCGTCCTACTACATGCCCTACCAGTACGGCAACGAGGCCAACCCGCTCGCCCACTACAACGGCACGGCGCTGGAGATCCTCGAGGAGCTCGACGAGGTCGCGGCCTTCGTGGCCGGCCTGGGGACGGGCGGGACGCTCATGGGCAACGGGCGCCGCCTGAAGGAGGAGCTTGGCGACGCGGTGAAGATCGTCGCCGCCGAGCCCATGCCGGGCGAGCCCGTCCAGGGCCTGCGCTCGCTCGACGACGGGTTCATTCCGCCGATCATCGACCTCTCGCTCCTGGACCGGAAGATCGTCGTCACCAACCGTGACGCGATCCTGTGGACGCGCAAGCTGCTCGACGAGGAGGGGCTCTTCGCGGGCGTCTCCTCGGGGGCGATCGCCCGCGTCGCGCACCGCATCGCGGGGGAGCTCGACGAGGGCAACGTCGTCTTCATCGTCTGCGACGATGGCTGGAAGTACCTCTCCTCGGGGATCTACACCAAGCCGGTGGACGAGATCGTCGACCTCGAGTCGACGGTCTGGTGGTGATCCGCCCGCTCCGCTGCGCCGCAAGCCCACTTACACCGACAGCCTGAGGGGGCGACCATGGAGTGGACCGAGGTCCTGCCGGACCCGGCGACGCGCAGGGCGTTCCTCCGGACGTCCGGGGCGACCTTCGTGGGCGGCTCCGCGACGTTCCTCGTCGCCTGCGGCGATGACCCGACGAAGCCCCGCGCCGGCCCGGGCGGCGGCGGCGGGACCAGCGACGTCGACATCCTCAACCAGGCGCTCGACCTCGAGCACACGGCGATCGCGGCCTACACCGCCGGTGCCAAGCTGCTTACGGGGGAGGCGCTCACGATCGTCCGGAAGTGCCGCGGGCAGGAGCAGGAGCACGCGGCGGGTCTCGAGCGGGCGATCAAGCAGATGGGGGGCACGCCGCACGTGCCCAAGCAGAGCTACGCCGAGGTCATCGGCGATCCGAAGTCGCAGGTCGACGTCCTCAAGCTCGCGAGCGTGATCGAGAACGCCCAGGTGCAGGGGTACGTCGGGGCGATCCCGAGGCTCACCGAGCCCAAGCTGCGGGCGACCGCGGCGGCGATCGTGACCACCGAGGCCGAGCACATCACGCTGCTGCGGGGCCTGCTCGGGTTGACCCCGGTCCCCTCGGCCTTCGTCGACGGGACGGAGGCGTAGAGCCGTGGCTCCCGACCGACTGCTCATCCACGACGATGCCGATGTCCCCACGTCGCAGATCGCCGAGTACGAGTCCACCCGTCGTGACCTCCTCCGGCGCGGCATCGCGGTCGGTGGCGCCACCGTGGCGGCCTCGAGCGTGCCCCTGCTGCTCGGCGTGCGCAACGCGTTCGCCCAGGCCGGCGGGGACAGGGCGATCCTCATGAGCGCCATCGGCCTCGAGCAGGTCGCCGTCTTCGCCTACCGCGCGGCGATCGGATCGGGCGCGCTCGACCCCGCCACGAAGAAGGTCGCCAGGCGGTTCAAGGCCCAGGAGCAGGAGCACGCCGACGGGCTGAGAACGGCCCTCACGGGGATGGGCGGCACGGCCCCCGCGGCGCCGCAGAGCGCCGGGGAGGTCGACAGAGCGCTCGGGTCCCTCGGGATCCGGACGCCCCTGGGGTCGCTGAAGCACCAGAAGCAGATCCTGATCTTCGCGATCGAGCTCGAGACGGCGGCGGTGGCGGCGTACTACGACGCCCACCAGAAGCTCGAGAGCCCGAAGCTCCTGACCACCGGCGCCCAGATCATGGCCAACGAGGGACAGCACCTCGTGATCCTGCGCTCGGCGCTCGGGCGCGACCCGCTGCCCAACGCGTTCGAGTCGGGCGAGGCGTCCGCGTGATCGCCACTACTGTGTCTTCCACCTCTTCATGGAGGGAACGGTCTCGCGAAGCAAGGAGCGGATTTCAGTGTTCGGACCCCAGATCGGACCGATGGAGATCATCCTGGTCCTCGTGATCGCGCTCATCGTGCTCGGGCCCAAGAAGCTGCCCGAGGCGGGCCGCTCGATCGGCAACGGCCTGCGGGAGTTCAAGGACTCCATCTCGGGCGCCTCGAAGCACGACGAGGACCCCGAGCTCCACGCGTAGCCTGCGCGGGGTGATCCTGCCCCGCGCGGTCCACGACGAGATCCTCGCCCACGCGCGCGAGGACGCGCCGCTGGAGTGCTGCGGGATGGTCGGGCATCGCGACGGCGTCGCCGTCCGCGCGGTGCGCGTGCCCAACGAGGCGCGCAGCCAAAGCCGCTTCCAGATGGAGGGGCCGGAGCAGCTGCGCGCCTGGCAGGCCCTCGAGGACGGCGGCCTCGAGGTGGCCATCTATCACTCGCACACGGTCTCGGCCCCCTACCCGTCGGAGACCGACAAGAACTTCGCGCGCCTGTGGCCCGGAACGCTGTGGCTCATCGCTCAGACGCAGGAGCCCGCCCACGTGCGCGGGTACTGGATCGAGGACGCGGACGTCCGCGAGGAGGAGCTGGACCTCGGATGAGCCCGCTCGTGTGCCCCAGGTGCGCCGAGAATTCGGTCCCGCCCACCCTGGAGGAGCGCTTCTGCGCGGCGTGCGGGATGCCGCTCGTGCACGCCGGACCGTCCGTCGCGCCCGAGCCCGACGAGTCCGGTGCGCGGGCCCGGAAGATCAAGCCCCAGCTCACGGAGGGCGACCTCGTCCGGGTGGCCGGGGGGCGCAACCAGGCCGAGGCGGAGTTCATCCAGGGGATGCTTCTCGAGGAGGGCGTGCCGAGCGTGCTGCGGCGCACGGCGGGCTTCGACGTGCCGGACTTCCTCGCCGCGGGGCCGCGGGACGTGCTCGTGGCGGAGTCCGGCGCCGCTGTGGCGCGGGAGGTCCTGCTCGAGGCCGAGCTCGGGGCGAGCGACGGCGTGGTCGCGGGGCCGCGGCCGGGGCCGCTGCTCGCCGGGCTGCTCGCCGCGGTCCTCGTGGTCGCCCTGATCGCCTGGATCGGGACCCAGCTCGTCTCCTGAGTCACGGCCGACGCACGAGGTGCGCGCGCCACGCCGCCTCCGTGTGACTCAGAGGCCGGCCGGCGAACGCCTCCTCGAGCACGGTGCGGGCGTCGTCGCGGGCCGGTGGCCGCTGGGCGAGGGCGAACGCGGCGTCGACGCCCGCCTCACGGGCCAGAAGATCGAACACGGTCCCCCCGAGCAGCGCGGCATCGGGGCGGGCCGGCGGGAAGGCGGGCGCCGGGCCCTCACGCAGCCGGCGGACGATCGCCGGCCGCGCGTGCTCGACCTGACCGCCGAGCCACGCCGCCGCGCCCTCGAGCAGCCACGCCCACCGCAGCCCGGCGCGCAGGCGCCGGGGGGTCGGGGGCGGCGGCAGGGCGGGGTTGACGTGGGCGACGGCCAGGCGGGCGTAGAGGGCGCGCGGCGCGTGCAGGAGCATCTCGAGGGAGGTGGACCCGCCCGCCCCCCCGGACGCCCGCTCGCGCAGGACACGCGGCGCGAGCACGTCGAGCCGGCCGGCCGCGACGGCGCCCACCCGGTAGCGCCGGGCGGCGGGCGCGTCGAGGCGGCGCAGGAGAGGCAGCGCGGGCTTCGAGAGATCCAGGGCCGCCGCCGAGCGATGGAAGACGACGGACACGTCGCCGGGCGTGGCGGCGAACCGGCGGTCAAGCTCGTCGCGGAGACGCTCGAGGTCCTCGAGCGTCCGGGACACGTCCTCCGCGTCGGCTGACTCGTGGCGGGCGCGGAACGAGGGGGAGACGGACTCGACCCAGGCCACGGCGCAGAGGACGGTAGGGGCACACTGTGCCGGTGCTCCGCGCGCTCGCCGACCACGCCGTCGCCCATCCCCGGCGGGTCCTGGTCGGGGCCCTCGTCTTCTTCCTCGTCGCCGCCGGGCTCGGCGGCCCCGTGGCCGGACTGCTCTCGGATTCGGGGGCGTTCGAGGTGCCCGGGTCCTCGAGCCAGCGCGCGGTCCGGAGCATCGAGCGCGCCACCGGGCGGGAGGCGGAGCCGGGCATCATCGCGCTCGTCCGCACCCCCGGCGGCGCCGGCGCCGCTGCGGGCCGGGCTGCCGCCGCCCGCGTGGCCCGCACGCTGCGCGGCGATGCCGGGATCGCGGTCGTCGCCCGGCGCCCCGCCGTCTCCCGGGACGGCCGCCGCGTGGCGCTCTTCGCCTCCCTGAAGGCGGGTGCCGGGGAGCACGGCGTCGTCGCTTGGCTCGACGCGCGCTTCGCCCGCGACCCCGGCGTGACCCTCGGAGGCGGGGCCGTGGTGGGCCGGCAGGTGGGTGACCAGGCGAACGTCGACCTGGGCACGGCCGAGCTCCTCGCCTTCCCCTTGCTCGCCGCGCTGTCGCTGCTGTTCTTCCGCGGGGCCCGGGCGGCGGCGCTGCCGCTGTGCGCCGGGCTCGTCACCGTCCTGGGGACGTTCCTCGTGCTGCGCGCCGTCAACACGGCCTACTCCCTGTCGGTCTTCGCCCTCAACGTGGTCATCGGGCTCGGGCTGGGACTCGCCATCGACTACTCGCTGTTCCTGCTCTCGCGCTTCCGCGAGGAGCTCGCGGCGGGGGCGGAGCCGGACGCCGCCGTCCGGACGACCATGACCCACACGGGCCGCACGGTGATCTTCAGCGCGCTGACCGTCGCCGCGGCGCTGTCGACCCTCGTCCTCTTCCCGCAGCGCTTCGTCAAGTCGATGGGGATCGGGGGCGCGGTGGTGGCGCTCGTCGCCGCGGCCGCGGCGCTCGGACTCACCCCGGCGCTGCTCGTGCTCTGGGGCCGGAAGCTCGCACGGGCGCCGCGGGAGCATGCGGGGCGCTGGGAGGGGATCGCCCGGATCGCGATGCGGCGCGCGGGCCTCGTCGCGATCCTCACCACGGTCGCGATGGTCCTCGTGGCGCTGCCGGCGCTGCGGGTGGAGTGGGGTGGGGTGGACGCCTCGGCGCTCTCGACGAGCCACTCGGGGCGCCAGGTCGCCGACGCCCTGGCCCGGGACTTCCCGCGTGACGACTCGAGCCCGGTGACCGTCGTCGTCCACCGCGCCTCCGGCCCGGGGGTTGCGGCCTACGCGCGGGAGCTCGCCGCCCTGCCGGGTGCGCTGCGCGCCTCGCCGCCGGCGCGGCTCGCACCGGACCTGTGGCGGATCGACCTCGCGGCCCCCGGCACGACGACCGGCCCACGCGCGCAGCGACTCGTCGCGGCGGTCCACACGTTGCCCGCCCCCGGCCCGGTCGACGTGGGGGGCGGGGCGGCGTCGTTCTTCGACCAGCGCGCGGCGATCTCGGCCCGCGTTCCGCTCGCCCTCGGCGTCCTCGTCGTCGCCACCCTCGTGCTCCTGTGGCTGATGACGGGCTCGGTCCTGCTGCCCCTCAAGGCCCTGGTCATGAACCTCCTCACGCTCGGGGTGGCCACGGGCGTGCTCGTCCTCGTCTTCCAGGACGGCCGCGCGGAGGGTTTGCTCGCCTACACCTCGCAGGGCTCGATCGAGCAGTCGGACTTCCTCGTGCTGGTGGCCGTCGGCTTCGCCCTGTCGACGGACTACGGCGTGTTCGTGCTCAGCCGCATCAAGGAGGAGCACGACGCGGGGCAGAACGACCGCGAGGCGGTGGCCCACGGCATCGGTCGCACGGGCGGGCTGATCTCCGCGGCCGCGTTGCTGCTCGCGGTGGCCATCGGGGCGTTCGCCACCTCGCAGCTCATCTTCCTCAAGGAGGTCGGGGTGGGCGCGCTCGTGGCCGTGCTCGTCGACGCCTTCGTGGTCCGGGCGCTGCTCGTCCCGAGCCTCATGGCGCTGCTCGGGCGGGCGAACTGGTGGAGTCCGCCCGCCCTGCGCCGCCTCCACGCGCGGGTGGCACCGGCCCCGGCCTAGCGATCCGCGAAGCCCTCCTGACCCTCAGGCGAGGGCGGGCTGGCGATCGCCGGCCGCGACGATGGAGGCGATCTCGTCCGAGGCGCGCTCCCACTCGGAGTCCGAGAGCACCGGCGTACCCTCGAAGGGCAGGTCGCGCGCGAGCTCCAGCCAGGAGCGGCACCCGCCGTACTCGTCCTTGACCCGGACGGTCACCGGGCGGGGGATGCGGTAGGTGCGCAGAAGGATGACGTGGAGGGGATGGCGCCGCTTCCAGGCCAGCCGCTTCTCGGCGTAGTCCGGGGTCCAGACGTAGTAGGGCGACAGCGCGTCCACCGCGCGGCGGTCGGTGACCGTGAAGTGCCCGGACACCTCGGCCCAGGCGCGGATCCGCACGCGGTCGGGCTGGGGGATGCCGCCGTCGCGCTCGAGCGCGCCCTCGGGTGGCTCGCCGTCGGTCCACACGCCCTCCTCGAGCGCCCGGGCGAGCTCGGGGCGGTGCGAGGCGCGCACGAGGTCCGTGCGCTGGTGGTCGAAGGTCGGGTAGAGGAAGAAGCGCTCGTGGTCGAGCCGGAAGTGCTTGCCCTCCTCTCGGATCCCTCCCTTGCGCAGGGTGACGAGCTGCTCTCCCTCCGCGAGGGCGCGGACGGTGACGGCCCACTCCTTGAACGCAATCGGCATGAAGGCTCTCTGATCGGTGGATCCGGGACCGATCCGGCGTACCCGGCGGCAGATGCGGAATCGTACGCGACAGCCGGCCCTACGCCAAGGGCAGTTATCCGCCCAGTCGCCGGCCGGCGAGGCCCTCCACGGCCTCGAGGAGCGCGGCGAAGTCCTCGTCGCCCCGGCCGCGGGCGACCGTGGCCAGGAGGAGGTCCCGGGCCTGGGCGGCCGCGGGGAAGGGGACGCCGGCGCGCTCGGCCTCGGCGAGGCAGTGGGCGACGTCCTTCAGCATGTGGGCCGCCTTGAACAGCGTGGTGTAGTCGTGTTCACGCATTGGCGTCGCCTTGAGTGCCAGAATCGCCGAACCTCCCGAGCCGGCGCCCATGACCTCGACGAGCGCGTCGAGGTCGAGCCCCTCGGCGTCGGCCACGAGCAGCGCCTGGGCGAGGGTGGCGGTGTTGGCCGCGGCGACGGAGTTGTTGATGAGCTTGATTCCCTGCCCGTGGCCGAGCGGCCCGGCGTGGACGATCCGCTCGCCCATCGCCGCGAGCAGAGGGCGGGCGCGGGCGACGTCCTCGGGCGCGCCGCCGGCCATGATCGTCAGGGTCCCGTCCTCGGCCTTCGGGGAGGAGCCGGTGACGGGGGCGTCGACGAAGGCGATCCCCTGCGCGTCGAGGCGTGCGGCGATGTCCCGCGCCGCGGCGGGGGCGATCGTCGAGCAGTCGACGCAGAGGAGCCCGGGGCGCCCCCCCGCGGCCACGCCGTCCTCGCCGAGTAGGACCTCCTCGACCTGGGGGCCGTCGACGACCATGGTCACGAGGACGTCGGCGGCGGCCGCGCACGCCGCCGGGGAGTCGGCGACGTCGGCCCGGTGCTCGCCCGCCCACGCGTCGGCGGTTTCGCGGGTCCGGTTCCACACCGTGAGCGGGAATCCCGCCCGCACGAGGTTCGCGGCCATGCGCGAGCCCATGATCCCCAGCCCGCAGAAGCCGACCCGTTCAGCCATGCCCACCTCCGCCCGGGGTCTCGATCCGCAGGCGCTGGCCAGGCTCCAGCCGCCCGCGCGCCTTGGGCCCGAGCTCCTCGGAGTCGAGGAGGTTGCGGCCCTTCGCGCCGTCCCCGCCGCCCTGCGCCCCGGGCGGGGCGTGGCGGCGGCGCTCGGTGAGCAGGGAGAACTCCATTGGGGCGAGGGCCTCGAGCTCACGCACGACCCCGTCGCCGCCGCGGAAGCGGCCCTCGCCGCCCGACCCGCGACGCACCGAGTACTCCCGGGCGCGGAGGGGGAACTCGAGCTCGAGCGCCTCGATCGGCGTGTTCAGGGTGTTGCTCATGGCGACGTGGACCGCGCTCGGGCCGTCGGCGTCGTGGCAGGCGCCCTGGCCGCCGCCGAGGGTCTCGTAATAGGTGAAGTCCTCGGAGCCCAACGTCAGGTTGTTCATCGTGCCCTGCCCGAGGGCGCGACCGAACGCCCGCAGGACGAGGTCGGCGACCCGGGAGGAGGTCTCCACGTTGCCGGCGACCACGGCGGCCGGCGCCCGCGCGCTGAGCAGCGAGCCCTCGGGAGCGAGGACCCGGACCGGCCGGTAGGCCCCGGCCGAGGGCGGGATGTCGGGGTCGGTGAGCACGCGCAGGGCGAAGTAGCAGGCCGAGCGTGTCACCGCCTCGGGGCAGTTGAGGTTGCCGGGGTGCTGCTCGGCCGAGCCGGTGAAGTCGAGCTCGAGCCCGTCGCCGGACACCGTGGCGCGGAGGCACAGGGTGAGGTCGCCCTCCTCGGCCTCGAGGACGTCCTGCGCCTCGTGGACGCCGTCCTCCATCGCCTCCAGGCAGGCGCGGGTGCGGCGCTCCGCGTATTCGAGGACCTCGGTGAACGCCTCCCGGAGCGCGTCGGGACCGGTTCGATCGCGCAGCTCGAGCAGCCGGCCGGCGCCGGCGCGGTTGGCCGCGAGCTGGGCGCGCAGGTCGGCGCGGCGCTGGGCGGGCTGGCGCATGCCCTCGACGAGGGCGTCGAGGTCGTCGGGGTCGACCGGGCGGGGGGAGATGACGACACCCTCGTCCGCGAGGGTCTTCGAGTCGGCGGGCATCGAGCCCGGGGTGGGGCCGCCGACGTCGGCGTGGTGGGCGCGGCACGCGGCGAAGCCCACCAGGAGATCGCCCGCGGCGACGACCGGGGTGACGATCGTGATGTCGGGGAGGTGCGTCCCGCCGCGGAAGGGATCGTTGAGGATCCAGGGACGCCCGTCGGAGTGGTCCTCGTGCACGACGGCGGCGACCGCCGCGGGCATCGCCCCGAGGTGGACGGGGATGTGCTCGGCCTGCATGACCATCTCCCCGTGGGGGTCGAAGAGTGCGGCCGAGGCGTCCCGGCGCTCCTTGATGTTCGCGGAATGGGCCGCCCGGACAAGGACGGCGCCCATCTCCTCGCAGGCGGCCCGCAGGGCGCCGAGGACGATGCGCAGCTCTACGGGATCCACAGCGTGAGCGCTCCGCTCTCGTGGATCTCGCCCTTCCACCCCGGCGGGACGGCGACCGTCGCCTCGGGCAGCTCGCAGATCGCCGGGCCCGAGACCGTGGTGCCCTGGGGCAGGTCGCCGCGGAGGATGCGGGTGGACTGACGCTCGCCCGCCCAGAAGACCTCGCGCTCGGCCTCCTCGACCTCGCCCGCGGCGGCGACGAGCGTGAGCTCCGGGCCGGGGACCGTGGCCGTGACGCGGGCCGTGACGAGTTCGAGCACGCCCTCGGGGTCGCGGTGGCCGTACAGGTCCTCGTGGGCGTCCTCGAACGCCTCGCGGAGGGAATTCGGGTCCCACCCACCTCCCCGGCCGCCGGGCTCTCCGCCGACCGTCAGCTCGAACGCCTGCCCGCGGTAGCGCAGGTCCCACTCCGTGCGCAGCTCGGCCTCGGGCGCGTCGAGCGCGTCGCGGGCCGCCTCCCCGAGCGCCTCGGCGGCTTCCCGGGCCGCATCGGCGGTGAGCTCGTCGCCCGCGAGCAGCAGGGAGCGCTGGGCGTCCCGGCGGCCGGGCGAGACGGCCAGGCCGAGGGCGGAGAGGACCCCGCCGGCGCGGGGGCAGAGCACGCGTTCGGCGCCGAGCTCGGCGGCGAGGTCGGCGGCGTGGAGCCCACCCGCCCCACCGAAGGCGAGCAGTGCGTAGCGGCGCGGGTCCACGCCGCGCTCGACGGTCATCACCCGCAGCGCGCGGAGCATCTCCGCGCTGGCGACCCGGAGGATCCCCTCCGCGCACTCGTCGGGTTCGAGCCCGAGCTCGTCGGCCAGCGCCGTCACCGCCCGCCGCGCCGCCTCGTGGTCGAGCTCCACTCCGCCCGCCAGTCCACCCCCGAGCCGGCCGAGGACGACGTGGGCGTCGGTCACCGTGGGCTCCTCGCCGCCGCGCCCGTAGGCGGCGGGACCGGGGTCGGCGCCCGCCGAGCGGGGACCCACCCGGAGCGCGCCGCCCGGGTCGCGCCACGCCACCGACCCGCCGCCCGCGCCGACGGTGTGGACGTCGAGCATCGGCAGGGCGAGGGGACGACCGCCGACCTCGCGCCCCTGGGTCTCGCGGACCCTCCCACCGTCGACCACGCAGACGTCGCACGAGGTGCCGCCCATGTCGAAGCACAGCGCGTCCTGCACCCCGGCCGCGCGGCCCGCGTAGGCCGCGCCCGCGGCGCCTCCCGCCGGGCCCGAGAGCACGGTCCAGCTCGCGTGACCGGCCGCCGCGCCAGCCTCCACGAGGCCGCCGTTGGACTGCATGATCCCCGGCGCGGGCAGACCCTCCTCCGCGGCGCGGGAGACCAGCGCGCGCAGGTAGCGGGCGAGCAGGGGCGACAGGGCGGCGTCGACCTCGGTGGTCGCGGCCCGCTCGTACTCGCGGAAGGTCCCGGTGACCTCGTGGGAGAGCGAGACATGGAGATCGTGGGGGGCGAGCGCCTCGGCCAGGGCGCGCTCGTGCTCGGGATGGCGGTAGGCGTGCAGGAGTACGACCGCGACGGCCTCGGCCCCGTCCCCGGCGATGCGCGCGGCGAGCTCGCGCGCCGCCGTGGGCTCGAGGGCCTGCTCGACGCCGTCGGGCCCCATCCGCTCGGGCGCCCCGTAGCGGCGCTCGGGCGGCACGAGCGGGGCCGGACGCCCCGCGCACAGGTCATAGAGCGCCGGGCGGTCCTGGCGCGCGAGCTCGACGACGTCCTCGAAGCCCGCGGTGGCCACGAGCGCGGTGCGGGCACCCTTGCCCTCGAGCAGGGCGTTGGTGGCGACGGTCATCCCGTGGGCGAAGCGCTCCACGTCCTCGGCTCGCGCCCCCGCGCGCTCGAGCGCCTCCCGCACGGCGGCGAGCACGCCCTCGGACTGGTCCTCCGGCGTGGAGGGGGCCTTCGCGGTGACCACGCCGTCCTCCGTGGCCAGCACCGCGTCGGTGAAGGTGCCGCCGACGTCGACCCCGAGGACCATGCCCGGGATTCTCCTCCTACGCCGCGATGGGTGCTGCGTCCTCCGTCTCGGCGAGGTGCTGGTGCGACGGGCAGTAGCCGTTGCGCGGCAGCGGGATGCGCTGGCACGGCGTACCGCGGCGCGTGGTCGCCTTGCACTGGAGCGGGTTGCCGGCCGCGTCGTAGCCGCTGCGGGGCAGCTTGGAGAGATAGTCGTCCGCGCAGCTGATGTAGCGATCGACGACCCGGAGCACGCGGTGCTGCGTGTGCACTCCGAAGTGCGCGCGGATGTCGTTGAACAGGGTGCGCGTGGGCCGGGCGAAGTAGGTGCGGTCGAGCGCGAGCCGCTCGACGGTCCTCTCGCAGGCCTTGAGCACCTTCTCGTGCTCGCCGTCGACGATGTCGTGGGCGAGCTCCCGGTAGATGGCACGGCTGAAGCGGTACATCTCTCCCTGGGTCCTTCCTCCCGAATCGGTCCCTCGTCGTGCTTAAACGCACCCAGTGTTGAGGACGTGTTAAGGCGCGACTGATCAGGACCAGCGCTGCGCGAGGGGCGCCTCGTCACCCGTGAGGACGGCGTGGTGCCCATCCCACGCCGGGTCGAGCGCGGGGTGGTCGGAGCGCACGTGGGCGCCGCGGGTCTCCTCACGGTCCAGCGCGCAGCGCGCCACGAGGCGGGCGAGGGGATGGGTGTCGCCGGCGAGCGCGGCGAGGCCCTCGGCGTCGCGCTCGAGCCCGGCGCGTCGCCACAGGGCGTCGCGGGTCGCGGGAGTGGGAGGGGCGAGCGTCGCGGGCGGGGGCGGGGCGGGCTCGCCCGCAGCGGCGGGGGCGGGCTCCTCCAGTCCGGCCCGCGCGGCGCGGGCGCCCCACACGAAGCACTCCGACAGCGAGTTCGAGGCCAGGCGGTTGGCTCCGTGGAGGCCCGTGCACGAGCACTCTCCCACGGCGAAGAGGCCGGGGAGGGTCGAGCGGCCGTCGCGGTCGGCGACGATCCCCCCCATGACGTAGTGCGCAGCCGGCGCGACGGGCACGAGGTCCCGCGCGGGGTCGAGGCCGGCCCCGCGCAGGGCGGTCACGACGTTGGGGAAGCGCTCGTGGTCGACGTGGCGCATGTCGAGGTGGACGACATCCTCCTGCGCCGCGACGGCCCGGGCGACCTCGTCGCGCGGCGCGAGCTCGTCCACGAAGCGCTCCCCGCCGCCGTCGAGCAGCGTCCCGCCCTCCCCCCGGACCGCCTCGGTGACGAGGAAGCCCTCGACCCCGGCGATTCCCACCACGGCCGTGGGATGGAACTGGACGAGCTCGAGGTCGGCGAGCGCCGCCCCGGCCGCCCAGGCAATCCCCAGCCCCCCGCCCGTGGCGCCGGGGGGATTCGTCGTCCGCGCCCAGAGCGCGGCCGCGCCGCCCGTGGCCAGGACGACGGCCCGGGCCGTCAGCGTGCGGCCGTCGTCGGCGTCGAGCCCCACACAGCGGCCCTCGTGGACCCGCAGGGCGATCGCGCGGGTCGGCTCCCACACTTCGATCCCGTCGTCCTCGGCGACGTCGGCCGCGAGCCGCCGGGTGACCCGGCGGCCGGTCGCGGAGCCCCCCGCGTGCACGACGCGCCGCTCGGAGTGCCCGCCCTCGAGTCCGAGCGCGAGCCGTCCTTCGCGATCGGCGTCGAAGCGCACGCCGAGGCCGACGAGGTCGTGCACCGCCCCCGGAGCCTCGACGACGAGCGCGCGGGCGGCGGAGGGCCGGACGGCCCCGCGCCCGGCCCGCAGGGTGTCCTCCAGGTGGCGCTCGGGAGAGTCCGGGGCGGCGAGCGCGGCAGCGATCCCGCCCTGGGCCCAGTAGGAGGCCGACTCGGCCAGCGGCGCGGCCGAGACGAGGATGACCCGGGCCCCCTCCCGTGCCGCGCGCAGGGCGGCGTAGAGCCCGGCCGCGCCGGCACCCACCACCGCCAGATCCGCGTGCCCGCTCGCCATGCCGAGGCGGTCTACCGTACGGAGCGGGATCCCGCTCCATGGCCGCCCCCGTCCTCCTCTCCCACCCGTCCTCGCTCGACCACCACACGGAGCCGCACCCAGAGCAGCCGGCGCGGATGGTGGCCATCGACGCCGAGCTCGAGCGCCGCGGCGGCCTGGGCTGGGAGCGGGTGTCCTCGCCCGAGGCCACCTCCGCGGCGCTCACCCGGGTGCACCCCGAGCGCTACGTCCGGGGCATCGAGGAGACGTGCCGGGCGGGCGGCGGCGCGCTGGACCCCGACACCATCGTCTCCCGGGGCTCCTGGCAAGCGGCGCTGCACGCCGCCGGAGGCGCGGTGGCCGTCGTCGACCTCGTACTCGACGGCGCCGTGCCCACCGCGATGAGCGTGCACCGGCCGCCCGGCCACCACGCCGGGCCGGCGCGCGCGATGGGCTTCTGCCTGTTCTCGAACGTCGCGATCGCCGCGCGCCACGCGCTCGACGTGCGCGGGCTCGACCGCGTCCTCGTCCTCGACTGGGACGTCCACCACGGCAACGGCACCCAGGCGGTGCTCGCGGACACGGACGAGGTGCTGTTCGTCTCGATCCACGAGTCCCCGCTCTTCCCCGGGACGGGACGGGCGACGGAGCGCGGGAGCGGCGCGGGCGAGGGCTTCACGATCAACCTGCCGGTGCCCGGGGGATCCGGGGACGCCGTGTGGGCGTCGCTCGTGGAGCACGTCGTGGTTCCCCGCGCCCGGGAGTACTCCCCCCAGCTCGTGCTGGTCTCCGCGGGGTACGACGCCCACGCGGAGGACCCGCTGGCCACCTGCCTCGTCACCGACGAGGGCTTCGCGACCATGGCCGGCTCCGTGCGGCGGCTGGCGGCCGAGCTCGAGGTGCCGTTCGGAACGGTCCTGGAGGGCGGCTACGCGCTGCGCGCGCTGGGGCGCTCGGTGGCAGCGACCCTCGAGGTCATGGGGTCGCCGGAGCCGCCCCCCCACCCGACGGAGCTGGCGCTGCACCCGTTGGCGCGACAGGCGGCGGAGCGCCTGAGCCGGAATTGACCCCGCCCGCCCTGACGAGCTT